>Ga0105045_10005117_pt1 | contig 11500 bp, 8 predicted proteins | sample MAT02_FD_78089 | JGI IMG/M metagenome (GOLD analysis project Ga0105045, IMG submission 78089) | Freshwater microbial communities from Lake Fryxell liftoff mats and glacier meltwater in Antarctica - MAT-02 (megahit assembly) | ecosystem: Environmental > Aquatic > Freshwater > Ice > Liftoff... | reverse complement strand
CAGGGCATCATAGACCGCGTGGACTTCAACGCCACCACCCACGGCCAGCGCGACCTCGACGACGACCGCCTTTCCAACCTCATCGAGGCCATCAGCACCAAGCGCCTCGGGCTCGAAGACGTCGAGGCCGACATCATCGGCAAGAGCTACGAATACCTCATCCGCAAGTTCGCCGAGGGCGGCGGCCAGAGCGCCGGCGAGTTCTACACCCCGCCCGAAGTCGGCACCATCATGACGCGCGTCCTCCAGCCCGCGCCCGGCATGGAAATCTACGACCCCACCTGCGGCTCCGGCGGCCTCCTCGTCAAATGCGAGATCGCCATGGAAGAAAAGGCAAAGGAGGGGGGGCATTCCTGTCCCCCATCTTCGGGCAATAAAGGGGGCAGGAATGCCCCCGCTCCGTTGAAACTGTTCGGCCAGGAATACACCCCCGAGACTTGGGCCATGGCCAACATGAACATGATCATCCACGACATGGAGGGTCAGATCGAGATCGGCGACACGTTCAAAAACCCCAAATTCCGCGATAAACAGGGCAAGCTCCGCACCTTCGATCGCGTCATTGCCAACCCCATGTGGAATCAGGACTGGTTCACCGAGGCCGACTACGACGCCGACGAACTCGGGCGCTTCCCCGCCGGGGCCGGCTTCCCCGGCAAATCCTCCGCCGACTGGGGCTGGGTCCAGCACATCCACGCCAGCCTCAACGCCCGCGGCCGCGCCGCCGTCATCCTCGATACCGGCGCCGCCTCCCGTGGCTCGGGCAACGCCGGCACCAATAAGGAAAAGACCGTCCGCCAGTGGTTCGTGGATCGCGACCTCGTCGAGAGCGTGCTCTACCTGCCCGAAAACCTTTTCTACAACACCACCGCCCCCGGCATCGTCCTCTTCCTGAACCAGGCCAAGCCCAAGACCCGCCAAGGCAAAGTCCTCCTCGTCAACGCCAGCCAGCTCTTCGCCAAGGGCGACCCCAAAAACTTCATCCCCGACGCCGACATCCAGCGCATCGCCGATACCCTCATCGCCTGGCAAGAGACGGATAAACTCAGCCGTATCGTCGAGCACGCCGAGCTGAAGAAAAACGACTACAACATCTCCCCCAGCCGCTACATCCACACCAGCGACGCCGAGACCTACCGGCCCATCGCCGAGATCGTGGACGAACTAAACGTCATTGAGGCCGAGGCCAAAGAGACGGACAAGGCTCTTCGGAAAATCCTCAAGCAACTGGGAGTTGGCGCATGAAAATTTTCGTCAGTAGCGTGCAGAAGGAGTTCGCCGCCGAGCGCAAAGCTCTGGGCGACTACCTTTCCGGTGATCCGCTCCTGCGCCGCTTTTTCGAGACATTCCTCTTTGAGCGCGACATTCCGGCCTCCGACCGTCGCCCCGATCTCGTCTATCTTGAGGAAGTCCGGAATTGCGACATCTACATCGGTCTTTTCGGAAATGAGTATGGTTGGGAAAACCAGAATGGCCTTTCACCAACGCACCTCGAATATGCAGAGGCCACCCAGCTCGGCAAAACCCGGCTGATCTTCGTCAAGGGTGCGACCGACGAACAGAAGCACCCGAAGATGCAGGCGCTCATCCGTGAGGTCGGCACGCAGTTGGTGCGCCGTCGCTTCCAGGACTCCGCCGATCTGATGCCCGACGTCTATGCCAGCCTCGTGGATTACCTGGAGGAAAGCGGGCAACTCAACCGGGCTCCGTGGGACGCTCGCGCCGCCCGTAAGGCCACCCTGAACGACCTCGATCCCGAAAATATTGACCGCTTCGTGCGTCGCGCCCGCAAGGCACGGAACTTCCCGCTCCCCGTCGAGGCCGAGATCACCGAGGTGTTGACCCATCTGAACCTCCTGGATGACGGCAAGCCCACCAACGCCGCCATCCTGCTGTTCGGGAAATTCCCCCAGCGCTTCACCCTGCCGTCCGAGGTCAAGTGCGCCCACTTCCACGGCACCGAAGTGGCCAAACCCATTCCCTCCTATCAGGTTTACAAGGGCACCGCCTTTGAACTCGTCGATCAGGCCATCGACTTCGTCATGTCCAAGATCAATGTCAGCGTCGGCACCCGCGAGAAGAGCGCGCAGGCCCCGGTCACCTACGAGATCCCGAGGGATGTCGTTGCCGAAGCCATTGTCAACGCCGTTGCCCACCGCGACTACAACAGCAACGGCAGCGTTCAGGTCATGCTCTTCACAGACCGGCTCGAAGTCTGGAATCCCGGCACGCTTCCCAAGGCGCTCACCCTTCAGGACCTGCGCCAGCCCCATAGCTCTATTCCCGGCAACCCGCTCCTCGCCGAGACGCTCTACCTGACCAAATACATCGAGCGCATGGGCACCGGCACCCGCGACATGATTCGGAAGTGTGTTGCTGCGGGTCTGCCCGAGCCTGAGTTCGCCCTCACAGACGGCTTCGTCACCACCATCCGGCGGGCCGCAGGCACCAGGTCAGCATCAGGTCGGGACCAAGTTGGGACCAAGTTGGGACTAAGTGGGGATCAAGTCCAAATCCTTCGCACGTGCTTGAAGACAAGCGCAATATCTGATCTCATGGAAATCGTGAAGCGGACCAACCGGACCAAGTTCAGGGACCAAGTCCTCAAACCGCTGCTCGCCGAGGAACTTGTCGAGATGACGATTCCTGATAAGCCCAGGAGCAGCAACCAGCGCTACCAGACCACGCATGAAGGACGAACAGTGCTCGAACAATTGAAAAAGGAAGGAGGTCGGCCATGACTTGCGATCTGGCCACCGGACAGGTCGCCGGACAGGTCGCAGCGCCTTGCGCCCAAGACGAGGACCAAGTCCGTCCGCCACTCCACCACTCTGCCGACCCAGTCAGCGGACGGCTAGAGTCACGGCTAGAGTCACGGCTAGAGTCACGGCTAGAGTCGGAAGGACCAAACGGAGCGCGGACATTCCTGTCCGCGAAATGGGCAAAAAGGAGCAGGGACTTTCCGGTCCCCTTCATGGCGGGCTGGTTCCGAGCCGAAGGCGAAATCACCCAAATCCGCCCTCCTTTCCCGGAGACGGACAAGGCCCTACTGGAAATTCTGGATAAGATCATACCATGAAAGCGTTCATTTCCTACTCCCACCACGATGCGGAGTTCCTGACTTCACTGCATCAGCACTTGGCGGCACTTCGGCGACAAAAGTTGCTCGAAACTTGGACGGATCGCGAGATCGACGCCGGTGGTGTCTTGGACCAGGAAATCGCTAGAGCAATGGGAAAGGCCAATCTGTTCCTCCTGCTTGTCAGTTCCTCGTTCATTAATTCGGACTACTGTTACGAAAAGGAGTTTCAAAAAGCTCTGGAAAAGCAGAAGGCGGGAAAAGCGCTCATCGTTCCAATCATCGTCCGTCCCTGCGACTGGGAGATCCCTGAGCTCCGCCAATTCAAGGCTCTACCAGAAAATGGGAAAGCCGTTCATAGCAAGCATTGGCACAGTGCCGACGAAGCGTTCGCGGATGTTGTCAAAAAGCTCCGAACTCTGATCGAAAAACGCAAAAAGAAGCGCGAAAATTTCACCCCCGACGAGAGCCGCGTTTCGCCGGAGCAACGGGAAGAACTGAGGACCGTCCACGATGAAATCGTAAAGCGCCTGATTGCGAAAAAGGCCAATCAGGAGGAGGACGTGGTAAAGGCTGAGTATGGCAAGTGGGCTGGTATCGTTTGGAGCCAATTCCACGAAGAGTTTGGAACCAAGACGAGTGGCCTGCAGTCACTCGATCACTTGCGATTCGCAGAAGCTAAGTCCTGGCTCCAACAATACCGTGCCAGTAATGACAAGAAGCTCAAGCGGGCCAATCCACAGGCCTATCGAGTTACATTGACGAAAACGATCTACAGTCTAATAAAGCCTTTGGGTTGGACAAAGATGGATCTTTACTCATTTGCAGCAGAGAAGATCAATTACGCGCAGCCGATCTCGTCCTTGAATGATCTGGGAAACAGTCAGCTAGAATTGGTTCGCGATCGGGTGCGGTATGAAGCAACCAAGAAGAAGGCGAAGTCGGCAAAGGCAAAGGCCGAGCGTGCTCCTCGCTTTGATGAACCCACATCGCCAGTAGCTCAGGAGCTCTTGGAACTAATCTTGAAGCATCCAAACAAGGAAGAGCAGGGTCTCACTGAGATTCTGCGTGACAGCCCGGCGGGAGCACTTTTTCGGTCATTCATTCCGAATACTACCGCAGCAGGTGCAGCCCCCTCGGTAAAGAAGTCCCTATTTGCCCCGGCGGTGGCGGAACTCGTTAGCCTTGGGTGGCTGCTTCAACCCGAGGGAAACCACGCGGTCAGGATCTATGAGCTGAACCCGGATGCAAGGAGGTCACCGCCATGATTGACGGCAAACCATATCCGATTCCAAAAACGTGGACGGAATCGTCCATCGGGAAAGTTATTGTCAAAGCGAAGCAGCGTGATCCGCGCAAGAAGCCCGACGAGATTTTCCAATACGTGGATGTTTCGGGCGTTTCGAACGAATCCTTCAAGATCACGGGCGCAACGCCAACGCTCGGATCGGAAGCTCCAAGCCGGGCGCGGAAAGCAAACGAAACGGATGACGTCCTATTCGCGACCGTTCGACCGATGCTCAAACGGATCGCGTTAGTTCCGCCTGAACTCAACGGCGCAATTGCCAGCACGGGTTATTGCATCCTTCGCTGCGAAAAGGCGAAAGCTGATCCCGGATTCTTCTACTCCTTTCTGATAACAGATCACTTCAACGCTCGGATGGCGGGTTTGGAGCGGGGTGCGAGCTACCCAGCCGTTCGGGATTCCGACGTGACCGCCTCTTGGCTTCCCCTCCCCCCACTCCCCGAGCAAACCCAGATCGCGCACATCCTTTCGACGGTGCAGCGGGCGATTGAAGCACAGGAGCGAGTGATAGCGACCACCACCGAGCTGAAAAAGGCCCTCATGCACAAGCTCTTCACCGAAGGCCTCCGCCACGAACCCCAAAAACAAACCGAAATCGGCCCCATCCCCGAAAGCTGGAAGGTGATGGTGATCGGTGACGTCTTTAAGTTCACCAGCGGCAAGGTGAAACCCAAGGGCACGTCACCGGAGCGCACTGAAGAACAGAACATCCCCGTTTACGGCGGAAACGGGGTGCTGGGCTACTCCTCCCAACGCTTGCTGGATGACCGCACGCTCATCCTCGGTCGAGTCGGCGAGTATTGCGGCTGCGCCCATCTCACCGCACCGATCTCGTGGGTGACTGATAACGCGCTCTACGTGAAGGAAGAGAAGATTGCCGTGAGCCGTCATTATGCCCGAACACACTTTGAGAACCTGAATCTAAACCAATACAGCAACAAGATGGGCCAACCGCTGATCACGCAGGGGATCATCAACCGAGTGAAATTCGGACTCCCGTCACGCGAGGAGCAAGACGAACTCGCGCACGCGTTCACCACGATTGACACGCGGCTTACCCAGCACGCCTCAAAGAAGGGGATTCTCCAAGACCTCTTCCGCACCCTCCTTCACGAACTGATGACCGCGAAAACCCGCGTTCACGACATCGCCCTCCGCATGTAACCAAAGACTTTCACGCCATGCCCACTCACCCTGATGCGATCGGATACATTCGCGCCCTTGGTCATTCTGAGGGAATACCTTGGTTCGAGATGATTTGTGATCTCGCTGCATCTGGAACCACGACCCTCGGCCCTACTGAACTTGAAGTCCTTGTTCAACTATTCACAAAACGCGCAAGCTATCTTCGACAACCTGCGCCACATGTAGCTACTGCACCAGTCGGCGCCGCTGCTGTCGCAATCGCACTCCTCGAAGCCATTGGCCCGTTCAGTGGATTTAAACGGCTGGGCGATTCCCTAGCGGCTTCGTTCTCCAAGCGAGCCACGATCATTTTTGGAGCCAACGGAAGCGGGAAGTCCAGCTTGTGTGAAGCCCTGCAGATCTTGGCATCTAATGATGCTCCCCGCCGACCACTCCATGATGTTCGAAGCACTGCGGCGGCATCACCATCTTTCTCCTATAAATTCGCTTCGGATGCGGCTTCGCAATCCTGGACGGCACCTGCTGCTTATGGTGCTCGCTCAGCTAACCTCAAGTATTTCGACACCGGGATAGCAATCCACAATGTTCAGAACTCTGTCCGACCAGGGCGGATCATTGAGCTGTCACCATTCAAGCTCGATGTATTCGAGACAGCTTTGAAGCACGGCAAAGACTTACGCTCCCATTTGGTAGAAAAACAGAACGAGAATGCAGCGCAGCTCGTGAGTCTAGCTGACCGGATTCGCACCAAATTTCAAGGATTTAACGGCTCCGTTCTGGCCGATTTGACGAGTCCGACAGCCGCCTCCTTAGAAGCCGAGTTGAAGTTGGGCGGAACCTATTCAGAGAAGAGCGGGTTGGACGAAAAGCTGAAACGCAAGGCCGAGCTAGAAAAAGCAACTTCAGAAGAAGGTCTCAAACTCCTGAAAGGAGAAGCTTCCGCACTAAAAGCACTTCACGGGGAAATCCAACCGATCCTCGAAGCATCTGAAAAGCTCGTTGAGATCGACCCCATAGCGCAGTCGAAAACACTGAAGGCAAAAGAGGATGATCTAGAACTCCTTGCTAATGCGCTCATTCCGTCAGGTGCAAACCTCGACAAGTTGATGGCGCTCATCCGTCCAGCCAACGCAATTTCCAGTCTTCATTCTCCAGAGACAGCGGACTGCCCCCTCTGTAAACAAAGTCTTCGGGAGAGTGAACTTGAACTCTTCAAGCAATACGCCGGGCTCCTGACCGGCGAACTGGATACCGCGATTACTGAGCTCCGTAAGCTGATCAAGACGGCGGAAAAGAATCTCAAAGCGATCGCTGAATCTACGCCCTACGATTGGGCAAAAGACTCGGTGGTGGCCGACGAGACAATCGATGCCATTAAGCACGCTGGGCGGGAGATCCAGGCGCGGTTCAAGGCTGGAGAGGAAATGGACAAAAACTGTAAAGATGCAGCAGCGACAATTCGACTACTCAGCGACGATCTTTGGAAGCGTCTTGAGGAGAAAGCGGAACTCATTGAAAAGGCCGGGAAAAGCCGGACGGGGCTTCTAAAACAGTTTGGAGAAATCTCCATCGCATGCCAGGGGCTACTCTACGCCAAGGAGATTGCGGAGAATGTTGATCTCCTAAAGGACGCGCACCGGAGGACGCAAATCGCTGCCTGCTGGGACGCTAAGTTGCCAGATTTTACGTCGGTGCTGCGCAAGGTCACCTCTACCGCAAAGAAGGCTCACAAGGAGCTTGTGGTAGAAAATTTTAAGACCCGACTGAACGCAGAGTATATTGCGCTTGCCGAAAAAGACATGAGTGCGTTCGGAGTCGAATTGAAGGACGTGGGTGGCGATGGAGCTGTTACTGTTGATCACCACGTAGCAGGACAGAGGATTGAATCCGTTCTGAGCGAGGGTGAGCAGCGAATCCATGCGCTCGCCCTGTTCTTCGCAGAGTTGGAGACTTGCGAACAGCAGGTAATCGTCTTCGACGACCCGATCTCAAGTTTCGATTACAACTACATCGGGAACTACTGCAATAGGTTGCGTGATTTAATTCAAGCGTATCCAAATCGGCAAATCATAGTCTTGACCCACAATTGGGAGTTCTTCGTTCAAATTCAGACGACCCTGAATGCATCGCGACTGAATCAGCACATGGCCGTGCATGTTCTGGAGAGCTGCGTCGCTATCGATGAATACAGCGAGGATGTTGACGTGCTCAAAGCTGACATCGACGCAGTTCTAGCCGTCGCTGGCGAATCGACGAAACCGCAGAAAGAGGTAATGGCAGGCAAGATGCGTCGCCTGATCGAATCCGTTGTGAATACGCACGTATTCAACAAGCAGAGGCATCAGTTTAAGCAAAAGAGTCAGCAGGTATCGGCCTTCGATGATTTCACGAAGGTGCTCCCGCTACTTCCCGCTGAAGCTCAGTCCCTCAGAGATCTTTTCGCGAAGCTTAGCATAACTGAACACGATGATCCGAGAAACGCCTACATAAACACAGACAAGGCGATGTTCCAAACCCGCTACAATACGATCAAGTCCATTGAGGCAGCGATTGTAGGAAGGAAGTAGCATGCCCACGCCCCGAGAACACAAAACCGTCCAAGCCCGAATCCTCGAATACGCCGAGGCCATCGGCTGGACGATTGTGTCCCGCGAGGGGGCCGAGCGGCGGCGCGGGTTTGGTCCGCAGATTACGCAGATGAACGCAGATTCAGAGGTGGAAAAAACTCATCTGAGAAAATCTGCGAAATCTGCGGTTTCTAAAACTTCGGATGGAAAGGGTTTATCCCTTTTCTTTGACGATCTGCTCGACGCCAAGGTGCGAGCATTCAACCCCCGCTACGCCGTGGCCGAGGGCGCGTTGCCAGGGCAGTTCCGCCATCTCCACACTGGCATCTACGGCAACCGGGAATTCGTCGAGTACCTGCGCAACCGTGGCAAGTTCTTCGATCACGAGGAGAAGCGCGCTTCCCTGCAAGACCTCTTCCGCACCCTCCTTCACGAACTGGAGATTTCCACATGAGTGACTGGCGTAAAAATATCGTGCCACTACCGGAGAACCTAAAGCGGGGTTATGTCCCCGGCCACCAAGTGACCAAGAACTACATCGACGGGATGAAGGCGATTGAGGAGAACCGCCTTCAGGATGCGATAGTGACCCTTGAAGCGGAGCCCAGTGATTCGCCCTGCCGAGGCCTCGCAATCGGGAATGCAGGTCTCGCGCTACTCCGACTCGAAAAGTTTGAGCCCGCCAACGCGAGACTGCTCGAGGCGAATAATCATTTCAACGAACACGGGTGTCCTCACCCGCCTTCGTGGGTTCAATTCGCTCGTAACCACGTTGAGGCTATTGCCCTTTGCCGCCCGCAAGAAGCCCTCCAGCGTTTCAACCGCGCGATTGGCGCCGCCAGACAGTTGACAGAAAAGCACGAGGACTTTCGCCAGGACATCGAGCTGGAGATCGCGCATACCTTTAATAGCTGGGGCGGAACATTGGTGCGCCTTAAAAGTCCCAATGCCGCGCTTGACTGCTTTAAGAGGGCAAGAGACCTATATCGGAAATACGAAGCCGAAAACAAGGTCGGGCTCGCTGAAACGCTTACAAATTTAAGTTTGGCTCTTCGCTGTCTGGGCAAGAAGAACGAAGCGTCACTTGCATTGCAGGAGGCGCTAGCCGTAGCGAAATCCGGTGGTGATCAGGATCAGGTTCGTCGAATCGAAGTCTCGACAATTCAGTTGGAGCCGACGCAGATTCATGGTGATCCCCTTCGCTTACTGGATGACGCTGCAAATGAGGCTATCGCTAACGGCTGCTACTCCACGGGTTACATTCGACAATGCATCAGGGCAACGGTGGCGGAGACACTTGGAGACACCAGCAATGGATTAAAGGCGTGTGCCGACGCGCTGAAAATTGAACAGCAACTTGATAGGGGTGATCCGGCACCGGCGAACATGCGGCTCGTTCTCGCACGTTTGCGCGCTGCATCCGGCCGCCCCGCAAGTGAAGTCTTGGAAGTGCTTTTCGAAGGGGCGCGGCTTTGGTGGGGCGTGCTACGGCAGCCGCAATTGACAGCTGACGTGCTGGTGAAGACCCAATCGATGCACGATCATTTCCGGTTCCTTGCGCGGAAGCTCCTTGATGAAGGCAGGACCGGCGAGGCGTGCATGGCGTTTGAAGCGGGCCGAGCGCTCGGATTCGCGATTGAGGTTGATCAGTCCGCGTTGCCGAAGATTCTGGCACTTGACCCGTTTACCGGATCGCAAACGTCTGTGGACTGCGCAGGCCTTCAAGCAATGCAATCAGCTCTCTTGGAGAATGAGGCCATCATCTCAATGGCGATTCTTCCTCCGAGCCTTGTCGCGTTTGTTGTTCGGAGGGATTCGGTTTCAGCAATTGCACACCCACTACCCGGAGACGATGATTGCTTTCTGCTCTTTGACTCGATCCGGAATATCCCGCGGCGGCTTCGCGAGAAGGAAGGAATCATTGCGGTTCCTCAGGTTATCCAGGACTTTGGGCGAAAGATTTCTGCCGAGATTGGGGCGAGTAGCATAGTGTCGGTAATTCCCAATTCGATTTTGCATGGAGTGCCTTGGCGCGCCCTTTTGCGATCGCTTGGGATTGATTGGAGCCAGCTTTCGGCAGTGACGGGATTCGGACTGCTCTTAGGAAAGCCAAAGCTCGCTTCGATCCAGCACAGTGCCATCTCGCTAGGGCATGGAAACGCAGGTGCAATCGATCTGAACCAAGAGGCCCGCGATTTTGCCAATGCTTTTGCAGATCAGGGATCGGTAATTGAGAACGCCACTTCCTCAGACATACGAAGTGCTTTGATTCGACGTGGGGCTGTTCTCATTTCCTGCCATGGCAGTCAAAGAGAGGATCTGAATCACGGCACTTTCCATCTCTACCTTTCTCTGCACGACGGTGACAAATCTGCGGATGAAATCTGGCCCGACACAGTCGCTGCTGACTTTGTCGTCCTATCAGCTTGCGATTCTGGAGTCTACGAGGTCGCTTGGGGAGATTACCCGGTAGGCGCAGGTCCAGACTTGCTCCGGAAAGGTGCGAAGCTCTGTTTGGCGACTCGATTTCCAGTTGATGCAAGATTCGCAGCGAATCACATGCAGAATCTGGCAACTTACTTGGCCTCAGGTTACTCAGTTCAAATGGCGCTTAGCAAGACATTGGACACAATGGAGAAAGGTGGTGCTGATTTCTGGAATGAAATTGCCTGCTTCGAATTGATTGGCTGAACCCCACCCAAAGATGCCCACACCCAGAGAACACAAAACCGTCCAAGCCCGGATCCTCGAATACGCCGAGGCCACCCACCTTCGCCAAGGCTACGGCAGACGGGTCGGTTGGACGATTGTGTCCCGCGAGGAAGCCGAGAAAAGGAGAGGGGGCATTCCTGCCCCCTTGGGTGGGAAAAACGGGGGTTGGAAAACCCCCGCTCCGTTGTCCCTCTTACGTTTCGCCACTGACCTGCGGGCGGAATTTCCGGACATGCGAGGGTTTTCCTCACGAAGCATCTGGGAAATGAAGCGTTTTTACGTTATTTGCACCGAGCCGGACTTTCTGCAACAAGCTGTTGCAGATTTCGCTGTGGCCCACAACAAGCCTCTGGGACAGGCGGTGCCAGATATTCTCGCACAAGCTGTGAGAGAATTGGATAGCAGAAGGGGTCAGGCCTATACTTTAAATGTTGTTAGGGCGTAAAAAGCCTGAGAGACTCCACATTGATGGCAAGGAAACCGAGATTGGAATTCGAGGGGGCGATTTATCACGTGATTAATCGGGGGAATTACCGGAAGGATCTATTTGGGGAAAGGGAAGCCGCCGCTGCATTTGAGAATGCTCTGTTTGAAGCCTGCGTGAAGTGCGGGTGGAAAATTCACGCCTACGTGATGATGAGTAATCATTTTCACCTCGCTGTCGAAACACCGGAGGCGAATTTGGTGAGT
>Ga0105045_10005116_pt1 | contig 11500 bp, 9 predicted proteins | sample MAT02_FD_78089 | JGI IMG/M metagenome (GOLD analysis project Ga0105045, IMG submission 78089) | Freshwater microbial communities from Lake Fryxell liftoff mats and glacier meltwater in Antarctica - MAT-02 (megahit assembly) | ecosystem: Environmental > Aquatic > Freshwater > Ice > Liftoff... | reverse complement strand
ATGAAATTCTATTAAACCCAATATCAACGACATATGGACTGAAGTCCATAGTTTGAATTCATTAACTGAAAGTTAACTCCTTGGACTGAAAGTCCAGAGTTTTGACTCACGGGGTGAAACAATCAATAAATATTCACTTATTTAATCAAAATAATATAACAGCTAATTAATTATATTTAAAACTGTTCTAGCAAAATTGTCTGAAGTATTAGGTTCTAGCCAGCGGCCCTGTGATTTAATTAAATCTACAAGGTGATTATCTGCTACAGAAAAATCGATATCGCGTTGCACACATGTACGACCTACATACAGATCAATTTTTCCAGGTTTTGAACCGACATAACCAAAGTCTGCATCAGCCATTTCTCCTGGTCCATTGACGATACACCCCATAATGGCAATTTTCACGCCTGGAAGATGTGCAGTTCGGCTTTGTATGCGCTTGGTAACATCTTGCAAGTCAAAGAGTGTACGCCCGCAACTTGGGCAAGAAATAAAGTCTGTTTTGGACATACGCATTCTAGCTGCTTGTAATATTCCAAAACTCAGACGACGCAAGAAATCTATATCATAAGGCCCTTCTAACCATATTCCCTCGCCTAAACCATCACAAAACAGCGATCCACATTCCATGCTAGCAGCCAAAATCGTATCTTCTTTAGGTCCTTCATAAGCAAATTTTAAAATTACAGGAATTTTTAAGTGATGAGACTTTAGCCAGTCAAAAAACTGCCGACTATAATGTAATCGATTTTGGAGAGGTGCTAATACTATCAAATCAGGAAGCACGTCTAAAATTTTTTCCCATTCTTCCGGTTTGTGTTTGCAGATTTGTACGACAGTAGGTACAGACAAATTAACAGGTTGAATTGCAAATTTTTGTGTACGATCGTTTAACTGCTTTGCTAATAACGCTTCTTTCAAAGATAAAATTGAAATTCCTGGTAAACCTGGATTTTGAGAGAAAAGTCCAATACCGATATCTCTTAAGAAATGCAAACGTTGCGTTGCTTCTATTCCCCCTACCCACTCTTTTAAAACTAAATTATCTACAGTCATTGCTTGTAATTTTGGACTTCCTGAAGAATCACTACACCCCAGCTCTTCATGCAAATGGGGGTCATTGATACAAATTGCAGGGAGTGTTGCAAAAACGGTCCCATCTCTATGCATAGGAAGTTGAGGGTTTATAGTCACAACTCGGCGCTGATAATCCCCAATTTTTCGATGTGCTTCGTCAAACGCTTCAACCCCTTGCCCATAATACCCTTGTGCTAAGCGAATTAATCGTTTACAAGGATCAATTTCAAGCCAGGGATCTTCTGTTAATGAAACACGAATGGTATCACCTAAGCCATCAATCAATAAACTCCCTGTCCCCATAGCAGATTTAATCCGGCCATCTTCACCTTCACCGGCTTCTGTTACACCTAAATGCAAAGGATAGTTCCAGCCCAATTCAATCATTGCTTGATTAAGCAGACGATAAGCTTGAACCATCACTTGAGGATTTGAAGCTTTCATAGAAAACATGAAATCATGGTAATCGTTTTCAATACAAACACGGGCAAATTCCAATGCAGATTCCACCATGCCGGAAGGAGTATCACCGTAACGATTCATAATACGATCTGACAAGGAGCCGTGATTTGTACCAATACGCATTGCCCGCTTTAAACGCTTACATTTTTCAACTAAAGGGGTAAATTTTTCTTTAATTTTTTCTATTTCAAGAGCATAAGAAGCATCATCGTAAATAATTTCTTTAAAGGACGCGCGTTTGTCTACAAAATTACCGGGATTAACACGCACTTTATCAACAAAATCCACAACACTCATAGCTGCAGGAGGATAAAAATGAATATCTGCTACCAATGGAATTGTATAATTGCGTTGAATTAAACCATTTTTAATAAGTTCACAGGCTTCCGCTTCTTTCATTCCCTGGACAGTTACACGTGCAATTTCACAGCCGTAATCCGCCAGTTTCATAATTTGATCAATGGTTGCATCTACATTTCGTGTATTCGATGTTGTCATGGATTGTATGCGAATCGGGTTATCTCCCCCCACACCCACATTGCCTACCATAACAACGCGTGTGGGAAATCTTTTGGTTCTATAAATAGACTCACAATAAGGCTTTTGCATGTAAACACCAGTTTCAAGTAATATATTCTTCATTCTAATAAACATTATCGAAAAATACAACAGCAATTAATATAATTAACTCTCCATTTCTAAAACTACAAATTTTTATTAAAGTAGAAAGTAAAACAAAAATCTCATACCAAACCCAAGAAATAAAAGCATAAATTCATGCAAGATAATGAGGCTGATTTTGACAATCGTTTCGAAGTTGATAGTCTTAACTATCAATGAGAAACAAGTGATCAAAAGATGCCCATGAGGTTGGATGAATTTATGCTTTTATTTCTCGGGTTTGGTATCAGTTAATTTTCTTTGACAATCTTGCTTGTCAAGCGATATTCTAAATTTTTAGTAAAACATCTCTATAAAAGAGTTTATGTAAATTTTATAAAAATTTTAATCTATATCTAAAGAACTAAAGTCAACTAACGGGATATTTAAGAAGGAATAAACCATGAATCAAAACTTCACAGATAGCGTTACATCAGCTTTAGAAGTAGCTTTTAATGAAGCTCAACAGAAGCAACAGACAGAATTCACAGAAAATCACTTACTTTGGGCCTTTTTAAAGGAACCAGAAAGTTATTTTAATTTAATTTTAGAAGATTTAGGTGCTCGCCCTCGTTCTCTGCTTTTTGAAGTAGAAAAAGCAATCGACCAACTTCCTACCTATTCTGGAGACAATCCACAACCGCCAAATCCTTCAAGAAGCCTTCAAAGTCGCATTTTAGATGCGCAAAATATTGCCAAAAGTTGGCAAGATACTTATACCAGTAGCGATCATTTTTTAATTTCTTATTGGAAAAATGGTGGCGAACCTTTTAGAGAATGGAAAGACAAAACGTCAATTTCTATCGATCAATTAGAAAAGCAGGTCAAATCGATCAGAGGAGATCGTCATATGGATTCCCCAAATGCTGAATCTAATTTAAAAACTCTCGAAAAATTTTGCAAAAACTTAACCGAACTTGCCCGCAAAGGAAAATTAGATCCTGTGATCGGTCGAGATGAAGAGATTCGACGCACCATGCAGGTTTTATGTCGCCGTACAAAAAATAATCCCATGTTAATTGGTGAACCTGGGGTGGGCAAAACTGCCATTGCTGAAGGGCTTGCACAGCGTATTATTCAAGAAGATGTGCCTGACACTTTAAAAAATTGTCAATTACTTGCATTAGACATGGGCAGTTTAGTTGCAGGAACAAAATACCGTGGTGAGTTTGAAGAGCGCTTAAAAGGAATTTTACAAGATATTGAAAAAGCAGAAGGGCAAATTATTCTATTTATTGATGAAGTTCATACTTTAATTGGTGCAGGGGCAACTGAGGGCGCCATGGATGCAGCAAATTTGCTCAAACCTGCACTAGCTCGAGGAACTCTACATTGCATCGGTGCAACTACCTTAAATGAATATCAAAAGCATATTGAGAAAGATGCTGCCTTAGAAAGACGTTTTCAACCAGTGATGGTGAGTGAACCTTCTCTAGAAGATTCAATTGCCATTCTTAGAGGCTTAAGAGAGCGTTATGAAATTTACCATGGTGTGCACATCACTGAATCTGCTATTCACGCAGCTGTATTTTTATCTTACCGTTATATTACTGATCGACGTCTACCTGATAAAGCGATTGACTTAATTGATGAGGCTGCGAGTTTGATTAAAATGCAGCTTGGAAGCCGTCCTTTACCCATTGATAATAAAGAAAGAGAACTTGCAAGTTTAATTGTAGAACAAGAAGCAATGAAGCGTGAAAATACTCCTTTAGCTAAAAACCAGGGAGAAAAACTTGAAGGAAGAATCGCACAAATCAAAGAAGATCTGCACGTGCTTAAACAGCAATGGGAACAAGAAAAGAAAATTATAGACTCTGTGAAAGAAAAAAAAGATCAACTTGAGAAATATCGTTTTCAAGAAGAAGAAGCAGAACGGAAAGTCGACTACAATCGCGTTGCAGAATTACGTTACAGTTTAATTCCACAGTTACAAAAAGAAATCGAAGAAGCTCAAACTAAGCTAAATGATAAGGCCAATCGCTTGCTTCAAGAAGAAGTTGACGAAAAACTCATCGCACAAATTGTTTCAAAATGGACCGGCATTCCGGTAAACAAAATGCTTGAAGGAGAAGCGGAACGTTTATTGAATTTAGAAAAAGAATTAGAAAAACGTGTAATAGGTCAAGATCTGGCAGTGACAGCAGTTAGTGATGCGATTCGACGCTCACGTTCAGGACTTAACGATCCAGCACGCCCTCTAGGTGTTTTTCTATTCATTGGTCCAACAGGAGTGGGCAAAACAGAACTTGCTAAAGCATTAGCCATGCAACTTTTTAATCAAGAAGAGGCACTTATTCGTTTAGACATGTCTGAATATATGGAAAAGCATACAGTATCAAAACTCATTGGTTCTCCCCCTGGCTATGTAGGATATGATGAAGGCGGCCAATTAACAGAAGCCCTACGGCGACGCCCTTATTCAGTCGTTTTATTTGATGAAATCGAAAAAGCCAATCACGATGTATTTAATATTCTTTTGCAAGTTTTTGATGATGGACGTCTAACTGATAGTAAAGGGAGAGTTGTTAACTGCAAAAATGCCTTATTTATCATGACGTCCAACTTAGGATCCGATAAAATTTTAGACATGATTGAAAATAATCAACAAGATCTTGAAAAAGAAGAATTGTTGTTAACTTTAGATCCAATTATTAAAGAACATTTTCGACCAGAGTTCATTAATCGTTTAGATGATATCTTGCCCTTTTTACCCTTGAAGGAAAAAGATATGGAAAAAATTGTGCTTCTTCAGCTTTCTCTATTAAAAAAACGTTTATCAGATCGAGATATCCAGCTTTCTTGGACTGACAAAGTAACAGCTCATTTAGCAAGAGAAGGCTACGACTCCAGATTTGGAGCACGTCCACTCAAACGCTATATCCAAAATGAAGTCATTAATCAGCTTTCTAAAACGATTATTGAAGGTAAAATTCCTCCGCATAGTCATGTTCAATTAGAATTTGAAAATGGTAAAATTGAATACAAAATTAATTGAAACAGATCTCCCTAATAGATCTTTTAAATTTCAGCAAATCAAAAAGGCGAGTCATTCATTTAAATTTGATGACTCGGCTTTGTTTTAAGTCGTTAGATTATTTTAAAATTTAAATAAGCGGCTGAGGTTCAGTTTGAGGTCCTACTGGGTCCGGATTTACCTCGGGTTTCTCAGAAGGTGGCGTGACATCGGGCTGTTCAGGCCCTGGCTGAATTTCTGGTGTTTCCGGCTTTGGTTGAATTTCAGGTTCTAGAGGTTGCGGATGAACTTCCGGCTGAGAAGGTTCTGGTTGTATGTCTGGAACATGAGGGACACTTTTATCTGGTGAATTTCCTGACATGACTTAAATCCTTTTTGAAATGAGACAATTGATTATTTTTTGTATCTCTAATGTTTTAACTTAAAAAGTAGAAGTCTTTTTAGGAATTTAAATAGAAAAAATAAATGAACTCATCGGATGAGAATATTTTTTATCTGTCACGGAAAAAAAAAGGGACATTAATTTTTTTCCCCAATTGGGATTAATCACTCCAACTCCCAGTCCTAAGATGACTTTTGAAAAAGCAAAACATTCATGTAAATTTTTTAAAACCTGATAGTTTAGAGTCATATTTTTAAAAGCATGCATAGCTGCTTGAATAGAATTTACGACTAGCCTCAGAACTTTAAAACAAAAAACAAACGCTACTGCTGTTAAACCTAAAAGACAAATAAGACGTGCCAAAAAAACAGAACCAGTAGTGGTGCGGGTTTCGACTTCTTCTTTTTTTCTATAAACTTGATCATGATCCTGAACGTATTCTTCTGCTTCTTCCAACTCTGCTTCATTATGGAAATCAGTTAAAAGAGTCACTTTTGGTTCTGTATATTCATCATTTTTTTTCATAATAATCTTTTAGCTTTTATCTTATTTATTCCATTGAGTGCAGCTATCCTGTACCCTTCAGCATACGTGGGATAATTGAAAACATGATCTACAAAGAAATCAATATGCGCATGGAAACTAATTGCCATTTGCCCAATGTGCACAACTTCGGTTGCATTTCTTCCTATACAATGAACTCCTAAAATTTCCAGCGTTTCAGCATGGAAAAGAATTTTTACAAGCCCAGTGTTACTACCTGAAATATGACTTCTGGCAATCTCATAGTAATGAGCTCTGCCAACTTCGTAGTGGTACCCCATTGACTTTAACTCTTCTTCTGTATATCCACAAGAAGAAATTTCTGGGATAGTATAGATACCGACGGGATAAAAAGTAGGGAAAAAGTGCGTACGTAAGCCACAAGCATGTAAAGCTGCCAGCCTACCTTGCTCCATACTAGTCGAAGCCAAACAAGGACCACCAATGACATCTCCTACTGCATAAATATGTGGGACTGAAGTTTGAAACAAAGCATTGACGGGAATGTACCCCTTGGAATCTGACCGAATGCCAATATTTGTAATGTGTAGGGCATCGACATTCGCTGTCCTACCCAAAGCATACAAAAGAATGTCTGCCGTCAGTACGTCTCCGTCTTTAAATTCTACTCGTGCAGAATCCCCTTCTCTTGTTATTTTAATTGGCTCTTTTTTTCCATAAAATTTCAAACCGATTCCAGTTAAAGCCGTCTGCAATTGAATTCCAATTTCATTGTCCAACATGGGCAACATGTGGTCGCGTTTATCGATTACACTCACTTCAGTGCCAAGTGCGGCAAAAAAACTCGCGTATTCAGAGCCAATTACCCCACCACCTAAGACAATCATACTTTTGGGAACTTTTTTTATACCTAATAAGGTAGTGGAATCTAAAATCACTTCAGTATCAAAAGGAACATCAACAGGATTTCTAGGATTCGAGCCTGTAGCAATAATAAAAATTTCAGCTTTTAATTGATATTTCAAGCGAAAATCATTATCTACGACAATCACTGTATGCTGATTTTCAAAGCGGGCTGATCCTTGCAACAATAGGATCTCGTTTTTTTGAAATTGACGTACAATAATGTTTCTTTGTTCTTCAATAACTGAATGCAAACGTTTATTCAAAACATCCATAGAAACGGAAGGCAGGACATAATCTTTTCCATCAAAATGACGATCATAAAAACGCGTCATATCGACAACAGCTTCTCTAAAACTTTTAGATGGAATTGTACCTGAATATAAGCAAGCCCCACCTGGCTCTGAATCTTTTTCAACAACAATAACTTTTTTACCAAGCTTACGTGCTTGAATAGCTGCCTTTTGACCGGCTGGGCCTGAACCAATGACAACAATGTCCGCTTTCATTTCTTCCATAATTTCACCTTCGAAGTAGATCTCTATTCATCCCATATACTTTAAAAACGTAATTTCAAACAATTGTTATATAATGAAATTTAAATTATAATTAGATTTAGCATTGGAGGGATATGTATGGCTAAAATTGATTATTCTAAAGTAGAAATGGTACTAACGAAAACCTTAAAAAATATGTTTTTAAAAAATTTAGAAAATTTGGCGGCTTTGGCCTTAGAAATACAAAACGGCACAGTTTCTTTAAAACCTGATGAGATCGATTTTATTTTAAAAGAATTTCGCTTGGAATTAAAAAAAATAAAAAATATGGAGCCTGAATTCTATGAGAAGCTTAAAATTTCTTCAGAAGAAGAGGAATATCTACTATCCAATGAAAATTTCAAGAAAACGGAGTGGCACCGAATTATTGAATTAAGAGATCGTATTTTAGTGATAAATGCAGATCGGCCACAAAATCTTTCTGATACAACACATGAAGATGAACAGCAAGTAGCAAAAGAAAGACAGGAACATAAAAACAAACGTTTTAATGTGAAAAAAGGTTGGTTACCTTTGCATTAAAGCAAGTGATTCAACTTAAAGATATTTGAAACTTTAAACGTGAATATTTTTGCATTGTTTAATAATCTCTATTTTGATATGTTCTCCTTATATATTTTAAAAGAATCATCAGGAGAATCATATGTCAAAAGTCTGCCAAGTTACAGGAAAAAGACCTCACCGTGGTTACAAGTACGCTATTCGTGGTATTGCAAAGAAGAAAAAAGGAATTGGTTTGAAGGTAACAGGTAAAACTAAACGTCGTTTTCAACCAAACTTGATTAGAAAGAAAATCTGGTTTGCCGAAGAAGGCCGTTTTGTTAGTTTAAGAATGTCAACTTCTGCAATGCGTACAATTGACCGTCTAGGTATAGCAAAAGTGGTTAGAGGTATGCGTGCTGAAGGTAAGAAAGTCTAATTTTCAACTTTTTTTATCTTACATAGCGAATCAGGATTTAATCAGAAACGTAAAGTTTATTGACTAAATCCTTTTTTTGCATCTATCTTTATGAGGCTCTTCCTGTGTTTGTCTATATTTTCTTAAATCATTATAGGCGGATTGGCCCATTGAAAATGCTCCATACTCCCTTTGCCATGCAAAATCTATGTATTGAGCTCCTCTAGTTTTTATCCATTTTAGATGATCCTTTTTTAATTTCTTCCACAAGCTTACTTAATGTTATCGTTCAAGGCAAAGAGACTAAAAGATGTACATGATTCATCTATCCCACCAATTTCATAAAGTACTGATCCGTTTGCTTTTGAAATTGCCGCTATGTAGTATGTGAACCATGAATAATTTCCGGTAAGATCAACGGCTGACGTTTTTTTGTACTAAAAATCATATGAATCAAAATATTTGTAAGAGACTGCACCATTTAAACTCACAAGAAATTGTTTTAAGGCGCTTTATCTAATTTTTCTTTGTTTCATTTTATTTAAGTTACGAAAAATTTTAATCGTTTTTAAATGCCAAATTGGGCGTTAAGAAAATTCCTTAACGCCCAATAGACTCCTAAATTTTAAGGTGCTAAAATATAATTAGGAAAATATTTCTTACTGCTTTTGGCAGTAACTGGCAGTGAACGGTTCCCATTTTGATCCACAGCTACTATAGTATAAGTTGCTTTTGATTTCCTCTTTACTTTTTCTTCTACTTTATAAATTCCATATTTATCTGGATTTCTAACTCTAGCTATTGGATCACTTAAATTTTCATTTTTAAAAACCAAATAAAGCAGAGGTGCTAAGCAAAAAGTTTCACATTCTGGCGCTTTCCATGTAATAATATTTGTCACTTCATCATGACATTTGACACGCCTTACCCGCGCATCTCTAGCAGGGCAAACTACAAAGGGGTCGAGTTCACTTGCATTTATTTGTATTGTTTTACTTACCGTAAATGGCAGTTGCCCATCTCGAAATAGAGTCAATCGGACAGGATAGACTCCTGGTCTTAAATAATTATGAGAAATGGTTGCTTGAGTTGTACATTCGGCCGATGCGTCGCCAAAATTCCAGCAAAATAAACCTGCACCAAATCTTGAACCATCAAAATCAACTCGTGAAAGCTTTTCTCTCTTTTTTGATCTAAATGAAAAAAAGACATTGGCAATTCCTTCTACCAAAGTACCAGGGTTTTGCAAAAGATCATTATGGACATTGATTCCACCATAAAGGGCAGTTCCTGTCCAATCTTGAATTAAACAAGGAAATTGAGGTTGACCGGATTCCACCCACCATGCAAAACCCGTGTAATGCACGTGATTCGCGTTTACATAATTAAGAATATTTGTATAAATCGATGCATATCCATCTGGATAATACGAAGCCTCATTGGACCCGAATTCTGTGAATATAAGCGGGAAATTTCCTATAATGCCTTGATAGTTTTGTTGAAAAGTTCCACCTTCACCTGTATAGCCGGCTTGCCCTTTTGTATTATAAGGGTGCGAACAATAAACAATATTTACTCCATTGACTTTATAAGTTGGGCTAACAAAACTCAGATCATAGGCATAATCTAATCCCCCTATTATACATAGATTGTTTGCTCCTTGAGCTCTCACAGTATCATATAACTGTTGATAACCTACGTAATCATTATTCACATCTCCATTTAACCAAACCGATGTACTAATGTTAACGGGTTCATTGTAGAGTTCAAACAGGACAGTTCCAAAATCTTTATAGTCTGCGGCTACTTGTTGCCAAAAAGTAAGCGAATCTGAGTTGGCCATATTACTCTGCTGTCCAGCTTGCACCCAATGTAAATCTAAAATAACAGCCATTCCGAGTTGAGTCGCATAATAAACAATAGCATTGATGATTTGTTTATAAGAACCGCTTTGAGTAACAGGACCAGACTCTAACCAATACCCTTGGTACATATCTAGACGAATCACATTGGATCGGGCAACTGCTCCACTTGATTTCCAATTAGCAATATTGGATAAATCCTGAGTAGAAAGATATTGACCCGTTGGACTCCATTCTAAAGAGGGCCTAACGAGGCCTTTCAACCAAACAACATCACCTTGATCTGTAACTATTTGATCACCTTGCACCTGCAAAACGATAGGGGTAGTGGTGCCAGGATAAACTGCTGGTGTAGCTAAAGGAGCATTAGGAAAAGGACCATCAGTGGATCCTCCACCTCCGCCTGGTGAAGTTACAGAATCAATTGTTAATTGATAGGCTCCAATTCCACTATTATAAGATAGGATTATTCCGTTTAGATAATACCCAGATGAGCCAGCTGAATAACTATCCCATATAACTGTCGTTCCATCACTTGATAAGGTAATTGTTCCATAATAATTTGCAGGAGATGCAGTATCAAATACGTTCCATGAACTCCAATTATTAGAACTATCCCCACTCCAGGGGACATTTCCCAATTGTTGATAGTCTATTGTAAAAGTTGACCAATCTGGACCATTAGTGGACAGTACGAGTTGCAGCCTTGGGGTACTTCCGTTGCCCATGTAGTTCGCTAACTGCTGGCCTGTTGTAGCTGCCGTTAACGGATTACAAAATAAAACAAAAAATGAAAAAAAGAATGCATAAATTCTTAACATTATTAACCTCCTATGGTAAGAAATTTTAGATTAAAAAATATAATGATAATTTACACCATATTTTTAAAATAAAAATTAACATATACTCATCATAGCTGAATCCTAGAGTTTTTTAGTGAATTTTAAATTAAATTTTGATAGAGTGTTTGCTTACAATTAGCGGGCTAAAATGAATTTGACACCTGAAATAAAATTAGAGTTGGAAAGACGAGCTAGACAAACAAAAGATAAGCATGAGCACACACGTCTTTGCGTAATTTTAGCAAGGAGTTGGCGTGTCAGGAATCCCCCTAAGCAATCTCAGAGAAATGATTCCATTTTTCTTCCTTAAAATCCACCTGTTGCATAGTTCCTTTAGAAAACGCCTGCGCTATCCAGCTATCTACTGTTCTCT
>Ga0105045_10005115_pt1 | contig 11502 bp, 8 predicted proteins | sample MAT02_FD_78089 | JGI IMG/M metagenome (GOLD analysis project Ga0105045, IMG submission 78089) | Freshwater microbial communities from Lake Fryxell liftoff mats and glacier meltwater in Antarctica - MAT-02 (megahit assembly) | ecosystem: Environmental > Aquatic > Freshwater > Ice > Liftoff... | reverse complement strand
ATGGTGTTGTTGTCGTATCTGTCAAAGTGGGTAGTATCATTGGAAATACAAAGATGGAACCGGCATACGTCATCACAAGAGTAAATGATAAAGAAGTGACTTCTGTTTCATCACTCATCCAATATTTGGAGTCACAAAGCAAAAAAACGATCTTGTTTGAAGGGATTTATAAAAAATACCCTGGTGCTTATCCATATAAATTTGAGATGCCTTAGCTAATTGTTGAACATCTTTTGAAAATTACAGTTTTTTGTTTCTAACCGTTCCATAACCAATTAACATTCGTATATTTACCCCTCAGAAGTAGTCACAGATATGAGCAAGATAGATTTAGAGTTCAATAAAAACGAAGATAGCCACAAACTCACGATAGCCAATTTCCTGTACAAGTTAGATAAAATATACCTAGGTGGTGGCAAAGAAAGAATAGAAAAGCTTCACCTAGAAGGAAAGATGTCAGCGCGAGAGCGAATCGCTTATCTAATTGATAAAGAAAGTTCGTTTTTTGAAATTGGAGCTTTTGCAGGATATGATATGTACAAGGAACATGGTGGTTGTCCCGCAGGTGGAGTGATCACAGGGCTCGCTAAAGTGGCAGGGCGGATGGTCATGATTGTGGCTAATGACGCTACGGTAAAAGCAGGTGCATGGTTCCCCATCACAGGTAAAAAAAATCTGAGGGCTCAGGAGATAGCCATGGAAAATTTGATACCTATTATTTACTTGGTTGATAGTGCAGGCGTTTATTTGCCCATGCAGGATGAGATATTTCCAGATAAGGAGCATTTCGGTCGTATGTTCAGGAATAATGCCAAAATGTCGTCCATGGGTATTCCACAGATTGCTGCCATAATGGGTAGTTGTGTAGCGGGTGGCGCTTATTTGCCTATCATGTCTGATGAAGCATTGATCGTAGAAGGTACAGGGTCTATATTTTTGGCTGGTCCTTATCTAGTAAAAGCTGCTATCGGTGAAGATGTGGATCAAGAAACATTAGGAGGGGCTGCTACACATTGCGAAATATCAGGTGTCACAGATTACAAGATGCCAGATGATAAAACTTGCCTTGAAACCATAAGGAAATTAGTTTCTAAACAAGGACATGGCGCCAAAGCAGGTTTTGATAGAATTGCTACTCAACAACCAAAATATGAACCTAATGAAATTTTAGGCCTATTTCCAGAAAATGCGACCAAACCGTACGATACGGTAGAAATATTAAAAAGACTTGTCGATGATTCTGAATTATTACAATATAAAGAAGATTATGGCAAAACTATTATTTGCGCTTATGCACGAATTGATGGTTGGTCTGTGGGTATTGTAGCAAATCAAAGGATAGTGGTAAAAAATGCTGCAAGGGAAATGCAGTTTGGAGGTGTCATATATTCAGATTCCGCAGATAAAGCGACTCGTTTTATTATGAATTGCAATCAGAAAAAGATACCACTTGTGTTCCTACATGATGTGACTGGATTTATGGTAGGAAAAAGGTCAGAACATGGAGGTATCATAAAGGACGGCGCCAAAATGGTTAATGCTGTAGCCAATTCTACCGTTCCGAAATTTACAGTAGTCATGGGCAATTCTTATGGTGCAGGCAATTATGCGATGTGTGGAAAAGCGTATGATCCAAGACTAATTGTAGCGTGGCCAACTGCCAAAATTGCTGTCATGGGAGGTACTCAAGCTGCCAAAGTATTGACACAAATTCAAGTTTCAACACTTAAGAAACGTGGACAAGCACCCGACCCTGTGGCTGAACAAGCATTGTTTGAACAGACTAAAGCAAATTATGATGAACAGACTTCTTGCTACTATGCAGCAGCAAGGTTGTGGGTTGATGCCATTATTGATCCAAGAAAAACAAGAGAATTTATATCTCAAGGGATTGAGATGGCAGATCATGGTATCGTGGAGAAATTCAATCCTGGCGTCATTCAAACGTAACATACTATTTGGGTGCCCCAATTATCGAAATTTAGTATGAACAACGTCCACGCATATTCTGTTATCTTTTTATGTCTTATAACCTTACTTCCCATTATAAACCAACAGGCGACCAGCCATTAGCTATTGCCCAACTTATCGGTGGGCTAAAGAAAAATGAACGCGCTCAAGTCTTACTTGGTGTCACAGGTTCTGGTAAGACGTTCACGATGGCAAATGTCATTGCTGAAATGGATAGGCCTACCTTGGTATTGACACATAATAAGACATTAACAGCTCAGTTATATGCAGAATTGTGTGAGTTTTTTCCAGATAATGCAGTAGAATACTTTGTATCTTATTATGATTATTACCAACCGGAAGCCTACTTAACACATTCTGATACATACATAGAAAAGGACCTCCAAATTAATGAAGAGATAGATAAACTGAGACTTAGAGCGACATCTTCTTTACTGTCGGGTAGGAGAGATGTTATTATTGTTTCATCAGTTTCTTGTATTTATGGTATGGGTAATCCGGAAGATTACAAAACAGGTATCATACGTATTGAAAAAGGCCAAGTCATAAGTCGTAATGTTTTTTTGTACAGTTTGGTACAAAGTTTATATAGTCGTACAGAGACAGATTTCAGACGAGCCACTTTCCGTGTGAAGGGCGATACAATTGACATTAATCTTCCTTATGTAGACTATGGATATCGAGTCATATTTTTTGGTGATGAAATTGAAGTCATCGAACAATTAGAAATAGAAAGCGGGAAACGTATTATGGCCTTGGAGCATGCTGCCATTTTTCCTGCAAACCTCTATGTTGCGCCCAAGGACAGACTAAATGCTGTTATCAGAGATATAGAAGATGAATTACACAATCATGAAAAGTTTTTTGAAGCAGAAGGCAGGTATCTTGAAGCACAGAGAATCAAAGAAAGAGTCACTTTTGATCTTGAAATGATCAGGGAACTCGGGTATTGTAATGGAATAGAGAATTATTCTAGGTTTTTTGATGGACGTAAACAAGGAACAAGACCGTTCTGCCTTTTGGATTATTTTCCACAAGATTATCTGATGTTTATTGATGAAAGTCACCAAACGCTACCGCAAGTGCGAGGCATGTGGGGCGGAGATAGGGCTCGTAAGATCAATTTGGTAAACTTCGGTTTTCGATTACCATCGGCTATGGACAATAGGCCTTTGAGTTTTGAAGAGTTTGAGTCTGTCATCAATCAAGTGGTTTATGTAAGTGCAACGCCGGGAGATTTTGAATTAGAACAAACGGAAGGCATAGTCGTAGAGCAGATAGTGAGACCGACAGGCTTACTTGATCCACCCATAGAAGTGAGACCAAGTTTGAATCAAATCGACGACTTGCTGGAAGAGATTCACAAAAGAATTGAAAAAGATGAAAGGGTATTGGTCACTACACTTACCAAGCGTATGGCTGAAGAATTGACCAAATATCTGACCAAATTAGATATCAAAGTACGTTACATTCACTCTGAAGTAGATACAATGGATAGGGTAGAGATCATCCGTGACTTGAGGTTGGGAGAATTTGATGTTTTGGTTGGTGTCAACCTATTGAGAGAGGGTTTAGATCTTCCTGAAGTTTCATTGGTTGCAGTACTCGACGCAGACAAAGAGGGTTTTCTGAGAAATAATAAATCATTGACGCAGACAGCAGGACGCGCCGCCAGAAATTCTAATGGATTGGTTATTTTTTATGCCGACAAGGTCACAGGTAGCATGCAGATGACGATCGATGAGACCAGTAGAAGACGTGTGATCCAGATTGCTTATAATCAAGAACATAATATATCTCCTACGACAATATTTAAGTCAAAAGAAGATATCATGTCACAAAAATCCATCCTTGATATCAGAGGCAAAAAACCAATAGCTTATATCGAACCAGATGCTTCCGATAGCTTGGCCGCAGATCCTATCATTGCATTTATGTCCAAAGATCAGCTTACAAAACTTGTGAATGATACGGAAGCAAAAATGAAAAAAGCAGCTAAAGAGCTAGATTTTATCGCAGCTGCCCAGCTAAGAGATGAACTATTATCTTTAAAGAAAAAGTTATAGTGGATTTTGTGTGACAATACTTTTTAATTATTTTAAAAATCATATTACTTAACCGAGGCATGTAACTTTGTTAATTTTTTTTAGAAAATATTTATTAGATATTTATTCGTAAATAATATAATTGTTGTATTTTGCATCAATTATTTAACAAATCAAAAAGATCAATATATGATGAATGAAAGTGTCCAGTCTATAATGATAAAGGACTTAATTACCCTAGGGCCAGAGAGTACTTTGGCACATGTAAGAGATATTTTTAAATCAAAGCGTATTCATCACATTCCAATTGTCGATGAAGGGAAATTGGTAGGATTAGTAACCACTTACGATCTTTGGATAAGTAATCCAGATCATAGTGATTATGACAATATTCAAGTTAAAGATATTATGTCAAAGAAGCTTGTAAAATTAGATATTGATGACAAAGTTGGTACCGCAGCAGAATTGTTTTTGGACAATCGATTTCATGCACTTCCTGTAGTCGATAATGGCATATTAGTAGGATTAGTTACAACTTTCGATATACTTAGATATGAATTCAAAAAGGAATACCCTGAACCAATATTGTACAAAGATGTACTGGAAAAAGGTATAGATGCTGCACATCAATAATTAAAACGATCGATTAAATTTTTGTTTTTAAACTAGCATTAAAGCGCTTATGGTTTTGTAATCATAAGGGCTTTTATTATTTATGATTTTAAAGTTTAGTCCACTCCGAAAACAAAATTTTTTGATATGCAGCTGTCTCTCACCCTTTATCCGAACCCTAAGCGACCTTAGAAGACCCTCGACCGATGAAGGGGTGGACACCTAAAAGGTTGACTGCCGATATGGGTGGGTCGCTAAATGGCTAAATCCTGAAGGGAAATACACCTTATGTATAAAACGACTCTGAAATTTAAAATTCTTTCATCCATTAATTCTTTTTATCCATAAGAACAGGGGATAACTGATTAATAGAAATACTAATGCGTACATGCTGCTATCAATGTCGCTATAAATCGCTCCAGCTAGGAAAAGCAAGCTTAAGACAATTAATACTATTGGTAAATAAGGGAACCATGGTGCTTTAAATGGCCTAGGTAATTCAGGCTCATCATATCTAAGCTTGATCAAAGCAGCAAATCCAGCAGAATAACTCAGGACAAAAAAGAAAGTGGCAATATTTGACAATCTATCACATGTATCTTTACCACTCAATATCAAGAGCATGGATAAGATTGCAGTAAGAAGCATAGCAACTGAAGGCGTACCCTTTGTATTGACTTTTGTAGCGCCCTTTAAAAATAAACCATCTCTACTCATCGAAAAAATTACTCTAGGTGCAAACATTATCTGAGCATTAACTATTCCTAGGATTGAAATCATCAAAAATAATGTGATAATTTTAGAATAACCATTACCGAAAATATAACTAATGGTATCAGCCGCGGCAAGTTTTGAAATGGCCAATTGGTCAGCAGGTAGTGCATACAGTATAGCACCATTGACTAATAAATAAATAATTATGATTGATATTACACCCGTGATCATTGATTTGGGTAATGTCTTGGCCGGATCGGTGTTTTCTTCCGTGAAGTATGTTGCTGTATGCCATCCATCATATGTATAAAAAATGGCTTGAAGTGCCCCTATAATACTTACGAATGTCATTGGTATAATTGTATTTGAAACCGTTTGAGAGACTTCGCTCCCAGTAGGATTGGATCCGAAAATAAAGCATACTATGACAAAAAGTAACAAGCCCAATCCCTTTATGAGTGCAAGAATCTCTTGCGATTTTCCTGCGGATTTAGTACCCAGCCAATGAAATAATGTTAAGATTGACAACAATATTATTGCAATTAGCTGTATATATCCTACAACATTTGGCAGTAAAAGGCCTATATATTCACTCATGGTATAAGCACCAAACCCCAAAGCTGCAACAGTTCCAAACCAACTTGTAATGCCAGTTACAAAACCAAAGTAGTTGCCAAATGCTCTCCTAGCATACACATACCATGCGCCTGCTTGGGGCATAGAAACTGCTAGCTCTATGGCACACAAAACCCCAAGTAAAGCATAAATACCCACGACTAGCCAAAGCAACAAGATAATCCAAGGCTCACCTATGAGCGCAGCAATTTGTCCTGGTTTACGTAGGATTCCTGTCCCAATTGTACCGCCAACAGTAACTGCGACACCAAATCCGACACCTAGTAATTTTAGAAGTTGATTATTTTGAGTTGTCATTTTGTTGAATTTTTTAAAAATTAGCCGGATGTGTGGTCTGAAATGATGTACCATTGACCATCAATCTTGCGCCAAATTAAAGTGAAATATCCCGCAGGCTGATCATCTTTTCTAATAAGTGTGTATTTCCCAATAATAAATGCCATTTGGTTATTTATCATTTCGATTTTTTGTATTTCAAAAGATAATTTCCCCATGATGTCTTTAGTTGGGTATGATTTTTTATAATTATTTAAAGTCTTTTCCCAGCCATAATTTATACCTGAGCGACCTATAAAAGTAAGACTGTCAGATTTCCAATATCCATCCATAAAAGCGTAAATATCTCCTTTGTTCCATGCAAGCTCTTGTTTTTTAAGTACTTGCATTATAGCTGATTTGTCATCACTAAACATTTTTTTGTTTTGACATGATGACACTAAAAAAAAAGTAACCACACCATATATTATAAATCGCATAGACAATTGATCTTTAAGTTCCAAAAGTATATAATTTATTCAATTCATTTTTATTTATATAGATTTTTAATAACATATACACACAAATCTCTAATTTGAATGTAAGCTTATGTCCTTATAATTAGAATAAAGATTGGATTCAAAATACAAATCACTATATTTACACCTCAATTTAAAAAAATATCAATAATGGATCCCAACATAATTGACATCATTAAGCAAAGAGCATCACAATACCTACCAGAAATCACAAATATCCGTAGGCACTTGCATAAATATCCTGAATTGTCATTTGCTGAAAAAAAGACAGCAGATTATATCGCTGGAATACTGACACAGGCTAATATTCCATTTACAACAGGATGGGGAGGATTTGGTATTGTAGCTACTATCAACGGAAGTCCAAATGGCGAAGTTATTGCTTTACGAGCTGACATGGATGGTCTACCTATACTGGAGACGAATGACGTTTCGTATAAGTCTGATAATGATGGTGTTATGCATGCTTGTGGACATGATGTACATATGTCTTGTTTGATAGGGGCAGCATTAATATTAAATGATCTGAAAGAGTCATTACCCAAAAATTACCGCATTATCTTTCAACCAGGAGAAGAAAAATTACCCGGTGGAGCCAGTTTACTTATTGCTGAAGGTGTATTAAAAAATCCTATCCCGAAATCAATTATTGGACAGCATGTATTTCCTTCATTATCGGCAGGAAAAGTAGGGATTAAGTCAGGACTTTATATGGCATCTTCAGATGAATTGTACCTAGAGGTAAAGGGTAGAGGAGGTCATGCTGCAATGCCAAATGAAATAATCGATACCATCCTAGTCGCTAGTCAAATTTTGATTGCTTTGCAGCAAGTTGTATCTCGGAAGTGTAACCCAGCTATTCCGTCTGTACTGAGTTTTGGGAAAATAAACTCTGTGGGTGGAGCTACTAATATTATTCCTGAAAAAGTATTAATAGAAGGTACCTTCAGGACGATGGATGAAAAGTGGAGGTCTGAAGCGCATTCGTTAATTGCAAATATTTCACAACAAACTGCGATAGCTTACGGTGCAGAATGTAATGTCAATATTATGCATGGATATCCTTGTTTAGTAAACGAAAGTGAAGTTACAAAACAAGTGCATAAAAATATGATAACCTACCTTGGTCAAGAAAATGTTATTGATCTACCTATCAGAATGACTTCAGAAGATTTTGCATTTTATTCACAAGTAATACCAGCTTGTTTTTACAGATTAGGGACAGGTAATAGAGAAAAAGGCATTACATCTCCTGTTCATACTTCTACTTTTGATATTGATGAAACTGCGCTAGAAACTGGTATGGGTTTGATGGCATGGTTGGCTATTGGTATAGAATAAATTAATTGCACCAGGTGCTTTGTCGAGCTTTTAAAAAACAAAGATAGATAAATACCTATAAAAATTTAATACATGTGTTTTAATGTCGAATTTTATAATAAGAAAATATGGCACTTCAACATTAATTCATTGAATTATCAAAATCCGAATCAGACGACCTTCTCAAACTTTAAAGTTAGGTAAGTTATCTATGCGAAAAATGAAGAAAGATGAAGTCTTACTTAGTTTAAATGATAAAATATTACCTAAAAAGATTGTCAAAGTACTTAATCTGAGTTTTGTATCAGTTTGCGGCACTAAAAATTAGAAATAAATATTTGGCAGATGGACTTAGTTCATTTAACGGAAAACCAAGGCCTTGTGACCATTTTAAGAAGATAAAGGAGCATGATGAAGGGCTAAATCAAGCATTACCTTTGGTAACCCTGAACAGGGTAGAAGCAGTCAGACCAATGTAAATACCTAAATAACCGTTTTAGATATTTAATGTTAGTATAAATAATTATTCTATAATCTATTGATATACAATTGTATACAAAATTATTAAAAACATATAATAAAAAATATTGATTATAAGTAGGTCATTATGAAACTATATTTTACATTTGCAAGGTGGAGTGATTTTTATCTTCGCATGTTATTAGTTTTAAGACCAACCTGAATGTTATGAACCTGCTTACTGCAAAGCATATACTAATGCTCATTAGTGACCTACCAGAATCTATTTTGGTATCAATCTTTAATTTAAATAAAACTATCCAAATATATTTAAATTCAAAATATCTTATCATAAGTTGTAATACATACACGACTGTGGCAATTACATTGCATCTAAATCAAATCTCACCATTTAATAACTTACTAAATCCATGAAAATGAAAATCTTTATTTTATCATTCTCCTCCTTATTTAAATCGAACAAAGTGTTTGCTTTGTTTTTGTTTGTTTGTTTATCAATGACCATTTCAGCTCAAACTTCTGATTTGTCCAAAAACGACTTTTCTGAGTTAAAATTAGGCAGTATTAGACCATCAGATCAACTAGATGTTGTAATGGATGAAGTGATCCTTGCAAATGAATTAGTTTATAATTCAACAGACACGCATCCTTATGATAAGGTATTATTTGAATTATATGGTGTATTGTTGAGGGATATTAAGGGTAGAATTGCGAGTACAGGATATGATGCTATAATAGTTTCCTACAAAAAAGTAGTTTCTGAGGATATTTTAAAACCTGCCTTTAAAACTGTAAATTCTGATGATCTGCTGCATTTAGCAATCGGATTGGTTGAGTTGCTTCAGGATACCCCTCAAATAGAAATAATTCAACCTAAATAATAAATTAACTAATATATAAATCATAACCTAATGAAAATATTTTTAAGCTCAACTCGAATTTATATTACACTAATGTTTTTATTGTGTGGTAGTATTGTACATATTAATGCCCAAATAATAATTAGCCCAACTGGGGACGGAGGATTTGAAAATGGAAGTACTTTTGCTGCAAATGGCTGGACGGAAGTCAATGGTACATTAGGCACTAATAACAATTTTTTTGTAGGAGGTGTTGCTGCTGCTTCTGCAGGCAGTAATAGTGCCTATATATCAAATGATGCTGCAGGTGCAACATATAACTATAATGTTGCCATAGCTACAACAGTGCATTTTTACCGTGACGTCACCTTCCCTGCTGGTCAAACTAATATCACACTTTCATTCAAATGGAAAGTCACAGGTGAAGCTAGTTATGATTACTTGACTGTTTATTCTATGCCGACTTCTCAAACGCCGGTATTTAATAGTCCGGTAGGTGGCTTTCAATCATGGTTAAATATACCGACTGCATATTCAGGTGCTGTTATTCATGCAACTCCACCCAATCTTAATCTTCAAGCAACGTATCAAACTCAAACAATCTGTTTGCCGGCATCATATGCAGGAACAACAAGAAGACTTGTATTTATGTGGTCCAATGATGGTTCAGCTGGAACACAGCCCCCTGGATCTATTGATGAAATTTCTTTGATAGCCGCTGGAACTCCGACTATACCTACAGCCCAACCAACCAGTTTGGTATTGACACCAACATCTTCTACCGTTGGTGGAACATTTAATGCTGCTGCAGGTGCACCATCTGGATATTTGGTAGTAAGAACCTTGACTTCCACTCCACCAACTGCTCCAGTAGACAACATATCCTACACTCCAGGTACGTCAGCCTTAGGTGGAGTGATTGTATCTTCCAGTGCTTTAACAACATTTACGGCTACAGGTTTGGTGCCTTCTACTCAATATTATTTTTGGGTGTATTCATTTAATGGAAGTCAATGTGGTGGAACAATCTACTTGCCTACTTCTCCACTTACCGCAAATACAACAACAGCAGGATGTTCTATTACTGGAACAAGATCTGTCGGACCATCAGGATTTTATCCTACACTAACTTTAGGAATTGCGGATATTGCAAGTAATGGTTTATCGGGACCTGTTATTTTAGAATTACAAACTACTTATGTGAGTTCTGTTGAGCCAGCGTTCCCTGTTGTGATTCCTGAATTGTTATGTGCTTCTGCAGTTAATAATCTGGTCATCAGGCCACAAGTAGGTTCTGTTGGTCTGTCAATAACCAGCGGAAGTACAATTGGAACTATCAGTTATAATGCAGGTGACTTTGTGACAATTGATGGTCGTGCAGGTGGAGTTGGGGTGTCTCAACTTACTATTTCTAACACTTCAACATTAGGTTATGCTATTCAATTGATTAATGGCGCAACTTTCAATGCTGTAAGTTTTTGTAATGTAGTGGGTGTTAATACCAGTACGACTAATGGTGTGGTTTGGTTTTCAACAACAAATACTCCATCAGGAAATAGCAACAATATCATTGACAATTGTACTATCAGAGATGGTGCTACGACACCTACTAATGGAATATTTGCTTTTGGCACTACAACTACTTTAGCAACACATAATACTAGTAATACGATCAGCAACTGTAATGTATTTAATACGTTTGCTGCTACTTCCACATCTTATGCAATCAATGTCATAGGTGGCAATACGGATTGGATCATTTCAGGCAACAGTATTTATCAGACTGCTACCAGATCTTCATCTACTATTTGGGGAGGTATTCAATTATCCAATACTCTCACAGGAAATAATTTCTTAGTAACTGGAAACTTTATTGGTGGAAATGCACCTTTATGTGGCGGAGCCGCTTTGACATTTTCTGGTACAACAGTTAACTTTAGAGGAATAAATCTGTCATTGGCTGCTGTAGTTGTTTCTACTATTTCAAATAATGCCATCCAAAACTTAAATATTACGACCACAAACACATCGGGTTTTAATGGAGCAATTCTTGGTGCTCAAGGTCTAATT
>Ga0105045_10005114_pt1 | contig 11504 bp, 8 predicted proteins | sample MAT02_FD_78089 | JGI IMG/M metagenome (GOLD analysis project Ga0105045, IMG submission 78089) | Freshwater microbial communities from Lake Fryxell liftoff mats and glacier meltwater in Antarctica - MAT-02 (megahit assembly) | ecosystem: Environmental > Aquatic > Freshwater > Ice > Liftoff... | reverse complement strand
TGCGCCAAGAGGGGCGCGGCATCGGCATCGCCAACAAGGTCGCTGCCTACGCGCTGCAGGACGCCGGCATGGACACGGTCGAGGCCAACAATCATCTCGGCTTCGACGACGATCTACGCAGCTACGACACCGCCGGCGCGATGCTCCGCGTTTTGGGCATCAGCGCCATCGAGCTGATGACGAACAACCCGCGCAAGGTCGATGGCTTGCGGCGCGCCGGCCTCGTGGTCGAGCGGCGCTCACCCATCGTGGTGTCGGCCCGCGCCGAGAACGCCCGTTACCTGCGGACCAAGCAGACGCGCTCGGGCCATCTGCTCGGCGACGACGAGTGACGCATGCGCCGCTGGCCGCTCGTCGACCCGTGGTTGGCCGTGGCAGCGCTCGGCGCACTCGCTTGCGGCGACGGCGGTGATGCTGGCACCGGTGCGCCGGTCGGCACCACCGGCGCGAGCACAGCGGTCGAGACATCGACGACAACACTCGCCTCTGCGACGCAGGCCAGCACGGGTCTGTCCGCGGAGACCTCGACGACCGACGATGGCACCCTCGACAGCGAGTGCTCGATCTGGGAGCAGGACTGCGGACCCAACGAGAAGTGTGCGCCGTGGTCCGCGGAGCCCGATCTGTTGCCCGACGAGGTCCGCTGCTGCCCCGTCGAGGCGAGCCCCGTGCAACCCGGTGACGAGTGCGTGGTCGAGGGCTACCTCGGCAGCTGCCTCGACAACTGCGCGCTGGGCTCGATGTGCCTCGACTTCGATGGCGACGGCATGGGCACCTGCCAGGAGTTCTGCTCGGGCAGCGCGGCGCAACCGATGTGCGAGCCCGACGAGGGCTGCTTCATCTACTTCGCCGGCGTGCCGTTCTGTTTCGACATCTGCGATCCGCTCGCGCAGGACTGCGCCGAAGGCCAGGGCTGCTACCCCGATGCGCAGGCGGACGGCGGCACCGGCTTCTTGTGCCTGCCGACCATCGGCGCCTCGGGGCCGGGCGGCCTGTGCTGGCTGCTCAGTGGCTGCGCGCCAGGGCTGCTCTGCGTCACACCGGACTTCGTGCCCGGGTGCAATGAGAATTTCGGCTGCTGCACGCCGCTGTGCGACATCACCGAGTCGCCGGATCCGTGCCCCGCGGTGGATGGCGCCCTCGAGTGCGTGTCGTGGTACGTGGGCGGTCAGGCGCCGCCCAGCGCGGAATATCTGAACGTCGGCGTGTGCGTCATCCCGCCCTGACTCTCAGGCTTCGGTGTCGCCGCCTTCGCCGGCATCCGAGCCAACATCCGCGTCGTCCGCAGTGGACGGTGCGTCTTGCTCGGCGACGTCCGGTGCCCCGCCCTCGGCGGTGCCGACGGCCGCGCCGTCGTCCGAGCCCTCGATCATGCGCGCCACCGCGACCACCCGCTCGCTCTCGTCGGTGCGGATGATGCGAACACCCTGGGTGTTGCGCCCAAGCACGCTGATCTCGTCGACGCGGGTGCGGATCACCTTGCCGCCGCTGGTGACGACGATGAGCTGATCGGTCGCGCGGACCAACAAGCTACCGACGACCTTGCCGTTGCGCTCGGTCACCTTGATGGTGATGAGGCCGAGGCCGGCCCTGCTCTGCTGGCGGTAGTCGGACACCGCCGTGCGCTTGCCGAAGCCGTTCTCGCACAGCGTGAGCAGGTCGAGGTCGGCCTCGGGCACGAGCGAGTCCATGGCGACCACGGTGTCGCCGTCGCGCAGGCCCATGCCACGGACGCCGCGGGCCATTCGACCCATCGGCCGGACTTCGTTCTCGTCGAATCGGATCGCCATGCCCTCGGCGCTGCTCATGATGATCTGCTGCTTGCCGTCGGTGAACCGCACGGCGATGAGCTCGTCGTCGTCGTCGATCACCACGGCGTTGAGCCCGGTGGTGCGGATGTTGTCGTACTCCGACAGCGCCGTGCGCTTGATGTAGCCGTTCTTGGTGGCGGTGACGATGTGATCACCGTCGGTCACCCCGTCGTCGCGGTATGGCACCATCTCGATGATCTTCTCGCCGTCGCGCAGCTCGAGGAAGTTCACCAGCGCCTTGCCGGCGCCGTCGCGGCGGGCCATCGGCAGCTCGAACACGCGCTTGCGGAACACCCGGCCGGTGTTGGTGAACATCAGCACGAACGCGTGGGCCGTGGCCTCGAACACGTCGGTGATGAAGTCGTCGTCGTCGCGGCCGCCGCCGCCCTTGACGCCCTTGCCGCCGCGGCCCTGCACCCGATACTCCTCGGACTGCAGGCGCTTGATGTAGCCGTTGCGGGTGAGCATCACGACCATCGGCTCGTCGGCGACGAGGTCGATCGGGTCGATGTCTTCGCCGCCCTCGATGATCTCGGTGCGGCGCGAGCCCTTGGTGTTGGGCCCGCCGGTGCCGGCACCTTGGCCCTCGCCGTCGCCGTACTCGTTGCGGATCGCCACCAGCTCCTCGCGGATGAGCGTCATCAGCAGCGAGCTGTCGGCGAGGATCGCCTCGAGCCGCGCGATCTCGGCGCACAGCTCGCGATACTCGCCCTCGATGCGCTCGCGCTCGAGGCCGGTGAGCCGCTGCAGGCGCATGTCGAGGATGGCCCGGGCCTGGCGCTCGCTCAGGAGATACGGGCCGCTGCGCGCCGCAGCGATCTCCTCGGGCGGGCGGTCACAGCGCTCGAGGAACGACGCAAACCCCTCGAGGGGCTCGGTCATCAGCGACTCCTTGGCGGTGTCGGGGTCGGCCGAGCCACGGATGATGGCGATGACGCGATCGATCGCATCGACGGCAACGCCCAGGCCCTCGACGATTTCGCGGCGCTCCATCGCCTTGCGCAGCTCGAAGCGGGTGCGCCGGGTGACGACTTGCCGGCGATGGTCGATGAACGTGAGCAGGGCGTCGCGCAGCGTGAGCAGCTGCGGTCGACCGTGGACGATGGCGATCATGTTGACGCCGAACGTCGTCTGCAGGTCGGTCATCTTGTACAGGTTGTTGAGGACGACCTGACCGGCGGCGTCGCGCTTGATCTGCACCCAGATGCGCATGCCGGTGCGGTCGCTGTAGTCCTGCACATCCGAGATGCCCTCGATGCGCTTGTCACGGACGAGCTCGGCGATGCGCTCGATCAGGCGCGCCTTGTTCACCTGATACGGGATCTCGGTGACGATGATCGACTCGCGGCCCTTCTCTTCTTCGATCTCGCAGCGGGCGCGCAGCGTGATGCTGCCGCGGCCGCTGGCATAGGCCTGCATGATGCCGCCGCGGCCGATGATGAGCCCGCCGGTGGGGAAGTCAGGGCCGCGAACGTACTGCAGCAGGCCGCGTAGGTCGGTTTCGGGGCGATCGATGAGGGCGATGGTCGCGTCGACGAGCTCGGTCAGGTTGTGCGGCGGGATGTTCGTCGCCATGCCGACGGCGATGCCGACGGCGCCGTTGAGCAACAGGTTCGGCACCCGCGTGGGCAGGACGCTGGGCTCGAGCTCCTTGTCGTCGTAGTTCGGGACCCAGTCGATGGTCTCCTTGTCGATGTCGGCGAGCAGCTCGCTCGCCAACTTCTGCATGCGCACCTCGGTGTAACGCATGGCGGCGGGCGAATCGCCGTCGACCGAACCGAAGTTGCCCTGGCCGTCGACGAGCGGATAGCCCATCGCGAAGGTCTGCGCGAGGCGGACGAGCGCGTCGTAGACCGACTGGTCACCGTGCGGGTGGTACTTGCCGATGACGTCGCCGACGATGCGCGCGGACTTCTTGTATGGCTGTGAGTGGGTGTTCCGCAGCTCGTTCATCGCGTACAGGACGCGGCGATGCACGGGCTTGAGACCATCGCGTGCGTCGGGTAGTGCGCGCGAGACGATGACGCTCATCGAGTAGGCCAGAAACGACCCACGCATCTCGTCTTCGATGTTCAACGTGAGCTTTTGTTCGGTCATGCCGACGATCCGAGGCCCTGGCGACGACGCGCCCGGGGCGGCCGAGGATAACCGCTTCGGCGGGGCCACGGAACGCCGTCAGACGCGGTATTCACCGCCTCGGGCGCGCGGGTTCGGCGGGGATCTGCTCGCTACAGCGGGACGCTCAGCCCGCACAGCGCGGGCGGTCCGTCGGCGCAGCGTTGGCTCTGCTCGTCGCACACGAGCCCGGGCGCGCAGATGCGGGTGCCCGCGCACGAGTCGCCAGCCCCCGGCAGCGGCGCGCAGAAGCCCGCCGGGCAGTTGCCGCTCTCGCACTCGAGGTGGCCGGAGCAGGGCTCTGCATCCGCGGTGGGGCCCACGCAGATCACCGTGCCGTCGGGGTCGACGTTGCAGCGCAGCCCGCCGGCGCAACGCCCGAAGTCCGCGCACGATCCACCTGCGCCCGGCAGCGCGACGCATTGCCCCGCCGGATCCGGGACCGCGGCGTAGTCGCAGATGGAATCCGAGTCGCACAATCCGAAGCGATCGCACCGCCGGCCTGCGCCCGGCAGGTCGACGCACCGTCCGCGCTCGCGATCGCACCGGGCATCGTCGCCGCAGTCCTCGGGGCAGCCGCCGTAGCACGGGTGGACGCACCGCCCGGTGCAGACCGCGGAGTCGCCCTCCTCGTCGCAGCGGTCGACCTCGCAGTCGAGCCCGGCGGCGCAATCGTCGAAGGTGCCGAACTGGGAGCACGCGCCATCGAACGGCACGTCGCCGTGCAGCACCCTGCAGGGGAAGTCGCAGCCTGCCTCGGGGGGCTCGGGCAGCACTGCGTCGCAGCCGAGCTCCTCGAGGCCGTCGACCCGGGCGCCGACGCAGGTGGGGTCGTAGGTCAGGCTGCGGTTCGCGGCCGCGGCCTTGATCTCGTCGACCTCGGCACGCACCACCTCACGGCACTGGGCGATGTCGTCGTAGCGGCGGGCACCATCGCACGAGCACTCGAAGAGCTGCTCGCAGAAGGCCTCCTGCACGACGCCCTCGGCCTGGGCGAGCGACACGCGGGTGGGCCCGTCGTCGGCGCAGGCCACGACCAACGCCAGTGCGCCGAGCAGCGCCATCACCCGCATCGAACACGAATCAACGTCCATCGCCACGGTCCATCCATCCTGCGCAGGGCCCAATGCCCATCGCGATGCAACTCTAGCAGCGGTGCCGGGCGCCGTCCAATCCGCTGCCCGGGCCACCCGGGGCCACCCGGGGCCACCCCGGGGCCACCCCGGGGTCACCCCGGGGTCAGGCCTTCTCGTACTTGGCCATGCACGCCGGCAGATACTCGTTGATCGACTTCTGCAGCAGCTCGTCGGTGGCCTCGAGCGCGAACTTCTGACAGATCGCGACCTTCGCGTTGCCCATCTCGAGGCACTGCTTGCGGAGCATGCCGAGTTGGGTGGTGAGGGCGGCCTCTTCGATCTGCGGGTGGAATTTCTTCATGAAGCCGGTCTGGGCGGCGACGACCTGCTCGCACGCCTCGGCGGGCTTCTTGGGGATCTTGGTGCCTTCGGGGATCACCGTGACCTCCTGGATGCGCGCCACGATGTCCTCCTGCTCCTTCTTCGCCGCGGCCTCCTTGGCCTCGCGGTCCTGCTTGCGCTTCGCGAGCCGCGCCTCGAGCTCCGCCTCTTCTTTGGCCTTGGCCTCGGCGGCAGGGTCGACTTTGGACTTCTCGGGCGTGTTGTCGCAGGCGAACGGTGCCGACAGGGTGAGGGCGAGCAGTGCGAGGGCGAAGGGGCGGCGTACGGTCATGGTCGACTCGGTGGGAGGGTCGACACGATCGCACATCCGAGGGCTGGGTGTCGCGTCGGGATCGCGCGCTACTTGACGCCCTTGCCCTCGCTCTGCTTCTTTTTAATGCGCTCGAGCACGGCCTCGGCGTCCTCGATGACCTCGTCCTCCTCGGTCTTCGTCTCCGAGGCCATCCGCGCGAGGTTCACGTCGACGTTCTCGAAGCGCGCGAGCATCTGGTACAGCGCCAGTCGGGTGCCCGGTGCCGGGCCCTCCTGGTCCTTCTTGTCGTCCTTGGACGGCACGTGGATGTCACCTGCGGCGCCGGCGATGATGCACTTGTGGGCGGCTGCGAGCACCGCGTCGCCGTCGCCGCCAGAGGGCAGATCGGCGAGGAATGGGAACTTGCCCTTGTAGTGGATGATGAGGGTGTCGAGCGCGGCACCCGACGAACAGCGGGCGAAGAGCGGGTCGTACTCGTCGGGGACCACGGAGGTCGCCGAGTCGATCACGTTGTTCTCGTCGCGCTTGGCGAAGTCGGAGCCGGCGGTCGCGAGCATGCCGAAGTCGGTGAGCAGCTGGCCATAGACGATCGAGCGGACATACGCCTTCTTGAGCGCGGTGCCCGACAGCTTCTTCGAGAACACGAACGTCAGCTCGTTGTAGCCGCCGCCGAGATCCTCGCGGTGCACGCCGAAGCCGAGCTCGGGCTCGATCTTCACGCCCTTGGCCTTGGCCGGCACCTTAGGCGAGCCCTCGACCGCCCAGAACGAGTGGGTCTCGCCCAGGTACTCCTCGCGGTCCTTGAGGTCGCGCAGATCGGTGAGCTTGATCAGCAGCTCCTCGTTGCTGCGGATCTCCTCGGCCCAGGCGAGGAAGGGCGCATCGACCGACTCCTCCCACGTGAGCGCGGGCGGCTCCTGCTGCCCGAGCTCCTGCTTGATCTGGCGCAGCACGCCACGGAACGGCTGATCCCCGGCGACGACGCGGCGCGCGTACATCCGCACGTTCATCCACTGCTCCCAGATCTGCAGTTTGTCCTCGACGTAGTGCTTGCGCATCGCCTCGACGGTGGGCTTCACGTCGGCCGGCAGCGCCTCGATCGCCGCCGCTGCGTCGTCGCCGTTGAAGAACTGCAGCAGCTTGAGCTGCCCGTACATGCGAAGGATCTGGTCCTTCTGATCGTCGCCGTAGCCGCGCATGACGCGGTGGATCTGGTCGGCGTAGTCGCGGCGCGCGTCGGTGCGGAACGCCCACGAGTCGGCCTCGGCGACGCCGGTGATGACTGCCCTGATCTTGTCGTCTTCGCTGAGCCCGGGGGCGAGCTTCACGATCGACGCGACGCCGGCCTGCACCTCGTAGTTGTAGGTGCCGGCGGTGCCGGTCTCGGTGACGGGCGGGACCGCCTGCAGCGTGTACAGCTTCTCGAGCAGGGGCATCAGGGCGTCGCGCGTCGGATGCGGCGGCAGTTGGGCGGCCGACAGATCGGTCTTCGGCACGTCCTTGCTCTCGATGTCCATCTGGCGCGCGAGCGCCTTCTCGCGGCTATCACAGGCCATCACGACGGCGAGCGGGACCAGGGCGGCGAAGGCGAGGCGGGCGGGGCGCTGCGGTCTCATTCCGGGTACTCCACGGGCATCCGGTGGCGGTGTCGCGACGCGAGCTCGCGGACGGGACACGCGCACCACACGGGTGGTGAGGGATCTCAGGCGTGACGGTAGGTAAACGGGATTGGCCTGTCAAACCCGGGCGAGGCGGGCAGCCCGAGAGGGTGTCGAGCGCGCGAGGGGGCGGCAGCCTTGACCCCACGGGGCTTCCGGAGCATCTTACGTAACGTCAGGTTTGGCGTCACGTCAGGTTCGGCGCTCCGCCGCCGCGACGCCACCGACGAGGACACCCGCATGACTCCCGAGACGACGACCCCAACGCCCAACGAGACGCCCGACCAGATGCCGAATGCGACGCAGGGCGCCGGCACCGAACCCCAGGCCGAGGTCGCCGCCCCCGGCCCGCTCACGCTGACCGACAACGCGGCCGAGAAGGTCCGCGAGATCCGCTCGCAGGAGAACATCGAGCCCCACTACGCGCTGCGCGTGAAGGTGATGGGTGGCGGCTGCTCCGGCTTCCAGTACGACCTCTACTTCGACGAGAAGGCCGAGGGCGACTACGAGTTCGAGAGCAACAGCGTGGGGCTCGTCTCCGATCAGATGAGCTTCATGTACCTGATGGGGACGAACATCGACTACGTCGAGGGCCTGCAGGGCGCGGGGTTCAAGTTCAACAACCCGAACTCGACCGGCTCGTGCGGCTGCGGCAGCTCGTTCTCGGTGTGATCGCGAAAGTGGGGCCGTAGTCGGCCGCGGCGGCGCTGGTCAGGCGCCGCCGGCGTGATCCTCACTCGACCTCCGCGATCGCTCCACCCGCCGCCTTCGACCGCTCGATGTACTTCGCGAACGCGGGCAACGCGATGGCGGCGAGCGCCCCGGCGATGGCGGCGGCACCGGGCGCCGCGCTGCCGGTGCGCTGACCCGCGCGCACGCGGTACGCCTCCACGCGGGGCGAGCTGGGATAGGCGGTGACGAGGGCGCCGTAAGCGGTGGCCGCATCGCGGGCGCCGGTCTGCACATCGAAGCGGGCCTGCTGCGCGGCGCGACCCTCTTCGGTGATCGCGTCGCCGAAGCCGCGCGCGACGAAGTGGAACACCGCGCCGTCTGCGGTGCTCGTCGCCCACAGCGACAGCGACGACAGCGGCGCTGCGGTCAGGAAGGCGGCGTCGAGGGCGTCCTTCGGCGCGATCTTGCCGGCGGTGGCGGGGACGCCCGCGATCGACGTCGCCAGCGTGTCCTTCACGCCCGGCGCATGCAGTCCGTCGAGCTCGGCGTGGATCACCATCGAGGCCCGCCCGGCGCGGAGATCGTCGGCGAGGCCGCCGGGCAGCGCGGCGTACAGCGCATCGGATGGCGCGCCGCCGGTCGCCTTCACGACGTCGGGGATCACCGCGGTGCCGGTGCCCATCGCGACAGCGGCCCACTGCTTGGTCACGAACGCGGTGACCTCGGACTGCATGCCGAGCTGCTCACGCAAGGTCGCGAGATCGCCGGCCGGCTCGACCTTGGCGCGCAGCACCTGCAGCGTGCCGCCGCTGCCGTCGTCGACGCTCTCGATCACGACCTCGACCTTCGAGCCGTCGGGGAGTTGCTTGGGCAGGCTGCCCTTGGCGAGGGCCGCCATGGGGATCAGGCCGGCGACCGGCGTGGGGTCATCGAGGCCGATGAGGGTGACGATGCCCGGCGCGGTGCCGATGCTGGCGACGAGGATCTCGCCGGAGAGCGCCCGCACGATGTTGGTGACCATCGCCGGCGCGGCCTTGGCCTTGCCCACCAGGGCGGCGGAATCGAGGCGACCCCACGCGAAGCTGCTGCCGGGGCTGACGAGCGCGAGGGCGGTGGCGGGGCCGGGGGCGTCCACCTCGACGAAGGGCAGGGCGCCGGGCGCGTTGACGTCGATCTGCAGGACGCCGCCGGTCGTGTGGATGCCGACGACGACGTCGCCTGCGCCCTCGGCGAAGGTGCTCAGCACATTGGCACCCTCGAGGGCGCCGTCGCCGAGCTTGGAGGCGATCGCGGCGCGCCAGGTGGTGGCGGTCTTGCCGGGTTGGTAGGCGGCGAGCACCGCGGCGTCTTCGGAGCACGCGACGAATCCGGCGACCTCGGGGAGCGCCTTGCAGGTGGTCGTGACCTCGTCGGGCTTGCTCGACATCGTGCGCGCGAGCTTGGGCAGGGCCTCGGGATCGTCGGCCGCCAACACGGTCACCGACTTGCCGTTGCGCTTGCCCGACACCACGAATCCGCGCTCGAGGTGCAGCCCGCCCGCGGCGAGCGTGGTCTGGATGGTGTCGAACTCCGTCAGCAACTTGCGCAGATCCGCCATGTCGTCCGGCTCGCTCGGATCGCGGGCGCCGTCGAGGATGCGGGTCCAGATGTCCTTGCCGCCGAGCACGATGCCGCCGAAGCCGTCGATGAACTCGTGGGGCGCGCGAACGACGATGTAGGTGTCGGCACCGGCCCCGATCAGATCGAGCAGCGGATCGAGGGCCGCGGGTGGGACCTGGGGCTTTGCTGCCGCGAGCGGGGGCGTCGTCGGGGCTGTGGGCGTCGCCGGGGTGCCAGCGGCCTCCGTGGGTGCGGCGGGATCCGTCTTCGGGCTCGGCGTCGCAGGAGCGGCGGGCCCCGCAGCGGCCGGCGTTGCGGGTGCGTCCTCGTTGCAGGCGGGGGCCAGTGCGAGCGACAGGACGAGGGCAGCCGAGATCGGTGTGCGGGTCACCGCGCTGGTGTACCGCAGGCGGTGGCGGCTGGAAACGTGCACCGTCCGGGGCACGCGGTGCGTGCGGCGGGTCACCCCACATGGGCGTTCGCCGGCTGCACGCCCGCGAGCTCCGCAAGCATTGCGTACGACTGCAGTCGATCGCGCTGGTGGTACGTCGACGTCACGATCATCAGCTCGTCGGCAGCGGTGGCCGCGACGAAGCGCTCGATGCCCGCGCGTACGGTCGCGGGCGCGCCCACGATCGCGTGGCGGAGCATGTGGGAGGCCTGAGCCTTGGCCACCGGATCCCACAGGGCATCGATGTCGTCGACCGGCGGAGCGAACGGGGCCGGCTGGCCGCGGCTGAGGGCAGCGAACGCCTGCTGCACCGTCGTGAAGATCCGCCGCGCCTGGGCATCGGTCGGGGCCACGACGACGTTGAGGCCCAGCATCGCATGGGGTCGCTCGAGCTGCGGCGAGGGCCGGAAGCGTGCGCGGTAGATCGCGAGCGCGTCGTCCATCGCATCGGGGGCGAAGTGCGACGCGAAGGCGAACGGCAGGCCGAGGGCCGCGGCGAGCTGGGCACCGAAGAGGCTCGAGCCGAGGATCCACAGCGGCACCTCGCTGCCCGCCCCCGGCGTGGCGACCAGCGCTTGTCCCGGCTGCGGCGCGCCGAGCAGCGCCTGCAGCTCCTGCACGTCCTGGGGAAACTCGTCGGCCCGCGAGGGTGCGCGCCGCAGGGCCCGCGCCGTGCGAGCGTCGCTGCCCGGCGCGCGACCCAGGCCGAGATCGATGCGCCCGGGATACAGCGCGGCGAGCGTGCCGAACTGCTCGGCGACCACCAGCGGCGAGTGGTTGGGCAGCATGATGCCGCCCGCGCCGACGCGGATCGTCGAGGTGCCCGCGGCGAGATAGCCGATCACCACGGCCGTCGCCGCGCTCGCGATCGAGGCCATGCCGTGGTGCTCCGCGACCCAGTGGCGGCGATAGCCGAGGCGCTCTGCGTGCTGCGCCAGCTCGAGGCTGTGGCGCAGCGCATCGCGGGGCGTCGAGCCGGCCGAGATCGGCGCGAGATCGAGGATGGAGAGCGGCGGGATCATGCGCAGGACGTCGAGGTGGACGGCGCAGTGCGACGGGCCGTTACCCCGCCGCATGTGCGGGTCAGAAGTGCCACACCAGAGGCCCGTGCCGCGCCATGGTTCGGGTGCGCGTGCGCCGGGACACGATCGCGTAGCGGATCACGCCGCCGATCGCGACTGCGCCACCTGTGATCAGCAGCGCGACGCCCGTGCTGCCTAGCGTGCGGACCTGTGCCCGGCGGTCGTCGTGGTCTTGCTCGGTGCTCGATCGATCACGGGCGCGTACGAAGGACGTGCCGAGAACGGCGCTGCCCGCGATCGCGATCGCGAGGCCCGAGCCGAGCAGCACGCCGCCCGTGACGTCGCGCTGCCACGGTCGCGGTGGCGGTGGCGGTGGGGGCTGCGGCAGGGGGGGCACGGGATCGGGTGGTGGCGCGTCGGTGGGCGTACCGAGGATCTCGGGGCA
>Ga0105045_10005113_pt1 | contig 11506 bp, 11 predicted proteins | sample MAT02_FD_78089 | JGI IMG/M metagenome (GOLD analysis project Ga0105045, IMG submission 78089) | Freshwater microbial communities from Lake Fryxell liftoff mats and glacier meltwater in Antarctica - MAT-02 (megahit assembly) | ecosystem: Environmental > Aquatic > Freshwater > Ice > Liftoff... | reverse complement strand
GATTCGTGGCACCTCGAGATCCCCGGCAACGGGAAGATGTTCGGGGTGCTGGTGGTGCAGAGCGCCCATGGTGTAGTCGGCTACCTGCGTGCCTTCTCAGGCATGATGGACGGGCATTGGACGATCGATGGCTGGGCGCCGCCGACCTTCGATGCGGCGGCACGGGACGCCGTGTGGATTCCCGGCGAAGCGGAGCTCTACGAGCTCGCCTCGCAGGACGGCGCGCGGCGGGCGCGCTCGCGCGAGTTGCTGCCGCTGATTCAGAACACGTATCGCTTCGCCAACGCGCATGGCGAGGTGCGTGCCTTGCGCGACCTCTTCGCCCCCGCAGAGCCGCCGGGTGGCGCCGGTGACTGTGCCGCGCCCAAGCTGTTGGCGCACGCGTATCGGCTGGGGCTGCGACCACTCGCCCTTGCGGAATTCTGGTGGGGCGCGCCGCCTCGCACGGGCGACCGGCGGGCCGGGTCGTTTTATCCAGCCTGTCAGGGGAAGTGCCCGCCGATTCTCGCGCACATGTTGGGCGGACTGCCGGCCGATCCGCCGCCGTTGTTTGGTGCGGCCGCGTTTCCCGACGCCGAGCCCGCCACAGTGTACGAAGACGACCACCTGGTGATCGTGGACAAGCCGAGTGGTTTGCTCTCGGTACCGGGGCGCAGCAAGTTGCTGCAGGACTGCGTGATGACGCGTCTGGCGGCCCGCTATCCCGAGAGCACCGGACAGCTGGTGGTGCACCGGTTGGATCTGGATACGTCGGGACTGCTGCTGGCCGCGAAGGACACCACCACCTTCTCGGCGTTGCAGCGGCTCTTCTCGCTGCGCGCGATCACCAAGCGATACGTGGCATGGGTGGATGGCCACGTGGGCGGTGACGCGGGAGTGATCAGCCTCCCGTTGCGTATGGATATCGACGATCGCCCGCGCCAGATCCACGACCCCGAGCATGGCCGTGAAGCGGTCACGCGGTGGGTGGTGCTGGAGCGGGGTGGCGGGCGCACCAAAGTGGCGCTCTTTCCGCACACCGGACGCACGCATCAACTGCGCGTCCATGCGGCCCATCCGCTGGGGCTGGACGCGCCGATTATCGGCGACCGGTTGTATGGCCGCGCCGCGCCGGCAGAGCATGAGCGGCTGCTGTTACACGCCGAGATGCTGGCGTTGGCGCATCCGGCCACGGGCGCGGCGCTGGTGGTGGAGCGACCGGCGCCGTTTTAGCACGGTGCTGGCGCGGTCTTGGCGTCGTACTGATTTTCGGGGCAGTGGGGATCGCTAAATACTCGGCGTTTTGGGCGGGTTCGTCCGATCAGGCATCTGGGCTGGTCAGGGCGCGACTTGACTACGATTTTCCTCTCCGCCACGTTCTACTGAGACGGCAGGGCCCGGTGGAGTCCCTGCGTGGCCTCCTCCCCAGCCCGCCTGCGCCGGACGTGATGAACCCCTACGCCATCTTTCTGCTGTACCTGCTGGCGATTGTCGCGTTCGTGGGGCTCATTTTGGGGCTGAATCGGATGTTGGGTCCGAAGCCGACGGCAAGTGCGATCAAGCTCGAGCCCTTCGAGTGCGGGGTGATGCCGGTGGAGACGGTGAACGTGAAGGCCGTCTCGATCAAATACTATGGAGTGGCGATCCTGTTCATCCTGTTCGACCTCGAGACGATGTTCCTGTTCATCTGGGCACTCGGCGCGCAGCCGCTTACAGGATTTCTGCTGTTCACGTTCTTTTTCTTCATGTTCCTGCTGGTCGTCAGCCTCCTGTACGTCTACAAGGCGCGGCTGTTGGAAGCGGTAACGGAGTAGCCCACGCCATGTACGGAAAGCCGCTGCCTGTGGTCTCCGCGACCCGCGATCCTGCGGGGACGTTCGAGTATTTGACTACCAAGAAAGACGAGTTGGTGGGGTGGGCGCGGAAGTTCTCGCTCTTCCCGTACCCGTTCGTCACGGCCTGCTGCGCCATGGAGTTCATGGCGGTGAGCGGCTCGGCGTACGACACCGATCGCTTTGGGGCAGCGCTGCCGCGCTTTTCGCCGCGTCAGGCGGACCTGTTGATGATCGTTGGCACCGTCACGCAGAAGCAGGCGCCCATTCTGCGAAAAGTGTACGAGCAGATGTGCGAGCCGAAGTGGGTGATGGCCTTCGGGGTGTGCGCCACCAGCGGCGGATTTTACCAGAACTATGCGTCGCTGCCGGGCATCGACAAGATCATTCCGGTGGACATCTACATCCCCGGCTGCCCGCCGCGGCCCGAGATGGTCATCGATGGCATTATCAAGCTGCAGGAGATCATTGCTAACGGCAAGCATCGCATCCTCAACGACACGTTCTGAACGTGTCCACGCCGATTTTCGACCAGTTGCAACACGCATTCGCGCCTGATGGTGATTCGGCCCGTGCATCGATCTCGCATGGCACGCTGGTGCTCATGATTGCGCCGGCGGAGCTTGAGCACATCGCCGAGCAGCTCAAGACTCGCTTCGCGTTCGACGTCTTCCTCGACGTGACGGCGGTGGACTGGCCCGATCAGCCGCTTCGCTTTCAGGTGGTACATCACTTTTACAGCACCGCGCACACGGTGCGCGTGCGCCTCTCCATGCGGGTGTCCGAGGCGGAGCCGGTGGTGCCCACGCTGCGTCCGTTGTACGGGTCGGCGGGCTACATGGAGCGCGAGTGCCACGACATGTACGGCATTCAGTTTGCCGGCAACGACGATCTGCGCCCGATCCTGTTGTATGAAGGCTTCGAGGGGCATCCGCTGCGCAAGGACTATCCGAAGCAGTTCGAGCAGCCGCTCGTGCCGTACAGGTTTTAGTCCATGTCACGCGACGTGGTGCAGCACGAACTGCAGATCCCGAATCCGGTGCGGCCGGCGTTCACGACCCACTCGCGTGAGGGCTCGGTCATCGTCAATCTTGGCCCGTCGCATCCGGCCACGCACGGGACGGTGCAGATTATCGCCGAACTCGATGGTGAACGGGTGCTGCGCACCGACGTGCACTGCGGCTATCTCCATCGCGGTTTTGAGAAGGAGTGCGAGGATCACACGTGGCACAACCTCATCCCGTACTGCGACCGGCTCAACTACTGCTCAGCGCTGATCAACGGCTTTGCCTACTGCGAAGCGGTAGAACAGCTGATGGGTATCGAGATGACGCCGCGCACTCGGGTGTTGCGCACGTTACTCTCGGAATACTCGCGCATCTGCGATCATCTTACGTGCGTGGCTGCGTCGCTGATGGAGTTGGGCGCGATGACCGGGTTCTTGTACCTGGTCACCATCCGCGACTTCATGTACGAGCATCTCGCGGCATTGACCGGCGCCCGCGTGACTTACTCGTATAGTCGGATCGGTGGGCTGGCGGAGGATCTGCCCGCGGGGTGGCTCACGCGCCTCGAAGAGATTCTGGTGCAGTATGAAGACTACGCCGCACGGGTGCACAATCTGGTAGACCGCAACCGGATCTTCATCGATCGCCTGCGCAACGTGGGCGTGATCAGCACGGCGGATGCGCTCAACTGGGGCTTTACCGGCCCGATTTTGCGCAGTACCGGGGTGCCACGCGATTTGCGCAAGGATACGCCATATCTGTCGTACGCGGCGCTCGATTTTGAAGTGCCGGTGGGCATCAATGGCGACAACTACGACCGGTATTACATCCGCATGCGCGAGATGGATGAATCGGTGCATATGATCCGGCAGTTGGTGGATATGCTCCCCGATGGTCCGATCAACGTGGACGACCGGCGCTGCACGTTTCCGCCGAAGACGCTGGTGTACAACGAGATCGAGTCGCTCATCAACCATTTCAAGTTGGTGATGGAAGGGCCGGTGGTGCCGGCGGGCGACATCTACTTCGCGCATGAGGCTCCCAACGGGGAGCTAGGCTACTACATCGTGAGCACCGGCGGCGGCGTCCCCCACAAGGTGCACGTGCGCAGTCCCAGCTTCGTGCACATGGGCGGCGTACATCTCATGCTCAATGGCGGACAGCTCGCCGACGTGGTGACCACGTTCGGTTCGGTGAACATGATTGGTGGGGAGTGCGACCGGTGAAGCATCTGATACCCGAGTTCGAGCAGTGGAAGCTCCGCTATCCGGCCGGCTTCGAGTCCTCGCTCACCATTCCGTGCCTGCGTCGTATTCAGGAAGAGCGAGGCTACGTGGCGGAGAGCGATATCGACGACCTGGTGGAATATCTGGGTGTACCGCGCATTCAGCTGGAGGAAGTGCTGGAGTTCTACACCCAATTCCGGCGCGCGCCCATCGGCACCCACCATTTGCAAGTGTGTCACAACGTGTCCTGCACCATGCGCGGCGCCGAGCGACTGCTGCGCCATCTGCACGACCGTTTGGGGATTGTCGCGGGGCAAACCACGCCCGACGGCTGCTTCACCATCTCCCGCGTAGAGTGTCTCGGATCGTGTGGCACGGCCCCGATGATGATGGTGAATGACAGCTACCTCGAGAATCTCGATGTCGCGGTGCTCGACACCATGATCGCCGAGTTGTCGGCGGAGCGTGCCCAATGAGTGGACAGCGGGTGTTCATGGATTTCCCGATCACGGCCACGTCGCACACGTTGGCGGACTACCGCGCGCGTGGCGGTTACGAGGCCATCGGGAAGGCGCTGCGCGAGATGCAGCCGGAGCAGGTTACGAAAGAAGTGGCAACGGCGGGTGTCCTGGGCCACGGCGGCGCGGCGTTTCCGGCGGGGCGGAAGTGGGGGGTGATCACGCTCAACGACGGCCAGCCGCACTACCTGTGCATGAACGCCGACGAAGGCGAACCAGGGACGTTCAAGGATCGCTGGTTGCTGGAGCATACGCCGCATCTGCTGCTGGAAGGCATGCTGCTTGGTGCGTACGCCCTGCAGGCGCGCCACACGTTTGTGTACATTCGTGGTGAGTTCGATCTCGCCTACCGGCGGTTGGCCGACGCTCTGGAGGAAGCCTACGCGGCCGGTCTCTTTGGCGAGCAGATCCTCGGCACCGATTTCGCCTGTGACCTGGTCATCTATCGGGGGGCCGGCTCGTATGTCTGCGGCGAGGCGTCGGCGATGCTGACGTCGCTGGAAGGGAAAAAGGGATACCCGCGCAATCGTCCGCCGCGTCTTACCGTGGCCGGCTTGTATCAGAAGCCCACGGTGGTGAACAACGTGGAGACGATCGCCAACGTGCCGTATATCGTGAAGCACGGCTCGGCGCGATTCCGCGAGATCGGCACGCCGAAGAGCCCCGGCACGCAGTTATTGTCGGTATCCGGGCATATCAACACGCCCGGTGTGTACGAGGTGGAGTATGGCTATCCCTTTGCCGACTTCCTCGCCAATGAGTGCGGGGGCATGCTGCGCGGTGCAACGCTCAAGTGCGTGATTCCCGGGGGCATCTCCACCAAGGTGCTGACTGCGGCGGATATCATGCCCATCACGATGGATCATCAGGCGTTTCTGGCGGCCGGCTCGCAGATCGGCTCGCAGGGGATGATCATCGTGGCGGAGGGCACCTGCATGGTGTCGCTCCTGCAGGTCATGACGCGGTTTTACCATCACGAGTCTTGTGGGCAGTGTACGCCGTGCCGAGAGGGGATGGGCTGGCTGGAGAAGATCAGTAATCGGATCGTGGCCGGGCGCGGGGCGCCCAGCGACATCGAGCGGCTGTATCAGATTTCGCGCGCCAATGATGGCACGACCATCTGCGGGTTAGGCGATGCGGCCGGCTACGCGACCGTAGGGATTCTCGACAAGTATCGCGAGGAGTTCGAGTACTACATCGCGAACGGGCGTTCGATGTATGACGGTCGCGTTGAGGTGGCCGTTTGATGGTGGAGTTCTTCATCGACGGCGTACCGGTGCAGGCGGAGCGCGGTCAAACGGTGATGCAGGCGGCGGTGGCGTCCGGGCATACCATTCCGTACTTCTGCTGGCATCCGCAGCTTTCCACGCCCGGCAACTGCCGTATCTGTATGGTGGAGGTGGAAGCCGAGGGCGGTGCGTGGTTCGATATCTCGTGCAACATGCCGGTGACGGCTGGCATGCGGGTGCTGACCGATTCAGAGAAAGTGCGTGAGCTGCGCAGGGATACCATGCAGATGATCACGCTCAATCATCCCGTAGACTGCGGTATCTGCAACAAGTCGGGCGAGTGCATGCTGCAGGATCATCACTTTGCGTACAATGGCATGCCGTCGCTGTCGCGCGATCCCAAACAGCACGCCACCAAGTTTCATGACCTGTCCGATCGGATCATGCTGGACAACGAGCGCTGCATCATGTGCTCGCGGTGTGTGCGGTTCACGGCTGAAGTGTCCAAGTCGAACGCGTTGGGTGTGCAGCATCGTGGCGACCACTCGCTGATCCGATGTGCCGCCGATGTGAATTTTGATGACGATCCGTACTCGGACAACGTGATCGATATCTGTCCGGTGGGCGCACTGCTGTCGCGAGACCTGCTGGATCATGCGCGCGTGTGGTATCTCAAAGCCACGCCCTCGGTGTGTCCGGGGTGCGAGCGCGGGTGCAGCATCAATATCTGGACGCGGAAGACGGAGTGGACGCTCCGTTCGCTGGATCAACGCCTGAACAATCGGATCGATCGTATCACGCCACTGGAGAATCCGGCGGTGAACGGGCCGTGGGTGTGCAACAAGGCGCGTGATCTCGCCGCGATCTTCGAGCGTCCCCGGGTAACGCACCCGCTGGTTGGGGGCCAGGAGACGTCGGTGGCATCGGCGATCGAGGCTGCGGCGGCGCTGATCGCGGCGGCCAGGCATCCGGTGGCGCTGGTGTCCAATTGGGGCTCCAACGAGGAGTTGGCGGCGTTTCACGCCACGCTCGCGCCGTCATTTCAGAATTTCGTCAAGCACGACTGGCAGCCACAGCCCGGTGAGCGCCTGGAAGACGATGTGCTCATCAAGGCGGACAAGAACCCCAACAGCTATGCGGCGCGGGCCATATTTCCGTTGCTGCCGTCGGATGCATCCTCGGCAATTCCCCTGAGCACCGACCTGGTGTTCGTGTGGGGCGAAGGGGCACCCATGCACGCGATCCCGGAGTCGGCGCAGGTGGTGTTGCTCACGTCGTACGCGCTTCCGGAGAACACGCGCGCCCACGTGGTGCTGCCAATCAGTATCCAGACAGAACGCGCGGGGCACTACACCAACTTTGCCGGCACCAGTACCGGCTTTTCGGCGTGCGGACCCGCCGTCGCAACCGTCAGCGACGCGGAGCGGCTCTTCGAACGGCTCTTCGCAGCGGTGTCGTCGGTGCAGGCCATCATGACGGCTGGCGTGCGCTGATGCTCCCCGATTTGTTGGTGGCGGTGATGTTCATCGTGGCATCTGTGGTGGGGTTGATGTCTATCGGCGGTTTGCTCACGTGGGTGGAGCGCAAGCAGGCGGCGGTGATGTCCGATCGCATCGGGGCGAACCGCGCGTATATCCGGCTGCCGTTTACCAATATCAAGCTGGTGTGGCTGGGGCTGTTTCATGGCATGGCCGACGGCCTCAAGATGTTGTTCAAGGAAGACTGGAAGCCCAGAACGTACGATCAGCTCACGTATACGCTGGCGCCGTATGTGGTGTTCACGCCGGTGCTGCTGGTGTTTGCGGTGATTCCCTTCGGGGGCATGCTCGATCCCGGGCAGCTCATTCCCGCGCTTGCCCCGTTTTTCGGTGGCCGCACGTATCCGATGCAGATTGCCGATCTCGACCCGGGGCTGCTGATTGTGTTCGCGTTCAGCGGCCTGACCGTGCTGGGCACGATGCTGGCGGGATGGTCGTCGGACAACAAGTTCTCGCTGCTGGGCGGACTGCGCGCCGGGTCGCAGATGATTTCGTACGAGCTCGTGATGGGACTGACCGTCATGGGGCTGATCTTGATCTTCGGTACCGTGCAGCTGCGCGGTATGGTGCAGCATCAGTCGGGGATGATCTGGGGCGTGCTGCCGGCGTGGGGGATTTTCTATCAGCCGCTGGCGGCGGTGCTCTTTCTCACGGCGGCGATCGCGGAGAACAAACGCATCCCGTTCGATTTGCCGGAGGCTGAGGCGGAGCTGGTGAGCGGGTATTTCACGGAATACAGCGGCATGAAGATGGGATTGTTCATGTTCGCCGAGTTCGTGGAAATCGCCATTATCGGGGCGCTGTTTACGACGCTCTTTCTGGGCGGATACAATCTACCGTACATGAGCGATGCCGGCTTCACGTTGCCCGGCGGGCATGTGGTGGCGATGGGGCACGGTGTGGTCGTACTGACGCAGGTGCTCGTTTTTCTCCTGAAGGTGGCGGTGCTGTGCGTGGTGCAGATCCAGATCCGCTGGTCGCTGCCGCGTTTCCGGTATGATCAGATGCTCAAGTTTGCGTGGAAGCTGTTGTTACCCGTGTCGCTGGCGAACCTGTCGGTAACCGCCGTGCTGGTGTGGCTGCAGCAGCGGGGGACCGCATGAGTGCAGAGCCGCGTACGCCGCTCTCGGAATCATCATCGGGCGCAGCCGTGGTGCCGGCGGCGGCACTGGTGCAGTTGCAGCGGGGTACGCCGCGCTACGATGCCACGGCCTATCGGCGGAAGGCGTACTGGAATGCGCCCACCATGACATGGTGGGAGCGCGCATACCTGCCAGAGATTCTGCGCGGCCTGTCAATCACCACCGGCATTTTTCTACGCAACCTGACCCGCTGGATGACCGGCAAAAAGGGTGCGATCACCACGTACTATCCCGAGGAGCGGCGGGTGGACTATGCGCCGCGTAACCGGGGCAAGCATATCCTCACGCAGCGTCCTGATGGAACGCCGCAGTGTATTGCGTGCAACATGTGCGCGACGGTGTGTCCGGCCAAGGTGATCGAGATCGAGGCCGGATTCGATGCCAAGGATCCGGCGCATCCCAAGTATCCGGTGCGCTTCGAGATCGATTATTCACGCTGCGTCTTCTGCGGGCTCTGTATTGAAGCGTGTCCGGAGGATGCGATCCGGATGGAGCCGGATGTGCCGAATCTCGCGTCCACAGATCGTTTCGATATGTGGCTGACCATGGACGACATGCTGACGTGGAATCCGCGTCAGGACGTTGCCAAGCCGTATCCACCAAAGGGCGGCGCCCCGATCGCACGAGGCGACGTATCCTCGACTCCTTGATGCTGACGCTGTTCAGCGGTCTGGCGCTCGTGGGCGCCGTGCTGATGCTGTTTCTGCGCGAGCCGATGCGTGTGGCGTTGGCGCTGATCACCACGATGGGATCGATCGGCGCCATTTATGGGTTGCTTGGCGTGCACTTTCTGGCCGCCTTTCAGGTGCTCATCTATGTGGGCGCGGTGATGGTCTTCATTGTGTACGTGATCATGCTGCTTGAAGTCCGCGAGCAGATCACGCAGCCGCGGTACTCCCGCCTGCTCGTTCCCGGCGTGGTCGGCTTCACGCTGCTGGTCGGAGTGCTGGGGATCAGTGTGTGGCGCACGCCCGCTGCGCGGGTGGTATCGGGATCGGTTGCCGGATCAACAACGGATTTCGGTGTCTCGGAATTTTCTGTCGCCTTTCTACGCGATTACTGGCTGCCCTTTGAACTGACCACCGTGCTGTTGGTGGCGGCCATCGTGGCAGCGCTGGCGGTGGTTCGCGTGAGCCGGAAGCAGCATGGATAGACATCTGATGCTGCTTGGGTTGTCGATCGCCCTGTTCTCGCTCGGATTACTGGGTGTGATCGTACGGCGTAATGCGCTCATCATGCTGATGTGCATGGAACTCATGCTCAACGGTGTGAACGTAGCGCTGGTGAACGCCATGGTGGACAATCGCGCCACCGCTGGCGGGGTGCTGGTGTTTCTGGTATTCGTGGTCGCCACAGCGGAGCTGGCCATCGCGATTCCTATCGTCCTGCTGCTCGTGCGCCGCACGCGCAGCCTGGATATCGAACAGTACTCGGATCTCAAGGGTTAGGTCATCGTGTCGCAGACCCTGCCAGCGCCGGTGGATGCGGCGTGGCATGCCCTCTTGCTCATCGTCCTGTTGCCATTGGCTGGCTTCCTCATCAACGGGGTGCTGGCGACCGCGCTTGGTGGCCGGAACGTCAGCCGGCGGTTTGTCAGCGTCGTGGCGTGCGGTGCGGCGTTCGCGTCGTTCCTGCTCACCCTCCGGATGTTCCTAACGCTCCGCGCCGGTGGCTACCTGCCGATTGTGGATTCCGTGTACCGCTGGGCGCTGGTGGGTGACTACGCGTTCGATGTCGCGTTCTATTTTGATCGCCTGAGCGCCATCATGACGCTCGTGGTGACCGGCGTGGGCACGCTGATTCACGTGTACTCCACCGGTTACATGCATGACGACAAGAGCTATGGCCGCTTCTTTGCGTATCTGAATCTCTTTTTGTTCTTCATGCTCGTGCTGGTGCTCGGCCGATCGATGCTGGTGCTCTTCGTGGGCTGGGAAGGGGTGGGTCTGGCCTCCTATCTGCTGATTGGCTTCTGGTTTGACCAGCTGGCGAATGCGCGCGCCGGCAGGAAAGCGTTCATCACCAACCGGATCGGTGACGCAGGGTTTCTGCTGGGCATGTTTCTGCTGCACCAAGCAGTGGGTACGCTCGACATGGACACGATCAACCACGCGTTCCTGATCAACCCGCTGCCCGCGGTCTCGGCCAGTCTGATCGGGGTGCTGCTCTTTGTGGGGGCGACCGGCAAGTCGGCGCAGATCCCGCTGTACGTGTGGCTCCCCGATGCCATGGCCGGTCCAACGCCGGTGTCGGCGCTGATTCATGCCGCCACGATGGTCACGGCGGGCGTGTATCTGGTGGCGCGCATGTCGGGGGTGTACTTGCAGGCGCCCGAGGCGTCGCAGGTGATGGCCATTATAGGCGTCGCGACCGCGTTTTTTGCTGCCACGGTGGCGCTCGTGCAGACCGACATCAAAAAGGTGCTCGCGTACTCCACCGTATCGCAGCTCGGCTTCATGGTGCTCGCGCTCGGTGTGGGCGCGTATGGGGCGGCCGTTTTTCACATGGTCACCCATGCCTTTTTCAAGGCGTGCCTCTTTCTCGGTGCGGGCAGCGTGATTCACGCGCTCTCGGGTGAGCAGGATATTCGCAAGATGGGTGGGCTCGCGAAACGGATCCCTGTCACCTTTGCCACCTTCGCGGTGGGGACGGCGGCGATTGCCGGGCTACCGCCACTCGCCGGCTTCTTTTCGAAGGACGAAATCCTCTGGTACGCCTTTGCCAGCACACGTGGCGGGTCACCGTGGCTCTGGGGTGTGGCGGCGCTCGCGGCATTGCTTACCGCGTTCTACATGTTTCGCCTGTTGTGGCTGACGTTCCTTGGCGCGTCGCGGGTGGAGCCGTCGGTAGCGCATCATATCCACGAGTCGCCGCTCTCCATGACCAGCGTGCTGGTCATTCTGGCGGTGTTGTCGGCCGTTGGTGGCGCCTTGGCGCTCCCGCATTTCCTCGAGCCCCAGCTCGCGCTGCCGCCGGTGAACGAGGCGCTCCATCATCTCGAAACGCCGCTGGTGGTGGTCTCGGTGGTGCTGGCG
>Ga0105045_10005111_pt1 | contig 11511 bp, 5 predicted proteins | sample MAT02_FD_78089 | JGI IMG/M metagenome (GOLD analysis project Ga0105045, IMG submission 78089) | Freshwater microbial communities from Lake Fryxell liftoff mats and glacier meltwater in Antarctica - MAT-02 (megahit assembly) | ecosystem: Environmental > Aquatic > Freshwater > Ice > Liftoff... | reverse complement strand
TGCGCGTCCAAAAGAAAATTCAGCGCTTCAGCGCAGATCGGCCAAAACGCGTTGCGCGGATGCCGGTAGTATTGCTGCGCTTTTAACGATGCAACGCCTGGAAAGGATCCAAGGATGAGCGTCTGTGCGTGGACGTTCGAGATTGGCGCTAGACCATCTAGATAGCGCTTGATTGGGAGATTTTGATCGGGCGGACAATCCATAAATCTTTCGATATTTTCTGACTTCAATTCTGGCCTGGGCGATTGTCAGCAGTTTGTTGACTAGGCTTACCCGCACCGACCATGCGATCTTTTAGCTCTAAGAGTCGAACCACCGCACCGCCCATTTTCATCAAGCTCTGCAGCGTTGCGGGCGAAAGTTTTCGAATGTCCGCGAACCAGTTGGTTAGCAGCTCTGTTAGCTCATACATTTGCCGGATGCGCGCCTGCGCGTGCTCGTCACCAGGCTGCTCCGGCTTATCTAGCAGCGCCTCTCGCAATAGCGTGAGCGTAGGGTCAATTTCACGCCGCTGCCTTTCTTCGGCGAGAGTTTTAAATATAAGCCAGATGTCATCAGGCGCTGAAAAAAATGCGCGCCGATCGCCCGGCAAATGCGAAAGCTTGACTAGCCGCCAAGTTTCTAAATCTTTAAGCCCCATTGATACGTTTGAACGTGAAATCATTAATTTGTCGACTATATCGTCGGCATTTAATGGCTGCTCTGAAACGTAAAGCAGCGCATAGATTTGGCCTACGGTGCGGTTTATTCCCCACCTGCTGCCCATCTCTCCAAAATGCAGGACGAATCGCTGAGCCAGCGGCGAAAGGTTCATTTTCAATTTTTCTGTAATGACTGAAGCCGCCGATACTAACGCAAATCGCTGTCGAGGATTTCGCAGCTCATTACCTTGGTCTGATTGCAAAAAGCCAATAACAGTGCAGATTTTATCAAAGCGCAAAAATCAAACAGAAAAACGCCATGAGTGGCGGGTTCTCCAACGCTTTCGCTGTTCGAGAACCTAAATCTTCACGCCGCAGCAGCGGCATTAAGAGACTCATAAATCTGTGATTCCACATAGTTAAGATCAGGGATAACCACCTGATCGTCTCGCAGCATGGCATCCATTAGCACGCCAGGTCGATTAGAAAGCGCGCTACCCGTTTGCACCAGCGCTTCAATCGTGACAGTCGTTAAGCGCGGGAAGCCTTGCGCCAGCATCGCTATAAACGGCAGCTTTGGATAGCCATGCAGCGCCTTCATGACGCACACACGGCCACCGGTCGCGCGCTCGTCAAGCGCAAAGCCAGCGAGCAAAGAGAATGAAATGAGCGGCAAGCGCCACCCGCGCCAATTTACTCGGCCTAACAACCAATCTGGAGCGTTAGCAACGCGATCAGGCGTAGATAGCGTAATCACTTCCGAAACGTTGGCATTTGGCATCAAAATCCTACCGTTGGTAATCGGGATCAACAAGCCACGAATTTCCTGCTGTACATCAATTGGATTTGCCACGCATCGCTCCTATCGCACACCAATATCTTCGAGCACATGGTCAGCAAGCTGCTCCGGTGTGCCTACATAACTCACGACGCCTGCCGCCTGGGCACCATCAATCATTGAGCTGATAACGCATGTGGCTGGATCTTGGACCCAGATTTTCCCGCCTCTGCTCGCAATAATGGTTGAGCCCTCAATAGCGTCGCTCGCCATTCCAGAGAAAATAATGCCGACGCAACGGCTGCCGAAGCGCTCGCTCATGTCGGACATCACCTGATCAATAGATGGGCTGTAAGGAGATTCGTCGAATATCTCTTGAAACTCTACTTTGCCATGTGCATCGACCATAAACCGCTTATTGACGGGCACCACCACAACTTCAGCCTCAAGCAGCGCAACGCCCTCTTGCGCTAATTTTACCGGCAATACTGACGATTTCGAAAGCTGACCGGCCATGAGCTCTAGAAATTCAGCGCCCATGTGCTGTGCTAGTACAAACGCCGCCGCTATTCCCGGCTTGAGCTTGGACAAAAATGTTTTTACAGCTTCTGGACCACCTATAGAGGCACCCAGCACATAAACGCGAGACGGCCCCGCGTAGGCCAAATCTGTAGCCGAACTCAGTTCAACATTGGCGCTATTGGAAAATCGCGCGTCAAAAACCGGTAATTCCTTAGTCTGTGCGCCAACTTTGCTTACAGGCAAATTTAAAGTCGACTCTATGTCCATATCAAAATCAAAATCATCGACAAAACTGCTCGTTAAGCCAGGATCCGAGCTGCTAGGCTCTGAGCTGCTAGGCGCTGAATTGATCGGCCCACTGGCGTCGAAACTGATGTCATCAAGATCAGCGAACAGTTGGTCTAAGCTGTTAGGGCTCTGCTGGGGCGCTGAGCTAAGCGTTGTGCTTGCAGGCAGATCGTCCATCTCGGTGAAGAAATCTAAATCGGAGAGCTCCTCTAAAACAACGGACGCTGGCGGCGCGGCTGGTAGCGCAGCAGACGCGGTAGGCTTTAATGCGATAACAGGGGTAGCAATGTCTTTCGCCGAATAGGACGCGCGGCCGGTGATTGGTGCAGTCGAGGCGCCCACTTCATCAGAATCAAACGGCTCGAGTGACCAATCCATTTTTGCCTCTTTCGGCGTTTCCGCAGCGATAGGGGCGGGACGCGCCGTTGCGGCTGCCACAACGCTTACCGGCGAAATTGCCAGCGTATTAACCGACTTCTCATTTTGCTGTGTGCGCAACAGTGTTTCAAAATCGTCCGAAGCGTCCGCCATTGGCTCAAGTGCTAGCTCAAAGTCGGGCAAATCAAACAAGTCAGGCGCTATTTCATCGGTGTTTTTAAGGCCGCTAACGCCACCAGCTGGCAGGGCATCGAGTTCATCCCAAGCAAAACTAGGGTCTTTAAAATCAAATGCAGACGCTTCATCTTCTGACGAACTAACTACTGGCGAGTCAATCGCAGGTGCATCTTTAGATTCAATTTTCGAAAAGTTTGCGAGCGGTGTCATGACCATTTTGGGCAGCTCAACCGTCGCCGACATGGGCTTTTGTGGTACCGGCTGCTGCTGCTGAACTACTGGCGCTGGCGCTGGCGCAAGCTCGCTTTGCCTCGGTTTTACTAGCCCTTGGACTGGTTGGACTGGCCTGCTATTTTGAGGAATGGCAGGTTGAGGAATGGCAGGTTGAGGAATGGCAGGTTGAGGAATATAAGTTGCATCTTTCGGCCGCGGAGGATGCGAATCGAGTTCGCCACGAATTTTAGATGCCAAGTGCCTAGCCCAGCGCGCTTGATCCCACCCTGCAAGGCCAGACGATGCCGCACCATCATTGAAAATAACCGGCCTTTCGTAGCGATCCAAAAGATCGGAGACTTCGTCTAAATGGTCTTCCAATTCCGGATCAAGATTGACCACAAAAACATCGAGGGACTCGTCAAAACCAGAGCTAGATAAAGCATTGGCCTGCGATTCCGCAACGACCTCGATACCCGCCTCCGCAAGCGCGATTCGCAAGTGCTGTCCAAGCTGTACGGCTTGAAAAACAAGCGCAGCACGGATTTTTTGCGGCTTAAGCATTTCGGCCATTCAGCATCTCCGTTACGTTTTTCAATAGTTCTGTCTCTTGATACGGCTTGCCCAAATAGCGTTCAACGCCGATTTCCATCGCGCGCTGTCGGTGCTTGTCGCCGGTGCGTGAGGTGATCATCATGATGGGGATATTTCTCAAGCGGCTATCGTTCTTCATGTAAGTCGCAAGCTCGTAGCCGTCCATGCGAGGCATCTCGATATCAAGCAGCATCAAATCAGGCGCGCAATCTTGCAAACGCTCCACTGCATCCAGACCGTCCTTGGCGGTGACTACTTCCATATCGTGTCGCTCCAAAACCCGCGTTGTAACTTTACGCATCGTAATGGAATCATCGACCACCATAACCAGTTTCTGGCGCCGGACGGGGACAACGGGCTCGTCTAGCTGCAGCTCAAGTTCTTGCGCAAGTTCAGGCGCCTGCCGAAGCGCTGCACCGTGACGAACCAGTGGTGCCAGATCCAAAATCACGATGACAGAGCCGTCGCCCATGATTGTTGCACCAAAAAAGCCGATGACTGAACTGAGCTGCGCACCCACCGATTTAACCACAATTTCTTTTGACCCCACCACGCTGGAAACGCGAACTGCGGCGCGCTGATCGCCGGTGCGCGTCATAATCATTGGAACCTGAGTTTCATCGTTCGCATGCGCGATTGGCTGTCGAATAAGCTCTCCCAAATCGTAAATTTGGTAGGTTTCACCGGCATAGCTAAGGGAAAGATCGCCCTCGGCCAAGCGTCTATCAAGCTCTTTTCGCGGCATTCGAATAACGCCAGCAACCGATGACAGCGGAATTGCAAAGCTGGTGTCTGCTAAACGAATCAAAATAGCCTGGGTCACCGAAAGCGTAAACGGCAGGCGAACCGTAAACAGCGATCCACTCCCACGGATCGAGTCGATTTGCAGTGAGCCGCCCAACTGCTTTATTTCGCTATTAACAACGTCCATTCCAACGCCGCGCCCTGCAACTTTACTGACCACTTCTGCGGTGGAAAAGCCTGTCTCAAGTACAAACTGGAACAAATCGCGATCAGATAGCAGCGCATCGCTGCGTAAGAGCCCACGCTCTATGGCTTTGCGACGAATAGCATCGCGATCCATTCCGCGGCCGTCGTCCCTTACTTTAATCACAACTTCCGTTGCTTCTCGTGACACCTCAATGGTTACGTTGCCCTCTTCTGATTTTCCGGCAGAAACGCGCTGATCTGGCCGTTCTAGACCGTGCGCGAGTGCGTTTCGAAGCATATGCTCAAGTGGCGCAGTCATACGTTCCATGACCGTACGATCCATTTCGCCCTGTGCGCCTTCGATTCTCAGCTGCGCTTTTTTACCTAACTCGCTAGCGGTTTGCCGAATAATTCTTCGCAGGCGCGGAACTACGGAATCAAATGGCACCATGCGGGTGCGCATCAGGCCTTCTTGTAACTCAGTGCTGACGCGCGACTGTTGCAGTAGCAGCGTTTCAGACTGCCGAGCAATATCGTCCATCAGTCCTTGTAGCGAGACCAAATCCGATACCGACTCAGCCAGCGCACGGGACAGCTGCTGCAAGGTTGAGAAGCGATCTAGCTCAAGCGGATCAAAGCCCGCGTCTTTTTTAACTTCTTCACGCTGATAGCGAGAAAGAATCTGCGCTTCGGTCTCCATTTCCAGCTTGCGAAGCTGATCGCGCAAGCGTAAGACTGTTTGGTCAAACTCCTGCAAGTTAAAACGAAACCCGCCAATTTGCGCTTCAAGACGTGATCGATAAATCGACACCTCGCCCGCGTAATTCACCAAATTGTCAATTAAATCCGCACGAACCCTTATTGAATCTTGCTGTTGGCGCTGATTTTCTTCTTCATCCAACGCCGTTTTACGCTCTGCGCGCGCGGGCTGCGGCTCTGGCGCCTTCGTGGCTACTTGACGCACTTCCGGGGCTTTCACCACCGGTTGCGCTTGGGCTTCAACAGCGCTCGCTGCTTCGTTAGAAGCGGTGAAGCTCACAATAAAGTCTTGCTCTTTTCCATCAAGCACAGCGTCTAGACGCGCGATTACATTTTCAGCACCGCCTACAGCCTGATTTTTTCCCACTCTCAGCACCAGCTGATGAAGTCGGTCAAATGATCGCTCTAGTGCTTCCATCGCGACGCCAGAGTTGCTCGCGCGATTCTCAACAATCGCTTCAAAAAGTGATTCCATTGAGTGGCTAAGATCACCGACTGGCAAAATGCCCGCCATTCGCGCACCGCCCTTTAGCGTATGCAGCTCACGTTGCAAGGCAATCACAATATCCTTGCTATCAGGGGTATCTCGTAAACGCGCCATAAGCTTGTCGGACGTATCCAAAATATCAGTCCCTTCTTGGACAAATATTTCAAGCAATTCCGGATCCGCGTCGAGCAGCTCAAGCGCACCCGCTGGATCTAAATCCGGCGGAATTGCCAAAATCGTACCGGAGAATGCGAGTGAACGCGGCAATTGTGCTTCAACAAATGCCTCATCCGCGCTGTTGTCAGCATCCGAAGCATTAGTATTAACCATTTCGCCCAGCGTAACGCTCGGCTCTGGCGAAACAAGATTTGGTTCTGGAGAAACGCTATTTGGCGCCAACTTATGTGATTCCGCTACATTGATCTCGGCGGCAAATTCCAACGGATTGACAAACCCATCCGCCGTGCTGGCACGCTCCGCAAACGCTGATTCAAGCGGCTCTGCGTCTTGCTCGTCTGCGTCAATCAATTCAAAAATTGGGGTGGCATCTGCCTCAAACGCATCGGCCGGAAGCTCAAATACTGAATCTAGCAGTTGCGAATCAAGATCGAGGTCAACCAATTCATCCTGCGGAATGCCTTCCAAAAGCGCATTCAAATTTGCCAATTCAATATCTTCAAGCGCCTGATTAGCGGAAAATTGTGCGGCGGCAAAACTTGCAAACTCGCTACCCAGCAATGAATTTTCAACCGTTTCAAAATCCGCTACGGCAGTATTTTCAAGCACTGGCAGCGGATCAATGCTTGCTGCTAAGTCCAGCTCAGCATCAGCCTCACCAAATAAGTCTAGCTCGGCAAAGCCGACCTCAACTTGCGCCTCCTCCAAACTGTCTGCGGACACTGGCAAGATTATCGCAAGAGCATCCAAGCTGTCCGGTTGCGATGCGGCAGTATTTTCAACCTGTGTTAAGGGATCAATGTTAGCGACTAAATCTCGCTCACCGTCAATCTCAGCAAATAAGTCCAGCTCGGCAAAGCCTACCGCAACTTGCGCATCGTCCAAACTATCCGCAGAAACTGGCAGGTTTGCCTCTAGATCGTCGAAACCTTCAGCTCGCAATGCGGCGGCATTTTCAAGCTCTAACAATGGATCGATGCTTTCAGCTAAAGCTAGCTCAACGTCAACCTCACTAAATAGATCCAGCTCGGCAAAGCCGACTTCAACTTGCGCCTGCTCTGAACTGTCCTCAGACGCTGGCACGTTTGCCATTAGATCGTCAAAACCTTCAGGCTGCAATGCTGCAAAATCGAATCCGGGTTCGCGCGCATCAGATGCGCCTAGCGACGCACCAATCGGCTCATCGGCATCCAAAAAAGTCAGATCTGCAAGTAAATCGTCGGTAGATTCTGGGCTATCTATTGGCGCAAACGCCTGCTGCTCCAACCTAACTAACTCTTCCAGCATTCGGCTGTGGGCACCATCAACGGTGTTGGAAGGCAATTCATCGGCTTCCAGAAAGCCAAAATCAGCTATTGCGACTAACTCTATCGAATCGTCAGCATCTGCTTGCAGCGCATCAAATGCAGCTAGCGGGTCTGTCGCCGCTTCAAGCGACGATAAATCCATGAATGCGTCGGTGCCATCTTGAAATGCCTGTTCCTCGACCGCTGCCAGTGCCTCAAGCAGAGCGCTTTCTTCATCGACAGCATCTAAAAACACTTCACTTATGTTTTCACCAGAAGTTTCTGGTTGATCCTCAGACAGTTCATGTATCGACTGCAAATCAAGTGTGCCCGTAACCGCGTCATCGCCCATTGACTCAACTTCATCTTGGTCGGCAAGCTGGGGTTCTAAGGATTCGTCCTCGATAAGCTGATTGTAGAACGACTGCATTTCCGGTTCTGGAAGACGATTTCGCAGCACGGTGACGCGCGCCGCTAGATCGTCGGAATTTAGTCCGGCAAGCGAGCCTATTTGAATGCCATTAACAGATCGCTCAACTAAATCAGCAGCTTCGCCTAGGAGCCCAGCTTCCACCGCGCCGATACGCTCGCCTTTGCCGCGCATTCGCTTCAGCATGCCTTCCAACGGTGCAAAAACCTGGCTGACCAGCGGCAGCTCGACCATTGAAATAGCACCGTTCAGCGTATGAACTGCGCGCAAAAGCTCTTCATTGACCGGCGCAGGCTCATTAATTCCCCGCATTATTTCCAAGTGCCGCCGAATTGTCGCAACGTGCGTTTGCGCTTCGATTATCAAAATCTCTGCTAGCACCGGATCGGATAATATCGCTTCCGGAATCGGATTCTCCGAGCCCGACGCCCTTGGATCTTGTGCGTATTGCTGGCTAATTTCTGAAAAATCCACAGGTGAAGACTGCGTTACTGCCGAGTTGCCTGCATCGTTTAGCACTTCACTACCGACTTCAGAATCTAAAACCGCCAAATCAGGACGCTCCGCCGATAGCGAGGTCAAATTAGGCTCGGCATGGGCAGTTACGTCGATTGGCGGTTTCTCGCTGATCTCGGGGCTTACTATTAACTCGTCACTGCCCGTCAGCGAGTTTGCAGAAGCATCATTTGCTTCTACGGCACTCGTGACGGGCTCAGGTTTTGGGAGGTAGATTTCCTCTCCCGCAGAGACGCGATCAGCAACGTGCATAATGCCGCCAATATTCGCTGTTGGATTACCCTCGCCTTTTAGCCCGGCTAGCAGCTGCGGCAGTGCGGCTATCGCCTCGTCTAAACAGGCGATCATCGCTGGGCTAGTGGGAATTGACTTTTCAAGGGCTCGATTGAGCATGTTTTCAACTTTCCAGCTGAATTCACCTATCGCCAATGCACCCACTAATCGTCCTGAGCCTTTCAGCGTATGAAAAGAGCGGCGAACCGGCTTTAGCTTTTCGAAATCATTTTGGTCTGCTTTCCAGGCCGGGTAAAATTTAGCCAATCCAATCAGTTCATCCTGCACTTCTTCAACGAAAACTTCGCGGATTTCATCATCAATGTCGTCCGAAGGCACCATCTGAAAACCAGCGCTCGAGAACGGCCTTGGCAGCTCCGCCGCCGGTTTTGGTGCTTCCTGTAGGTCTATTTGACCGCTAACGTCGAAAGCGAGATCGTCGGCAAATTCAGCATTAGCAGCGGAATCCGCCGCCGCAACCAGGGATTCGGTCGTCACACCTGCCCAGTTGGTGGAATCTGCCTCTACTTCCGGCAATGCGTCGAAGGTAAATTCGCTACGCGAAGTAATTTGCGGATCGAGTTCTGGTTCTAAAAAGCTTTGGTCAAAGTCAGAAAAGGCACTGTCGTCAGCAGACGGCAGCTGCACTTGCGGCTCATCAAGTCCGAGATCAAATGCCTCTAGCAGGTCAGGCTCGGAAATATCGGCTACCACGAAACTATCTGATACCTCAAACCCCGCAGGTTCACTGATTGTCGACTCAATCTCAATTGCCGGTGTTTCAGCTTGCACCGAATCCAACGCAGAGAAATCAAAGTCCGAAAACGCACTGTCATCGTCTAGCTTGACTTCAGGCGCAGAAAAGCCTGGCTCTGTGTCAGCTAGCGTGAGCGCTTCGCCAGCAAGTTCAAAGCTAGTCAGTATTTCAGGTGCGCGCTCTGTTTCGCCGCTAACGACGAAACCATCCAAATTCACTTCTACCGAAGTTTCTAACAGCGCGGATTCCGCAGCGGTTGGAATATCTATACTTGGCAGTTCTTGCATTTCGATGAGTGAAAGCGGAACGTTCTGAACAGCAACGTCATGACGCGTGATCGTTAGCTCATCCGAAAATGCAACAAACTCATTCGCTTCGAGCGCATTCGGGTCGATTCCGCCAACACCCAGCTGTTTCTCATCTTTAGCAGGCCAGTAACCAAGTGCTTCCAAGCTGCGGCGCGTTACATCAAGAATACGATCCCGATTCGGCCGCGCTTCTCGAATTGCTTCTAGGTAATACTCGATGCTGGCGAGCGCATCCGCCATTAAATCGAGCTGTTCAGCGGTTGGTACACGCTTGTATCGAAGAAATTCAGTTTCTACGAACTTCGCAATCGCATCATTTAGCGCGGCAGGCTCGGGCATAGAAAGCATTCGCAGCGCGCCGGAAATTTCTTCCAGCAGCTTTGGAATATTTTCAATCTTGCTGTGATCCCAGGGCGCTTCAATAAACGCAACGATATCTTGCTTAGCTTGCGACAGATTGACCGACGCTTCTTTCATCGTCGCGTCAAGAATACGGCGCACTTCAGTTGAAGGAAGTTCTAAGCCTTTCAGTGCAGAATCTTGTTGCTGACCTTGACCTAAGCGCTCGATGTAATCGTCAAGTGACGATTCTACAAAAAGCAGTGAGCCCGCGACTTCAAGCAGCGCCTGCTCTTCTGCGGCAATTCGGCCAACTACCATGTTTGTTAATGAGTCACGTTGCTCAAGCACCACTTTGCGTGGAACGCCAAGCCCAAGCACGCCAAGCGTGTCGCCCACTCGCTGCAACATTTCCCCGAGCGGGGCTAGGTCAGAGGTGGAAGGTGAAGGCGAGCGCAAATACATGTCAAGCCCGTCTTTGACGCGCATGATATCTTCTTTGATCGCTCCGCCTACGGTATCTAGCAGTGCGCGATTGCGTCCGCTGAGAGCGCTCTGCGCATGCTCAATTTCAGATTGGGAGGGCAAAAGTGCATCAAGCTTATAAAGCTGCTTAAGCTCCAGTAGCCTCGGACCAATCGGTTTTGCCTGCGCGGCGTAATAAAGCAGGCTCTTGCATAAATCTATAGGCGGTGCATGGCCAAAGTCAACCTCGCCGGCATCAACAACGCGCTTGATCTCACGATCAACTTTACCGTAAAGCAGTTTGACCGCAACGCTAGCGTCAAGCGCTTGCAGTGAAACACCCTCCAAAACGCCAGAAGCGATCCACCAAAGCCGACGCGCTTCAACTTGCACCGACATTGCGCGTAAGCGATCCAGAATCTGTATCAGCCTGAGCAAATTGGCGGCAACGTCGTCGCCTTTGATCCACTTGAGCAAACCGAACTGATAGGCCAATCGAAACTTACTGGCATTCGATTTTAACAGCGCTTCAGACATCGCTGCCGGCGCGCCAGCGGCGGAATTCGGCAAGTTAGCCGCTAAGTCGGGTGAGAACAGGGCTGTTTCAGAAAGTAACTTTTCCCGGCGGCACGCGCGTAAATCATTCAAAAGCGGTAACAGTACAATAGGAATATCGCGATGCCCACCCTGCAAGCGCCCAAGGTAGTCCGGAAGCTGCACAAGCCCGGTCATCAATACCTCAAGCACCTCGTTAGTTTGCTTGACATCTCCGTCAATCAAACCCTGTGCCACGCGCTCCATCTCTTCCAGCACCATCGCGGCACCGTAGAGTTCGATCATCCTAAGTGTACCCTGCACTTGATGCATATAATTAATGCAAAAACGCAGCTGGCTTTTATCACCCGAATCCTCAACGTAGGCCTCAAGCGCCTGCACAGCTTGTTTCAGCGTGTCATCTAACTCTTGTTTGACCCAATTTAACGTCGTGAAGTCAATATCGTTTGGATCCTTCATGGACAGACCCCCAAAATGTTAGCCGCATCGCCGAACAGCGAATGCGTGTGGCTGGCCGAATGAATGTCGGCGCTCTTTTTAATCAAAGCGAGTGCAAGATCGCGCATTAGGTTGGCAGCTTGAAGTCGGCGACTGAACGTCTAAGATCGGCGGCAAGCTGCGCCAAGTTACCAATCGAC
>Ga0105045_10005110_pt1 | contig 11511 bp, 9 predicted proteins | sample MAT02_FD_78089 | JGI IMG/M metagenome (GOLD analysis project Ga0105045, IMG submission 78089) | Freshwater microbial communities from Lake Fryxell liftoff mats and glacier meltwater in Antarctica - MAT-02 (megahit assembly) | ecosystem: Environmental > Aquatic > Freshwater > Ice > Liftoff... | reverse complement strand
GGGGGCGATCGCAGCATTCATCCATCTCACGCCGTCTTCTCACTAAAAGGTATGCCAAGATCAAAGCGCAGACTCTCAACCGTTAAATTGTATCGTTTTGACGCCTCAGAATCTTAGTCTGCCGAAGATCTTAGTCTGCCAAAGATCTTAGTCTGCCGAAGCTTTATAGCGGTAGACCCCACGATTGGCAGCGACGATATCGTTTAGAGGAGTGCCTTCCTCATCGCCTGAAACCTCAATAAGGGGGAGACTCCCCTAGCAGAAAAGTGATTTTTCTGCTAGAGAATTCATTAGGGTGATTTGTATCCGTTTAGGTTAACCCCAGTGGTTTTGGAAAATTTCAGGAATTTTACGGAGATTGACTGAAGCATTCAAAATGGTAGCTTTAAGGCTTCCTCGAAAATTCTTCTAGCATTCGCAAGCATTCCTCCTGATTGGGGAACACTAGGAATGGTTTGGCAACAACCCTGCTTCAGTTCTAACCGAAATCTACCGTTACTCGGGCAGCATGGCTCTGTAGCGGAGAGCGCCCTGTCAGATCTAAGCCTATGCTGAGCTGGTGGGTGGTTTAAAGGCCAGTGGGCAACCCATGGTTTTTCATTGACCAATCCTGACCGATAAGGTCACAATTCTGAAATGGCGAGGGTTGGATCGATCCAACGCTTCAGGCCAAGCCAGGATAGGCGACAATACCTTGCCCCAGTGAGACGCTTTAAGCTGACCGTAAAGTTCTTTTGATACTCGCCTTCACCGTAAATCTAAGGATATTCATCACAAGTTCAATAAAAATCTGACCAACTTTAACAACTCTTCAACGCTTATCCCGAAAGAACAGCAGCGTCGTCTGTTGCGACAAGAAGGATAATAAAGAGATAGAACTCTTTACCAGAGTCTGTGTGTCCGGCGATCGAATAACAGAGTGAAGCCGAATGAGCTACTGTCTAAACCCAGCCTGCCCAAATCCCGAAAACCTGCTCGACACAGAGCTATGTCAGGCTTGTGGCTCTAAGCTGTTACTTCGCGATCGCTACCGAGTCTTGCAAGAGCTAGGAAAAGGGGGGTTTGGCGCAACCTTCCTATCCAAAGATGAATCCCTGCCGGGTAGCCCCTACTGCGTCATTAAGCAATTGCGTCCGGCGGTATCGTCGCCCCATGTCTTACAGATGGCGCGCGATTTGTTTCGCAGGGAAGCGAAAACCCTCGGTAAAATCGGCAACCATCCCCAGGTTCCGCGTCTGCTCGATTATTTTGAAGTCAACCAAGAATTCTTCTTAGTTCAAGAGTTCATTAGTGGCTTTACCTTGCAACAGGAAGTCAAGAAAAACGGCCCCTTTACAGAAGCCGGGGTGAAGCAGTTTTTGAGTGAAGTATTGCCCATGTTGCAATATATCCACTCCAGCCAAGTCATTCACCGAGATATTAAGCCAGCCAACCTGATTCGCCGCACCCAAGACAAAAAGCTAGTGCTGATCGACTTTGGGGCTGTTAAAGACAAGGTTAGCCCCACCCGTGCGAATGCCTCTGAACAAACAGCACTCACGGCCTACGCGATCGGCACCCCTGGGTATGCACCGCCTGAGCAAATGGCGATGCGCCCGGTTTACGCCAGTGATATTTATGCCTTGGGTATCACTTGTGTCTATCTGCTCACTGGCAAATCGCCAAAAGATATGGACTATGACCCCAATAACGGGGAAATGCTCTGGGAACAAAACGTCCATACCAGCGAACACTTTGCCTCTGTGCTCCAAAAGATGCTAGATGTGTCGGTACGCCATCGCTACCAGAATGCGGCGGAAGTGCTGCGGGCGCTGGATCTAGAGCCTTATTTAGATAGCTTGGCGCAAAGTATGGTCAAACCCGTGCGCCCTACGCGGGATGATAACTCTACGCCATCTGGAGACTTGAGTGGGAGTCTCTTCCCTTCGACCCCATCTGCGCGGATGGCGGCGGCGATTCGGGCGCGGCAGGCGAAAGGCACGGGGATGGACTCGGGTGGGATGACGGGTGGCTCGTCGATGCGGCGACGGGGACTGCGCCCCACAACAACCATGACGACGGTTGAGCGATCGCGCCCTGCCCCACCCCCCAATAATGGCAGCGGCGGTGAGAATAGTGCCGGTAACAGCAAAGGTAAGTTGACCGCCGACGAGGTGACAAGCAGCTACACCAAAGGGCGACGGGATTTTACGTTCCATGACCTCAGCAACCTAGGTTTGCAAAAGGCAACGCTGTCTGGGGCAAATTTCCATCAAGCCCGCCTGCACAAGGTCAATTTACAAGGCGCAAATCTGTTTAATGCCGATTTTGGCCGAGCGGGGTTGAGCCAAGCCAGCCTGCGCAATGCTAATTTGGCGCGGGCTTATCTCAGCCATGCTGATCTGCAAGGAGCCGATCTGCGCGGTGCTGATTTGAGCTACGCCTACCTGAGCAATGCTAATCTTCGGGGGGCTAACCTCTGCGGGGCTGACCTCACGGGAGCCAAAATTACTGACAAGCAAATGGCTCAAGCCCGTACCAACTGGGCGACGGTGCATCCTAGTGGGAAACGCGGCATCTGGTAAGGTAAACACAGAATCAAGCGGTGGGCGATCGCCCATCCCTGCAACCCGCCTCCCTTCCTTGGGCACCCATCCCACTTACGACCAGTGCGCACCGGCACCCCAAGTTTCACGGATTACCTGACGTGATGGGTGAAGTGCTGCCTGATCCAGCCGATCCCCTTTGCCCCTTCACCCAGCATCATGACGCAGCCTAACGCCCCAACCCCGAAGCAACCACCGGAAGCCAGCCTTCCCCCTGAAAAATACGCCCGCTTGCGCGAAGAAGCCCGTGCCCCCTATCGTGGGCTACGCTTGCTTATTTATGGGGTGTTTGGAGCATCGGGGTTGATTGGAGCCGTTGTATTTTTGGCGCAATTGATTGCAGGGCGCGATGTGGCCAATGCCCTGCCCAATTTTGCACTGCAAACTGGGGTTGTTGCATTGATGGTGTGGCTGGCCAAGGTAGATCGGGCGATCGCCCGCAAAGAGCGCGATCGCCAACAAGCCAAAGACTCACGGCTCTAACTTTCAAAAAATTTCCCCAACGGATCCCTAGAATTTAGCCAAGGCATCAGCGCAATGCGTTCAGAGGTTCTAACGTTCCGCTGATTGAGCCTGTTGAGCCGCCTCTAGGGCATAGAGCCGGAAGCGTTCTAAATCCGCTTGAATAGTAGATTCGACCACACGCCCTAAAAACAGGTTATCCATGAGCTTGCCTAGCAACCCAGGGATCGCATAGGCCACCGTCAGTTTGACAATACTGCGATCGCCCCCTCGGTCGTAAAACCGAATCGCCCCTCGATTGGGCAAGCCATCCACTGATTCCCATTGGATGATTTGATTCTGGATGAGCTTATTAATGCGCGACAGCCAGCTAAACTCAAGCCCACCCGAGGCAAGCTTCCAACGAGACAACTCTGGGTCTTCTTCCAAAATTTTGACAGAATCGATCCACTTCATCCAGCGGGGCATTTGCTCAAGATCAGACCACAAATCCCACACAAATTGCACCGGGGTTTCGACTTCAATCTGTACGGTATGTTCGAGCCAATCGCTCATGGGTGTGGGGAGAATAAAGAACGGGAACGCGGGGGAGAGCCACAGGTTAGTAACGGAAAAGGCCAGCACCCTGCACCTGATAGCCTGTGGGTTCTAGGATAGCAGCCGCAGCCTGCTTCCCAGAAATGGTCGCCCCTTCCATACTATCGATGTAATCTTGGGCGGTATAGCTACCGGCCAAGAAGAAGTTGGCAATCGGCGTCTTCTGAGCCGGGCGATAGGGTTCCATCCCTGGCTGTTCGCGATAGAGCGACTGGGCCAGCTTCACAACGTTAGACCATGTCATGTTGAGATCGCGGGCAGATGGGAACAGGTCGTAAATTTGCTTTAGGGCGTGCTGGGCAATATCTTCATTGCTCATTTTGATGAAGGGATCGCCGGGGGTCAACACGACTTGCATCAGAGATCCTTGGCCTTCCCGATAGTAATCGTTAGGGCTAGAGAGGGCGAGGTCAGAGAAGCAGGAGAAGTCGGCATCCGCACTGTAGAGCAGGTTGTTTAGCCCCGCCGCATGATCGAGTTGGCGGCGCTGCTCAGCGTCCTTCATTTCCGTTACCCAGCCATCGAAGCGCAGTTGCACAGTGACCACAGGCACCGCTTCCAGCTTGTAGATGTTGTCAAATTGTGGCCATTTGCGCCACTCGGCAGGAAGCAGGCGTTGAATCCCAGGGACATCACAGGCCGCTAGGTAGACATCAGCGGTGATCAAGTCTTCGCTGTCGCCATTGGCGATCGCCAACCCCGTCACCTGCGTTTCTCCATCTTGCTCGGCAAACAAAATGCGGCGGGTTTGGCGGCGGGTATGCACCTTCGCCCCCCGCTCTTGGATGTAGCGCAGAATCGGCTGGCTGAGATATTCGTCGGGCGACCCAGTCAACATATTGAGGCGCGAGGCTTCGGTTTTAGTGGCAAACATCAAAAAGATGGTGAGCAGACACCGCGCCGAGATATTTTCGGTGTCGATGAAGCCCAGTGCCAGGGCAATGGGATCCCACATCCGCTTCAGGCTGTGTTGCGAGCCACCATGTTGCCGAAACCAGTCGGCGAAGCTGATGTCATCTAGGTTACGAATCAACTTCAGGGAAAAATCGTAGTTTAGTAACCCAGGGACGATGGGGCTAGTGCCGAGGGCGATCGCATTTTGGATCTTGTCTTGTAGGGTCAGTTGCCCAGTCGTAAAAAAGGCTTTGAGGCCATGGAAGGGTGCCCCTAGCAAGAAGCGAAAATCGAGTTGGCCAATGTCGCCCCCGCGATTGACGAAGGTATGGACATGCTCTTTGGGCAAGAGGTTTTCAAAGGCTCCAACCCGCTGCATCAAAGCAAACAGGTTGTAATAATTATTGAAAAAGACATGCAGCCCCATCTCAATATGATTGCCATCGGCATCAACCCAACTGCCGACCTTCCCCCCAATAAACGAGCGCGCTTCAAACAGCTCGACCTCGTGCCCTGCATCGGCCAATTCTACGGCGGCGGCCAACCCGGCCAGCCCTGCGCCCACAACTGCTACACGCATCGGCGATCTATTACCCTACTCAGATTCTTCACATATTGTAATGGAGTTAGGGGTAGCGCGATCGCCCCTCCATAGATCTCCTCAGATCTCCGCCGCAATCAAAAGAGCAATCCACTGGCCTAGACGACGCTCTATTCGACTCATCCTCAAGCGCCAACCCTCAAGACTTAGAAAGACGAAAGATCAGAGAATGCCGCCCCGGCAGCTTGCGGCTGAGCAAATAAACCCGCATGGTTCCTTTTCCTTTCACCTCTACCTCTCCACGCTCCACCAATTCATAGCGTTTTTTGAGCCGCTGGTATACCGTCTCAGTCACCTGAATCTCCCCCGCGACGCCATGGGATTCCATCCGACTGGCGGTGTTCACCGTATCTCCCCAGAGGTCATAGATAAACTTTTTAAAGCCAATCACCCCGGCCACCACGGGGCCAGAGTTGATGCCAATTCGGATTTGCAGGGGGCGATCGCTCGTCATGCTAAATTGGGCGATCGATTCTTGCATATCTAACGCCATATTGGCGATCGCCTCTAAATGGTCAGGCCGCTCTTGGGGTAACCCCCCGACCACCATATAAGAATCCCCAATAGTCTTGATCTTTTCTAAACCATGGACATCCGCCAACCGATCAAACTCCGAAAAAATATGGTTGAGGAGCGAGACAATCTCCGTCGGAGGAATCCCCTGAGACAGCTCCGTAAACCCCACAATGTCGGCAAACAAGACCGAGACTTCCGGAAATTGCTCAGCAATCGTGTGCTGGTTGCGGTGGTCTTGTTTGAGCTGCTTGGCCACCGCCGCCGGCAAAATATTGAGCAGCAACCGTTCAGATTTTTCACGCTCCGCTTCTAACTCCCGCATCGCCAGAAACTCTGCCCGCTGCAACCGCTCATACAAAAACACAGCCAAATTGCAAATGCCACAGAACCAAAACAGGTATAGCCACAACGAGGCATCCCAATCTGAGGTCGTCTCCTGCTGCAATCCCATCCAGTTGTTGACGCCCCAGTAGTAGGCAAAAACCCCCAACTGTGCCAGCAAGTGCAAGGGCCAACGGACGGGCATCAGCGTCGCTTGCGCCAAAAATACAAGCGTCCAGGCAAACACCCCCGGAAACGCAACCCCTCGTAAGGTGGCCCAAACTTGCTCCACGAGCGTAATTGACCAAGACGCTCCAAAAAACGCCACAACCGGATAACGACGGCCAGCCGGAGCCAAGTGATACCCCAAAAAACCTGACAACAACAACAAAATAATACAGGCCATCGTTAGCCAGGTTTGTTCTTCGGGGTCAGGCCGAAACCCTTGCAGACTCAGCCGCAGCACAATAAATGTGAAGTATGCAGCGATCGCCATCTTCAGCGTTAACGCCAACCGCTGCCACAAAAAATGCTGTCGCCACACTCGGTAGCGTTCATCTTCCTGACGAAAGAGAATCTCGGTTGCACCCTGCAACAGATGCCAGAATCGTTCAGCCCAAGGTCTTATGTCCACAAATGTCCTTTCTAACACCTAGAACAAAGCCGTGATCAAACCTGCCTAACTCGTCTCAGCATACCCACCACTGGGGGCTAACTCTTTTCTCTTGCCGTCAGTTAACCCATACGACTAACCCATACGACTAACCCATACGACCCATCTCGGTGCAAGCCGAACAGAACTCTCCTGTTCACAGGCATCGCCATCCCCGTAGCCGCTTCATCCTAATCTGGACTTGTGACCCAAGCCGTTAGCCCTATAACAAACGGCTTCGGAGGTGAAGCAGCGCTTAGAAGAGGCTGGGCGATCGCCCCTCTAAAGCCAATGGGCAAAAGCAGAACTCAGCAAACCTAACCTCTAACGTAATCGTGACATTAAAATAATGTATTCACAAATTATTCACCATAGGCTTTAAGTCCAAAGCTCTCTGTAACTCCGCCAACTCATCGCGGTGAGCCGTCACAGTCAAAACATTGATGGGGATCGATTCCTCCGTGGATAATGACTCAACCTGCAGCAAAACCTGCTCCTGCCGCCCAGCCCCCTTCCAATAAAACCAACCCGCCGCAGGGCCTAGTAACGACAAGAAAGGCAAACCAGAAGATACTGACGGAAACAAAAACGCTAGCACCAGCGCCAAACAGAGAAACCCAACAGCGGCTAACAGACTCAAAAAGATAGCCAAGAACCAACTCGGTCGAACGGTGCCTTCGTAAATTACCTGGTTATCTGCGGCATTGACCGAGGCTATACGATAAGACCGCTGCGAAAAATAATTCTGAAGTGATTCTAAAACCGAGCGTTGCTCTCCCTCGGCTCGCAGACGCACCACCTCGATGCGGTCTTTGGTGGATGCCCGAATAAAGAAAAACAGCCCCACCGCCAATAAAAATGTGAGAAAGACCGTCGATGGCAAGACTGGGAGACTCATAGCCTCTCCTCCAAGAGATAGTCCTGTACCATCACAACGCTCATTGCCTCGGTAAGCCTAGAAATCACCATAAAAATTCTGATCTCGCCCAAACCTATCTATCGCACTTATCCTAACGTTTCATAGCAAAGGAATGAGTGAGACTTTGCACAATAGCCTGAGCCAATGACAACCTCCGGCATGGCATCAGGGTTAGATCAGGAGGATAAAAACCGCAGCCCACACCCTAGAGGGGCACTGCAAGACCTACACAATTTCGACTGCACTGAACCTCCAATGAGCTTAGGGTTGAGTGCAGCCGAAACCACCCGACTAGCGTTTTTCATACGAACCCCTAGCCGTTCAAGATCTCAGATAGTGGTAGTTTCAGACCGCAGAAATCTCAGACCGCAGAAATCTGAGGCTGACAAAAGAACAGGCATCTTACCGGATCGGTAAAATGCCCATTCTAGAAAAATCCTACTTAATAGATTCTGATTAGTCTCAGTGGCATTGCACACCGAACAGCGTTGCTAAACGCCAGTACCAACCGGAACCCTTTCTTCAGAAGTCGCATATTCAAGCCACAGGTGAGAGAGATCCTCGGCTTGGCTTCTCCATTGAGGGGTAATTTGATACATTCTGCGGGGTCTACCCCGGCCATCTACCTTCTTCCAGTACCCAGTAACAGCATCGGCATCTTCCAAAAACTTGAGGGCACTATACAGCACGGTGTCAGACAGGCGATACCCCGGATGTTGATGTTCTAGCAGACCAATTAACTCCGTGCCATAGGAATCACCCCGGAGGAGAACGGAAAGAACATAGCAAACGGCCAATTCTTTATTGAGATAAAAAGGTGGTGGATTGTGGAAAAAGCGATAAATCTGGTCAAGAGAAGTCATGAGTTGTGCGTCCAAAATAAATTGCCGAATATCGTAGGAGCCTTAGATTTGCAAAAAATAGTTGCAATACTAGGTGACTGCAGTTTGCAGCCTATGCAGTCCAAAACGAATGAATGCGCTGATTCTAAAGGACTGGCCTAATAAGAGGGCTGGCGCAGGAACCTAAAATCAGTAAATGTCATCGAGGGAACCGTCAGAACAACCTAGGAAATATGGTGTCCCTTTTTACATCTAAGGAGAATCCACCTATTAACTCAGGAGGAGTAGCTATAAGTCCTGGCTTACTTGAGAAACTTAGATCTTTTGGATCTTTTACTGGAGATAAGACCGACCTCTAGACGTTTTCTAGAAGTATAGGTAATGTCCAACATCTTGATTCTAGTCCCTGAATTCGTTTTTTGTCTGGGCATCCTTAAATCAGATAAGTTTAAGAATGTTCGGTTTTATTCCGAGCTATTCCAGAAAACGAAATCATAACCCTACCCTACAATACTCATCTAATTCTGCCAAAGTGTGTGTGGTAGATGTGACAATTTCTCCGTCATCAGATATTTTTATAGTCTCCATATTGAGGAAAACTACTTCTAGCTTTAGACTAACCCAGCCCTCAATGCAACCACAGCAGCTTGGACTCTATCATCAACTGCTAATTTGTTCATGATGCCCCGGACATGGGTTTTTACAGTGTTTGGGCTGAGATAAAGCTCTGTTGCTATTTCGGGGTTACTCCGACCTTCAACCATTAGCTTGAGGACTTCTAGTTCTCGCTGGGAAAGTTGGGCGATCGCCGCCACATCGGCCTCACTAGCAGGGGGTTTGAGGTGTTCCATCACTAAGCGAGCAATAAGGGGATCGAGATAACTCGCTCCATCACGGGCCGCATCAATCGCAGCTAGCAGACGCTCTACAGTCGTTCCTTTAACACAATAGGCATCTGCTCCACTCGATAAGGCTGCTATTACTTCATTTTCAGTTGTATGGGAGGTGAGCATGACAATATGAACCTCTGGAAGCTCTGATTTAATCCGTTTGGTAGCTTCAATTCCATCCAATCGGGGGAGGCCAATATCCATCACTATGATATCTGGCTTCAATCGTTTTGCTTCTTCAATCGCAAAATAGCCATCATCAGCACGACCAACAACCTGTAATTGAGGCTGACTCGATAAAGACTGCTCTAATCCCAGTTGCATCATGGGGTCATCCTCAACAATTAAAACTCGCAGGATAGGCGACTCCGTAATATCACTACTCATAGCAACTCCTCTTGTTTAGTTCTTAGGTCGTGTATAGCAAGAAACAATTAAAATTTAACCAACGATTAAATAATAACCTCAATTAGGGTTTTAATATCTAAGGGAAAACACTGAGAAAACTACATTAAATACTATCGTAAAATTTACGACCGTGTTTCTATATTTCCAGGTATCAAATACCCCAGGGAGGGGATATTGATTTATCAAAACAGATAAAATCCTGCAATATCTTAATTTTATATTTCAACACAATAATGCTTAATGGACACAGCTTAAAGGATTACTAGTTTGAATGTTTGTTCCAGTAAAAAAAATCTTCTGTGAAAAACTGAGCTTCATAGATGATTCAAGCAATATTTGATGCAAAGGTTTGATGTCAAAAGCGTTATGGATGCGCTAATCATCGGTTGATATGACAATCTGAGCCAAGGACAATCATCATTCACAGTAGGTCAAGCCAGGTTCTAATATTGAGTCTAATGCCATCGCAGGAAGAGCCTCTTGCCATGATGGAAGGCTGCAATTCAGGTTGGATCTGTTCAGCATCTACAGCGCTCACGCTCCAGCACTGAAGCGTTTCGGATATTAAGGACTCCAAGCATCGGTGATTTGAAATATTTGATAGATCACAGGAGCAATGAGGGGGGCTGGCAGAAAAGACGCTACGCGGATTTGGCTGATTTCTAGCAGGTTGAGACCAATAGACAGAATCATCAGCCCTCCGGTTCCTGTGATCAGAAGAACAACGGGAGTATTTTCGGGGTCGGGGATGATCTGGGATAGGGTGCCCGCTAAAAGAGAGAACGAACCTTGGTAAACCAGCAACGATAGAGCCGAGAAGCCGACTCCGATCCCATAACTACTGGTGAGCGCAATGGAAGCCAATCCATCCATTGTGGCTTTAATGACGAGCAGGGTGTTGTCACCGAGGAGGCCGTTGTTAAGGCTGCCGAGGAGCGCCAAGGGGCCAATGCAAAAGAGAAGACTGGCCGCAACGAACCCTTCGGTAAATTGGCCTTCTCCTTTGAAGCGATGCTTTAACCAATTGCCCAGGCTGGTCAGGCGCTCTTCTACTTGTAACGCTTCTCCGAGCAGCCCACCCAAAACCAGGGTAAGCAGCCCCAGAATGATGCCATCCACAACCCCGGCTTTGGCGGAGAACAGGCTTTCGGCCATGGATATCCCCAAAAATAAGGTTGTTAGCCCCAACCCTTGGGTGATGATCCGTTGCATCCGGGTGGGGAGGCGATCGCTCACGATTTGCCCGAGGATAGTCCCTAAGACAACGGTAAAAACATTGATCCAGGTGCCACTGGTTTTTAGCCAAAAGTCTAGAGCCATGGGCGATGCAGGGGTTCTCTTCTATCTGGTCTTTCACTTGTCTTTCGGACGTTATCGGATCAGCCAGCGGCCTGTCTTCCTCCGTTCAGGCGAAAATTCTCTGAGAGAGGGGATCTATAGCCCTAATGAATGTTGGGGTTAACTGGGGTTGCAGTTTCCCGGCAGGGTTTGGGCGGCTGGAGGTGCTAAACCGGGCGATCGCCCCTCAGCCAAAGCCTATGTGACGCATCTCGTGGTAAGTTTTCCGAATGGTTCGAATAGTCCAAGTAGGATGGTGGGCGATCGCCCGTTGGGCGATCTCCAAACGAATCAACGAATCTTTGACCAATATCAGCCCTTGTCCTGATATTGCCCCATCTTGACCATGCCCCGCTATTGGCTCTCCTGATTTCTGCGTCCGTCCTGACCTCTTCCCAACCGATCCCGATAACCGACCCCGATGAAAATTGCAACTTGGAATGTGAACTCCGTCCGGACTCGACTGGAGCATATAACCCAATGGCT
>Ga0105045_10005109_pt1 | contig 11511 bp, 8 predicted proteins | sample MAT02_FD_78089 | JGI IMG/M metagenome (GOLD analysis project Ga0105045, IMG submission 78089) | Freshwater microbial communities from Lake Fryxell liftoff mats and glacier meltwater in Antarctica - MAT-02 (megahit assembly) | ecosystem: Environmental > Aquatic > Freshwater > Ice > Liftoff... | reverse complement strand
TGGCCGTAGTGATGCCAAGTTGTCGCACTGCGCCCACCAAAGCACCGCTCCGATCGGGCAGGGTGGGCAATGGCACGGCTCCTCCGAGTTGCCGTAATTCTTCTAAATCCACAAAAAAATGTCCGTTGTGGGCACCCAGGGGCGACGCTTGGGTGGCCTGAAACCCAAGATTATCTGCCAAGGTATCTTGGGGTTTGGGAATTAAGGTTTTGAGGGTCTCTGCACCCACCACGAGAATGGCCGTGTCGTTTTCGAGCCAGCCATGGGTGAGGGTGAGCGAGCCAAAGGGAGACACCCAGGTGGTGACCGGGGTGCCCTCAATATCAGCCTTGGTGACTTGGAAGCGGTAGCGATCGCCCATCACCGTATCGAGCTTGGCAAAGCTAGCCTCAGCCGCCGGGCGATCGCTTGTTTGTGCGGCTAGCACAAAGCCCACCTGTGGCTCGGCTCCGGGGTTAGTAATCGAGACAAGGCTGCCAGCAAATTCGCCATCCATCCAAGCCAGCAGATCTGCCGCTAGGTCTAACCCCGTGAGGCTATTGATGCCCTGCTCAAAGGTGCTGGGGGTTAAGGGGTTAGCCGGGTTGAGGCTAGAGTTTTGCTGATAACTCTCCCAAAATTGGGTGAGATTATCGGTAGAGAGCAGCAAAAGGGTTTGGGTCGGGAGCAGATTGGGCAAAGCCCCCGCGCGGTTTGTGGTGGCATAGCGCAGGTCAGTGGCTTCGGGCAGCCAACTCACCCCTTGTATCCGCAAACCCTCTGACTCCGGCGTGAGGCTACCGACAATGCCCTGGTTGCGCTGGAGGGGCGAAAGCGCTACCAGCGGGGAGGGGCGTAGGGTGTTGTCGGCCACCACCTGCCGAGACGCTTCACCATTGAGATAAAACCGGAGAAAGGAGGAGCCGCTACTCACATCAGCGATCGCATCCCGATAGTTGGCTACGTCCAGCAAGACCTCCCCCGCCTGATAGGCATCAATCACCCGCTCTAGGGTCGCACCATCGCGGCTCACCACCACAAACTCGTTGTTGATCACGGTGGCGGCTAAGTCCTGATCCCCCTCTCCATTGATTTCCCGAATGCTAAACCCTTCGTAGTCTCGTTCCGTGGTCGGACGATCGGCGGTGGCGGCGGTCAACGATTCTTGGGCTTGCGCTCCATTGGCAATGGGCAAGATCGCCACCACCGGTAGAGGTTGTTGAGGATCCCAAATATCATCGGTCAGTTCAGGTAAGAGGGGATTAGCCGCCGCCGGTTCCTCCGCATTGTCTGGGGTCTCCGCCTCTGCCTCGGGTGCCCCTTCAGGGCTGACCTCTGGCTCCGCCGTTGGGGGGTGGGTTGCCGGAGGGGCAGCACCGCTAAGGTAATTTCGCTACCCACCCAAGGCTGAATGTCTTGGGCATAGTTAAGACCGCGCTGAGCCAAGAGGCGATCGCGCCACTGTACTAATTGCTGATCCATCTGTGCCCGCGAGGCCGCATTTCCTAAGGCTCGCATCCGTTGCCACTGGCTGGCTTCAGTCGTAACGCTCAGGGTGAGCACGGCCTCTGCTGGCACCACCGTGACTCCGGCAGGCAGCGGGGCTTGCCCCAAGCGCACGGGCCCCCGCGCCAACTGCGCCCCAAAATAGCTGCCGAGGCCAAGGGCGATCGCCGTCCCAGCCACCACGGCCACTAAAGAATTGCGAGTTTTAGGGGGCAAAGACTTGAGCATGGTAGATCCATCTCCGAATCACGGGCATAAGGTTGATGACAACATTGCGGGGTAACCCGTCCTGTCTCAGGCTATCTGGGAAAGCCTTGGGTAGTCCTTGGGCATCCATCCTAGCGGGATTTTTACCCATTCCTCCACGCTTTTTCTCGGCAGTCTCAGCCCACAGGCCGCTGCCCAACTCTCTGAATCTTCGCATCCCAGCCCAACTCCGCCGGAAAAGTTAGGCCGTCTTTAGACATTAGCGAGAGACATTAGCGAGAGACATTGGCAAGAACCAAAATCAAGGCGAGTAGCGATCAATGTGAATAGATATTAGCGGGATCGCTCAGTCACATGTTTGATAATTGATGTCTGGGTTTGTGGTGTCCAGTTTTGGAAGCTCACAGAAGATGGAAGATGGTCGCAATCCCCAGATAGATTTTAGGCGCTTGCCAACCGGGTTGAGATCACTACTCAACGGCACCGCTCCACGCCCTTAGGACTGCCAGATTTACGTAGCCGAGGATGCGCGGAATACGGTCTAAGGCTGGGGGTTCATGGTAGCGAACAGGGCAGAATAATCCGACTCTGCCAGCCCTTGGTCACAGGCATCTTCTAAGAGTTGGCGAATTCCATCGAGGCTATCAACCCGCAAACCAGCCGATTGAGCCGCGTGTAAAAATAACCGCACGTCTTTGAGCAAGTGCTTGGTTGGAAAATTAGGGTGGTCAAACAGGCGGGTTTGCATCTGATCGAGTTTTTTGTCGAAGGTGGGGGCATACAACGCACTGCCGCGCAGCACCGTCATAAAGGTATCGACCGAAACCCCCTGCTGCTCAATAAACCCCAGACTTTGGGAGAACCCTGCGGTCAGGGAGGCAATCAGTTGATTGAGGGCGAGCTTCAGGGCGGCGGCGCTCCCCACCGTCCCGATATGCAGAGGGGTTCCCAAAAGCTGTAACAGCGGACTCCAGCGCTGAAATTGCTCTGGCGAACTGCCCACCATGATTTGCAGGGTACCTGACTCGACCTGCGGGATGCTGCCCAACACCGGGGCTTCGAGGTAGGTGCCACCCAAGCGGGCGATCGCCCCTTCTAGATCTCGGCTCTCCTGTGGGGCAATGGTGCCCATTTGAATCAGCGTGCGATCGCCCAATTTCTCAGCCGTAGGGGCTTCTAGCAACACCGATCGCAACGCCTCTGCGTCACTCAGCATGAGAATTGTGGCCTCTGATTGGGCGATCGCCTCACCGACTGAGCCTGCCACTTGGATGCCTGCCGCCTGCCCAGAAGCTAACGGTTGGGGCGATCGGTTCCAAGCGATGACCTCAGCCCCCATCGTCTGCAACCGCAGCGCCATGGGTAGCCCCATTAAGCCGGTTCCGATCAACCCAATTTTCATGCGCGTTCTACCCAATACTGTGCCAAATGCATCGTGATCCCCATCCAGCCTACCTTGATCCCCAAGCCCTAGACCAACGTGGAGGTTGGAGAAGGCTAGAGTCGTCTCTCTCTGGAAGGGAAAGGGAGGGCGATCGCCCCCTCTCACAAGCCGTTTCTGGATGCTGGAAGGCTGGTCGTTGAAGGGGATCTACCCGTTCATTTGGGTTACAAAGTCTTGCCATAGGGAGAAGAACAGGGCACTATCAAAACTCCGGGGATCGCGGCGGCTACCTGATCGATCGACCGATTGGTGGGTGGTAATGCGTTCGCGGGGCACCCCGGTGCGGGCGGTCAGCCATGCCATTGATTGGTATTGGGCGCGGGTGTAGCCACTGTGACGCGATTGGTTGCCACGGCCATCGGATGGGGTTTCAAAGGAGATGTGATAGGCGAAGTTGTTGACAGAGGGCGGAAAACTGGGATTAGTCCGCACCGTTTCAGTGCCGGAAGTCCCTTCAAACACGGAGTTTCCGGCTCCGAAGGCACGGTATTCGGGGGCGACAATGTAAACGACCGTGCCGTCACGGCGAATGAGGCCGTGGTAGCTACGCTGGTCAGCATCGCGCAGGTTGCGCCGTTGGAAGGTGTTGATGGCGCTTTGAGCCGACCCCACGGTTTCATGGAGCACCACGATAGGCTCGTTATAAACTGGGTTGCCAGCGGCATCGACTAAAAACCGTTCGCCGTAGTTGGTGGGGTCAGCAGGAGCCATCTCTTCGCGGGGGGCAAAATTGCGGGTGGCGATCGCCCGAAGCTGCACCGATGGCGATTGGCGCGGCGTTGGCTCGGGGTTAGCGACCACTGGTTTTTTCTGAGAAGCGATGTTAATTTGCCACTGGGGCGTCAGTTGGGCGATCGCCCCCAAATTTCCCAAAGCGAGTATTAAGGCAATCGTAAACCCCATCAAGACCAGCCCCCGCGAGACGTTCGAACGATTCCAACGTCCCTTCAATACCTTGATCAGAGCCTGACCTTTTGCCCCAAAAACAGACTGTTCAGCCATACGCCTTTCTCCCCTCACCGCAAGCGGCTACCTAGACGACTTTAAAACTTTGCAAAATTCTTCTAAGGAATTCTGCAATTATTGAACCGATCGTAATCCCAAACCGCTACTATCTTAGATTGAACGAATCTATTGATCCTTATCTGATCTGTAAAAACTGATGGCAGAAACCCTCCTGTACAACGCCCTCAAAGAGGCCATCGACGAAGAAATGGCTAGAGACCCCAAGGTATTTGTGCTGGGGGAAGACGTTGGCCACTATGGCGGCTCCTACAAAGTCACCAAAGACCTCTACCAAAAATACGGTGACTTGCGCCTGCTCGACACCCCCATTGCCGAAAATAGCTTCACCGGCATGGCCGTAGGTGCGGCAATGACAGGGTTGCGTCCCATCATCGAAGGGATGAACATGGGCTTCTTGCTGTTGGCCTTCAACCAAATTGCTAACAATGCCGGGATGCTGCGCTATACCTCCGGTGGCAACTTCAAAATTCCCTTGGTCATTCGTGGCCCCGGTGGGGTGGGGCGGCAACTGGGTGCCGAACATTCGCAGCGGCTCGAAGCTTACTTCCAAGGGGTGCCGGGGCTAAAAATGGTAGCCTGTTCTACTCCCCGCAACGCCAAGGGCTTACTCAAAGCGGCCATCCGCGATGATAACCCCGTGCTGTTTTTTGAGCATGTGTTGCTCTACAACTTGAAGCAAGACTTGCCCGCTGGCGATTATGTGCAGCGCCTCGACAAGGCAGAAATGGTGCGCGAGGGCAAAGATGTCACCATTCTGACCTACTCGCGGATGCGCCACCACGTTACCCAGGCCGTCAAAACCCTCGAACAAGAAGGCTATGACCCTGAAGTCATTGACCTAATTTCATTAAAGCCCATCGACTTCGAAACCGTTGGCACCTCGATCGCCAAAACCCACCGTGTCGTAATCGTGGAGGAATGCATGAAATCGGGTGGGATTGGGGCAGAACTCAGTGCCTCGATTATGGATCGCTTCTTCGATGAATTGGATGCCCCTGTGATCCGTTTAGCGTCTCAAGACATCCCGACGCCCTACAACGGTGGCCTAGAGAACCTCACCATCGTGCAACCACCCCAAATTGTGGAAGCGGTACAAAAGCTCTTAACGAATCGCCTCTAAGCCTCCCAGTCCTAGCCTCCAGTCCAAACCTCCCGGTCAATCCTGAGCTAGGAGATTCTGAGCTAGGAGATTCTGAGCTAGGAGATTCTGAGCTAGGCAGTTCTGGCATAGGTAATTCTGATCCGGATTCTGCATTTTTCTGAGGGGGAGTGAGATTTCTAATCTCACTCCCCTCAATTTTGGAGGCTCCCCAACCCTTAAAGCTGGAAGAGCTTGGCCTTGCGTTGGAATAGTGAAACTTGGAATAGTGAAACGGGGATCACTCTGGGGTGAGGGCTTGCTCTGCGGTCATCTGAAAATATAGGCCGACCCGCTCTATGGCAACCGCGAGGGCTTCGTTGATGGGTAATTGGTGCTGGCCGAGGGTCGGGTCTAGCCCTGTGACCTGTTGGGTGATTTCGGCAAAATTGGGCGGGTGCGCGGTGCCTTGGGCGATCGCCCCCTCGGCCCCTTGCACTTGCTCAGGGCTATGCTCTTTGTGCTTGATACAGGTGGCCAGTTGCGGTTGCCCTTGCTTATCAAGCACGGCGGCAAAGCCAAACAACCGACAAAGGGTAGGTCGCCAGAGATAGACTTGGCAGCGGCCCTGGTTGGCCAGGGTCGGGTCTGGCTGATAAAAGACGCAGGAGCCTTGGTAATGAGCCGTCTGGGCGCGGCTCATCCAGGTGTCGGCCTCGCCTCGACGGAAAAGTTCGAGCACCAGGGGCAGCATTTCTAGCGGCGTGGTTTCTACCTCGGGGCTTTGGCAACACCAGCCACACCCACTTGGGCATTGGAGCTGGGTGTCAGCCTGAAACTGCTCAATCTTTCGATCAACATCAGCATACAAATCCATCACCTGGTCGGCGACCTCAAGATCCATAAAAATCGGGGTTGGGGTAAAAATGAAAGGAACCGGATGGACGCTCTGACGAACAGCTGCGGGATCAGAATTTTGAGATTAGGGTTTTGAGATCAGAGTCATGCGATCAGACTTTTGAGATTAGAGTCATGCGATCGGACGGTTGAGGGATCTGTGAGGTAAAAGTTCTGAGCGGACTGGAGTAAACTCTTTCCGCAAATTCTTTCATTCTCTTAATCTTCCCAGAATGAATCTTCCCAAGACGAATCTTCTCAATCACAATCCTTATTCAATCATAGGAGATCTGTGCTGCATTCTGGGGTCTAGCTCCAGTGCGTCTAATCGCTTTCCCTGTCGGGGTCTGGGCGATCGCCCCAGCCCTAATCTCCTACCCCTGACCTGGTCATTGGGTGAGGGATGAGAGCTGGCGTGTATGATAGGGAACCTTGGGCGATCGCCTGATGCCAGTCTGATGGGTTTTGCCGATTTTGTGGAACCCTAATATCAGCGTCTACCCTGGATAGGAAGCTTGCATAGCCCTCTTTCTTGGTCTTCCCACTCTCCTACCCTGTCACACCCTTATGAGTGACCCTCGCCCTTCGCCCGATCCATCAGAGCGCTATTCATCCCATCAGGGTTCTCCGCTAGAGTCTGATCAGTCTGCGCTAGAGGCTATGGCTGCTGCTGCCCTCTCGCCGCTGGTGCAAGCACAGCTCGACGCACTCATAGCCGAGCGCGAGTACCTGCAGAAAGAGGTGATTGAACGAGAGCGGTTGCTGCGAGACTGGCGACAGGCTGACACCACCTACCAAGAAAACCAGCGTTTCATCCAACGCATTCTCGAAACGACGCCGAATCTGTTGTATTTGTTTGACCGCTCAGAGCAGCGGGTTGTCTTTGTCAATCGTCGGATCAACGATATTTTGGGGTATCTCGCTCACCAGATTCAGGGTATGAGCCAGGCAGAAATGATGGGCTTGGTGCATCCGGATGACCAAGCTTTGGTTCATCAGCACCAACACCAGCATGATCAGATGCAGGATGGCGATGTGTTAGAGCTGGAGATCCGCATTCGCCATGCCAGTGGTGAATGGCGCTGGTTGCGGTTGCGCGAAACAGTGTTTGATTCGACCTCAGACGGTCAACCCCATCGGGTGTTGGGCACTGGGGTAGATGTTACGGAGCGGCGGCTAGCGAATCTTGCGCTCGAACAGGCGAAGTGGGAAGCCGAATGTGCAAACCAAGCGAAGAGCGACTTTTTGGCCACCATGAGCCACGAAATCCGCACGCCGATGAATGCGGTGATTGGGATGACGGAGTTGTTGCGCGAAACGTCCCTCACGGCTCAACAACAAGACTTTGTAGACACGATTTGGCACAGTGGCGAGACGCTGATTGCCATCATTAACGATGTGCTCGATTTCTCCAAAATTGAGGCGGGGCGGCTAGATCTCGAAGCAGCCCCCTTTGATCTGCCCGAATACCTCGAAACGGCCATTGATTTGATTGCGCCCCAAGTCGCCGAAAAGGGCTTGGATCTGTCCTATGCCCTGAGCCCTGAGGTGCCCGCTCGGGTGTTAGGAGATGCGAAGCGGTTGCAGCAGATTTTGGTAAATTTGCTCTCCAATGCCGTCAAGTTTACCCATCACGGCCATATCACGGTGGCGGTAGATGCCCGTCCGCTCTCGGCGGCGCTGCAATCGGGAGCCGATCTGCGATATGCCGTGCGGTTTGCGGTGGAAGATACGGGAATTGGGATTCCTGCAAATCGGCTGAATCGCCTGTTTCAACCCTTCTGCCAGGTCGATTCGTCGATTAATCGGCAGTATGGCGGGACGGGGCTGGGGCTGGTGATTAGCCAACGCCTGAGCGAGCTGATGGGGGGGCGCTTGTGGGTCGAAAGTGAAGCAGGCACTGGTTCTACGTTTTACTTTAGTGTGGTGGTGCAGGCGATCGCCCCTGAATCTGGCGTTACCCCCGGTCTGCCAAACTCGGCGCTGATGGGTCGGCGGATCTTAATTGCCGACGCTAGCCCGGTATATCAGCATCACATTACCCTCTGCGCCCAGCGCTGGCAAATGCCCTCCTGCGTGGCTGAGTCTGGCGAGGCGGTGTTGGAGTGGTTGCAGCAGGGGGCAGGGTTTGATGCGGTGCTGGTGGATCATCATCTGCCAGGGTTGCATCGATTACAGCAATTGCCCGTGGATGAGGTGCCGTTGATTTTGATGACTCCGCTAGGGGGCGCAGATCCGGCCTTAGAGTCGCTGCGTTGGGCGGGGCGGTTGAGCAAACCCGTGAAGCGATCGCAGTTTTATAACGTTTTGGAAACGGTGTTTGGGTCAGGGGCGATCGCCCCTACCCACCTGTCTCTCCTGTCTCCGGCACGAACCACCGATCCCCTCCGAATCTTGGTGGCCGAAGACAATACGGTGAACCAAAAAGTCATTCTGCGCCTGTTAGAACGCCTGGGTCATGAGGCCGATGTGGTGGGGAATGGCCTCCAAGTCTTGGAAGCGTTAGAGGCTCATTCCTATGATGTGGTGTTGATGGATGTGCAAATGCCAGAAATGGACGGCATCACGGCCACCCACAAAATTTGCCAGCGGTGGCCAGCCCAGCGCCCTCAGTTGATTGCGGTGACGGCCAACGCCATGCAGGGCGATCGCGATGAATGCCTAGCGGCTGGGATGGATGGCTACCTCAGCAAACCAATCCGGCTCCAAGCCCTCGCCCAGGTTTTAGAGCAATGCCGATCTCAAGATCTGGCGACCATGCTCACCCTCATCTCCCACGAAATCATTGACCACAGCGTATTAGAAGCGTTTCGCGAAGATGTCGGAGAAAGCGCCGATGAAATTTTGATCGAGCTGATCGACTGCTACTTACACGAAACCCCTCGGCAACTGAACACCCTCAAGGTAGCGATCACAGAGCGCGATCGCCCTACCATGGTTCGCGCCGTGCATACGCTGAAGTCGAGCAGCGCAATTGTGGGCGCGATGGCCTACTCGGAGCTATGTCGGCTCCTAGAAGACGCATCTGAACATCTATCAAATGACGAGTTAGCCCACCACATGGTGCAGGTATTAGCCACCTACGAGCCAACGGAAATAGCGCTCCAAGACCTCTATCGCTCCTTGTCTAACGAAAATTCGGGTGTCTAGGCTAAGACATTCTGTAGGCTAGGGGGCGATCGCCCCTTATATAGCCATAGTCATAATATAGCCATAGTCATAAAGCTTAGGACAGCTTAGGCCATTTACCTGTCATTCCCGCGCAGGCGGGAATCCATCTTGAGAGTCGTGCAATCCATGGATTCCCGTTTTCACGGGAATGACGCTGGTCTGTCCTAACCCCATAGACCCCTAAGTTCGGCGACATCCCATTGAACGCCATCCAGCCTATAAACTGAGCAACCGACCCACAGAGTCCACTAAAATTCGCCATTTCAGCGTTTAGCGTCAGGCTTTTAGAATCGCAGGTTGACGCTGAAATAAAGGCCGAGATCCTGGGCATTTTCCCCTCGGTCATTGAGATCGATCAGAGGCAGGGTGGAATCGAGACGGATGCTGAGGTTAGGGGAGGCTTCCCACAGAGCGCCCAAGCCGATGCCGGCCAGGAAGTTTTGATCAGGGGTATCTTGGGGGTTGTTGCCATCATTCCAAACTGCGCCAATGTCAGCAAAGGGTGCCAGTTGGAAGATTGAGGCTCCGGCCTCATCGCGAGCGAGGGTGATGCGGTCTTCGATGGAAAGGCGGAAGCCGTTGTCACCGAGGCGGGCATTTTGCCGAAACCCTCGGAGGGATTGCCCCCCACCGATCGCAAGCTGCTCGGAGGCCAGGAGGGCGTCGGGGGTCAATTGGAGATCGGCTTGGAGAATGAGTAAGTTGTTGGGGTTGAGAATTTGCACCCGCTGGAGTTGCCCCAGCCAGCTAAAAAACTGGCCATTGGGGTTGCCAAGGGTAGTGGCATCGAAAAGTTCGGTGCCCAGGCTAAATTGCGATCGCACCGCCCAAGCTCCTTGCACATCGCGGCGCACTAAATCTTGCCCAAAGCGGATCACCGAGGTGGTGCTAGAGTCGAGAATAAAATCGCCAAAGAGGGTTTCACCATCGCGGTAGCTAAAGCCCAAAGAGAGCGCAAATTCTTCGCGGGGCGATCGCCATAAGGGTTGCCGAAAGCTGACTTCATAGAAATCAGTGCTGCCGTTGATATCGAGCGCTTCAAAGGCAGGATCGGTGATGGTAAAGTCGCTCGGAGCCACCCGCAGCGATAGAGTTCCATCCATGGCATTGAGCGGCACCCGGTAGCCAAAGTCATATTGCCGCCCGCCTCCGGTGGTGGTGCGACGGATGGTGGCGCTGAGTTCATCCCCAATGCCCGTAAGGTTACGGTAGCCCAAGCCCAGGGTCATGCGCTCAGACCCCACACTCGCGGGGGAGTAGTTGTCAAACCCCAGGTAGCCATAAAAGGGGTTGGCCTCGGTCACGCGCACGGTAAGGATGCTTTGCCCCAGCCCCTCTGCGGCTCTTAAACTGGCCTCGACGTTGTCAAAGAGGGGGTTGAGCCGGAGCAGGCGCAGTTGGTCTTCGAGGGCAAACTGGTTGAAGGGGGTGTTCGCACCAAGGGCGACGCGGCTACGGATATAGCCGGTGTTGACCTGGCGGTTGCCTTCGATCTCAATGGTTTCTAGGCTGCCCTCAATCACTTGAATTTCGACGATGCCCCCAACAATATCTTGGCTCACCAACACGGCACGGGAGGTGAGATAGCCTTGGTTGAGATATAGCTGCGTAATTTCATCCGCCACTAACCGCAATTCTTCGACAGTGAGCGATCGCCCTTCAAAAGGCTGCACCACCGCTTCTAGATCCGCATCTGAAAAGATGCTGCTGCCGACCACTTGGATGTCTGTCACCTCAACGGTTTGGGTAGACGGGTCTCCTGGCGTTGGCGGTGCCCCTGGCGCAGGCTCCTCTAACATCGGTAATGGCTCTGGTGGGCTAATCAGCAGCGGCACAGAGGGTTGGAGGAAGGGGCTGTCGGGGTCGTTGGGGGCATCGTTGGGGTTGCTGGGTAAGGGCGGCGAGACTTGCCCCACTTGCCACGGTAGGGGCGTTTCTGGGGGTCGCGTCTGGGGTGAGCGCGATGGCTGAGACTCAGTAGCAGGGCTGGCGATCGCCCAACTAGGTAAAAGGCCAGACATCACGCTGAGGGTCGGCACTAGCATCCATTTTTTGAATCTGCGGCCAAGCCTCTGTCCATTCCGGTTCCAACTCATACCCATTGCTATCTCCCCACTGACACCTTCGCTATGATAAGCGGCTCTTTCTTAGTTTCCTCCGGATACTTGGAATTCTTTAAAGCTCTGGGGAGATCTGAGCCAGC
>Ga0105045_10005108_pt1 | contig 11511 bp, 5 predicted proteins | sample MAT02_FD_78089 | JGI IMG/M metagenome (GOLD analysis project Ga0105045, IMG submission 78089) | Freshwater microbial communities from Lake Fryxell liftoff mats and glacier meltwater in Antarctica - MAT-02 (megahit assembly) | ecosystem: Environmental > Aquatic > Freshwater > Ice > Liftoff... | reverse complement strand
TGCGACGCACTACCGCGCGGCGCTTGAGATTGAGCCGACGGATCGCGACCTCCTCACATCCCTCGATCGACTGGCGTTGCAGGCTGAGCGCTGGAAAGAGTTGCTCGGCATCATCGCGCAGCGTCGGGCATTGGCGAGCGGTGCTGAGGCGCATGAGCTCTCCCTGCGGGCTGCGGAGCTTCAGCTTGATCGCGTTCCCGATCTGAGCGCTGCGAAGGCGGGCTTTTCCGAAGTGCTCCGCGCAGAGCCGTCGAATGAACGGGCGATCGCGGGCTTGGAGCGCGCACGCGCGATTGACCCCGCGTTGGCGGATGAGATTGGTCGCCTCTTGGAGCCGGCCTACGCCTCGACGGGCGCGTTTGATAAGCTTCGCGATGTCGTGGTGGCTCGACTGGCCGCGACGCAGGATCCTTCGGAAAAACGTGCACTTCAGCTCCGACAGGCCGAACTCACGCTCGGTCCACTTGGCGACGCGGCGGGTGCATACGCAACGCTGGAGTCGGCCTTCCTCGATCAGCCCTCAGACTACGAAGTCGTGAAGCGTATGGCGCACGCGGCGGAAGTCTCGGGCAAGGAGGAGCAGTTCGCACAGGCGCTGGCAACGGCGATCGAGATGGGCGAACTGGAGAAGGACGACGAGCTTGCGTTGGCATCGCGTGCGGCCCGTGTCTTCGGTGACCTCGGACGTCCTGCGGACGCAGAGCCCTTTCATCGCCGGATCCTTGGGATCGATCCAGCCCATAGCGAATCGTTCGCTGCGCTCAAAGAAATCTACACGGACGGTGAGCGCTGGCAGGAACTCCAGGAGCTTTACCGCGCGCGCATTGGGCAGACGCTAGATGCGCAGAACAAGCTCGATCTGCTGCTTCAGCTTTGCTTCGTCTTTGAAGAGCTGATCGACGATCCGCAGAACGCAATCCGCGCATATCGAGATGTGCTCGAAATCGACCCGCGTCATGTCGCCTCGCGTCGCTCGCTCGACCTGCTCTACACACGCACGGAGCAGTGGCGTGACCTGGCCGAATTGCTTCGGGGCGACATCGATGATGCGACCGACGAGGGCGCGACGGCGCTGCTCGTTCGCATCGGCGAACTCTACGAGACGAAGCTTCGCGACCCGAAGGAAGCGGTCGATGCGTATGAGTCGGCGTTGGGCCGGACGCCCGAGCACGCAGGAGCGCGTGCGGCGCTCGAGCGCTTGCTCGCTGATCCGACGCAGCGTCAGCGCATCGCGACGATCCTTGAGCCGATCTACGAGATGCACGACGACTTCGCGGGCCTGGCCCGCTCGCTGGAAGTGCAGCTTGAGTTTGTGGCAGAGCCAAGGTTGCGCGTGGACCTGCTGAAGCGCATCGCCGAGCTGCACACAGAGCGGATGGGTCAGTGGAGCGAGGCGATGAGCGCATACTTGCGCGCTGTGCCTCTTGCTGCGGACGACTCGGATCTTCGCGAGAAGCTCGCGCTGGCGACCCGTGCATGTGCGGCGTCGGGTCGGGCGAGTGCGTATGAGGACCGCGCGCTCGCGCTCGAAGCGGCGCTTCGGACTAACCCCGACTCAAGCACGGAGACCGAGATCGTCCGTGAGCTCGCGACGCTCTGGGATGACGAAGCAGGTGACGCATCGCGTGCTGAGCCCTGGCTGGAGCGTGCCTACGTTGCCACGGCTTCGGATCCGGAGATGCAGCTCCAGTTCGCGCGTTCGCTTGAGCGCATTCACCTCGGCAGTGGCCAGGACACCAAGCTTGCGGAAGCGCTTCGTCGCCAGGTCCCACTCGAGTCTTCGGACGACGCGAAGGCCCATCTTTTGGTGCGTCTCGCGACCCTTCAAGAGGAGCGCATCGGTGATGTGGCGGGCGCGATTCAGACGCATGTGGAGCGTGTTGAACTGAACCCGGGCGACATGGACGCGCTTCGGTCGTTGGAGCGTCTCTACACGAGCTCGCAGCTCTGGGTTTTGCTTCGCGATGTGCTGGAGCGCCTTGATCAGGCCAGCTCGATTGAGAGCGAGCAGCGTGGCTATGCGATGCGCGCCGCGGCGCTCACGCATGAACCCATTGGCGACGAGGCGCGGGCCATCGCGCAGTACACCGACATCCTCGGTCGCTTTGGCGCATCACGTGAAGCGCTGCTGCCATTGATCGATATTTACCAGAGCGGAGAGCAGTGGCCGCAGTTGGTCGACTCGCTTGAGCAGCTTCGCGCGATCGAAGAGTCCGATGATGCGCGCGCGGATCTGATGCAGCGTGTTGGCGACCTTCAGCGAACGAAGCTGGGCGAGCTTGAGCGCGCGGTTGAGACGTACGGCCAGGTTCTTGAGCTTGTGCCCTCGCATCGCGGCGCACGTGAGTCGCTTCGTGGTCTCTCAGTTGCACAAGAGAATCGTGATGTGCAGCTCGCGGCGGCGCGTCTGGTTCGTCCGCTCGATGAAGCCGAAGGGCCCTCGCGCGCGCTGCTCGGGACGCTTGATGTGCTGGCGACGAGTGACGACACGATGGAGAAGCTGGAGGCGCTGCGTCGCGGTTCGGGTGTTGCTGAGGCGCTGGGCGATGGGGCAGGCGCCTATGAGCGTTCCGCCAACGCGGTTCGCGCGGGCATCAATGATGCGGACCTCAAGTCGCTCATTGACGAGTCCGATAGGCTCGCGGTGGCCTCGGAGAAGTGGCTCGAGCACGGCGTCCTGCTTGAGGATGTCGCACCTTCGATCTCTGACGCGGACCTGCAGGTGGAGGCGCTTCGTCGTCTCGCGGTGATCAAGCGCGACAAGCTGGAAGATGCAGCCGGCGCGCGTGAGACGTTCCAGCAGCTGGTGGAGCAGCGTCCGGATGACGGCGATGCGCTCGTGCAGCTTGAACAGCTCGTGGAGCGCGGTGAGGACTGGCCGGCTCTGCTCGACCTGCTCAGCCGTCGTGCCGACCTCGCGACGGGTGTGGAGCGGGCTGCGCTCTTGCGCCGCCAAGCGGAGGTTTGCGAGTCGAAGCTCAATGACATCCCCAAGGCGATCGATGCGCTCGATCAGGTGCTCTCGGAGAACGACTCGCCGGAGGTCTACGCCTCGCTGGAGCGGCTCTACACGCTGAGCGCACGCTGGAGTGATTTGGTCTCGCTCTATGAGCGGATGCTTGAGCGTGGCGTGGGTCAGCCGGTGGATGTTCGCTACCGCTTGGGTCGCGTCTACGAGACGAAGCTTAACGACACTTCGACCGCAATCGAGCAGTACAAAGAGGCGCTCGCGAGCGGTGATGCGCACGCACCCACGATCGGTGCGCTCGAAGTGTTGATGGACTCGGAAGACAATCGGGCGGCCGCCGCGACGGTGCTTGAGCCGGTCTACCTTGCGCGTCTTCAGTGGCCGAAGGTGCAGCGTGCGCTCGAAGCGCGACTTGCATCTGAGGATGATCCGGATGCCCGCAAGACTTTGCTCGGACGCCTGGGTCAGCTGCACGAGGACTATCTGGAGGACCTCGACGGCGCGTTTGCAGTCTACGTGCGGCTCTTCCGTGAGGATCCGCGTGTGGAGAGCACCTGGGACGTAATGACGCGTCTCTCGCGTGTTCTGGAGAACTGGGAACGCCTCGCGGACACGTACCGCGAGACCCTTGTCGAGGTGGGTGTCGACGACGACGCGACGTACAAGCTCGCGCTCCTGGGCGGCGAGATCTACGAGACGCGCACGACGCACTCGGAGCACGCGATAGCCCTCTATCGCTTGGCGCACGCGTTCGCATCGAGTCAGTCCGTGCCTTTCATGGCGCTTGAGCGATTGCATACGCAGCGCAAGGAGTGGGCGGAACTGCTTCGGGTCTACCGTGACCGTGTGGATGGCGCGGGCTCAGATGGAGAGCGTTTGTTGCTTCTCCAAAAGTGCGCTGACCTCGAGCGCGATCGCCTGAACGATGCGGACCTCGCGATTAATTCCTATCGCGCGATGATTGATATCGATCCAACGCAGCCTGTTGCGATCGAAGCGCTGAGCTCGTTGCTCACGGTGAAGGAGCGTTGGGCGGACCTCGCTGAGCTCTTGCGCTTGCGCATCGAGCACGCCGCTTCCGCAGAAGACGAGACGCCTCTGAAGGCACACCTGGCTCAGCTCCAGGCTTCGCACCTCTCGGATGTCGATGGCTCGATCGATACGTACGAGGAGATTCTTCGCGTGCAGCCAGGTCACGGAGCGTCGCTCCAGGCGCTCGAGGCGCGCATCGTCGACCCGGCCTACCAGATGCGGATCATCCGTATTCTTGAGCCGATCTATGAGATCACCGACCAGTGGAAGAAGCAGATCGCGCTCTACGAGGCGGAGGCTGGTTGGACTGATGAGGCAAGCGAGAAGGTCCGCTTGCTCTCGTCTGCCGCGACGCTTCACGAAGTGCGTGGCCAGAGCACCAGCCTTGCGTTTTCGGCCTACGCGCGAGCGTTTGCGTACGAGCCTTCGAACGAAGAAGTGCGCGAGAACGTCGACCGCTTGGCGGCAGCGTCCGAGGACTGGAACGGCCTCGTGTCTTCGTACGAGGCGGCGGTTTCGCGGAGCACGGATCCTGCGGTAACCGTCTCGCTGCTCTCGTCGATGGCGCGCATTCACGATGAAAAGCGTGGCGATCCGCGCGCGGCGATTCAGACGTTTGAGCGGCTGGTCGCGCTTGATCCGAATGACCCGAGCCCCCTTGATGCGCTTGAGGCGCTGCACACGATGGTGGGTGATTGGCGCGGCATGGCGGCGACGCTTGAGAAGAAAGTCGAACGCTCGTATGACCCAAGCGAGCGTGGCGAGTTGCTTCGTCGCGCGGGCTCTGTCGCCGAGGATCTGCTCGGTGATAGGGACATGGCTGTCGACTTCTACAAGCGGGCTGTGCACGAGGATGACGCGGACGCGATTGCGTACGAGTCTCTCGATCGGCTCTACGCGGAAGCCGATGATCACAAATCGCTCTCGCCTGTGCTGGAGCGTCGACTTGAGCTTGAGTCGGACCCAGAGATTCGCGGAGATGTCGCACTTCGCTTGGGTCAACTTGCCGAGACGCATCTTCGTGAGCCGGAGCTTGCGGTGCGCGCGTTCCAGCAAGCGTTGATTGATCGCCCGGCTGATGTCGATGCGGTCGCAGCGCTGACACGCCTCTATGAGCAGCAGTCGATGTGGCCGGAGCTTCTCGACAACCTGAAGGTGCAAGCGGCGGGTGCGGAGAGCTCGGAGGCTCGTGTGGGCTTCCTCTTCCGCGCGGCAGAAATCCTTGCGCGCAAGCTCGACGATATGCCGGAGTCGATCGCGACGCATGACGCGGTGCTTGCGATTCATCCGCGTCACGAGGCTTCGATTCAGGCGCTCCTGCGCTTCGCTCGGCTGGAGGATTACCGCGAGCAGGCGTCGCAGACCGTGATGCCGTTCTTGGAGGCGCAGGGCCGCTGGGATGACATCGCGAGCATGATCGAGCTGGTGGTGGAGTCCTCGCGTGATCCGATGGAGAAGCAACAGCATCTTCGTCGTCTTGCCGAGGTGCACGAGGGTGGGCGTAACGACAAGGCTGCGGCCTTTGAGGCGACGAGGCGTGCGCTTGTGGAGGACGCTTCGGATCCGTCGCTCGTCGATCAGCTGGAGCGATTGGGTGGCGAGCTTGGCGAGTGGGAGCGTCTTGCCGACGTGCTCTCGGCACGTGCTGGAAACGCAATGGATGCGGAGGTCAGCAATGACCTGCTGGGTCGCCTTGCACGCATCGCCGAGGGGCAACTCAAGGACGATGCGCGCGCGATCGATGCGCACCGAAGGCGCCTAGCGAATGCGCCGGATGACGAGACTTCGCTTGCCGCGTTGGATCGTCTCTACGCCAAGAGCGAGTCGTGGAACGACCTGGCTGAGGTGCTCGATCGACGTGCTCAGATGGAGAACGATCCGATTCAGCGCAATGAGTTCCTGATTCGCTTGGGCGCGCTGCGTTGGGAGCATTTTGGGAACACGGCGCTCGCGTTTGAAGCGTTCCGCGATGTTCTCGATCGCGACCCCTCGGAGCCCCGGGCGCTTACAGCGATGGAGGGTTTGCTCGCGGACGAGCGCCTCGCATCCGATGTGGTGAACGTGCTCGATGTCGCCTACCGCACGACGGGATCCACGGAGAAGAGTGCCTCCCTCTATGACGTTCGTATACGGCTTGCCGACAGCGATGGCGAGCGTGTGCGCCTGCTCTCGGAGCTTGCGCAGTTGCGCGAGAACGACCTTGGCGACGTCGAAGGTGCGCTCACGGTGGCGGTGCGGGCTTACCAGCTCGACCCGCGCGATGAGTCGCTCTTGGGTGAAGTCGAGCGCCTTGCAGGCGCCTCGTCGAAGTTCGAGCTCTTGCGTGGGCTCGCTGAGAAGGTTGCGGACGGTGGCGTGCTCGATCCGATGTCGAAGCGTGACTTGTTCATGCGCGCAGCGAGTTGGTACCGCGATCGTTTGGGTGATCGCGAGAGCGCCGAGCGCGTTCTCGTAAGCGCTTTGGCTGCGGATCGCGAGCACACCGAAGCGCATGATCAGCTCATCGAGCTGCGTCGTGAGCCAGGCCAGGAGGATAGCCTTGTCGCTTCGCTCATGACGGCCGCAGAGGTCGACCTCGATGAGACAAAGCGTGTGGAACGTTTGCTGGAGGCCGCTCGGCTCGCGGAGTCGGCGCGTGGTGACTCAGCGACCGCGCGTCAGGCTTACGAGCTCATCCTCGAACGCGATCCGGCCCATGCGGGCGCGATGGATGAACTCATTCGTCTCGCGATAACAGAGCAGCGTTGGGGCGATGCAGCCTCGCTTCTCGATCGCCGCATCGACATCGAGGCGGACCCGGCCACCCGTGTGGCGCAGCGTCGTCAACTCGCCGTGATCACACGAGACAAACTCTCGGATACGAACCGCGCCATCGAGTGTTGGCAGGCTGTGCTCGATGAGGAGCCTAATGACCTTGAGGCTATCGGTGCGCTGGAAGCGCTCTTCGAGAAGCAGTTGCGCTACCGCGATTTGGAGGACCTGGTTCAGCGTCGTCTCGACATTGCGGAGACGGATGCAGAGCGTCTCGCTGGGCGCGTGCGCTTGGCGCGCTTGGCCGACCTTCAAGGTCGTCGCTCCGACGCGATTGAACAGCTTCGAGAGATCCTTGAAGAGTCGCCTGAGAACCGTGAGGCGCTGGATGCATTGGAGGCGCTCTACCTTGCAGACAAGCGTTACGCGGACCTCGCCGCGAGCCTTGAATCGCGTGCGGATGCCGCCGGTCGCAGTGGTCGTCGTGACGAGGAACTGACGCTGCTCGCGCGCCTTGCAGATGCCAGGGAGAACACGCTCGCAGACCCAGCGGGCGCGACGCTGGTTTGGGAGCGCGTCCTTGCGGCGGATGCGCAGTCTTCGGCAGCATTGGCGGCGCTTCCGCGTCTCTATCGGGACGCTGGACGCAACGCGGAGGCGGCCGATGCCTACCGCGCGCTCGCAGGTGCATCTTCGGGTGCGGCGGCGAGTGCGGCATGGCTTGAGGTGGCGTCGCTCTCTGAGACCGCCCTCAGCGATGCGGATGCAGCGGAGTCAGCGCTTCGGGAAGCGCTGCGAGCGAGCGGTGGTGACAACACCGTTCGTGAGCAACTGCGTGCCTTCTTTGACCGCAGCAAGCGTCATGCGGGTCGTGCGGAGTTGCTCGCCGAAGACGCCGAGCGGACGACGGACAAGCCCGCGCAGATCGCGCTCTTTAAGCAGGTCGCGAACCTCTACGAACACGAGTTGGGCGACCCAGGTCGCGCGGCGAGTGCACTTGAGCGCGCGGTTGCGCTGGACCCTGAAGACCGCACCGCACTGCTTCCGCTTTGCGACCTCTACATTGCGGCAGGACGACAGCCCGATGCCATTCCGGTGCTTGAGAAGATCATCGCGAGCTACGGCACACGTCGCGCGAAAGAAGTCGCGACATTCCATCACCGCCTTGGCCAGGCCTACGAGGGCATGGGAAAGAACGCGGAAGCGCTGACTTCCTTTGACGCGGCGTTCAAGATCGACCTCACGAGCGTGGCGATCCTGCGTGACCTTGGTCGCATCTGTTATGCAACGGGCGATTGGGACCGTGCGCAGAAGACTTTCCGCGCGCTGCTCCTTCAGAAGCTTGATGCGAACTCGGGCATCACGAAGGGCGACGTCTACTTCTACTTGGGCGACATCACGGCCAAGCTGGGGGACTCGAAGAAGGCGATCACGATGCTCGATCGCGCATTGGTGGAGCAGCCCGGACACCCTGCCGCGGCGGCATTGCTCGCTCAGCTGAAGAGCTGAGTCTCAGCGACAAGGTGAACGTCTGGATCAACGGAGCGCGCGTTTCTCAAAAGGAGGCGCGCGTCTCTGTTTTCGATCGGGGCTTTCTCTTTGGCGACGCCGTGTTCGAGGTGCTGCGTGCCTATGCGGGCATTCCGTTTGCGCTCGGTGAGCACTTAGAGCGCCTTGAGACTTCGATGGCTGCGATTTCGATCGCCGCACCGTGCTCGCGCGCTGAGCTTGCACGTGAGGTGCACCTTGCGCTGGATGGCGTGCAGGAGGACGCGTACGTGCGCATTACGGTGACGCGGGGCGAGGGGCTTGGTCTCGACCCAAGAGGTGCGGGGCCTCCCACGCGCGTGATGATCGTCGGGCCCGTGGGGCATGACGAGGCGCTGCTAGGGCGCGGAGTCTCAGTGGCGAGTGTCCGCGCTGTGCGTTCGACGGATGCGTCGATGGCGGTTGGCGCGAAGGTCGCGGCATACGTGCCGAATTTGCTCGCGCTGATGAGCGCGCAGCAGCGCGGCGCGTACGAAGCCGCACTTGTCGGCGAGGATGGATCCATCTCCGAGGGGGCCTCGTCCAACCTCTTCGTCGTCACGCGCGGCGAGTTGAGGACGCCTCCGCTGGAGAGCGAGGTCTTGCCAGGCATCACGCGGCGCATCGTTCTGGAGTGCGCCAAAGAGCTCGGGATTCCTCACGGCGAGTCGATGCTCTTCAGCAGCGACTTCACGCGCGCGGATGAGGTCTTTCTCACGAGCAGCGTGCGTGAGTTGGTGCCGGTGATCGCATTCGATGGACGATCCGTAGGGTTGGGAACTCCTGGCGACATCACGCGACGACTTCACGCGCACTATCGACTTCGCGTGACGCAACGTTGAGAGAGCGGGCCCGAGAAGGGCTCATGACCCTCTCGGAAGTTGTTCGTGGATTTCTCGATCTCTTGGCCCCAGCCCGATGCGCCGCGTGCGATGCGCCCATGACGCGCGCCGAGCCTTTCTGCGAGGCTTGCGAAGCGCTGCTTGAGCCGATGGATGCGGGTGGCGCGTTTGCGTTTGGAGGCCCCCTGGCGACGGCGATTCATCGCTTCAAATACCGAGACCACCCTGAGCTCGCGAAGCCACTCGCGCAGTGCATGACGACGGCCGCGTTGACGATGCTCAAGGCGCATCCCGTGGATGCGCTGGTTGCGGTGCCGCTCGCTCCAATACGCCTTCGAATGCGGGGCTATGATCAATCTGCTCTCTTGGTGCGTGCGCTGGCCGCGGAGCTCAAGCTTCCATGCGCGATGGGTGTGCTCACGCGATGCCGAGAGACCTCGACACAGGCGCTGCTCGATGCCGATCAACGTCGTGAGAATGTTCTGGATGCGTTCCTTGCGTCGCAGGCCGCGCGCGGACTTCGCTGGCTGGTGATCGACGATGTCCGAACGACGGGCGCGACGCTGGAGGCCGCGTCGCATGCGCTCATGTGTGCGGGGGCAAAGCGGGTTCAGTCGTTCACGCTGGCGGTCGCACCCAAAGAGGCATCCGTCTGAAGTAAGCGTGCGCGAGCAGCCTGTGCGCGGACGGAGACTTCCGTGTTGAGCGGCAAGCGCGCGAGTGTGATGTCGAAGGCTCGGGCGATGCGTGAGGTGTCGCCATCGGTCATCGCAATGCGCTCAATCCACGCGAGCTCGCAGGCGAGGCGGAGCAAGTCTTCTTGCCTTGCGACGTCAACTGCACCGAGCACGAGCGCCTCACGACGCGCACGCTCGTCGGAGAGGTAGGCCGCGATTGCGGCGGGATGTAACGCGAAGATTCCGCCCTCGCCCAGCGTGAGCGCCACGGTGATGGAGGCGGGTCTCGGCAACATCAATTCGGCCTGCATCGGGACCAATGCTTCGACGCGGCTGTCACCCGTGACATCGCGGAGCGCTTCGATGCAGGTCGCGCCATCGAGACCAGTTTGGTCGGTGCGCATCGGCTGAAAGAAGCCTTCCACATCGACGCGAGCGAGCGCGAGGCAGGTGCGTGTGAGCTCGGTGCGTGCGATCACGATGTCGGCGATGTCGTCTCCATCGAGGTCGGTCCCGGTGCGCGGATCGAGCGAGAGCGAACCCTCATGCGTCGTCGCATCGAGCGCGAAGACAACGCCGCGTGCGCTGACGATCCGCAGCGCGCTGGCCTCGCTCGCGTGGAGTGCCGTCGCGATGAAGTTCGGGGCATTGATGCGCGTGCTCTGCGTGAAGCCGTGCGCCTCCATCGTGGTCGTCACCGCGTGCATCTCAGCCTCGGGATCGACACCGACGCCGAAGTAGATAGCGTCGTCGGGCATAGCGTTTGGGCCGCCGCATCCGGAAAGCGCAGCACTGGAAAGCACGGCGCACGCAATTCCCCGCGAGGGAAACCAGAAAACAATATTCGTTCGGGACTGCAATCGGCTTTGCTCCAACTCTCGCGCTTGAGTATCCCTCGCCTCAATGAAAGGCACGCCCTCGCGGCCCACCACCAAGACTTCGGTCTCCGAAAAGCCCATCGCACGTAATGCACGTGCGACGCAGCGCTATGAGATCGAAGACCGCGTCGAGGTGGGGATCGTGCTCGCCGGCTCTGAGGTGAAATCACTTCGCGCAAACCGCTGCGACCTTGAAGGCTCGTTCGCCACCATCACGCGCGGCGAGGTCTTTCTTCACGGCATCTACATTGGGCCTTACAAGCAGGCGACCGTCTGGGGGCATGAGGAGAAGCGCACGCGCAAGGCGCTCCTCAAGCGCGGTGAGATAGAGAAATGGCAGGGGCGCGTGACGATGCGCGGTCTCACGATCGTGGTCCTGCGGCTTTACTTCAAGGGCAGTTTTGCGAAGGCGGAGTTGGGGCTCGCGCGCGGCAGGACGATTGGCGACGATCGCGAGAAGCTTAAGAAGGCCGCAGATCTCAACGAGGCTCGGACGGAGATGCAGCGGGTGCGAGGTCGCGCATGAGCCTGCCTGCGCGCTACCTTGAGGGGGACGCCGAACTCCGCTTGGTCGTGAAGGATATGCTCACGATGGAGGGGCCAAAATCGCTCGCACCAGGGACGCCGGTCATCATCACGACCCCGGGCTCGGACGGCAACTCATTGAGCATTAACGGCCGCGCGACAGGCTCAAAGCGCATCCGCACGGAGCCTGTGCTCTACGAAATTCGCGTGCGCGTGATCAACGCGAGTCGTGAGCTTCGGCTCTGGCTTGAGTCCAACATCGGTCACGAAGCGAAGAGGTAGTCGCGTCCCTCGACGAGTGCGCGTGCATC
>Ga0105045_10005107_pt1 | contig 11513 bp, 12 predicted proteins | sample MAT02_FD_78089 | JGI IMG/M metagenome (GOLD analysis project Ga0105045, IMG submission 78089) | Freshwater microbial communities from Lake Fryxell liftoff mats and glacier meltwater in Antarctica - MAT-02 (megahit assembly) | ecosystem: Environmental > Aquatic > Freshwater > Ice > Liftoff... | reverse complement strand
GCCAACGGCTGCGCTCGTTCGTGTGGGCGGACCAGGCCGATCGGCTCGATCGACTCGACGCGGCGCTGGAGGTGGCCCAGGCCGACCCACCAACCGTCGATGCCGCGAGCGCGCCGGATTGGCTGGCCACGGAACTCGCAGCGCCCGCGCCGGGGTCATGCACCGTGGTGACGCACTCGATCATGTTCCAGTATCTGAACCCGCTCGACCGGCAACGCACCATCACCGTCATCGAAGACGCAGGCCGCAAGGCCACCAAGCAGGCGCCCTTGGCCTGGTTGCGGCTGGAACCGGGGGGCGATCAGGCGGAGCCGAGGCTGACGCTGTGGCCCTCAGGCAAGACCCGAGTCCTGGCCAGAAGCAGCTACCACGGACCGCCCGTCGTCTGGCTCGCTGGCTGACCTCCGAGCGCGGCGCCGAGCGAGCAGTCGATCGACCCCGACGGCGATCGCGCACCCGCCGGCGAGCGCGAGCCCGCCGAACGCAGCATCAAGCCAGTAGTGGTTGCCGGTGACCAAGATGCAGAAGGTGGTGGCGGCCGGGTACAAGAACCACAGCCATCGTCGCCACCCCCTCCCGATGACGAGCACCATGGTGATGGCGCACCAGGTGGACCAGCCGAAGTGAAGGCTGGGCATGGCGGCGTATTGGTTGGAGATGGTCGCCATGCCGCCCTCGCCAAACTTCCACAGCCCACCCCACCGGTCGATGGTGTCGACGATGCCGAAGCCGTTGCAGTTGGGCCCGAGCTCGTAGCACGCGCCATAGGGCGAGTCGGTGTCGAGCAACCGGGGCGGCATGAGCGTGAACGAGGCGAAGCCGATGAGCGCCAATGCCGTGGTGCCCGCCAGCATCGTGCGCAGGAAGTGATAGCGATGTGGCGCTAGCCGAAACGCCGCAACGAGCACGCCGATCGTGACGACGAAGTGCGCCGTGCCGTAGAAGATGTTCCAGGCCGTGATGAACCCATCGCCGGGAAGGGCGAGGTACCAGCGCTGGAGCTGGGGCTCGAACCACAGTCCGAGGGCCTTTTGGATGGCGATGATGTCCTCGGCGTGCCCGAACGCGATGGAGCGCGACTCTGGCCCGGCGCCGAACAGGTTTCGGACAAAGGAGTAGACGCCGTAGAACGCTCCCGCCAGCACGATCTCGTGCCACCACGTTGGCGGGGCCGGAGCATCGGCAGGGCCGGTGGCGAGGGAGGCGACGGTGGTGGAGGTCATGGTGAGGAGGGCCGGACACGGTGGCCCACGGCAAAGGCCGGGGCCCCGAACAAGCTGACCACCAGGTTGAGGAGGTACAGCAGCAAGCCGAGTGCGATGGCCTGAGACTGTGGCACACCGAGCGGCTGGAGGAACAGTACGAACAGCCCTTCGCGCACGCCGAGTCCAGAGATCGAGATGGGTAAGACCTGGGCGATGAGCACTGCAGGCACGAAGGCGAGCAGCGCGGTGGGCCCCACGCCAGCGGGCAGGCCAAGGGCCCGGGCGGCCATCAAGGCCGAGGCGATGAGGATCAGCTGGTAGGCGATGCCTGTGGCCAAGATCCGAGCGGTGGCGCCGGGAGCGTGAGCCAACTTGGCGATGCCGAACCGCACAGCACCGGTAAAGCGACGCCACCCCTCGCTCTGCTCGAGGCGGTCCTCGATGTCGGCGCTGCCCCGCGTCGTGAGGACAAGGACCACGGTGAGCAGGGCCAGCGTGGCGGTGGCGGTGGCGAAGGCGATGGTGGTAGCGCGACCCAGCTCCCGCAGACCAGGGTTGACGAGCAGGCCGGTGAGGGTGATCACCGGCAGCACGAACCAACCGGTGAGCCGCTCGAGCACCACGGAGGCGAAGGTGGTGGGCGGCTCCCCGTTGTCCTTTGACAAGCGCGAGACCCGCAGCGCATCCCCGCCGATCGTGCTGGGGAGCACATTGCCCACGAACTGACCAGCGAAGTACAGCGAGACCAGGCGGCCGAATGGCGGGTGGAGGCCGAGGGCGGCCAGGACGGCGCTCCACCTGACGGCCGAGAGCAGGACCCCAGCGAAGGTGAGGACCAGGGCACCAGCGAGCCATGCGAACGTGGAGGGTGTGGCCCTCGGAACGGCCTCGGCCCAGCTGTCGCCGATCTTGGTCGTGAGGATCCACAGCAACAGGGCGCTGATGGCGAGACGAGCGAGCATGATCAGTCGCTGTCTCGTGGGTTGCACGCGCGGCCCCGCTCCGTCAGAAGGTGGTGGTCAACCCTACTGCCGGGTCGTTCTGGGTTGGCCCAGGTACGATCGTCTCGTCGATGACGGGCGTCGCGCCCGTTGCGGCTCGTGCCGAGGGGCACCCGCCATGATCCGAACCATCTTCCGTCGGGTCGCAGTACCCGTGGCCCTGGTCGCCCTGCTCGCGCCGGTTGCCGCTGGGTGCGGCGTGTCGGGTGGCGCGCAGCAGGCGGCCTCGCTGGCGCGGCTCGAGGGGCTGTCGCTCGCCCAAGCCGCTCGAGCCACCAACGAGGCCAGCGCCGTCACCGTCACGGTCACCACCTCGGCGGATGATGACGAGGGGAACTCGCTCTTCGCGGCCACCGCCTCCGCAGCGTTCGATGCGGGCTCGGGCCGCAGCCGGTTGACGGTCTCGGTCGATGACGCAGGCATCGGGCTGGGTGAGGGATTGCTCGATGTCGAGATCATCATCGACGGCGATGCGGCGTACGTCCGGTCTGGGGTGCTGGAGTTCCTGGCCGACGGTAAGCCGTGGGCGAAGGTGGAGTCCGAGCGCATCGGCGACCTCACGGGCGACCTCGCTGCCCAGGCCGACCTTGGCGCCACCGGGCTGCTCGACCTGCTCGCCGATGTGGATGCAGAGCTTCGCGAGCTGGGGACCGAACAGGTGCAGGGCGTCACCACCCGCCACGTGGGCGCCGACATGGACCTTGGCCGGCTGCTCGAGCAGGCACCAGGGGATCGACGGGATGCCATCGAGGATGCGCTCGATGGCATCGGGGTCGCTGGCCAAGACCTCGGCGTTGTCCCGGTGGAAGCCTGGATCGACGGTTCCGGCCTCCTACGACGGTTCTCGCTGCGGATCGACCCGGACCAGGTCGCCCCGGGCCGGTCCTTCTCGGGTGCCGGCGCCGGTGCCGTGACGCAGACGTTCGACTTCGCCACCTCGGACGACCCGGTCACCGTGGAACTGCCCGACCCCGACGAGGTCGGAACCTTCGACCTGGGCGACGATCTCGGCGGACTCGCCGGCGACTGATGGCCACCACCGCCGTCCGAAGCGTGGGGTCCATCGAGCTGGCCACCCTCGAGGCCGGCCAAGGCGGACGTCCCCTGCTGCTCAGCCACGGGTTCACTGGAGCGAAGGAGGACTTCGCCGACTGTATCGATGCGTTGGCCGATGGTGGTTGGTGGGTGGTGGCTCCCGATCTTCGGGGCCACGGATTCAGCTCGCAGCCCGATGAGGAGGGCGCGTACTCGATCGCGATCTACGCCGATGACCTCCTCGGCCTGGTCGATGGGCTGGGCTGGGACCGCTTCTCACTCCTCGGCCATTCGATGGGCGGGATGATCGCACAGGTCATGGCGCTCCAGGCCGGCGATCGCATCCAGCGGTTGGTGCTGATGAACACCCACCACGGCCCGATCCAAGCAGTTGATGCCGACACCATCGCCATTGCGGTCGACGTGTTGCGCAGCCAAGGTCTGCCGGCGCTCCTCGAACTGATCTCGCTGTTGCCGGCCGCCGAGCGCTCGCCCTCGGACATGCGCGCCCGGGCCGAACGGCCGGGCTACGCGGAGTTCTCCGACGCCAAGGTCCACCGGTGCGCACCCGCGATGTACGCAGCGATGGCCCAAGAACTCATCGGTCTCGAGGACCGCTTGGAGGCCTTGGCGTCGCTGGCCCGGCCCACGCTGGTCGTGGTGGGCGACGAGGACAAGCTCATGCTGGGGGCCTCCCATCGCATGGCCGAGGCGATTCCTTGCGCCCAGCTCGCGGTCATCGCCGATGCTGCGCACAGTCCGCAGTTCGAGAACCCACAGGGATGGTGGGACGCGATCGCGCCGTTCCTGTCGGCCGAGCTGGTGGTGGACTGACCCACCAGCACCCCTCGGTTTGGTCAGGCCTGTGTGGCCAACCAGTCGGGGAGTTCCGCGATGGAGCTGAGCGTGGGAACCGTGCCGTCGTGGTCGGCATGCTCGGCCTCCCAGGTGATGTGGTACGGGATGTGGACGGCGTGACCGCCGATGTCGAGGACCGGCAGGACATCGCTCTTCACCGAGTTGCCCACCATGCAGAACCGTTCAGGGGCAACGCCCATCGACGCGCAGACACGGAGGTAGGTGGACGGGTCCTTCTCGGCCACGATGTCGATGCGCTCGACCCGATCGACCAACCCGGACTGGCGGATCTTCGCCTCTTGGTGATGGAGGTCACCCTTGGTGACGATGACAAGCCGGTAGCCGGTCTCAATCAGGCGGGTGGTGGTGGCATCAACCCCATCGAGGAGATCGACGGGGTGATCGAGCATGGCGCGGCCCGCGGCGAGGAGCTGCCCGATCTCGGTGGTGCCGATGGCCCCGTCGGTGACCTCGATCGCCGCCTCCAGCATCGACAGGGTGAAGCCCTTGATGCCGTAGCCGTAACGATCGAGATTGCGCCGCTCCACTGCGGTGAGCGCCGAGGGCACGTCGACGTCGCGGCTCACGTAGCGTCCGACGATCTCGTCGAAGCGGCGTTGCGTGCGGTCGAAGTAGATCTCGGAGTGCCAGAGCGTGTCGTCGGCGTCGAGCCCGATGACCTCGATGGGTCCGGTCACAGGCACTGGTCCATGAAGCGATCTCGCTCCACGACGACGCGCGTTACCTTGCCGGCGGCAACGAGGCCTCGGGCATCGCTGACCGAGACGGAGAACTTGAGCCGGCGGCCTTCGACCTTCTCGAGCTTGGCGCTGGCCGTGACGGTGGCGCCTACCGCAGACGGTGCCAGGTGGTCGAGCTGCACGCGCATGCTCACCGTGGTCTCACCGTCGAGGAGGTGGCCAGCGAGGGCAGCCACGGCGGCTTCTTCGACCAGTGCGATGATGCGAGGCGTAGCGAGGACGGGTACGTCGCCGGACCGGGCAGCCTGGGCGGTGTCGTTGGCGGTGACCGTCAGGTCGATCTTTGCGGTCAGTCCGAGATGCACGGGCACCTCGGTACGATAAGCCCTTCCCGGGCGGGCGTTGCAAGCGCCCCCCCACATCGTCTGAGAAGCGAGGCCAGCAGTGATCACCGAAGCCGTGGTGTCCCGGGTGCTCGGGACCGCCCTGCAGACCGGCGGAGATTTCGCCGAGGTGTTCGTCGAGGACAAGCGGTCGTCGTCCGCCCGCTTCGACGACGGCAAGATCGAAGAGCTCGGTTCAGGCCGCGATCGCGGTGCGGGCATTCGGGTCGTCGTCGGCGACACCACCGGGTTCGCTCACACCGCGGACCTGTCAGAACCGGGCCTGTTGGCCGCAGCCGAGGCGGCGGCGGCGGCGGCTCGGGGCGGGGGTGGCGGCACCAAGACGGTGGCGCTCACCACCCAGCCGGTCACGTCGCAGCCGGTCCTCACCCGGCCCGAAGATGTGGCCAAGGCCACCAAGGTCGAGCTGCTGCAGCGGGCCAACGACGTCGCTCGCTCGCACGGCGATGCCATCAAGCAGGTGTCTGCGTCCTACGGCGACAGTCGGCGGCGGATCTTGGTGGCCAACTCCGATGGGCTCGTCGCCAGCGATGACCAGACCCGCACACTGTTCGTCGTCGGCGTGGTGGCGACCGGCGATGCCGGCATGCAGACCGGGCGTCGCTCCATCGGCCACACCATGGGCTTCGAGCTCTTCGACCGCTACCAGGTCGAGGACCTGGCCCGAGAGGCGGCGGAACAGGCGCTCACCAAGCTCCAGGCTCGGCCCGCGCCCTCGGGGGCGCTCCCCGTCGTCATCGGCAAGGGCGGCGGTGGGGTGCTGTTCCACGAGGCCTGCGGCCACGGTCTCGAGGCCGACCACATCCAAAAGAAGGTGTCGGTGTTCGCCGACCGCGTAGGCCAGTTGGTGGCGTCCCCGTTGGTGACCATCATCGACGACGGAACCATGGGCAACGAGTGGGGCACCTTCGCCATCGACGACGAGGGCACCCCGGCTCAGCGCAACGTGCTCATCCAAGACGGCGTCCTCACGGACTACATGTGGGACCAGCTGCGGGCCCGCAAGGAAGGACGCCCGCTGTCGGGCAACGGCCGTCGCCAGAGCTACAAGCACCTTCCGATGGTGCGGATGACCAACACCATCCTCACCAACGGCGACACCGACCCCGGCGACATCGTGGCCGATACCCCCCATGGGGTGTACGTGGCCCACCTCGGGGGCGGGCAGGTCAACACCGCCACCGGCGACTTCGTGTTTGGCATGACCGAGGCGTATCTCATCGAGGACGGCAAGATCACCGAGCCCCTACGAGAGGGCAACCTCATCGGGAACGGACCCAAGGTGCTCGAACTCATCGATGCGGTCGGCAACGACTTCGAGATGGGCCCGCCGGGAACCTGTGGGAAAGACGGTCAAGGCGTCCCCGTGGGCGACGGTGTGCCCACGCTGCGGGTGTCGTCGCTCACCGTCGGCGGAACGGCGGCCTGATCGTGAGCGAGGAACTGCTGCAGATCGGCGACCGGATCGTGGCCCTGGCCCGGCCGGGCGAGCAGGTCGAGGTGGTGGTGGGTCGCTCCACGTCCACCGAGGTACGGGTGTATGAGGGGCAGGTCGAGCAGCTGGCGTCGGCCACCTCGGCCGGCATCGGCGTGCGAGTGATCTCCGATCATCGTCAGGGCTTTGCGTACGCCGGCTCGCTCGACCAGGACGTGCTGGCCGAAACGCTCGCTGAGGCCCGAGACAACGCCACCTTCGCCACTCCCGACGAGTGGCTCGGTCTGGCGGAGCCCGACGGACTCGCGGTGCCCGACCTCGACCTCTACCGCGAGAGCCTGGCCAAGGTGTCCACCGAAGCCAAGATCGATCTCGCCGTGGAGCTCGAACGCGCCGTGCGCGCCCAAGATGGCCGCATCACCGGCGTGGAAGCGGCCGACTATGCCGACGGGGTGTCTGAGGGCGCGGTGGTGTCCACCACCGGCATCCGAGCGGCAGGCCGAGAAACGTCGTGCTACGTATCGACCTACTGCGTGGCCCAAGACGGCGACGACACCCAGACCGGTTTCGGGTTCTCGGTGGGTCGTAGCCCCGAGGACCTCGACGTCACCGTTGCGGCGGCCGACGCCTCTCGGCGGGCCACGCGACTACTGGGCGCCTCGCAGCCGGCCAGCGGAAGGGTCACGGTCGTGCTGGACCCATACGTCACCGCACAGCTCCTCGGCATCATCGGGTCCACGTTGTCGGGTGAGGCGGTGCTGAAGGGCCGCTCGCTGTTTGCCGATCGGCTCGGCGAAGAGGTGGCGTCATCGGTCCTCACCTTGGTCGACGATGCCACCAACCCGCTGGCCTACAGCTCATCGGAGACCGATGGCGAGGGTCTTGCTTCGCGGCGCAACGTGCTCATCGGCGCCGGGCGCCTCCAGAAGTTCGTGCACAACGCCTACACCGCCCGAAGGTCGGGCACGGTGTCCACGGCCAACGCCGTGCGCGGCTTCTCGTCGACGCCCGCGGTGGGCTGTCGCGCCCTGAGCCTGGTGCCCGGATCGCAACTCCAACCCGAGTTGTTGGCCGAGGTGGGCGATGGGGTGCTGATCAGCTCGGTGTCGGGTCTGCATTCGGGCGTGAACCCAGTGTCGGGCGACTTCTCCACGGGTGCCGAGGGCCTGCGGATCACCGGCGGTGAGCTGGCCGAGCCGCTGCGAGAGTTCACCATCGCGTCATCGCTCCAGCGCATGCTGGCCGAGGTGACCGCGGTGGGTGCGGACCTCGAGTGGCTGCCCATGCGCTCCGCCGGCGTCAGTCTCGTCGTGCGGGGAATCACGGTGTCGGGCAGCTGATCCCCGGCGTGGAAGGGTGGGCGCCGTGTCCATCTTCGAAGCCGTCGTCTTGGGCATCGTCCAGGGGCTGACGGAGTTCCTGCCGATCTCGTCGAGCGGCCACCTGCGCATTGTTCCCGCGTTGGTTGGCTGGGACGATCCGGGCGCGTCGTTCACCGCCGTGATCCAGCTCGGCACCATGGCCGCAGTGGTCATCTACTTCTGGAGCGACCTGTGGCGCATCGTCAGGGCCTGGTTTGGTTCCCTGCGTCACCCCGAACGGCGGGCAGATCTCGATGCGCGCATGGGGTGGTACCTGATCGCGGCCACCATCCCCATCGGTGTCTTCGGCCTCGCCTTTGCCGATCAGATCGAGTCCGGGGCGCGCGACCTCCGGCTCATTGCGGGCACGCTCATCGTGCTGGGCCTGGTCCTCCTCCTTGCCGAGAAGGTCAGCACGCGCACCCGGACGCTCGAAGACGTCGACAGCCGATCCGGTGTGGCCATCGGCCTGGCCCAGGCGCTCGCCCTCGTGCCCGGGGTCTCGCGGTCGGGGGCCACCATCAGCGCCGGCCTCTTTCTTGGCTTCACGCACGAGGCGGCGGCGCGTTTCTCGTTCCTCTTGTCGATCCCCGCAGTGGTGCTCTCGGGCCTCTTCTCGCTGAAGGACCTCGGTGCGGGCGATGGGGTGGGCCTGGCACCCACGGTGGTGGCCACGGTGGTGTCCTTCGTGGTGGGCTATGGCGCCATCGCCTGGCTGCTGCGCTGGCTCACCAGCCACAGCACCGTGGTGTTCGTGGTGTACCGCTTGGCGCTCGGTCTGCTGCTGATCGTTTTGTTGGCAACCAACGTGGTCGAACCCCGCTGACGGGCCGGGCGCGCTCGGTCAGCCCGATCCGCTGAGCGAGACGACGGCGGACGCAACGGCATCGATCACCCCGGCGACCTCGTCGGCGTCGACGGCCACCACGACCGCGCGATCGTCGGATGCGACGACTCGGGCATCGGAGGCCACGCGGCCGGTGGCTTCGGAGCCGTCGGGCACGAGCGTGGGGTCGAGGGTGGCCCAGAGATCGACCCGATCCCCGACGCGGACCGGCAAGGGGCCGGCACCCACCGGCAGCGAGACCGTCCGTTCTTCAGAACGAGCGTCCCGCGATCGCACCAGCGCTGCGGTGAGCACCGTGCCCTCATCGAGCGCCCCCGCGGCCACGGCTCCCTCGGGCAGTTCGGTCAGCGCCGATCGGGGCAGCAGGGCCTTGGGCCATCGTCGCGTGCTGGTCACCGTGCGCAAGGGCGCGCCGGCGTCGAGCCGCTGGTCCACCACCAACACGGGCGTCGATGACCCCCACGATGCCTCTGCCCGCTCCGCGCTGGCCACGGTGTGGCCGACGGCGAGGGCAACGCATGCGGCCAAGCCGAGCACGGTGAGCCAGGATCGAATTGCGGCGGGGTCCATGAGTAGGCGGCGCCACCAGGGCACTCGGCTGCGGGGGATGGATGGGCGGACACGACCCACGGTCGCGCACCTCCGTGTTGGGGGAGTAGCGGCTGGGGAAGGCGGGGCCAAGCTACCCAGCGTCGTGTCGGCCGGCAGTCAATGCGACCGGGCAGGCGCACTTTGGCTGCGCCGGAGGCTCAGGCTCGCTCGAACCCGGGGCCCGCGTCGATGGGCTGGGTGGGCAGGTCGCCTTGGAGCGCACGGAAGAGCACCTTGCGCACCCGTTCCACGTTGGCCTCGAAGAACGCAAACACCTCGTCCATGGTGACGGCCGGGATGCCGGTGCCCTCGAGGCCGGCGTCGAAGTCGGTGATGAGGGCGATGGCGGCATAGCGGATGCCCGCCTCGCGGCACAGCACGGCTTCGGGGTGCTGGGTCATGTTGATGACCTCCCACCCGTGTCCGCCGAACCAGCGCGATTCGGCCCGGGTGGAAAAGCGCGGCCCCTGGATGGTGACCACGGTCCCTCCGTCGTGTACCTCGACGCCTTCGGCGCGACAGGCGGCGACGGCGATGGAGCGCAGCGCGTCGTCGTACGGATCGCCGAAAGCGACGTGGTGGACCGAGCCGCCGAGCGAGCCGTCGAAGAATGAGTCCGCACGACCCCAGGTGCGGTCGACCAGTTGGTCGGGCACCACGAAGCTTCCGGGCACGATGTGGGCCTGCAGGGAGCCCGAGGCACACGGCCCGAACACGTTGGCGACGCCCAGCGAGTGCATCGCCCAGACGTTGGCTCGGTAGGGCACCAGGTGGGGAGGGAACTCGTGGCTCGCGCCGTGGCGAGGCAGGAAGGCGACCGTGCGCTCCCCAACGGTGCCGATGGCGATGGGCGCCGACGTAGGCCCGTAGGGGGTGTCGATGCTCACCTCGGTGACGTCATCGAGGAACCGGTAGAACCCGGAGCCCCCGAAGACGCCGACCTCGGCCTGCGGCTCGCGGACCGCACCCATCAGGATTTGCTCGACGACGGGCTAGCCGAGGACGAACCGGATCCCGACGAGCTGGAGCTCGACGAACTGGAGGTGGCCGCGGGCTTGGCATCGGAGCTCGATGTCGAGCCGGAGCTGGCCGCTGCGTCGGGCTTCGCATCGGGCTTCGCATCGGGCTTCGAGGACGCGCCGGAGCCGTTGTCGCTCTTGTCGGCGTCCTTGGCCGAGCCGAACGATCCGGCCGATCGACTGTCGGTCTTGTAGAAACCCGACCCCTTGAAGGTGATCCCGACGTTGCCGAACACCTTCTTCAGGCTGGCCTCATGACACGACGGACACTCGGTGAGAGCATCGTCGGTGAAGGACTGCACGATGTCGAACTGGTGGGCGCAGCTCTTGCAGCGGTACTCGTAGGTGGGCATTGGTCCTCGCGGGTCGCAGCAGGCGGCTAGCACTCTCGGGTGGAGACTGCCAGTGTAGAGACGCGGCGCGCCGGTCGGCACGTTGCTGCGCGAGACTCGCCGCCGTGAGCACCTCCCGTTCTGTTGTGCGCAAGGCCGTCATCCCCGCCGCGGGTCTCGGCACGCGCTTTCTTCCGGCCACCAAGGCGCAGCCCAAGGAGATGCTGCCGGTCGTGGACAAACCGGCCATTCAGTACGTCGTGGAGGAGGCCGTGGCGGCCGGCATCGACGACATTCTGATCATCACCGGACGGTCGAAGCGGTCCATCGAGGACCATTTCGACCGCCAGTTCGAGCTTGAGTACCACCTCGACAAGGCGGGTAAGCACGACGAGTTGTCAGAGGTAGTGGACCTGGCGGAGCTGGCCGATATCCACTATGTGCGCCAGGGTGAGCCTCTCGGGTTGGGCCATGCCGTGTCCGTGGCCCACAAACACGTGGGCGACAATCCGTTCGTTGTGCTGCTCGGCGACGAGTTCATGGCCGAGGGTCACTCGCTGCTCACCGACATGATGCGGATCTACGAGCAGTACGGACGTTCGGTGCTGGCACTGCAGGAGGTCGCGGACGACGACATCAAGCGGTACGGCAACGCCAAGCCCGAACGCATCTCGGATCAGCTGGTCCAGATCCTCGACATCGTCGAGAAGCCCGAGCCAGCGGT
>Ga0105045_10005106_pt1 | contig 11517 bp, 7 predicted proteins | sample MAT02_FD_78089 | JGI IMG/M metagenome (GOLD analysis project Ga0105045, IMG submission 78089) | Freshwater microbial communities from Lake Fryxell liftoff mats and glacier meltwater in Antarctica - MAT-02 (megahit assembly) | ecosystem: Environmental > Aquatic > Freshwater > Ice > Liftoff... | reverse complement strand
TGACGGAGAAGAGAAACGTGCAAAGATATATGATGATTTCAACCCATTAAAATCTAAAGATGTGGCAGATGCTATATTTTACATAGCTTCTAGGCCAAAGAATGTCAACATTCAGGACATTCTACTGATGGGGAGACAGCAAGCAAGCAGCAATTTTATAGACAGATCTGGACGCTCAGATAATTAATAAATATTTAAGTATAAATGCTGATTTTTCACTAACAAAGGCGCAATATCTTTGTTTAAATAGGTAATCAAATCCAATAGAATTGAAGAACACAGGAATATTATGGTTTAGAAATGATTTGCGTCTCCACGACAACGAATCACTGATCGAAGCAATGAACAAATGCAAGAATGTACTGCCTGTCTTTGTGTTTGATGAGCGAATCTTTATGGGTCATACTAAGTTTGGTTTTGAGAAGTCAGCTAAGTTTAGAACTAAGTTTATAATAGAATCAGTTGAGGACTTACGTAAAAATCTAAAAGCTAAAGGTTCTGATCTGATTATAAGGGTAGGAAAGCCAGAAGAAGAAATTTTTAAACTCGCAGAACAACTCAAGTCTAGTTGGGTATTTTGTAACAGAGAGCGTACAGACGAAGAAGAGAAGGTACAAGACAAGCTAGAAAAAAAATTATGGTCAATAGGCCAAGAAATCAAGTATAATCGAGGAAAGATGCTTTATTATACTGCGGATTTGCCTTTTCCTGTATCACAAGTTCCAGATGTATTTACAACTTACCGCAAGGAAATAGAAAGTACCATCAGCATACGTCAGCCTCTACCTATACCTGAGATTATTGATTTGCCTGAGATAGATATAGATAGGGGAGAGGTTCCTACGCTAAAGACCTTCGGCAAGACAGATATAGCGTCCAAGCACATAGAAAACGCTAAATTTAGAGGTGGTGAGACAGCTGTCATCAAGCACTTGCACGATTATATATGGAATCAACAAGCCATCATCAATTACAAAGAGTCAAGAAATGATCTCTTTGGATGGGATTTTTCGACTAAACTTTCACCGTGGCTTTCGTCAGGTTGTATCTCGCCCAAATATATCATGGAAGAAGTGAAAAAGTTTGAGAGAGAAGTCATCAAAAATGATTCTACTTATTGGGTTTACTTTGAGCTCATGTGGAGGGATTATTTCAGATTGATAGGTAAAAAATATGGGAATAAAATATTCCAAATTAATGGACCTTCCCAAAATAAATTCAAATTCACCTATGATAATGAAGCTTTTGAGGCATGGAAAACAGGCAATACAGGTTACCCGTTTATAGATGCAAACATGAGACAACTTAACGCAACAGGATTCATGTCTAATCGTGGTCGTCAAAATGTGGCTAGCTTTCTAGTCAATGATCTGAAGCTTAACTGGTTGATGGGTGCTGAGTATTTTGAATCATTATTGATAGACTATGATCCATGTTCTAACTACGGTAACTGGAACTATATAGCTGGAGTAGGATGTGACCCTAGAGAAGACCGATATTTTAACACATTGTCACAAGCCAAAAGATACGATCCACAAGGTGAGTTTGTGAGGTATTGGATACCTGCAGTCAAATCATTGCCTACAAGTATGGTTCATAACCCTAAAGTCCTCAATAAAGACGAACAAAAGCAATTTAAAATCAAATTAGGTAAGGATTATCCTACAGCAATAGTAGAAATATAGCTTTTTGTCATAATTATTTATTAAAAATTATATTGTTTAACTATTTTTGTAACTTTCTAGATCAATATTTAATTTAATACAACGTAATCTAACATATTTATCAATTAAAATCAATATCATAATGAAGAATTTTCTTTCAATCTTTATATTATCACTTTTTACCTTATCTGCGTTTAGTCAAAAAACACTAGATAAAGGAACGATTTTGATGGAAATCACTGATATCAAATCTGAAGATCCACAAATGGCAATGATGCTGGAAGCTATGAAAGGTAGCCAAACGGAGATAGTATTTGATGACCAAAAATATACTACCAACATGAGCATGATGGGTGGAATGGTCGAAATGAAATCTACTGTCGATAAAGCTAAAAACGAAATGAATCTTTTGTTTCAGATGATGGGACAGAAAATGTGGGTTCCTTCAACGCTTGATGATGCACAAAGTCCTAAAGATAAATTAATAGCAGAAAAATCTAAAGTAACTTACGATAAGTCGCAAACTAAAATAATCAATGGATACAATTGCTACCAAATGGAGATAACTAATCCTGAAATGGGTGATATCAAAATAAAAGGATATATCTCAGAAGATATCAAAACAAAAGCCAATATCATCCAAGGATTCCAAACGTTAGAATTTGCAGGATTCCCTATGGAATACACGATGGACAATGGTCAGTTTAGTATCACGATGTCCACAATGAAAGTTACTGATACTGTGGATCCAACCAAGTTTAATCTGGATACCAAAGGATACCAAAAATTGACTATGGAAGAGTTCCAAAGTAAAATGAAAGCTATGGGAGCTAGCGGCATGGGATTCTAATAGTAATCGATTAATTATACATCCGCTATAATAAAAAAGTCTGTAAGTATTTTTTAGCTTACAGACTTTTTATGTTTTGAACATTAAGATATGAAATAGCTGAGTTGTATAAATTAAGTTTTGCACCCAATCACAAGTTGCTATCAGGTAATGAACACAGCAGAATTATAAGCGCACAGTTACTAAAGGATTAAGAGAAGGAAAAGACTAACAGCTAAATACCCTATAATTAATATTATGTTAAATAGAGTTATTGAAATTTTGGTATCAAAATTCGAATTAATCTACTAATCTATCCATACTTTAAAAATCATCTACCACATAATGATAATAATTGCTGAAATATGTACTATTTTATTATTAAATCCATAATTTTGCAAAAATTTGGATTTTGAAACAACACATTCCTTCTTTACTCACCTTAGGCAATTTGATTTGCGGATTTGCAGCTATCCAATATGGTGATGAAGATTTAGCCGCAAAATTAATATTATTAAGCTTTGTGTTTGATGGATTAGATGGTTTGGCTGCTAGAGCATTAAATGTTGCAAGTGACTTTGGCCGTCAGTTAGACTCACTAGCTGATGTGGTTAGTTTTGGTGTCGCACCTGCATACATATACGCGCTGCTGACACCAGATCCTACCAATTGGATGTGCAAGATTGTTCCGTGGTTGATAGTTATCGCTGGAACGATCAGGTTAGCTTACTTTAATGTATCTGAGCCAAAGAACTATTTCAGAGGATTGCCTATACCTGCCAATGCTCTGTTTTATATTGGACTTATTATGGCTTTCAAATCAGGGAGTGAGTATTTTAATGACCTCTACAACTCCCCTACTGTATATATATTGACACCAATTCTTTTGAGTGCTTTGATGTTGATGTTTGATGTGCGTATGATATCACTCAAAAGTATGAGTAAAAACTGGACAGAAAACATATATCATTATTTAATAGCGCTTGTGAGCATAATTCTATTTGTTATGTATGGTTACGAATCTATTCCGTTCATTGTGATAAGCTATGTACTTATATCCATAGTTTATACTGCACAAGCATTTATAACTGAAAAATCCTAAATTTTCTAGATTTATTAAACAAAAGCGAGACTAAATTGCTTAGTATTGTATAAAATGATGAGATGGCGATTATAATTACAGACGAATGTATAAACTGTGGAGCTTGTGAGCCCGAGTGTCCAAACAATGCGATATATGAAGGTGGTGTGGAGTGGAAGATAAGCGAAGGCACCAAAATCGATTATGCTTACACCCTTGAAACTGGTAAAGCAGTTGAACCTAACGATGCCCAAAAACCCGTGATGGATGATATATACTTTATCGTTCCTGATAAATGTACAGAATGCGTAGGTTTTCACGAAGAGCCGCAGTGCGCAGCAGTTTGCCCTGTCGATTGCTGTGTTCCTGACCCTGACCGTGTAGAAAGCAATGATGTCCTATCTGCGAGACAACAAACTTTACATAAATTGGAGGCATAACGCCAATTATTTTTTGATTTTAAAAATGGTATTATGCGTATAGTTTTCATGGGAACGCCTGATTTTGCAGTTCCTAGTTTAGATATATTGAACCATAGCGAGCATCAGATTGTCGGAGTGATTACCAGTCCGGACAGCCTAGGAGGCAGAGGTGGCAAGGTATTACTTCAGTCTCCCATCAAACAATATGCAGTAGAGCATGGACTAAACATCCTTCAACCCACCAATCTAAAATCCCCTTCGTTCCTCACCGAGTTACGATCTTTGAGTGCTGACTTGCAGATTGTAGTTGCATTTCGTATGCTTCCTGAGGTTGTATGGAATATGCCGCCTTTAGGTACCTTTAATCTACATGGTAGTCTTCTACCTAAGTACAGAGGCGCCGCTCCTATTCACCATGCTGTGATGAATGGAGATGTAGAGACAGGCGTGACCAGTTTTAAACTCAGACATGTGATCGACACAGGCGATGTACTTATCCAACGAAAACTATCAATAGCTGCCAGTGATACTACCGGAATTGTGCATGACAAAATGATGACGCTTGGCGCAGAAGTAATTTTTGATACAGTGCAGATAATTAGTAAAACACCACGAGAAGAATTAGAAAAGCTTTTTCATCCACAAAACGACGCATTAGTCTCTGAAGCTCCCAAGCTCTTTCACCACAATACTAAGTTGGATTTCGATAAAGAAGCCAAAACAGTATATAATAAAGTACGAGGACTAAACCCCTACCCTTTGGCATGGTGCATCATCTCCGGAAAAGAAACCAAAATCCTTACTGCTGAATATGTGATTATAAGCAGTGACAAGAAACCTTACGAAACCGAAACGGATCATAAAAAGTATTTACATATCTACTGTACTAACGGCTACCTATCGATCCTTACACTTAAACCAGAAGGCAAAAGATCAATGACAATCGGTGAGTTTCTAAATGGAACAAATGAAGTACTCACTATTACTTAGTACTTCATTTGTTCAAAATAGAAATCTTATTCCTTTATAAATTTAACGGTTTGGAAACCGTTTATTTTCATAACATATACTCCTGGTATCAAGTAATCTATATTAATTGCATTTCTATGTGTATCTAGGTTACCTTTGATCACTTTTAATCCTAGAGCATTGTATATATGATAGTCATTTGATCTGCTGGTAGTTTTGTCTTCTATATCTACTATTAATATATTGCTAGCAGGATTAGGATACACTGCTATTTTCTGCAAAGAAGTAAAGTCCTTTGTGGAAGAAATTATTTCTTTTACACTAAAATTATCAAATCCTGCTTCCACGATATGTCCGGAATTACTTATATCTGACGCCGTCACGATCAGTTTCATTTCATTTGTGATATCTAAGTAGTTATTGATTTTGAGGTTGTTTAGACTTTTCCAACCATTGGTTATACCAAAGACTTTATCTATCACTACTTCAGTTTTACCATTTGACATAGAGATTATCAAGGTATCATTGATTGCAGAGTTACCACCAGCATTATAAAACCATGTATCGTAGCTGATGCCAGGATCTGTATAAGTAGTTAGATCCATAACTGGAGATGTCAATGTCGTGACTCCGTTATCGATATCATCACATGCGCCACCCGGCAGTCCATTGCCTGTTACATAACACAACTCACCATCATCCCTGCTATCTTGTCCAGGATTAGCTTCTACTCCGAAATAGAGTGTTTGTCTTGGTTTAGCCCTCACCCATTCCCCAGTCATATTGGCTGTAGAGTTTGCTATCCAGTTTAGATTTATATCAAAATCATCTTCATATCCTTTTTCCATAGTAGCTATAAAGGTGTTGCTACTTCCCTCTCCAACTTTAAATGAAGGATTAGTCAATATCTTATAGCCCCAAGAAGCAACTTTTACTTTATAATCTGACGTAAGAACAGATTTAGTTAACTCACCAATTGTATTTACATTGATTAACTCATTATATTTGCCAGCTGTGAGTGAGACTATTCCAGAAACGCTGCTATCTTCTTGATTTTTTAAACTAAAACTTACGTCAAAAGGTCTTTTTCTAATCATCTGAATCTCTAATATTACCGTTTCACCATTTACTAAATCTATCTCTACGGATTGGTCTAGGTAGTCAGGATGTGTAAACTTCGCTATGGTTTTTGAGGCAGTTGCTATTCCAGTTTTAAAAACTCCATCTGGTCCAGACAGATCATAATTTATTTGGTCAGTTACTATTTCTACTCTCACATTAGGGATCGGAGTTCCATTATTATTAGTAATTTTTCCTTCAAAATAGCAAGCTCTTTTGTAGTCAACCTCTATGATAAATAGTCCATTATTGATATCACTTGCATAGACTATATTGCCACCAGTATAAGGGAAAGCACCCCAGCATCCGCTAAACTCTCTATGGCAAGCAGCCGGATCTTCCCATGTATCATAGTATGCTACTTCTACTAAGTTATCAGGCTTATGTGCATCTACTACTCTGAGTCCATCAGTGTACCAACTAGTCAATAGATAACCATTATAGTAATGCGTATTGTGTGGAATGACGCCATCGTTTTCACGATCTAGTGGTCTGAACTTATCTAACAATACCATATTCATAGGATCGGTGATATCATAAGCATCTAAATAAGCACCTGCTTTCTCATCAGTAGTAAACACATATTTGCCATCATCTGAGCCCCATGCATTATGAGTAAAATTTCTAGAAGTACTACGAGAGCCTAAAACTACAGGATTTGCTTTGTCTTTGACATCATATATCGTTAGTAAACCTACATTTATCTCTGAAGAATAAAGTGTATCACCTCTAGCAAACGCATCGTGCGAGTAGTTGACATTCGCAGCACCAAGGTAGGTAGGTTCATTTGGGTCTCCATTTAGATCCATCATTATAACACCTCTTTTACCTACATTACAACCAGCAAGATATGCCACACCATTTTCATCTATAAAGATATTATGGCATGTATTAAGTACTATTTCCACATCATTAGTATCTGCCTTTAGCATAGGCTTAAAGTACGTATGCGTGATGGTGTCGGGCGCTTTTGTCATATCTATAATCACTAATCCATCTGTTCCTTGATCAGTAGTGGCGTAGAGGTGATTTTTATAGCTTTTGATATCTCTCCATATAGATCTAGCACCTTCAGCTTTATATATTAGCTTTGGATTTTTTACATCTTCGAGCGAAAAAATATTGGTTGCCGTAGCACTTCCCATGATTGCATACTTGATCCCGTTATGATCGTAGCCCCAGATATCACTTACATTTTCGGGAACTGATCTTGTCGAAATTAAAGTGGTATTAAAAGACTTTTTTTGAGCTATAATATTGAAAGTAGTTATCATCAATAGTAACAAAAGTGTAAAACGGTGCATATTATTATATTTATATATCAAAGGTAAATTATACTGATCCGTATAATATGGCAAATATAGCTAATTTTTGTAATACCTATCAAATATGACTTACATAATTTTATAAATCTTGCATCCAAATTGACAAATAGGCAATTATAGCTAACGGACTACTAACCTAAGTCAATAAGTCTGAAACCATAACAGTGAGCTTGGATGTGCAGATCAGATTATTATCTTGGTCATAAATGTCCGTTTGCCATAAGTGGATACGACGTCCTATTTTTATTGGTTTAGTTATACCTGTTACAAAACCTTTTTTGACTGACTTTAGGTGGTTTGCATTGATCTCTAGACCTACGATACTTTTGTTTTTTGCGTCATCGATGACACAAAAGCTTGCTATACTACCTAATGTTTCAGATAGTACTACCGAAGCTCCACCATGCAACAGTCCCATCGGTTGCATCGTTCGGGCATCTAATGGCATGGTTGCTTTGAGAAAGTCATACCCAATCTCGATTATCTCTATACCGAGGTGACCTGCCATGCTGTCTTTGTTGATACTATTGAGGTGATCAATCGTGACGTTTTGATTCCAGAAGCTCATAAGTTTATATTATTTAAGCACTGTAAGATCTGATACGATTTTGACATTTTCGCCATTAGAAAGAAGCAGTTGAGTGATAACTACATAGACCCCTGTCTCAACCACTTGGTTTGCAAATGTGCCATTCCATCCTACAGAACTATCGCCAGGAACAGCATTAACTAAATGAAAAACATTTTCAGCCCATTTATCAAAGATATCCATCTGAACTACTTTTTCTATTCCACGAGTTTGCGCTATATAGAAAAGGTCATTTCCAGTAGTAGAATTTACAGACATTACATTAGGAATGGCACTTTTGATATTTTTTCTAACCCGTACCAAAACACTGACAGTCTTGATACACCTTTCGCTGATATTTTTGGTAATGCTATAGAGCTTATTTTCATAAGGCGATACAGTCAGACTGTCGCACCCATTACAGATTACTTGACCTAACGATTTCCATATCAAAGTGCTTTGACCTGTAGAGTCTTTGGTATAGTTGGGAATAAGAGTGATCGAATCGCCAAAATCAATTATGAATTCGCCTTGTATAGTGATGTCCGAATCACTGCTATCGTCTATAGTTATGGTACGCTCTATCTCACAACCCAAGCTGTCGATTATTATTACGACATATTCATCAGGTTTAAGGTTGTTAAAAACTAATTTTTGATCATATTGTATTCCGTTAACTGTTACAGTATATGGTGGGCTACCATCAAGTTCAGACAAAGTAAATCTACCATCAAATATACCTGAACACGGCGGATCGAATCTATCTATTCTTACATTGTTAAAATCTTGTGGCTGCTTAATGATGTTGAGCGATTGTGTATTTATACAGCCATTTCTAGTATTTAATAGTTCAAAACTATAGTTACCAATCTTTTCAATTTTTATAGTTGTTGCTTGACTATCTCCATTAATTTCACCATCTATGGTTTTCCACATATAGCCGTATATCGAAGGATTATCTATAAAATTTGCAGTAAGCTCAACTTCCTTTTCCGCACACTTTATTTGACCGACAGAGCTTAACATTATCTCAGGCACTATGGTATCTATCGGAACTAGAACTATAGATGTATCCTTACACCTTGCTTTATTTGTTAATATAAGTCTAAAAGTTCCATTTTCGTTAGTATTTATCGATTGGGTGAAATAGTTGATCAGTGAGGGAGAAATCCAATGAAAATCAGTTATTGTCGTATCTACCGACACACTTAATGTCACTAATTTTGAATCACAAGTTATCGTATCTGTGATAGTCTTATACTCAAGTGCTTTATTATTAATGAGTACTTTAAATTCCACAACATCACCCAGGCAACCATTAACACCAGTTGCCTGAACGCTATAATTGCCAATGATTGTTGTAGTAGGATTTTTTTGATTTCTAACAGTGTTGTCAGGAAAAATCCATTTGAGCCTGTCTATTGAATTAATTTCGTTGACCACTAGTTGAATTAAACTGGTATCACAAGGTAGAAAGAATGTATCCCTTATTTCAAAAGTTGGTTTAAGAATGTCTTGCAATACATTTATGGTAGCTACAGCTGCGCAATCATTTCCTGCTGTAGCTGTTACCGTATAGAGACCAGGTACCGATATGATAGGATTGCGAACATTATTCACAAAAGCTGGCCCTTGCCATTGGTACTTTATGATGTCGGGATTGAGGTTTACACCAATGGTTATTTTTCCTTTATTGCATGTCAGCGTATCCGAAAATGTAGTGATACGAGGTATTTGGTCGTTTCTGACTACATCAATAAAAGTATCTTTTTTGCAAAAATTATCGCCTGTAATCAACACGAAATACCTACCCTCTTCTGATACTTTAATACTACTATCTGCAACAAGGTCACTTACATTGGGTCCATTCCAAGTAAACTCTATGCCATTAGAGGCAAGAACGACTCCTATTGTTACTTTCTGATTCAGACAAGTTATGCTATCACTAATAATTGATGTCACCATTGGCTTTGAATTATTAGCTATCAAGACGATAGTACTGTCTTTCTCACAACCTTCCTTATTGACTACCACAAAATTATATATGCCCGGAAATGAAGTGCTATAGGTAAAGCTGCCATCTGGAATCGTGGTTGGATTGGTGACATTATCCCAACGGATTTCATCCATACTATTATCGGATAGTATTTCAATCAAAGATAATAAGTCTGTACAATTAATTTCGGTAGCAGAAGCAGTTATTTGTGGTATTTGTCGGTTCTCGCTCACAACTGCGGATTTTGCAGTTTTACAACCATTGGCAGCTGTGATTTCTACAAGGTATGTTCCAGGATCTCTAACCAAAATAGTATTTTGGCCTTTTGGAAATGAATTCCATGTGACTGAGTTGTCTATACTTGTATTAATACTTAAACTTATCTCTTTTTGTTGGCAAGTGATGGTATCTATAGGCAGCATAATGGTAGCTTGAGGACTAATCGTATCTATCATTACATCTATACTTATCTGCGACGAACATCCATTGGGCGCCGTACCTGACAATATGAATTGTCCGGGTGTGGTTGTAATCAAAGAATTTCCTGTAGTGATATCTCCATTTGGTTTGATCCATGAAAACACAGTATTGGCAAGGTCACTAATAGCGGTTATAGCTGCCTCTGGTTTTGCACACGTTATAGGTAGATAAGTAGCGCTTACAGTAGGATTTAGATCATTTTGGATGACCGTCACGCTATCTTGGGTTGTACAGAGTCGCTGATTAGTGGCAGTGATATAGTATTTGCCGGGTTCTTTGACAAATGGATTTATAGTTGTACTTAGATATCCATCTGGTCCAGTGATGATCATACTTGTTACCTCAGGATTGGATATTATGATTTGTGTACTATCGGTGTTGCAGATAATCGTAGGTTCATTTATCATCAATTCTGAAAACACCCTATCATCTGTCACGCTTAGTTTAATGATATATGTACAAAAACTGATTGTATCTGTAATGGTGACTTCATATTCACCTTCTTGTACAAATCTAGGATTGTCAGTGGTCGGATTGATGATATTAGTTCCTGTCCAAATATAACTGACATGTGGCGGAGCATTGGTTATGATCGGTGATATGGTATCATTGACACATGTGATAGGTGGCATCACGATATCGGGAGTGGGCAAGTCTTTACTGCCTAGTATTTCGATAGTACTACTACCTATGCAACCATTTGATGATTCATATTGTACAAAGTAAGTTCCTACTTCTGTTACTTTAGGATTGGCCATGTTGCTGACAAAATTTCCTGGTCCTGTCCAATTCAGTTGGGTTAACCCAATATCAGAAACAAAATTTATAACTACTGAATCAACAATGCAAGTGATCGTATCAGCTGAAAAATCCACAATGGCAGGCACCTTATTTAATAATATAGTAAATGAAGTATCTACCTCACATCCCGTAATTGCTTCTGTAATCGTCACTGCATAATCTCCCCCTTGACTGACAGAAGGTGAAGGCAAGTCTGAACTGAAACCTGCACCAAGCCAACTATAAGTAGCTATAGTGCTAGGTGATAGTATCTGAATAGAGGT
>Ga0105045_10005105_pt1 | contig 11520 bp, 12 predicted proteins | sample MAT02_FD_78089 | JGI IMG/M metagenome (GOLD analysis project Ga0105045, IMG submission 78089) | Freshwater microbial communities from Lake Fryxell liftoff mats and glacier meltwater in Antarctica - MAT-02 (megahit assembly) | ecosystem: Environmental > Aquatic > Freshwater > Ice > Liftoff... | reverse complement strand
TGCGACCACCGAGAGCAAGTCATCGCGGACCGTGTGGTCCGTCTGGTCATGGTTCGTGTTCGGGACGTGTGTTCTGGTGTGCCTGCCGGTGATGGCGCTCGTCTGGCTGGTGACCGCCCCGTTCGATCCATCGCGCTACTGGGCCGGCTACCTGTTCCGCAAGGTGCCCGTGGTGCATCAGAAGCTGAACCCCCTGTGGACCTTCCGGGTGGGCGGGACCATGCCGGCTGATCCCCGGAACCCCTACGTCGTGGTGTCGAACCACGAGTCCTTCGTCGACATCTTGTTGATCTCACACCTGCGATGGGAGATGAAGTGGCTCTCGAAGCGCGAGAACTTCAAGATCCCGGTGGTCGGATGGCTGATGCGGATGGCGCGCGACATCGAGCTGGACCGCAAGGATCCGGCCAGCGCGGCCAAGGCCATGGTGCAGTGTCGGCATCGCTTGGACGACGGAGTCTCGGTAATGATCTTCCCCGAGGGAACACGGTCGACCTCGGGTGATCTGCTGCCGTTCAAGGACGGGGCGTTCCGCCTCGCGATCGAGGCGGGCGTGCCGGTGCTGCCCCTGGCGGTGCACGGTGCCGCCGATGCACTACGGGCCCACGACTGGCGCCAGGGTCGGGCCACAGCAGAGGTGCGAGTCCTGGAGCCGGTCAGCACGGCGGGGATGACCATCGAGGACCTGCCGGAGCTCAAGGCGAGGGTCCGGGAGCGGATCGTGGCCGAACTGGTCTCGATGGGCCGCAGCTTCGACGAGCCCGCCGCCACCGGCTGATCACCCGCGGACCACGGCATCGGCGTCAGCTGGACCGCGGCCACCGCCCGGCCGAACCTGCTTGCCGAACGTGTCCCGGCGGCCGAGACTCCTCCGATGCCCGATGTCGAAGTGAGCTTGGTCGTGACCGATCTCGACGGGACCCTGTGGCACACCGACGACCAGCTCCGCCCCGAGGTGGTCGCGGCAGTCGCCGAGGTGCAGAACCGGGGCGTACCGCTACTGGTGGCGACGGGTCGACGGCTGGCCTCGACCCGCCGGCCGCTGCAGGCCCACGGGCTGTCCGCTCCGCTGGTCGTCCTGAACGGCGCGCTCGGGCTGAGGTGGTCCGGTGAGCGCTTCCACTCGTCGTCCTTCCCCGTCGACGAGGCCTCCGAGGTGCTCGACGCCTTCGAGCGGGTCGGGCTCGAGCCCGTGGTGTACATCGACCACCCCACCTGCGAGGTGGTGCTGGGCCCCTCCCCCGACACCCATCCCGAGCACGCACGCGTGCTCGAGCCAGATGCGCTGCGTGGCGATCTGCGGGAGGCACTGGGAGCCACCACCGTGCTGGGGTTCGGCCTGATCGGGGTGGAGCACCATCACGGCGTGGCTGTGGTCGACGCCGTCGGCGAACGGGCCACCACCCACCTCGACCGGTCCCTCGACCGCCCGGGACTGGTGTCCCTGACGGTCGCGCCCCGGCGCCGCTCCAAGTGGGACGGCGTGCTCGCCTACTGCGTCGCAGAAGGACTGGACCACACGCGGGTCCTGGCCCTGGCCGACGGGCCGAACGACCTGGAACTGCTCGACGGTGCAGCGGTTCGCCTGGTACCCGAGGGCTCACACCCCGCAGCGCTCGAACGGGCCGACCACCTGATCGGTCGGGCCCGCGACGGTGGATGGGCCCAGGTGATCGACCACCTGGGCTGAGCGCTCCTCGGTCCGACTGCTCGTGGGCCGGCGTCTCGTGCGCTCAGCTCTCGCTGTCGTAGCGGTAGACGTTCGTCTCGCGCTGGACGAACCCCAGGCGCTGGTAGAGCCGGTTCGCCGCTTCACGGCTGGGACGCGACGTCAGGTCGACCGTCCTGGCACCGTTGCGTTCCGCCACAGCGAGCGCCGCACGGTTCAGTGTCTCGCCAACGCCCTTGCCCCGGGCCGCCCCATCGACCACCACGTCCTCGACCCAGGCACGAACTCCGGTGGGGATGCGGAACACCACCAGCGTCATCGTGCCCACGATGTCCCCGCCGAGGCCCGGGCCGTCGCCGTCACGCGCGATCAACAGGTGTGTGGCATCGGAGTCGACGATCTCGCGGAGCTGCGGTTCGGTCGGCGGCGGTGAGGATGACGAGAGCTGGGGCACCAGCGCGGCCATGGCCGCCACCAGTTCATCGCTCACGGACTCGCACGCCTCGACCCAGATCATGAACTTGATCGTAGGGCGCCGTTGGTGCTGGACCGACCCGCCGATACCGTGAGTCGGTGGCGCAGCTGAGGTGGTCGGGGCGACCGACGGGTGATCGACCCGTCCTGATCGCAGCCTTCGAGGGCTGGAACGACGCCGGCGACGCTGCAACAACGGCGATCGCCCATCTGGTGCGGCACTGGGATGCCGAAGCCTTTGCGGAGATGGACCCCGAGGACTTCTACGACTTCACCTCGACCCGACCCGTGGTCCGTCTTGGATCCGAGGGCACCCGCTCGGTCCAGTGGCCGTCCAACACGTTCAGCTGGGCCCGCCCGGCAGGGACGGGAGGCGTCGTGCTGCTGACCGGCACGGAGCCGCAGCTCAAGTGGCGCACCTTCTGCGCGCTGGTGCTCGAGGTAGCGACGTCGATGGAGTGTTCCATGGTGCTCACACTCGGCGCGCTGCTGGCAGAGGTGGCCCACAGTCGGCCGACACCGGTGTTCGGCACGGGTTACGACCCAGCGGTCATCGAGCGACTCGGCGTCGAGCCCTCACGCTACGAGGGACCGACGGGCATCGTGGGGGTGCTGCACGACGAGTGCCTGAACGCCGGCATCGACTCGGCGTCGTTGTGGGCAGCGGTGCCGTCCTACGTACCCTCGGCGCCCTCCGCGAAGGCAGCGCTGGCGCTCGTGGAGCGCACCACCGAGCTGCTCGACACGACCGTGCCCACCATGGACCTGACCTTCGAGGCAACAGCGTACGAGCACGAGATCAGCCAGCTGGTCCTGGAGGACGGCGCGACCGCCGACTACGTGCTCCATCTCGAGGAGCAGTTCGACCACGACGCCCAGGCGGTCCAGTCCGCCGACGACATGGTCGAAGAGTTGGAGCAGTTCCTTCGCGAGCAGTAGCCGAGTCCCCTGCGCCGGCCGGTGCGGTCGCCAGCACCGCCGCGGGAACGGACGATCCCACGGCAACGGTGACCGTGGGTCGTCTCAGTCGGCGTCGTCGAGCTCGTCGATCACGGTGTCCGCGTCGAGTTGGCCGCCGGACTGGTAGGCCGAGCGCCCGACCAGGTGCGCACCGACCGGAGCGGTGAGGAACTGCAACATCATCACCAGCACCAGCAGAGTGACGTCCGCGATCTGATCCAGCTGCAGGATCGCACCCAGCCCCACCAGCACCAGGCCCAGGGTGGGCGGCTTCGTGGCCGCGTGCATGCGACCGAACACGTCGGGCAACCGCAGCACTCCGATGCCGCCGACCATCGCGAGGAACGCCCCCGAGACGATCAGCACGCCGGAGACCACATCCAGGACGTTCATGCGCCCCTCCGTTCGATGAAGCGCGCGACCATCGCTGTTCCGAGGAATCCGACCACGGCCACCATCAACATGACCTCGAGGTAGGCGGCGCGGCCCTCGCGTGCCGCCAGCACCGCTGATCCGATGACCAGGAAGGTCAGGAACAGGTCGGTGGCGACGACCCGGTCGGCCAGCGACGGACCCCTGACCAGTCGGACCAGTGCCGCGAGCGTGCCGATCGAGATCAGACCGAACGCGATGTTGGTCGCCAGGATCATGGCTGCTCCTTGGCGCGCGTCGCCGGGGGCCACTCCGGCGGTGGCGCCTGCACCGCAGCCCGGTCCGCAGCGTTGCCGAACGCGCGCACCACCCGCTCCTCAAGGGCGAGGCCCTCGGCGCGGACCTCTGCAGGGTCGCCGGTGACCAGGCAGTGCACGTACAGCACCGGCGACGTGGTCGACCCGGGTCCGGCGTCGTGATCGTCGCAACCGAACTCCATCGGGCGGATGTCGACGGTGAGGGTGCCAGGAGTGAGCGTGATCGTGTTCGCCACGAACGTCGCGATGAGCGGCGAGCTGGTGCGCAGCGGCACCGCCACGATGCCCTGCTCGAGGTCCAGCCGGGGCCGCAGCACCTGTACAGCGACGGTCACGTTCGCGACGACCAGCGCTCGCACGAACCACCACCCGAAGCTGACAACCGCGACGGGATGCACCGCTCGCCCCTGCTCGTGTCGCAACGGGAACACCGTGGTGACGAGCACCCCGACCAGCAGTCCGCCGGCGATGTTGGCGATCGTGGGCGATCCCCACAACAGCACCCACACCAGCGTCAGCCAGGCGACGACGAACGCTCGGGCCATCATCCGAGCACCGCCCCGACGTAGGCCGACGGATCCACCAGCGACTGCGCGGCACGTTCGCTCAGTTCGTAGATCGGGCCGCCGAACAGCGCGATCGCGAGCGTCAGCCCGACCAGCGCGATGGTGGCGCCGTTCATCGCCGCGGGGATCGCCAACGGCGAGTCGGGGCCGATCGAGGCCAGGCGTGCGGGCGGGTCCTCGGCCGCGCCCCAGAACACACCGTTCCAGATCTTCACCATCGAGAACAGCGTGAACAGACTGACGGCGAGCGCGATGCCGACGACCAGATAGGTCTGCGCGCTGAAGCCGGCCTCGAGGATCGCGAGCTTGCCGATGAAACCCGACAACGGTGGGATGCCGGCCAGGCTCATCGACGCGAGCAGGAACAGTCCGGCGACGAGCGGGGCGCGGCGGATCAGCCCGCCGACACGGTTGAGCGCTGTCGACCCCGTTCCCTCCTCGACCAGCCCCGTGGTCAGGAACAGGGCGGTCTTCACCGGGATCTGGTGCACGATGAAGTACACCGTGCCGGCGATGCCCGACACCGTGAACAGCCCGAGTCCCAGGATCATGTAGCCGATCTGGCTGACGATGTGGAAGCTCAGGATTCGCTTCATGTCGTTCTGCGCGATGGCGCCCAGCACACCGACCACCATGGTGAACCCGGCGAAGGTCAACAGGATCGTCGATGGTCGCGTCTCGGGGAACAACAACGTCTGGGTACGCACGATGGAATAGACGCCGACCTTGGTCAACAGCCCGGCGAAGACCGCGGTGACCGGTGTGCGGGCGGTCGGGTACGCGTCGGGCAACCAGAAGAACAGAGGGAAGATCGCCGCCTTGATACCGAACACGAGGAACAGGAAGAGCGACAACGCGGTCTGCACCCCGTCGGGCAGGGCGGCGATCTTGACCGACAGGTCGGCCAGGTTCACGGTTCCGGTCGCGCCGTAGACCCAGGCGATGCCGATCACGAACAACGTCGACGCAACCACGTTGATGATGACGTAGGTCATCCCCGAGCGGATCTGCTCACGGCGCCCGCCGAGGGTCAACAGCACATAGCTCGATGCCAACGTCATCTCGTAGGCGACGAACAGGTTGAACAGGTCGCCGGTCAGGAACGACAGCGAGACACCGGCGGCCATCACCAGGTACACCGGGTGGAACACCGGTTGGCCGGAGTCGACACCGGGCTGGCCGATGGCGAACACGAGCACCGCCAGAATGGTCGCGACCGACACGACCAACATGAGCGACGAGAACAGATCCGCGACCAGGGTGATGCCGAACGGCGCCGCCCATGCGCCGACCTGCACGGACTGCACGCCGTCGGCCTCGACCCGCACGAGCAGCAGGATCGCGTCGATGAGCACCACGGAGATCGCCGTCAGACCGATGCCGCGCTGGATGTTGCGGTGGCCGTAGGCGATGATCGACAGTGCTGCGGCAGCGAGCGGGACGATCACGGGGATGGTCAGCAGCGCGCTCACTTGGTCCGCCTCCACCAGCGGGAGATCTCGTCGCCGGCGAGGTGGGCGATGCGGCGGTCCTCGATGTCGTCCTCGACCTCGTCGTTGCGGTTGAGCACCCAGCTGCGGTACGCCAGCGACAACAGGAACGCGGTGATGCCGAAGCTGATCACGATGGCGGTGAGCGCAAGGGCCTGGGGCAGCGGATCGGCGACCTGCTCACCGGTGGCGAACCCGCCCACGATCGGCGGTCGGCCTGCTGGGCCGCTGACCACCATCAACAACAGGTTGGCCGAGTGTGCGAGCAGCGCAAGACCCAGGATGATCCGACTGAGGGTGCGCTGGAGCAACAGGTAGACCCCCGCGCCGAACAGCACGGCCACGACGAGTGCGGTGACGACGCTCATGTCGTCCGGCCTCTCTGACCCTCGACCGGGTCGTGATCCACACCATCGGCGGTGCCGAGCTGCTCGAGCAGCATCAACAGGACGCCGAGCACCACCAGGTACACCCCGATGTCGAAGAACAGGACCGAGGTCGCCTTGACCTGGCCCAGCAGCGGCAGGTCGGCGGAGAAGATCGCGCTCTCGAGGAACTCGTCGCCGAGCAGCAGCGGCACGGTCCCGGTCAGGACTGCGAGCAGCAGCCCTCCGCCGAGGAACACCGTGGGCGGCACCTTGATCACCCGGTGCACCTCGGGTTCACCGCCCGCCACGAACAGCAGGCAGAACGCGCACGATGCCACCAGTCCACCCGCGAATCCGCCGCCGGGTTGATTGTGCCCGGCGAACAACAGGTACAGCGACACGCCGATCAGGGTGTGGAACTCGGCGCGGACGCAGATGTCGAGGATGACCGAGCGGCGCGTCAACGGTCGTCCCCCGCAGCGTCCCTCACAGGCTGCCCGACAGCGGGCCCGGCGGTCTCCTCGGCGCTGTCCCCCGCGTCGGTTCCGGTCATGACCTGGGAGGACTCGTGCGCAGCCCCCGACCCGTCGTCGCCGGAGTCGTGATCGTCGTCGTCGTCGTCGTGCTCACCATCGTGGGGCCCACGTCGATTACCTCGCACGACTGCCGCAACGCCCAGCGCCGCAACGGCCAGCACTGCGATCTCGCCCATCGTGTCGAAGCCGCGGAAGTCGACCAGGATCACGTTGACGACGTTGTTGCCGCCCCCCTCGGGCACAGCCCGCTCCAGGAACTCCGACGAGATCGGCGCCTCGGTGCGGCTGCCGACGATGACCAGGGTGAACACGAACATGAACACCGCGCTCAACACCGCGATCGCGACGCGGGGAAACTGACTGAAGCGCAGCTCACGCTGCTCGAAGCGGTCGGGCAGGTGCCGGAAGACCAGGACGAAGAACACGATTCCCAACGTCTCGATCAGCACCTGGGTGATGGCCAGGTCGGGGGCGCCCTGGATCTCGAACATGGCGGCCATGCCGTAGCCGACCGCACCGACGAGCACGACCGCGCTGATGCGCCGACCGACCCTGGCGGCCGCGATGGCGGCGACGACCATGATCAGACCGATCAGCAGCTGCAGTGGCGAGTCGGCGAGCCACAGCTCGGTCGAGATCGGCGAACCGATGAGCGCCGCACCGGGCAGCACCACGACCGTCGCGAGGATCACGCCGAGGTAGACCGGCAGCGACCCGTTCTGCACCACACCGGTCAGTGCGTCCGCGCCGCGCAGGGTGCCGCGCAGCGAGTGGTCGTAGCCACCCTGGGCGCTCGGCAGTGACGGCATCCGACCCTGGAGGCGCTCCACCCGAATGCGCGTCGCGAACAGCGCCACACCGGCGCCGATCGCGACCACCGACAGCCACAACGCCAGTTTGACGCCATGCCACAGGGCCAGGTTGCGCTCGGGCCCGACGCCCCACAACGACTCGTAGGCGTGCGCGACCGTGGCGTCCACCGGAGCGGGCACCAGGCCGAACACGACGGTCAGCACCGCGAGCAGCGCTGCGGGGGCCACGAACAGGCGGCCCGGATGCGGCGCGTCCGGGCCGACGACCTCTCCGGCGGCGCCCGCGTGACCCTCCGACGGGCCGAAGGTCCCCCACACGAAACGGGCGCTGTACGCAACGGTGAGCGCAGAGCCGATGACCACCCCGGCCAGCAGCCACGGTCCCCAGGCGAAGCCCGTCTGCTCCAGGCCGTAGAGCGCCTCCTCCTTGGAGATGAACCCCAGCAGCGGCGGCAGGCCGGCCATGGAGGCGGCGACGACCCCCGCTGTCGCTGCGACAACCGGCCAGCGCCGCCCCAGACCACTCAGCTGGCGGAGATCACGCGTGTGGGTCTGGTGGTCGACCACGCCGACGATCATGAACAGCGCTGCTTTGAAGATGCCGTGAGCGACGAGCAGCGTGCAGCCGGCGAAGGTGGCCTCGGGAGTGCCCACTCCGAACAGGACCATCATCATTCCGAGCTGGCTGATGGTGCCGTAGGCCAGGACCAACTTGATGTCGAACTGTCGCAGTGCCCGGTACCCGCCGATGAGCATCGAGGTGATGCCGGCGGTCACCACGATCGGACGCCAGGTCGGTGCGTCGGCGAACGCTGGGGAGAACCGAGCCACCAGGTAGACACCTGCCTTCACCATCGTCGCAGAATGCAGGTACGCGCTCACCGGTGTCGGTGCGTTCATGGCGTTGGGCAGCCACGAGTGGAACGGCGCCTGGGCGGACTTGGTGAGCGCTCCGATCAGCACCAGCACCAGCGCCCAGTTGACCACCGTGCCCGACGGCGGATCGGCGAGGATCGCCGACATCGAGTACGTCCCGGCGGTCTCGCCCAACAGGATGAAGCCGCCCAGCATGGCGAGCCCGCCCATGCCGGTGATGAGCAGCGCCTGCAACGCACCGGATCGTGCGGCGGCCTTCTCGTCGTTGGTGCCGATGAGGAGGAACGACGTGATCGAGGTCAGCTCCCAGAACAGGAAGAGCGCCAGCAGGTTGTCCGACAGCACCAGGCCGAGCATCGCCCCCGAGAAGGCGAGCAGCGTGGCGGCGAACCTGCCCGTGATCGGGTCACCCTCATGGAAGTAGGCCCGGGCGTAGACGAACACCAGGACGCCGATGCCGGCGACCAGGCCGACCATGAGGAATCCGAACCCGTCCAGACGCAGACCGAGGGTCAACCCCAGCGCAGGGACCCACTCGACCTGTTCCTCGACCGAGCCACCCCCGGCCAGCGACCCCCAGTTCGACAGCGCCCAGACGCACGCAGCCAGCGGGGGCAACGCCGCCACGTAGAACGCACGGGGACCCATCCACCTGGCGGCGAGGGGCAGGATCGACGCGACAGCCACGAAGGCCAGCAGCAGTGCGAACAGCGGGGGTTCCTCCTCTCGGGAAGCGCGACGGATGTACTCGCCGACCAGACTTCCCGGCACACCGCAACGGCGACAACCTAGTCGGCCGACATGGCGATGGGGAGGCACCGAAATGCCTCCCCATCACCGTGGAACGTCTCGAGGGAAAAGGGGATCAGACCGCGTCGTCACCTACCTCGCCGGTACGGATCCGGGTCAGGCTGTCGACCTGGGTGACCCAGATCTTGCCGTCACCGATCTTGTCGGACCGAGAAGCATCAGCGATGACGGTGACCAACTGCCCCGAGTCACCCTCGGGCACCACCACTTCGACCTTCACCTTCGGGAGGAAGTCGACCTGGTACTCGGTGCCACGGTAGGTCTCGGTGTGGCCGCCCTGACGTCCGAAACCTCGGACTTCCGTGACGGTCATCCCGGTCACCCCGGCGCCCTTGAGGGCGTTCTTGACCCCATCGAGGGCGTACGGACGGATGATTGCTGTGATGAGCGTTGCCATGATCCGTCCTCTCAGTTCACCAGGTCGGTGCCGGACACGGTGCCGGAGAAGGCCACATCGGCGGAGTAGCCGGGGTAGCCGTGCTCGTGCACGTCCAGGCCCTCGATCTCCTCCTGCTCGGACACCCGCAGACCCACGGTCGCCTTGATGGTGGAGAAGATGATGCCCATGGTCACACCGACGAAGGCGGTGATGGCGAGGACTCCGACGATCTGGTTGAACAGCTGATCGAAGCCTCCGCCCCGGAGCAGACCGACCTCGGAACCGAAGATGCCGACGGCGAGCACGCCGAAGGCGCCGACGACGCCGTGCACCGATGCCGCACCGACGGGATCGTCGATCTTGATCTTGTCGAAGAAGGGCACAGCGACACAGACGATGACGCCGCCGATGAAGCCCACGAGCACCGCCCAGAAGCCGGTGATGACGTCCGGACCGGCGGTGATGGCCACCAGGCCGGCGAGCAGACCGTTACCGGCCATTGCGACGTCGGGCTTCTTGGTGGAGATCCAGGTGTAGGCCGTGGCCGCAATCGCACCGGCGGCGCCGGCGAGTGCGGTGGACAGCGCTGCGACGCCGATGGCGGGCCCGTCAGCGGTGAGCACCGAGCCCGGGTTGAAGCCGAACCAACCGACGAAGAGGATGAAGCAACCGATGATCGCGAATGGGATCGAGTGACCGGGAATCGCCCGGGGCTTGCCATCGGGGCCGTACTTTCCGATACGTGGACCGATGATCGCTGCACCGACCGCCGCAGCGACGCCGCCGGTCAGGTGCACGATGCCCGAACCTGCGAAGTCGGTGTAGCCCAGCTCGGAGAGCCAGCCGCCGCCCCAGGTCCAGTGCACGATGATCGGGTAGATCAGCGCGGTGAGGAACACCGTGTAGATGGCGTAGGCCTTGAACTTCATGCGCTCGGCCATCGCTCCGGCCACGATGGTCGCAGCAGTCGCTGCGAAGGCGACCTGGAAGAAGAAGTCGACCTCTTTGGTCACGAAGTCGTAGCCACCGGTACCCAGGAAGAACCCGGACGATCCGATGAAGCTGCCGAAGGTATCGCCGTAGGCGAACGCGAAGCCCACAGCAGCGAAGGAGATGATGGCCACACACATGTCCATCAGGTTCTTCATCATGATGTTGGACACGTTCTTGGCCCGCGTGAGGCCTGCGGTGAGGAAGGCGAAGCCTGCCTGCATGAACAGGACCAGCACGCCACACAGCATGATGAAGACGTTGTCCAGGTTGGTCTGGACAGTCTCGATGGTCAGGTCTTGCGCTGATGCCGGACTGGCCAGCACCGCCACGGTGGCACCGGCGATGCCGACCCCGACCGCAATCTTTGTTCGCTTTCGACTGAGCACGTTTCTCCTTCTCGGATCGCCCGCCGGCGTACCGACGGAGGCCCTGTGTTCCTGATGGCGAGCTGACTGCCAGCTCCTCGGCGAGGAACGTACGAGTCGATCGTTTCGGGAATGTTTCGGTGCGGTGAAGGGCTCCGAACTGTCGGCATCGAGGCCCACGAACCCGGGCGCGCAGCGGCGCAATGGCCCTCGGTGCGCTCAGTCCTCGGGGTCGAGGACGTGCATAAGGGCCCGACGGATCTCGGACTGGTACTCGGTGTCGAGCACCTGCCCACCGTCCGCATCGGTGACGTAGAAGGTGTCGACGACGTCGCCGCCCATGGTGTGGATCTTCGCGGATGCCACGTGGAGGTCCAGGTCCGACATGGAACGGGCGAGTCCGTACAGCAGCCCCAACCGATCGGCGCCGAGTGCCTCGATGACGGTGGCGTCCGACGCAGTGTCGTTGTCGAAGCGCACCCTCGGCGGGAACTGACTGACGCCGATCGCCCGACGTCGGACCTGACGCGCTC
>Ga0105045_10005103_pt1 | contig 11521 bp, 10 predicted proteins | sample MAT02_FD_78089 | JGI IMG/M metagenome (GOLD analysis project Ga0105045, IMG submission 78089) | Freshwater microbial communities from Lake Fryxell liftoff mats and glacier meltwater in Antarctica - MAT-02 (megahit assembly) | ecosystem: Environmental > Aquatic > Freshwater > Ice > Liftoff... | reverse complement strand
ATTCAAGCTCCCATTGAAAAAGTTTTTCTGGCTAAATTAGTTAAACTGGAAAAGTTAGATCTGGCTTATGAAACGCTAACAAAATCCACAATTTCTAAATCAGAAAAGCAACGTCTTGATTTCAATTTTTCGGATGAAATCAGAAACGCTTTCTATCTATTTGAAGAAGAGAAAAGTAAATTTCGTGTTAAGATTTCAAGTGCTGAAAATGGTTTTGAATTAAAGCAAGCTGTAAAACAAATTCTTGATTTGGTTAAAGCTTACAGACAAAAATGGGCAATCGGGCTTCAATTGGATATTCAGATTGATGTTCTTTCGAAAGAACCGGATTCAATGGAAATTCACCAAGCGATAATTGAGTTTGTAAATCAAGGAGGCGTTTTTTTTAAAGATATCATCGAACAAAAGAACAATCCAACCTTGATGAAAGAAATGAAACGAGTATCTTTGCTCATCGAAAAATATTAATACCAATAAGTATAGATATGTCAGAAGATCCATTTTTAAAACTAAAGGAACAGCTAGAACTGCAAGAATGGCCAAATGTTTTCTTATTCAAATTTATCATTCCAGCGGAGCCAGAAACCATTGCGAAAACGAGCGCAATCTTTAATGAAGAGGCAGATTTAACCTTGCATCCTTCAAAAAACGGTAAATATGTCAGTATTTCAGCAAAAGAAATGATGTTGGATGTTGATTCAATTATTGAGAAATACAGAAAAGCAGTAAAAATTAAAGGACTAATCGCATTATGATGGTATTGGCATTCTTATCCGTAGGGAAAATTGCAATTGCAATTTTAAGTGTTTCTTTGGCACTATTTATCTTGTTTCTTGGTTATAGAAAATTATTGAGTTATCTAAACAGAGACGAGCTAAACAAAGAGGAATATTGTGTTCTTTATTCGCTAGAGGAAAATCCTTCGAAAGGAATGATTCCGTTTTATTTTACAGCCGAAAAAGAACGCAATGTTGCGATTCAATTACTTGATGAAAAGTATGAATTAGTAACAGTTGTCAGCGAAAAAGATTGCACAGTTGGGGGGAATATTATTCGCTATGATTCAACGTCGCAGGCGAATGGTAATTATTATTATGCCTTGGTGAGCGACAATCAAAAGACGGTTAAGAAAATGACAATTGCGAATTAACTCAGACTGCATTAATTCAAAAATCAAGTTGTCGAGGTTTGTTTTTATCATGGTTTTTATTCAATAATACTCTCCACAATGGAGCAGCAACGCAAGGTAAAAACAATTCTCGTTCCATATTTTCAACAGACTAAAGTCCGTTGCAATTGATTTTTAGATCTATTTTAAATTCAACATCTTATGTCTCAATCGATTTTATGGATGCTTGTTTTTTCCTTCGGAGAGACTAGCGCAGTGTCATGGTGTCGCTTTGCGTCTATCATAAATGGTTCGTGCCATAAGTACTCGCTACCACGGTGGAGCACCGCAAGGTAAAAACGACTCTCATTTCATATTTTCAAAGGACTAAAATCCGTTCCTAGAGATTTTTTTATCTCATCTCTCAAATCTCATTTCTCCTAACTCTTTTAACAATTGGCTTTTAAAGAATTATGACATTTTGACTTATCTTTTTGTTTGGCAAAATAATTGAGTGAACTTAAATCATTAACTTTACACCTACGTAATAGAAATTATTTAAAAAAAAGAAAATATGGCATTAGAAATCACAGATGCAAATTTTGAAGAATTAGTATTAAAATCAAAAATCCCTGTTGTAGTAGATTTTTGGGCTGAATGGTGTGGACCATGCAGAATGATTGGACCAGTTATCGAAGAAATGTCTGGAGAATATGAAGGAAAAGCACTTATCGGCAAGGTAAATGTGGATGAAAACCCAGCAGTTTCTGCTCAGTTTGGAGTTCGTAATATTCCAACTATCCTATTTGTTAAGAACGGAGAAATCGCTGACAAATCAGTGGGTGCGGTTCCAAAAGGACAATTAACTGCAAAATTAGACGCTATTCTTTAAGAAGATTTAGTCTAATCAAAATTTTAAACTCGATTTTAGAACTTAGAAATAAGAACGGAAATCGAGTTTTTTTGTGAGTAATATCTTGACTCATAAATGTGAATCTCTACTATTTTATTGATATACAATACTTTAAACGCGTTTCAATATTTGGTCGCCATTCGTTTTGACTTGACATTGTGTCGCACATTTTTTGTGAAAATAAACTTGATACCAAGTGTCCATAGTTTAAAGATGTGTAAGAATTTACTTAAAAACGGAAACAAAAAATAAATTAATTTACATAATCGGGAATGAGAATAGGTTTTAAACTTCGATCTTAAATGTTTTATTGTTCAAAGTCTTATGTGCTCAATAAAAAATCAATTTTCCGTATATTTAGCGAAACAATTTTTTACCTCATGAAATTCACAGTACTCATTTCCTTCGCTCTTTTAACTTCGTTTGGAACTTTCGCACAAATTCAAGCTCGACCAAGTGATTCTGAAATCGCTACATTGCCTGAATGGGCGCAAAAAATGTATGGTATAAATCCATCCGTTTTTGAAGTGGATTCATTGTATAGTAATTATTACAAGCAATCCCCGTTCGTAAAATCATATCACACACAGTTTTACAAACGCTGGAGACGAAGTATTTCAAGTGCAATTTTGCCAAATGGTCAAGTGCAACAATTTTCGCCCGAAGAATTGAATGCAATCAAGCAGAATTATTTGAGTATTCAATTGCAGGAAAAAGCTTCGAATTGGAGTGTTGTTGGCCCAATCCATAATACGGAAGGAAATGGAACAATGGGTTCAGGTCAATCGAATGTTTTTTCTTTGGATCAATGCATTGGCAGTCCAAATGTATTGTATTTAGGAACTGAACCGGGCGAAGTTTACAAATCAATCGATGGTGCTTTGACATGGACAAACTCTTCCTTAACCATGGACTTTGGAAGCGGAGTTACTGCGGTTGAAGTTCATCCAGTAAATTCAAATATTGTTTTTGCTGGTGGTAATGCAGGCGTTTTTCGGAGTATTGATGGAGGAGGAGCATGGACGAACGTTCTGCCGAATTCAAATTTTAATGTCAATGAAATTTTAATCAATCCAGGAAATACGCAAATCGTTCTTGCTGCAACCGATAAAGGATTGTACCGCTCAACAGATGGAGGAACGAATTGGACGCAACTATACAATCAGAAGTCATGGGATGTAAAAACGAATACGGCAAATCCTGCAATTGTGTATTTATTGAAAAATAATCCAACTTTAATTATTTGTGAGTTTTATAGCTCGACGGATTATGGAGTTACGTGGACTTTACAATCGAATGGTTGGTACTCATCAACGGCAGGTGGACGAACAGATGGCGGAGCTAGATTTGGTGTCACAATTGCAGATCCAAATCGCATTTATGCTTATTTAATTGGTGAAGCAAAAACGAACGATTACGGTTACATCGGCGTTTTTAAAAGTATAAATGGTGGATTAAATTGGACTTTACCAAACTCTCCAACCGGCGGGCCTTACTCTGCAGCGCACCAAAATTTGGCGATTGGAACAACGACTTGGCTGTATCATCAAGGTTTTTACAATTGTGCGATTGTCGTTTCAAATACAAATGCGGATGAAATTCTCGTTGGAGGTTTAAATCTTTATAAATCAACGGATGGAGCTTCAACGTTTAATTCTGTTTCTGGTTATGTCGGCGGGCCATTGAACCTGCATGTTGATAATCAAGATTTTAGGGTGATAAATAATGAAACTTGGGTAACAACCGATGGTGGCGTTTATCATTCAAATGATTTTTTCATGAATGATTATGTTTTTATGATGGACGGTGTTCATGGTTCTGATTTTTGGGGATTCGGAAGCGGTTGGAATGAAGACGTTTTGGTCGGTGGGCTTTACCACAACGGAAATTTGGCTTATCATCAAAATTACGGGGATGGGAATTTCCTTGAGCTCGGCGGAGGAGAAGCACCAACTGGATACGTGAATCCAGGAAATAATCGCAAAACGTATTTTTCTGATATCGGTGGGAAATATTTGCCTTTGAATTTGAATGACCCAATTCTCAATTTTTCCAATGGAATGAGTCCAAATGAAGCTTATTGGCAAGCAGAATCAAGTGAAATGGAGTTTCATCCAAATTGCTATTCAATTGCTTTTCTGGGAAATGAGAATAAAATATGGAAAATAACAGATGGCGGTGGATCTTACAATTTGGTCAAAGAATTTGGAACTAATGCAAATAGTTTGGTTCATTACATCGAAATTTCATCTTCTAATCCAAATGTGATGTATGTAACGCAACGTCCTCCTAGTGGTGCTTTAGGAATTCTATGGAAAACCACGGATGCAGGAGCAACTTGGACTTCTTTGACTTTGCCATCAGGAAATAGCCGTCGAATTTTATTGGCATTAAATCCTGTAAATGAAAATGAATTATGGATTGCATTTCCGAGCGCAAGTAATGGAAACAAAGTCTATAAGACAACGAATGGTGGAATCGCTTGGAGCAATTTAACGACAACGATTCTTAACAACGAAGCAATTATTTCGCTTGCGCATATTGCTGGAACAGATGGCGGAATTTATGCCGGAACAGAGAGATCGATGTTCTACCGCAACAATTCGGCACCATGGGTAATTGACAATGGTGGATTGCCAACTTATACATCAACAAATATCATTCGTCCTTTTTACCGCGACGGAAAAGTTCGAGTTGCAACCTACGGAAAAGGAATATGGGAATCTAGTTTGAATGAGCAACCAACCGTACCAATTTGTCGCATTATGGTTGATAAATTCGATCAAACAGTATTTTGCGAATTAGATTCATTTTATTTTGAAGATCATTCTTTTTTAAATCATGACAATGCAACATGGCAATGGCAATTTCCAACGGGAAGTCCAGCAACATCCTCGCAACGAAATCCTTCTGTGCTGTTTTCGACACCTGGAAATCATTTAGCGATTTTAACAATCACGGATGGAACTGGAACGATTGACCAAGACTCCTTGACTGTAAATGTTACTAATTTTGTTCCAGCATCATTTATATCTGAAGGTTTTGAAAATGGATTTTTGCCTTCAGGCTGGTATCAATCAAATTATGATGGAAACGGGCAATGGTCGCTTTCTTCAGATGCTGGCGGATTCGGAAATTCAGCGCAAAGTGCGATTTTTGCAAATTACGATATAGATTCTCAAGGAACAAATGATGATTTGAATTTGTTTTTCAATGCGCAAAACACTTCCTTGGTAAACTTAACGTTTGACGTTGCCTATTCTCAATATGGCGGACAATATTCCGACACCTTGGAAGTCTTGCTTTCAACGGATTGTGGCGTAACATTCACGAGCGTTTATTTGAAAGGTGGAGCAACATTAGGAACTGCGCCAAATAGCACATCTTCTTTCACACCTGCTGCAAGTGAATGGCGCAACGAAACGATGGACATTTCAACTTTTTCAGGATTCGACAAAATCCTTGTTGCATTCAGAAACAAAGGACATTGGGGAAACAACATATATGTTGACAATATTAACATCACTTCCAATTTAGGAATTCAATCACTTACCAATGATTTTGATGTTTATCCAAACCCAATTTGCGCTGGAAATATATTGTATTTTAGCGGTTTAGCAAAAAGCGCAACGGTAAAAATCGTCAATCAAAATGGAAAACAAGTGATGAAAATGAAAATGGATTCAAATGAATTACAACTCCCAGATTCGATATCGGAAGGAATTTATTGGGTAAATATCCAGACCAAGGATATGATTTGGAATAGAAAGATTGTTGTGTTGGGGAGGTAGGATAAATAGGAGTACAATATCAACTACTTATAACTGATTGTTGTCAGATACGTCTGTGAATTTTAAAGAATTAGATTAATTTTGGTGCAAATGATTGTGTGTTGTTGCGCATAGTCAATTGTTTCTTTCAACTTCAACCAATCTTTTTTTAATCCCGAACCTCCAACTTTTCCTCCATTTCAAACGTTGTAGGAATAGGTATCCCGTGAGGAACTTATCGTTTACTTTTAAACTTCGAAAAATGATTGTGTTGGTTGGATTGGTGATGTTGGTAGTTTTTGGTACTTTATTATCGAATTATCGTAATTAAAAAGAAACACGGTCCACTGTGTTTTTGCGCAAATAGACATTGATGATAGATCGAGCATCTCGGTCTTCGCTCCGAATATCGATAAACATTTTCCAATGAATTGGCGTTTTTTTATTAAAATGAAATGGCGCATATCCAAAACCGTTAAAACTTCCTCGCTCAATTAAAACGATACTACGTTCAGATTTATGTCTTCCCCTTTCAAGAATGTAGAACGATTCGCCATTAAAAAATAAATCTTCAATGATTTTGTGACATCGAAAATTATAATCCGCTGAAGCTTCTTCTTTAATACAAGCTCCTTTACATTTTTTGATTTCGTAATGAAAGCAAGACGTTTTTGTTGGATATAAATCGCAGAGTTTTTGACACAACTCGTATGTTTCACATAAATGCGTCAAATAATTTGTTCCTTCTTTTTTGGTCGAGAAAGAAGCCAAAGGTGCTTCCGTCAATTTAGCTGTGCTAGAGACATGAAAATGAATATAACCTGCTTCGTCTTCGAAATGATATAAACCATAAGGAAAAAGATTCTTGCGAAGCATTCGGTTATTCTTTGGTTTGTGTTGCTTAATTAATTGTGATTCTAACAATAAAGCAATCAGTTCCGAACCTGTCAATTCATATTCGATTCGAGCAATTTCATTAATCATCTGAGTTCCTTTTGATGTCTTCGTATTTCTCAAATGTTGCTCAACCCGTTTTTTTATCGACTTGCTTTTGCCTATATAAATAAGTTGGTTTGTGTCATTGTAAAATTTGTAAATCCCGCATTTTGATGGAATCTCGTCCAATTCTTCCAGACTTAAATTTGGATGTAACTTCTTAGGGTTGAGTTCTTCTTGAATAAATGTACTTAAGTCGTTGGTATCCGTTTCCATGAGTAAAGTAAACAAATGTGCCGTTGCCAGCGCATCTCCACCAGCTCTGTGGCGACCATTCAACGCAATTCCAAGACTTCTCGTAAGTTTTCCTAAACTGTAAGACTCATGTCCAGGAATAACATGTCTCGAAGATCGAACCGTACATAAATGCGGACGACGATAATCAAAACCTAACCAGCGAAATTCTTGGCGAATAACGCCGTAGTCAAAACCGACATTATGAGCGACAAAAACACAGTCCGCTGTGAATTCAATAATATCTTTTGCTATTTCGTAAAACTTTGGAGCATCCTCCACCATTTTATCGCTGATGCCTGTTAGCCTTACAATGAATTCAGGAATTGGCATTTCTGGATTGATGAGCGTTTGGTATTCATCAATAATTTCTTTGCCATTATGCTTATAGATTGCTATTTCAGTCATTTTGGAGGCTTTTGGACTGCCACCCGTCGTTTCAACATCTATAATTGCATACATCATTACTACAAAATAAGGCATTTTTTAGTGTCCTTTTTCGTTTTTTCTGATTTATTTTTGTTTCAGCCCTTAGATTTAGAAACACGGTATGGATTCTTGGAATAAGTTCGTGAATTTCTTAATTACAATAGTTTCATTTTACACTTTTTAAAATTAAAAAGTGTGATTGATTACATTTAATCAAATGAAAAACTGAGAATAACTGCAATTTTTCAAAGGAAAGTTGTGTTTTTGTATTCAAATGAACTTCTATGAAAAGACAGTCGATTAACGATTTAGTAATTTGGAAAAGTAAAGTAAATTGAAAACCTTTGATTATTCAAGGGACGCGGCAAATTGGTGAAACATTTATAATGAAGGCTTTTTGGGAATCATATTTTCAAAGCAAAGCGTTTATAAACTTCGAAAGTAGTGAATGTTTACATCCTGTTTTTAAGCATGATTTTGATATTGGGAGAATTATTTCAGTATTCGAAATTGAAACAGGTATTAAAATTGATCCAGCACACACCTTAATTATTCTAGATGAAATTCAAGAGGTTGAAAAAGTTTTAGGAACTTTGAAATATTTTAAGGAAGTTGCTCCGCAAAATTTTGTAATCGTCGCTGGTTCTTTCAATGTTGTTTCTCTTAAAAAAAATACTTTCTTAGTAGGCAATGTTGATTTTTTAAAACTTTACCCTTTAAGTTTTAAGAATTTTTAATCAACATGCATGAAAGTGGCTTATTGGATGCCTTGCAAGAAAAAAATCAAATTTTAATTGAATTTAGAGGAGCTTTGAGAGAACAATTTTTTGCACAAGAATTAGTGAATTACAAGGAGTTATATTTCTGGACAATGGAAAGAGCAACGGCCGAATTAGATTTTATCATACAAAAAAATCAATCCATTATTGCAATAGAAGTAAAAGCCGAAGAGAACTTAAAAATCAAAAGTTTAAAAGTTTTTGAATAAAAATTTCAAACTAAAAATACTACACGAGTTTTGATGAGTCCATACAGAAAAGAAGATTGGTTGGAAAACATTCCACTTTAGCCCGTTTGATTGATTTGTTAAATCATGCAAAACTCAAAACCTCGACTTCAACACTTCCGCTGGCGATGCGTGCAAAGCCTCAGCGTCGTTAATTCGGAACTCTAATAGTTGTGTTCATACCTCCCATCTCCTCTTAATCTTCCTCTTTCTGTATATTCATTTTCTGATTCTTTTTCCTCAAAATCATAATCTTTTCCAAGTTGAATTAGTTTCCCATTGAATAGAATCGATTTGTTTGCTGGAATTTCAATAATCACGTAAAAATCTTGTAATCTAAATTTATCTGATTTTGGATAGTCATAACTTGTTCCAACTTTCAAAGAATCACCAATCAAAACCATTGGATGATGAATGTTTTTCGCTTTTTTAACTGCTGCGGTCATCGTATGCGCCTTTGCACTTGCAATTTCGTGGATGTGAAATAAACTGTCTTTCGATTCTCTAAATTTGAATCGAATGTCTGAATTGTAAATACGATTGTCTTTTATTTCCATTAGCCAATCCTGATTTCCTGCGATTACTTTTATATTTCCGGTATTCGCCCATTGTGGCAAATCGGATTCAATGATTAATTGTTCGGTTGAAACAACTCCAATTGATCGTTTGATTTCGCCTGTAATTGTCATGTCGCGCCCAGTTTTTAATCCTAGCCAAATACAAATAACACCTCCAACTATTGCGGTTAAAAACAATAACCAAAGACTCGTTCTTGTCCATTTATTTTTAAGTTTAAATAGTATATAGAATCCAAAAAGGAATAAAAATAAAATGACAGAACCTGCCAACATTGATCCACCAATCCAAGCTGTTGAAACATCGCTAGAAGACGAGAGTGCTAATTCGCCAATTTGCGATATTGATAAAAATCCTGAGTCGGTTTTAGCTGGGATGAATTGAAAACCGCCAACCAAAAATGCTAGAAATGCAATGAGAGATATAATTCCAATAAAGATCGAAAAAAGTGCAAAAGCTACGCTAACGGCACGACCAATGAAATTTATTTTCTTAGCATAAGGTCCGTTTTCTCGAATTTGTGAAGCAAATTTCCGTGTTGATTTTCTAAAAGTGTCGGCAGCATTTTCCACTTCTTCGCGAACAGTTTCAACGGTAATTGGTTTACCTTTCATTCTCAATCTATCAATAGTCGAGTTTGTTTTTGGAACAACAATCCATAAAATAATGTAAAGCAACATCCCGAATCCACCGAATAGAAAAATCAATACCCAAATAATTCGAATGATGACAACATCCATGTTAAAGTAGTTTGCAATTCCCTGACAAACTCCTGCAATTTGCGCATTTTCTGTGTCGCGATACAAACGCTTTTCGTGCTTTGCATCAGATTCTTCTTGCTTTCCAGCTTGTGACTGGTTCTGTGAATGACTTTGCGATTGATTAGTCGTTTCTTCATCTGTGTGAACATATTCCTCAGGTTCGCCAAGTGTTTCAATAATTGATTCAATATCAACTAATTCAACAACTTCTTTGCTGCCATTAAGTTTTTCCTTACAGAGTTCGGCAATTCGAATTTCGATATCCTCAATAATTTCTTCAGAGCCTTCTTGATTATTCAAGCTACGTCGCAAACGCACTAAATAATTATCGAGTCTTTCGTAGGCATTTTCTTCAATGATGAAATTTATACCTTTAATATTTACTGAAATGGTCTTTTTCATGGTATTAGTCTTTAATTATTTTTTCTACTGCGGTTTGTAATTCTTGCCATGTTGTATCAAGTTGTTCTGTAAATTCTTTTCCTGAATCGGTGAGAGAATAATATTTTCTTGGCGGTCCACCTGTCGATTCCTCCCAACGGTAAGAAAGTAATTCTGCATTTTTCAAACGCGTTAATAATGGATATAAAGTTCCTTCCACCACTATAAGCTTCGCTTCCTTCAACTTTTCCAAAATTTCTGAAGGATATTGCTCCTGCGATTTTAAAATTGAAAGAATGCAGTACTCCAAAATTCCTTTTCGCATTTGTTGCTGTGTATTTTCTACATTCATTTGCTAATAGTTTATACAAAGATATGGATAATAAAAGGTAATATGCAATACATAGTACTATAAAAATTTGAATAAATTATTTAAAATATTGATATTCAGCTATTTTAAATGTATAATAATTTTAAAAAAAGTTAATTTCTATTAGATTTTCATTTAAATAAAGATCTTTTTGGCAAGTATAGAAGTTGAAATTTTCGAAATTATTAATTCTTTAATTGGCAAAAACAAAATGGATTTTAATTTTCTTATTTACATTTTAGTTTTATAAAATGTAACCTATTTTGGACCGGATAAGTTAGATACTTGACTTTACATAAACTTCATTGACAAATTTGACTTTATTTTGTTCGTGAAAAAATTATATTAATTCTAGAAATTATCAATTGAAACAATTTAGAAAGGGACAAGATATAATGTGGAAGCAGCGTTTTTCAAATTTTAATAAAGCTTTTTCTAAGTTCTAAAAAGACCATTCTTTTAATAAAGCGGAATTATTCAAATGAAACTCAAGATGAAAACTCCACTGATATTGTTTTGGATGAAATGCTAAAGGAAGGGTGAATACAACGATTAGAACTTACGCATGGATTGGCTAGGAATGTTGAAAGATTATGCTGAACATCAAGAAAACACTATGATTAGAGGTTTTATGGATACGACACGAGAAGCATTTCAGTTGCAAATTATTGATAAGGGAGAAGTATGGATGGATGGAAGGATGGATATGACTCAATGTGAAAAATAGAGATTGAATTGACGATTTGTTGCTTCCATATTTGTTCGTTATTTCTATATTCAAATTGACAGAAAACAAGAAATTTATTGTTCATATAAAAAGAGTTGGGAAGTATTTTACGAAAAGGAAATAGAATGAAATGGATTTCTTTCTCGTTTCATATCAATAAAGAACTTTTTAAATCATAATTTATCAAAATCTCTAGCAACTTGCCTCAAAGAAGGAGCCAAACCTGATTCTTTTTTCATAACCAAAATTT
>Ga0105045_10005102_pt1 | contig 11523 bp, 7 predicted proteins | sample MAT02_FD_78089 | JGI IMG/M metagenome (GOLD analysis project Ga0105045, IMG submission 78089) | Freshwater microbial communities from Lake Fryxell liftoff mats and glacier meltwater in Antarctica - MAT-02 (megahit assembly) | ecosystem: Environmental > Aquatic > Freshwater > Ice > Liftoff... | reverse complement strand
AGCGTATAAACGGCTTCCAGTGTCAACTGAACAAAACCAGTCGATACACGGGTCAGCAACCGACGCCAAACCGTTTGAAAGCGATGATATACCGGCGTGGCCAGTATAAAACCCAACAACAGCGACCCAATCAGTTCAACGTTCATAAAGTACGAAAGCGGGTAGGCCGCCGTACCCGATGCGGGCACCAGCCCCACCATTTTTTGCAGATACGCCACTGCCGAACTTAGGTCTGCCGCCCGAAAAAACACCCAGCCCACCAGCACAACCAACAGCGCATAGACGTGCCCCACAATGGCCGGGAGCCGTTCGAGCCGTTTAGCCAGCCCAGCCCGCTCCATGAGCAGAAACAGGCCGTGATACAACCCCCAGATGATGAAATTCCAGCTTGCTCCGTGCCACAGCCCCGTCACAAAAAACACAATGAGCAGATTTCGGTAGGTGCGCAAATTGCTGCCCCGGTTGCCGCCCAGCGGGATATAGACGTAATCACGAAACCAACTCGAGAGTGATATGTGCCAGCGTCGCCAGAAATCCTGAATGGACCGGGCAATGTAGGGGTAATTGAAGTTCTCCTTGAAATCGAAGCCCACCATCTTACCCAGCCCGATGGCCATATCAGAATAGCCCGAAAAGTCGAAATAGATTTGGAGCGAATATGCCACAATACCAAGCCAGGCCGTGGCAGTGGGGTAGGTGCTGGGCGGAGCGTTAAAAATGGTATCGGCCACCTGCGCAAACGTATTGGCCAGCAAAATTTTCTTGGCCAGCCCAATAATGAACCGCTCGGCCCCAACGCCAAACGTTGAGAGGGTAACACGGCGGTCATTTAGTTCGGGAGCAATGTCGGCGTAGCGTACAATGGGGCCGGCAATCTGGTGCGGAAACATGGCCACGTAGGTGCCAAAATCCAGAAAGCTGCGGTTGGCCCGAATGCGCCCCCAGTAAATGTCGAGTGTGTAGGAAATGCCCTGAAACGTATAAAAGCTGATACCGATGGGCAGGACAATCTGTGCCAGCGTCAGGTTCTCAGATGCCGGAAACATGAACGCCTGCGCAAAGCCCCGCGCCGAATCAAACAGAAAATTCGTGTATTTATAGTAAAATAGCAGCGATAGACTGCCGACCAGCGACAGCCACAAACCTGTTTTGCGATGCCCTTTCTCAACAAGCCGCCCGGCCATGAAGTTGATCAACGCCGATGCCAGTAACACTAGCACCACCGGACCTTCGCCCCAGGCATAAAACATCAGACTGGCAAAAAATAGCAGTGCGTTCTGCCACCGTTTAGGAGTTAGGTAATAAGCTATCAGGAAAAATGGCAGGTAGAGGAATAAGAATATCGCCGAACTGAATAGCATATTAAGCAAGGGAAAAAGGCCGAAACACCAAAAGTACCGTGCAAATTATCGTTTACCAGAATCGTGGTTTTCTTTTTGCGTAACTCTATTATGTTTTGTTGGGAAATCGCGCATCAAATTCAGTACCAATTTTGCCAGATAGTACGCTGATCCCGTCGTTGCGGCTCACCCCAACGATGCCGGTATGCAGCAGTGACGGCCTGATTTGGGCCGCCAATTGGCAAGCATTTGGGCCGGAGGCAATTGCAGACCACTAAATTGCCGTATTTTGTCGCGATAAAACAGGACAGGGCAGCCAATGAACTTTCAGCGTAAAGCGGTTGTGCATCAGGGTAGTAAAATGGCTATTCTTCTGGCTATGAGCGTAGCGGTCTGGATGGGCTGTTTAGCCTGTAGTGCAGACTTCCCGGCAGCGGACACCAACGTTCGCGTTCCACCCGCCACCACGCCTGTCTCATCTTCCTGCGCCTGTGCCACTACAACTACAGGCAGTGGTACAACATCAGTGGCAACCACGCCTGTCAGCCCAACCGTGGCCGCTCCTATCGTGGTGGATACGCTCATTGGTGTTGCGCCACCCCGGTTTGTTCCGAACGGGGGTAATCTATACGTTGGTACGCCTGTTCGTATTACCGCCGATTCGCTCCCTCCACAGGCCGTTATCGAGTACTCTGTGGATGGTGGGCAACAGTGGAAAACAGGCCAGCAATTCGCACTTATAGACGGTGGGTCGTTGCTGACGCGCATCCGGCTCGGCACCAGAACAACCCGATTCCGCAGCACGCCATTCAGCGTTTATTTTAACAGGGTGCTGATTATTGGCAATAGCATCATGAGCCATGCTCCGGACGCCAGCATCGGCTGGACCAATTTTAATGGTATGGCGGCTTCGGCTCCCTCCAACGACTTCGTGCATTTGCTCACGCAACGGCTAAGATTGCTGCAACCCGCCGTGCAAATCAAACTACAATCGGGTGGCGATTTTGAGCGGAATTACGTCAATTTTAAACTAACTGACTGGAACGAGCCGCTGAGTTTTGTGCCTGACCTGATCATCATTCGCATTGCCGAGAACATTGACGAAAGCAGCGTTGACCGCCTGAATCTGGAGACGTACTACCGCAACATGCTCACGAAGCTGGTTGGCAGCTCAAAAACGGTTAAGGTCGTTTGCTCCACCAGCTTTTGGTATCAGCCCCGTACCGATGCCATCATCAAGAAAGTAGCGGCAGAAAAAGGCGTTCCGGTGGCTGAATTGTGCAAACTCGTGGGCCGACCGGAGTATATGGCGCTGCAATACAAAGACATCGGCGTAGCCAAACACCCTAACGACGCCGGTATGCAACAGATTGCTGATTTACTCTGGGCGGCTGTTCAGTAAAACAGCCGGCAAACCCCACCTATACAAACGGCTTGCAGAAAGGAGTTCTGCAAGCCGTTTGTATTCGTAAAAACCAGTTCGTCAGAAAAACGACAGCCGCAAGATGAAGGGGCTGCTGCCGTAGATTATTCGCGAGTTATTACTATTGGCATTTAAGTTATAGAGGGCGGTCAGGTTCACACCAAACCGGCGCGAAATGGGCTGCATGTAGGTCAGACCAAGCAGCGGTGTAGTGAGGCTGAGACTCGCGTTTCGAGTGGGTAAATTATCTACCTTTTGCTGGATGGTTGTTGTCTCCACTTCGCCGTGCAGGTATAGATTAGGCACAATAGACGGGATAGCTTCGTACATAGCAAACCCACGACCTCCGTACTGGTTAAGCGTACTTGGCTGGAAAAATGGACCCTTGTAACGCGTGTAGTTATATGTACCGCCAATGCCCAGAATCAGGTGTTCGGCAGCCTGATACGCAACAACCGGCGAAACGCCGAGACTAAACGGATTGCCGAAGCGGAAGCCGTTGATGCCACCGCCAAAACGAAGCCGTTGCGCGAAGGGAAGTGGTTGCCCATCAATTGTTTGGGTTCGTAGCGGTTCACGTCCCTGATCACGCCGGTCTTCCGGGTCGGCGGTGATCTGACCAAACGCTAAGGGGCTGCTGAGCAGGGCAACCACAAGGAATAATTTTTGTATGTGATGCATGATCTTAAAAAGAAAAACTTGTCCGAAACGGCTGATCGAACATGACTTAGCCGCGTCCATTTTAACGAAAACAGACCGTTTAATAGTACGTACATAACCCCACGCGCATTGCTTTCGTTTACGCGCTTTGCTCAGGCACCGATCTCAGAATGTGAACTCTTTTACCTCAGGGTCGTTGAGCAGCCTTTTGATGCATTTTTCGTGATCTTTCTGCGAGCCGTCAACGCGCCAGTGACCAATAATCTCGGTACCAATCCGTTGTTGTTGATTGCGCGTCGGCGTTAGGCCGCACTCCTCAAAAAACTTCTCGTACTGGTTCAGGGTCTTGTTTTTGAACTGCGTCACGATTTTATAATCGCGGGTTTGGTTGAATCGCTGAATGCGTTTGCTCAGGCCTACCAGCAGCAACAGTGATGCGCCAATAAACCCAAAACCCATCAGCGCAATGTCGTACTGACCACCGCCCAGACACATGCCGAGGGCCGACACTGCCCAGACCGTGGCCGCTGTGGTCAGGCCCTTTACGCGGTTGTCTTCCCGAAAAATGATGCCCGCGCCCAGAAAGCCAATACCGTTCACGATGTTGGCCGCAATCCTATCGCCAGAGCCGCCAATACGCCCCGACACCATCGTGAACAGTGCTGATCCTACGCAGATCATAATCATGGTGCGAAACCCGGCCGCTTTGCCGTGATACTCGCGCTCGGCCCCAATCAGCCCGCCCATGAGCAGCGCAACGGCGAGTTTTATAATGTCTTCCTGTATGAATTGCATGCTTTTTTGTCATTCCGAGGAACGGGGAATCTCAATGTAAAGAATGTACAAGTCTCAAGATGCTTCCTTCATCAGCATGACAAAAAGAGAACCTAACCCAGCGCGAAACCGTTGAAAATAGGATAGAGTTTCTCCTGTTTTTCTTCGCATGACGCCAGCTATTGACGTCGATCAGCCCCGCGCTGTCGACCACCTCGACCCTAAGCAGTTTATTATTATCAAGGGGGCGAAAGTACATAATCTCAAAGGAATTGACGTTGCCATCCCGCGCAATAAACTCGTGGTGCTTACCGGCCTGTCGGGGTCGGGTAAATCATCGTTAGCTTTCGATACGCTCTTTGCCGAAGGGCAGCGGATGTACGTCGAGAGCCTGAGCAGCTATGCGCGGCAGTTTCTGGGCCGCATGGAAAAGCCCGACGTTGAGTATATCAAAGGCGTCTCGCCCGCCATTGCCATCGAGCAGAAAGTTTCGACCCGCAACCCGCGCTCTACCGTTGGCACCTCCACCGAAATTTACGATTACCTCAAACTTCTTTTCGGGCGGGCCGGTATCACCTACTCGCCTATTTCTGGCCAGGAAGTCCGGCGCGACACCATCACCGACGTAGTGAAGTATATTTTCTCGTTCGAGACTGGGAAGCGTGTGCTGATTATGACCCCGCTGATTGTTCACGAGGGCCGGACGCTGGACTACGAACTGAAAATCCTGCTCCAGAAAGGCTACACCCGTGTGGTCATAGACGGGCAAACGGTGCAGGTCGAAGAACTGCTCGAACAGGAAGCCGACCGCGTAAATGCACTTGTGAACGGGGCCAGTCTGGAACTGCTCGTGGATCGCGGTACGGTGCAGCTTGACGAGACCGGCCAGCCCGACGAAGATACGCAGTACCGCTTTTCTGATTCGGTACAAACGGCATTCAACGAGGGCAACGCCGTGTGCCGCGTATCCATTACCGACCGCGACAACGTTCAAGAAGCGTCGCGGGGTTTCTCCGACAAGTTTGAACTGGATGGTATTACGTTCGAGGAGCCGAGTGTCAATCTCTTTACGTTTAACAATCCCTACGGAGCCTGCCGCCGGTGCGACGGCTTCGGCAAAGTCCTCGGTATCGATCCCGATCTGGTCATTCCCGACAAAAACCTGTCGGTGTTCGAGGGCGCCATTATGCCGTGGCGGAGTGAGAAAATGAGCCAGGAGTTTCTGAAGCCTTTGCTCAAAAACGGCATCCGCTTCGATTTTCCCATTCACCGGCCCTACAAAGACCTGACGCCCAAAGAGCAGAAATTGCTTTGGGCCGGTAACAAATACTTCGATGGGCTGGACCAGTTTTTTCAGTTTGTTGAAAGTCAAACCTTCAAGGTGCAGTACCGCGTGATGCTGTCGCGCTACCGGGGTAAAACTACCTGCCCCGAGTGCCGGGGGTCGCGGCTGCGCAAAGACGCGAGCTACGTGAAGGTGGGTGGGGCGAGCATTACCGACATTGTGCTGATGCCCATCACCGAAGCCGCGCAGTTTTTTCGCGACCTCGAGCTGCCCGCCCATCAGCAGCAGATAGCCAGCCGTATCCTGACCGAAATTCAGAACCGGCTCGATTATATGGAGCGCGTTGGTCTCGGTTATCTGACGCTCAATCGCCTGACCAACAGTTTGTCGGGGGGTGAATATCAGCGGATCAAACTCGCTACGTCGCTGGGATCAGCGTTGGTGGGGTCCATGTATATTCTGGATGAGCCAAGCATTGGCCTGCACCCACGCGATACCAAACGGCTGGTGAGCGTGCTGGAAACCCTGCGCGACATGGGCAATACGGTCATCGTGGTTGAACACGAAGAAGAAGTCATGCGGGCCGCCGATCAGCTCATCGACATCGGCCCCGACGCTGGTACGCTTGGCGGTGAACTGGTATTTCAGGGTTCGTTGAAGGAAGTGAAGAATGAAGAACGAAGAGTGAAGAACGAAGGACAGGAAACCGTTGATGACGATGATAGCGACAGCCGTTCTTCGTTCTTCACTCTTCATTCTTCGCTAAAAAAATCGCACACGCTCGACTTCCTGACTGGTCGCGAAACGGTGCCGGTACCATCGTTCCGGCGCAAATCGGCCAATTTTATCGAAATCAAAGGGGCGCGGGAAAATAATCTCAAAGACGTTGACGTCAAGTTTCCGCTTAATACGCTTACCGTTGTGACGGGCGTGTCGGGGTCGGGTAAGAGTACGCTCATCCGTAAGGTGCTGTACCCGGCGTTGCTGCGGCAGCGGGGCGAGGCCGCCGAAGAAGCGGGTAAATACGCCGAACTGACCGGCTCGCTCGACCGTATCAAGGCCATTGAAATGATTGACCAAAACCCGATTGGCAAGTCGAGCCGCTCGAACCCCGTTACGTACATCAAAGCTTACGACTACCTGCGGCAGGTCATGGCCGAGCAACCCGTGTCCAAATCGCGGGGCTACAAACCGAGTCACTTCTCGTTCAACGTCGATGGCGGTCGCTGCGAAGTGTGTCAGGGCGAGGGCGAGGTAAAGATCGAGATGCAGTTCATGGCCGACATTTACCTCAAGTGCGAGGGTTGTGACGGTCGCCGGTTCAAACAGGAGGTGCTGGAGGTAACATTGCGCGGTACCCTGCCGGGCGACAAAAACATCTCCGATATTCTGAACCTGACCGTCGATGAAGCCATCGACTTCTTCCGCGTCGCTGACCCTAAAATGGCCGATAAACTCCAGCCGTTGCAGGACGTTGGCCTGGGCTATATTGGGCTGGGGCAGTCGGCCAATACGCTGAGCGGGGGCGAGGCACAGCGCGTCAAACTGGCGTCGTTTCTGGGCAAGGGCAACCCGAACAAAGGCGGTACGCTGTTTATCTTCGACGAGCCGACAACGGGGCTGCATTTTCACGATATCCGCAAACTGCTGGTGGCCATTAACGCACTGGTGGATCAGGGCGATTCGGTCATCATTATCGAACACAATATGGAGGTCGTTAAAAACGCCGATTACATCATCGACCTCGGCCCGGAGGGTGGCGATACCGGCGGCTACGTCACCTTCACCGGCACCCCCGAAGCAATGGTCAAACTCCCCGAAGGCGAAAACTACACCGCCGATTATCTACGCGGGAAAGTGTAGCCTTCAGTTCGCTTTCAGACTCTGAATCCATTCCCGGATTAAGGCGACGCCTTCGCGGTGGGTAACTTTGCGGGCTACTTCGGGCATCATCACGCCGGGGTCGGTCGATTCTAATCGGTACACCAGAATAGACTCGTCGGGTTTGCCGGGCGTTATGTCGTACTGTCGCCCGCCGGAGCCGCGCCCGGCGGCAACGGGCGTTTTCAGGATACCCCAGGCTGTGGGATTCATCTCATTGTAGCGCAGGTTCAGGCCCGAGGTGCTGGCTGGTCCGTCGGGGCGGTGGCAGTGGGCGCAGTTGATGTCGAGCCACGCACGGGAGCGGGCGTCGAGACTGCCAGTGGTGGGGTCGTTCCAGACGGGCGTTTTGGGTACGTCGGCGAGGGTGGGCAGGCCAATGAGCAGGCCGTGTTTTTGCCAGTAGGTAAGCTGATTTTCGGGGCCGTCGGCGTAGGCTAAATCGCCGTTGAGCTGGCGGGCCGAGGGGCCAATGGGCATAAGTTTTTCACTGCGGTTGTGGCAGCCCTTGCACTGGTTCAGGTTGGGCATGACGTAGGTTTGGCGGTGGGTGTTGCCTGCCTGGTCCAGATACGTGACCTCGGTTTGTTCGCCCGCTACTTCCAGCACGGCATCGGTTTGTTCGGCATTCCAGACGTATTCGAGGGCTTTCCAGCCGGTAGTTTCGTGAACCAGTAACCGCGTTTCGAGCAATCGTCGGCCTTTCGCGGCATCGCGGAAATCGGTCGGGAAATAAAACGTTTTGATGAGTACCGTACCCACCGGAAAGGCCAGTACGTCGTCGGGGTTATACGGCACTGGCTGGCCCGCTGGCAGTTTGACGAACCGTAGTTTTTCGGCGTAATCCGAGAACAGGGGCGTGTTGAGCTGGTACGGCAAAATTCCGTCGGCAGGTTTCTGATCGGCCAGTTGTCCCGTAAAAAAGCCCCATTCCGACAGGTTTTCTGGCGCGGCTGTTTGCAGACTGTTGGACCGGAGTGTGAAGGAGACGGAGAGGAGGAAAACGGCAAGGGCAGCGATAATCTTCATTTCAGGGTCAGTTTGGCGTCGGTCAGCGGCTGGAGGGTGCAGTTCTGGGCATCGGCGTTGCGCGATATTTTTTTGAAGTTATTGGCCGCGTCCATGTTGGCAAAGGTGGCGCCGGCGTTGTTGCGCAGGCAAATGTCCATCGTGGCGGGCCGGGCGTATTTCTCGTCGGCGATACCATCCCACAGAATGTCAGGAACGTCTTTGCCGAACTTCAGTTTGAACCGAAACATCAGCCCCATCCGGCCTTCACGGCTCGGATAGCCGCGCTCGCGCTGATAGGTGTTGTCGTGAATATTGATTTTGGTGGGGTAGGGGTAATAGTCCTTGTCGGCAATGGGTTTTTCTGTCATGTAATAGCTGATGACGCCCGTGCCGATGCTTTTGTTGTTGATAATCTGGTTGTCGAAAATTTCGACCTCGCTTGTCGCCAGAATCATCACCCCCGTACCCGCCGGAACGCTGGCCACGATGTTGCCCTTCGGCGCGAAATTCTCGAAGTTGTTGTTCCTGATCTGGTTTTTATAGACTCGCACATTGCCGCCCCGTTTCTGCACAAGGTCGGGCAAATCGAACACCAGAATGCCGCCCGTATTGTCATGGGCGTTGTTTTCATACACGTCGGCCATCAGCGAATTCTCGATTTCGATACCTGCCACGTTATGAAACGCTTCGCACCGACGCACAATGATGTTCTTTGACTGCCCCACGTAAATACCCGCATCTGATGCACCGATGGCCACGCAGTCCTCGATCAAAACGTTCTGGCACTGCACCGGATAGAGTCCATACGAGCCGTTGTCGGGGCCGGGTTTACCAGTCCATTCTACCTTTACATTGCGGAACGTGATACCATCCACATTCATGGTTTTGATGCAGTCGCCTTTGGTATCCTGAATGGTCAGGTTTTCGATAGTGATGTTCTGACCGTTGCTTACCCGCAGTCCTTCGGCCCCGTCGGTCTGCCCTTTGAACGACAGTACGGTTTTGTCCATGCCCTGCCCCCGAATCACGATGTTTTTCTTGTCTTCGAGCGACAGACTGCCCGTGAACGTAAATGTCCCAGCGTCTAATTGAATCGTTTCGCCGTCGTTGGTCAGGATAAGTTGTTTCTGAATGGCCTTTTGCACGGCGGGCGAATCCACGCCGGACTGTGCCCGAGCGGTCAGGGATAGCAGGCAACAGCTAAGAAGGATAATAAACGGGGTTTTCATGGCTCAGGATGTCAGTTGGTCAGGTAATGTAAAGCTACTGAATAACCGGCCTAACCGGCTGCTTTGCCGCTGATTATCTGTCTGCCGGTTCGTAACTTTCGCTATGCTTACCATACTCACGTCCTCAACATGGCTCCTTGTGGCCCAGCCTTTTGTTGCTCAACCCGACTCGCTGCCTCCGCTGCGGCAGGTAGAGCTGAGCGGGCAGGCGGGGTTCGTGATTCCGCACGCGCCCGATCTGGTCCCGATTTCGGGCAACATGCCAGTGGGTATTACGCTGAGTTATGGCCAGACCAACCGTACCCGCCGGGCCTATGAAAGCTGCAACTGCTTTGCCCAAACCGGATTTTACCTGAACTACATGACGTTCAACAGCCCCGCCGTGCTGGGCCGGACGGTGGGCGTGGGTGGCTTTTTTGAACCCCGCCTGTCGAATGTGTCGCGCCCAACGTATCTATCCATGCGCATCACGGCGGGGCTAACGTACCTCACGCGCCCGTTCGATGCGGTCAGTAATCCGCAGAACACGTTTTTCAGCGCGCCCATGAGCGGTTTACTGGCCCTGAGCGTACAGGCTCATCAACGTCTGAGTAGCCAGTGGGAACTGGTGGCAGCCGCCAACTATAACCACATCTCGAACGGCGGTATTCGACAGCCCAACCGGGGTATGAACTTCCCAACGGCTTCGCTGGGGCTGCGCTATCAGCTACAACCGGCCTCATTGCCCAACCCACAACGCTGGCGTATCAACGCGCCCGACACCCGCTGGTTTGGCCGCGCCGTGCTGTCAGGTTCTGTGCGGGTACTGCCCCAAACCGATCAGTTGCCCGAACAAACGCGGCCTATCTGGAGCATTATCGGGCTGGGGGGGTATCGGCTTAGCCGTTTCAACGCGCTGTCGGCAGGGCTGGAGTATCTGGACGATGGATTCATAAAAGGGCAAATCCAGCGCGATGGGCTGGCACAGAACTACCGGCAACTGGCCCTGCTGGCAGGGTACGAGCGGTGGCAGGGGCGGTATCGGTTTGCGGTGCATCAGGGAATGAATCTATTATCGCCCGGCGTACCCTATACCTCACGGTTTTTTCAGCGGTACCAGCTGCTCTACGTCTGGCCGGGCGGACTGGTGGCGGGAATCGGCCTGAAAGCCAACCTCAACGTGGCCGAAGGTTTCGATGCGCGGCTGGGCTGGAGTTTCTAAGCGGGTGGTGGGCTGTGAATGACCAGCGTGTAACCCGATAATTTTGGGCGCAAGCTCGGAATCGAGCGCAAGAAACTTAGCAACTATTGTAGCAGATACTCACTCCGGCGCATTCACAAACAAAACTTCGGTTCATAACAACTTATGAACACTACATAGTTACATTCGGGCTATCATCAACAAACTTTAAAATCATGCTGAATTGTCTGCTTATCGATCCGCTCTTCCAGGTCGCCCCGCAATTGAATGGTCTGTTGAGCCAAACGCTCTCGTTCAGATTATCTCAAACATCGAGTGACCCACAAAGCGTTGGTCAGTTGAGTCAATAGGGCCCCTACACGCCTGTTTTTTGCGTAGCGACATCGGCAGTCAGAATAGCCATGCAACAGCTTCCTGTCCTTGATACGAAATTATTAGTGATGCTGTCTGACGACCCTGTCGATGCTGCTCTCGCCTATGACTGCGACGCTGTCGATTTTCTGCGTATCCCGCTCAACGAAATGCGTTTGTGGCGGTGTCTCGATAAACTCACTCGTTTCAGTCAGTACACAGCCAACGGATATCGCGAGATACTACCCCGAATGCCTGGGTTAACTAAGATGCAACGGGTCGTACTGTACAAGATTGGCGAACAAAAGACCACCCGCCAAATCGCCGACGAGTTGTTTGTGAGTATAAAAACGGTTGATACACACCGGGCCAACATCAGAATTACCCTT
>Ga0105045_10005101_pt1 | contig 11524 bp, 13 predicted proteins | sample MAT02_FD_78089 | JGI IMG/M metagenome (GOLD analysis project Ga0105045, IMG submission 78089) | Freshwater microbial communities from Lake Fryxell liftoff mats and glacier meltwater in Antarctica - MAT-02 (megahit assembly) | ecosystem: Environmental > Aquatic > Freshwater > Ice > Liftoff... | reverse complement strand
CGGACCGGGTGCAGATCAAGGACGATGGCCAGTGGGTGCGTTGGCGCGGGCAGGAAGCGGCGGAGATCCGATCGCCGATCACCCGGGCGTATCTGCGTGCCTTGTCGCTCAAGGCCTTTTTGGACAAATACGTCAGGCAAAAAGGATTTTTCGACAGCGTCGAGCTCGATGTTCTGGTTGCCGTACCCGATACCGACCGAATTTTGTGGCCCTCCATGGGGTATCTGCCGGAGGTCTGCAAGACCGACCAGGTCCATGAGCGCGTGAACCAGCGTATTCTCCAGTGTCGGCGCGCCGCAACGGCTCCGGGTGTATTGACATCTCCGGAGCGGCACCGGTTGGGAGAGTTCTTGCGGTCCTTGCATCGGCCGCGGGTTCGAACGGCACCCCGATAATCACCCGATCCTGCCCGTTTTGCCCAAGCATGCCGGAGCGGGAAAGTCCACAGGGAGGTTCTGGCGACGATGATTCTCAAAGAGCTCGACCCGTTTCATGGTGGAGACGAGCAGGCATTTGCGGCTCGCATTTCTGCCGACCGCATGGCCTATTACCTGCGCCGGTACTTTCGCCGCAGCACGTCGGTCGATGTGCTCAATGGCTTGCGCATCCGCTCGGGCGGTTCGATGGCCCGCATCGACCATTTGTTGTTGCATGCGCACGGCATGCTGGTCATCGAGCGGGAGGATGTCGGTGGACGGGTGCAGATCGACGACGACGGCAACTGGACTTCCTGGACCGACCATCGGCCCCTGGTGCTGGGGTCGCCGATCACACGTGCCTATGTGCAGGCGCTGCTGCTCAAGGCCTTTTTGGACAAGCGGGTGCGCCAGAAGAGCTTTTTCGACAATTTGGAACTCGACGTGCTGGTGGTCGTGGCCGACGACAGCGAGATCGAATGGCCCCAGACCGGCCAGTTGGTCGAGGTCTGCAATCGGGATGCGGTGTACGACCGGGTCGCGCAACGCTTCGAACAAGGTCGGCTTGCAGCCCGTGGCCCCGGACCGCTGAGCGAGGCCGAGCGCCGCACGCTGGGTTCGTTTCTGTGTCTGTCGCACTGGCCGCGTTCAGAGTTCGAGCCAGAGTGACGCGCAGGCAACGTCGCGGGGTACAGTGCGGCGATGCGTTTGTTGACCCGATCGTTGCTGTTGTTGTTCGCCGGCCTGGTGTTCTTTTTCCTGGCGGGCGTGGTGGCTGTCTGGGCACCCGATCAGCCGGTATCGGCGCTGGCACCGCGTTGGGCGCAGCCGCCCTCGCGCTTTCTACCGGTGGGCGGTATGCAGGTGCATCTGCGCGACGAAGGCCCGCGCGACGATCCCACGCCCATCGTGTTGCTGCATGGTACGGCCGATAGCCTGCACACCTGGGACGGCTGGAGCGCGGTGTTGCGCAGCCAGCGCCGGGTGATCCGTTTCGACCTGCCCGGCTTCGGATTGACCGGGCCCCATCCGAGGGCTGATTATTCGATCGACGCCTATGTGGCGTTCGTGTTGGCGCTGCTCGATCAGCTCGGCGTACAGGCCTTTGTGCTGGCCGGCAATTCGCTCGGCGGAGAGATCGCGTGGCAGACGGCATTGGCGCAGCCAGAGCGGGTACGTCAGCTGGTGCTGGTCGATGCTTCAGGCTATCCCATGATGCCCCAGCAGGTGCCACTGGGATTCAGGCTCGCCACTTATGGTGCCGCCCAAGTGTTGCTGGAACGGGTACTGCCGCGAGGCCTGATTGTGGCTGGTCTGCGCGACTTGGTGGGCGACCCTGAAAAAGTGACCTCAGATATGGTAGACCGGTATTACGATATGGCACTGCGCGCGGGCAATCGCAGGGCCCTGGTGCAGCGTCTGGCGCTGCTGGGTGTGGACCAGTCCGCGCAGATTCGCAATCTGCGCGTGCCCACGCTGGTGGTATGGGGTGGGCGGGACCGCTTGATACCGGTACATATCGGGCAGCGGTTCGCGCAGGACATTCCGGGTGCGCGGATGGTGGTGTGGCCGGACCTGGGCCATTTGCCGCAACTGGAAGACCCGGCGCGCACGGTGGCAGACGTACAGCATTTTCTCGGCGATACGCCGTCACGATAAGGGCTTGCTTCGTATGGCAGAAAAAACGGTGCCTGAATTGGCGCGCGAGACACTCAAGCAATTGATCACCCGAAAGCTGGCCCCCACGCCTGCCAATTACCGTTCCATATTCAATGAAATCGGCAAGTTGCCCAACGATCCGCCGTTTCCACTTGAGGAGCTGCGCAAGATCGCGCAGCAGTTGCCGACCAAGACACCGGGGCAGCAAAAGCAGCGCGCCTTGTTCGAATACGCGGTGTCACAACTCAATTGGCAAGGCGTGCAGGACGCGTTGGTGGCCTACGGCATGTTCGTTCCTCGGGAAAGTGTCGAGACCTCCGGGTTCGGCGGCCTCCCTGGGAAGGGCAACGGAAGTGGCAATGGCACCGCGCCAATAGCCGGCAAACCTGCCGGCCCCGAGAGCGCGGTGGTAGTGGCCGGTGCTGCCGCGATCACGCCGGAATTTTTGCAACAGATCGCGCGGCTGATCGAATTCACACGCCCGGCGCTGGGCGACGACGACGCGCGCTTTGTCGCGCAGACGACCGAGCTGATCGCCTGTTTGCGCGACAGTGGCGCGGATGTGCTGCAGGTCAAGAAAATGCTGTCCACCTACACCCATCGGGTGTCGTTCGCGGCCGAGGAGCAGGTCGAGATCCGTTCCACGCTGCTGCATCTGCTGCGCCTGATCATGGAGAACGTCGGGGAACTCAGTGCCGATGACCGCTGGCTCAAGGGCCAGGTCGAAGCCCTGATGCAGGCCGCCACGCCGCCGTTGACGTTGCGCCGGCTCGACGACGTCGAACGCCGGCTGCGCGATGTGATCCTCAAGCAATCCGAGGCCAAGGGCCGGGCGCTTGAGGCGCAGGAAGAGATGCGCCAGATGTTGCGCGTGTTCATCGAGCGCTTGGCGACGATGTCCCAATCCACCGACGAGTACGGTGCCGAGATGGAACAGAACGCAGGCCTGATCGAACAGGCCAAGAGCATGGCCGAACTCACGCCGGTGCTCAAGCAGGTGGTGAGCGCAACCCGCGCCATTGCGCAGCAATCGCTGGCTGCCCGCGACGAGCTGCAGGGCATGCGCGAACGCGCGCAGGTGACCGAAGTCGAATTGGTCAAGCTGCACCAGGAGCTCGATCGTGTCAGCGCCCAGGCCCGGCATGACATGTTGACCGGCGCGCTCAACCGCAAGGGCCTGGAAGAAGCGCTCGATCGGGAATTGTCCGTGCTGCGGCGCAAGGAATCCGCCCTGTGCATCGCGATGCTGGACATTGACAACTTCAAGCGCATCAACGACGAACGGGGGCATGCCACCGGCGACGAGGCCTTGGCCCATCTTGCCAAGGTGGCGCGCGAGAGCATGCGCCCGCAAGATACCCTGGCGCGGTACGGCGGCGAGGAGTTCGTGATCCTGATGCCCGACACGCCGCTGGACAACGGCATCGAGGCCATGACCCGTCTTCAGCGCGAACTGACCAAGCAGTTTTTCCTGGTCGGCAGGGATAAACTGTTGATCACGTTCAGTGCCGGGGTGGCGCAATTTGCGGTCGACGAAGACCGCGACTCGGCTTTAAAGCGTGCCGACAAGGCCATGTACATGGCCAAGCGCGCCGGCAAAAACCGGGTCATGGGCGGATGAACCGTCCAGGAGTTCTTCCATGTTGTATTTGATCCTGGGGTTGGTGTTGTTTCTCGGCGTCCATTCGGTGCGCATCGTGGCAGATGACTGGCGTACCCGGACCATCGCGCGGATCGGCGCGGGGCCATGGAAAGGCCTGTATTCCCTGCTCTCACTGCTGGGTTTCTTGCTGATCGTCTGGGGCTTCGGGCAGGCCCGCATGGCACCCCTGCAGCTATGGAGCCCGTTGGCGGGCATGCGTCTCCTGGTCTGGTTGCTCACGCTGGTGGCCTTCGTGTTGCTAGTGGCTGCCTATGTGCCGGGCAACCACTTCAAGGCCTGGGTCCATCATCCGATGGTGCTGGCGGTGCAGGTCTGGGCGCTGGCCCATTTGCTGGTCAATGGCAACCTGGCCCATGTGGTGCTGTTCGGCGCGTTCCTGATCTGGGGGGTGGCGGACTTTTCTTCGGCGCGTCAGCGCGACCGAACCGGTGCCGTGCGTTATGCGCCGGGACGCTGGGTGCCCACGTTGGTGACCCTGGTGGTCGGCGTCCTGGCCTGGGCTGTTTTTGCCATGTGGTTACACGGTTGGTGGATCGGCATCCGGGTGATGGGCTGACCGGTCTTCACTTGATGTCCAGTACCCACTGGATCAGGTATTTGGCCACGAAGCCCACCATGCCGAATGCCAGGCCCAGAAATATCACGAAGGCACCGAACTTGCCAGCCTTCGCCTCCCAGGCCAGTTGGCCGACGATGAACAGCATGTAGAGCATGAACGCCCCCAGGCCGAAAGTCAGGCCGAAGGAAGCGATCTGTTCTTCGGAAAAGCCGAACATGCCGTGTGTTCCGTACCGCTCTCAGTGGCCCAGCGGGCGCTCGGGCAGGTTGTGCGCATCCACCAGTGCGCGATAGGCATGCCAACTCGCGTGGCCCAGCAGCGGTACCAGTACCACCAGGCCCAGCAAGGCGGTGGCGAAACCCAGCAGCACCAACAACATGATCAGCGCCGCCCAGACTGCCATCGGCGCAGGGTTGGCCATCACCACGCGCCAGCTGGTCAGGACTGCCTGCATCACATTGACGCGCCGATCGAGCAGCAGGGGCATCGACACCACGCTGGAGGCGAATATAGGCGCTGCGAGCACACCACCCATCAGCAACCAGGTCTCGAACAGGTAGCTGTCCCGCGACAAAACCACCAGACGCAGGAAGTCGATTGGCGCGTGGATGGAAGCACCGGTCATGAGCGTAATCAAGGCCGCCGATGTCATGACCCAGCCGGTTCCGGCCAGCGCCAGCAGCAAGCCGAAACGTACCATGCACCAGTAGCCTGCGCGTTCCGAAAATCGCGATTGCTGCCAGCTCAGCCAGGTATCGATCAGCAATTGCAGATGTACAACCCGTCCGTGCGCCAGTGCCCGGCTGATGGCATACAGGCTGGTGGCCAGCACCGGCGCGACTACCAGGAAACCGGAGAAGGCACCGGCCAGCAGCCAGAATCTGTCGTGTCCGATCAGCAGCAGCAGCAGGCCGAACGCGGCCAGCGCTGCGCCATGCAACAGGCTGAGCCAGCCGCCACGGGCCAGATCGTGCCAACCCAACGCCAACCAGTGCAGGGGAGCCAACAGGTCCACGGTGCGAACGATGATGCTGCCGGTGCGGGGGTTGGGCGTGGTGTCGGGAGTGGGCGGGCGCATGCGTCAGCGGAAACAGTCACACAGCTGGCGAGTGTACGCACGATCCGCGCAGGTGCCCCGCATAGCCGCCCCATGGGATGGGGGCGGGCGGGTTGTCCACGACAATGGAGGCCTTGCAGCTGCAGGAGTGACGCCATGGTGCGCCCGATTCTTGATGAGACCCATATCCACCCCGCGATCCGCGACACGGTGGCCAACCACGAGCAGCGATTGGTGCGCGAGGTTCAGGCGGCCATCGCCACGCATTCGTTGGTGGTTGTGGGCATGGCCATGAACCCGATGCCCAAGAAGGCGCGCAAAATGCTCGACGCTGCAGGTGTGGCTTACCACTACCTTGAATACGGTAGCTACTTCAATACCTGGCGCAGTCGCAATGCGCTCAAGATGTGGACCGGCTGGCCCACGTTTCCGATGGTGTTCGTCAAGGGCACGCTGGTCGGTGGCGCTGACGACCTGGAAAAGCTGCTCGCCAACGGCGAATTGCGCAAGCTGTTGTGAAACCCGCGCGTGCGGCATGCACCGCACGCACGAGACCGTCGATCAACCGTGACGATGGCCACCCTTGGCACCACGCGTGCCCTGACCCGCGCCCATTTGGGTGTTGGCGTCGAACACTTTCTGTTGCTCGGGCGTCAGCGCGCTGTAGAAGTTGCGCGTAGCCTGTTGGCGCTGGGTCATCCGCGCATCACGTTCGGCCTTCATCGCGGTCATCCGGTCCAGGCGTTCGGGCGTGGTCATGGCCTGCATGTCCTGGCGCATCTTCTGGCGCTCCTGTAGGCTCTTGCCGGCCATGCGGTCGGCGGGCGGTTGCCGCGCTGCCAGATAGTCGTTCCACGCGCCTTCTTGCGCAGCGCTGAGGCTCAGTTTGGCCTTGAGCGCGGCTTGGCGTGCGGCCATGCGCTCCTGCATCTTGGCTGGGTCCATGCGTCCCTGCGCGCCCATGGCGTGGGCATGCATGCGCTCACCCGCAGGAGGTGTTTGCGCCTGCGCCCACAGGGCGGAGCTGGCGAGAACGGCGGTGACGATCAAGGGTTTGAAGATGGATTTCATGTGACAGTCCTTTCAGGGGTTCATGACCTGACTGCGGCGTTGCGCGTCAGGTTGAACAGCAGTGTGCGCTGCGGATGTGTCTGCCAAATGCCGGAACGGCAAGCGTGTGTAAAGTTCCGGTACCCCCATGCAAAGCGCGCGGCACCGAGCCAGGCGACTCAGCGGCGTTGGTTCAGCAGCTCTACCAGCGCGGCAGTATGGAGCAACGTGATGCTGCTCTTTCTGGCAAACCCGCGGGTTTTTTCATTGGGTTCCGCGATCGAGATGTAGACGCAATGGCTGGCGTCTTGCGCGCGGCGGGCCTGATCGAGCGCGCGTAAGGGCTCAATGCCATGGCTGCCCGCTTTCCAGCGTTTGGCAGTCACCAGCGTGGTCTGCGCACCGCGCTGGAGCTGCAGGTCCGCCACCGGGCCGTCGAGCCGGGTCACCGCATACCCTTGACGCTGGTAGGCCTGCTCCAATGCATCGCGAAATTCTCGCCAGGGCATGGACACGGCCTGTTGCAGCGTCTGCTCGACCGTGCGCGCGCTCGGTGCGCGCATCTGGCGATAGGCGGCGATCGAGCCGATGACCAGGAACGGGATCGCACCCATCCAGCCAAATACCACATAGGGCGGCGGCAGCAAGGCCACGGAAGCCAGGCCGAACACCACCACCACGGCAAAGCTGATCCACCACGGCGATCGCAACAGGATCGCGAATAGCGAGTTCTCAGCCATTTTCAGTTTCACGCAGCACACTCCAGCATGCGCCCGGGCGCGGGCGGTCGCCGTTTGTACCATGGTCGATCCGCATGCTGCCTGCTGGGACGGTGCCGCCGTTGGCGTGCGTCGCCAGATGACGGCAACATGACCTGGATCAATTCCTGGCGCACCGCAGCGTGGGAAGCTGTGCTCTACGCCATCGAAAGCGAAGGAGCATCGTCGTGACCCATGCAAGCATCCAGATCATCCGGGACGAACATGCCGCATTGGCGGCGATGTTGCGGTCGTTGATCCTGATGGTCGAGCGCGGACCTGGTGACGCGCCGGAACAGTATTTCGACGTCCTACGGGCGATGCTGTTCTACATCGACGAGTTGCCGGAGCGCCTGCACCATCCCAAGGAATCCGAGTTGTTGTTTCCAAAGGTGGCGCATTCAGCGCCACAGATAGCTGCGGTTATCGCCCAGCTGGACAAGGACCATCAGCGCGGCGAGGGCGCGGTGCGCGAACTGCAGCACCATTTGCTAGCCTGGGAACTGCTGGGTGAATCGAGGCGCACGGTGTTCGAGACTGCGGCGCGCAGCTACGTCCGGTTTTACCTGGATCACATGAACCTGGAAGAACGCGAAATTCTTCCTGCCGCCGAACAATCGCTGACAGCCCAGGAGTGGACCGAACTGGATGCCGCCTTTGCCACCAACTGCGATCCATTGACCGGCAAATATCCGCGGGACCCAATCTACGACCGCTTGTTTACCCGCATCGTGATGATGGCACCCGCGCCGATCGGGCTCGGTTCGGCGCGCTGACTATTTTCCGAAACGCACCTTGCACTTGACGCCGGCCGGCATGTTGCCCGCCGGGTTGGGCAACTCCAGCCGTACGCCAAACGTGCCGCTCGCCGAGTCAACGACCCTGTCAACGATTTGCACCGTGGCTTTGAAGCGCCCCTTGGTGGGTGCCTCGGCTTCGATTTCAGCCGAGGCACCCGCGCGAATCTGGTTGTACAGCGCCACCGGCAACACCACCTCAACCCGCAACGGATGCACTTGTGCCATCTTGAGGATCGGGCGTGCGCCCTCTCCGGTCTGTGCCAACTCTCCGGGATGCTGCTCGACTTCGGTGACGACACCGTCGAACGGGCTGAGCAAGGTGCGCTGGCGTAGCAATTCTTCGAGCCGTTTGCTCTCGAGCACGGATAGCTGCCGGTCGTCGCGCGCTGCGAGCAGTTCGGCCTGGGCCACTCGCAGTTCGGCTGCCGCGTCGTCACGGTCCTGCGACGATACGAAATTTTGTCGGCTCAGTTCTTCACGGCGGCGCAGCTTGTCGCGGGCATAGTCCACCCGCGCCTCGGCCGAACGCATGCTGCCTTCCATGATGGCGCGGAACTTGGCGGAGTCCAACGCTGCCTGCTCGACGCCGGACTGCAGGTCGACCAGGCGCTGGCCCTTGCGCACGACGCTGCCGCGCTGCACATGCACCTGTTCGATCAGCGCCTCGACCGCGCTGCGGATCTCGATCCGGCGGAAAGGCTCGATCAGGCACTGGTATTCGCCTTCGGCTGCCTGGGCTGCGCCGCTGAGCAGGCAGCTGGCCAGCATGACGTGGAGGATCGGTTTCGAGTTCATGGGGGTGCCTTGGTGCTGCGCACTGCGGTATTTGCCTCGGGAACAGCCCGGCGGCGGATTGGATTTGCCTCCGTGCTGTGCACTGCGTCATTCGCCTTGGGAACGGCCCGGCGGCGGAGTGGATTTGCCTTCGTGCTGCGCACTGCGTCATTCGCCTTGGGAACGGCCCGGCGGCTCATATCTGGTTTCCGGCAAATGCCATCATGGTATCGAGATTCTGGTCCTGCTTGAGGGTATCGCGCCGGGTGCGCGCGTGGATCGCTTGCGCGCGGCGCTGCACGTGGTGGCGCAAGCGTTCGACCCAGAACGCTGGCGGCCCGTTTGCAAAGCTGCCAGCGAGCATGCGGTGAAGCTGGCCGCCATGCTCGCGCAGCACGGTATCGTCGAGCGCGACGATGGCCACCGCACTGCCCGGATCGCCCTGGCGCGCGCAGCGCCCGATCAGCTGGCGATCGATGCGCGGTGAGTCGTGGAATTCGGTCAGCACCACGTGCAGACCGCCCGCGGCTGCGACGCCCTCGCCCAGGTGGATGTCGGTGCCGCGACCGGCCATGTTGGTGGCTACCGTGACGATGCCCTGCTGGCCGGCCTGCGCGATCACATCGGCCTCGCCGACGTCCTGGCGCGCATTGAGCACCCGGTGATCTACGCCCGCGCGGGTCAGTGCGTCGGACAGGTGCTCGGACGCCTCGACCGAGCGCGATCCGATCAGCACCGGCCGGCCTGTGTCGCGCACCCGCCGAACTTCTTGCGCCACAAGTTCCCACTTGTCCGCCTCGTGGCCGCAGCACACGGTCGGTGCGACGGTGCGGATACAGGGCTGGTTGGTCGGGATCGTGAGCGTCTCCAGCGCATAGACGGCCCAGAGCTCGGTGCGTACTTCGCGCGCGGTGCCCGTCATGCCCGACAGGCGCAGGTAGCGCCGGAAGAAGCGCTGGTAGGTGATGCGTACCAGTGTGCGGTTGTGCTCCGACAGCGGGCAGCCTTCCTTGGCCTCAATCAGCTGGTGCAGGCCCTGCTCCCAGGTGCGCCCGGGCAGGATGCGGCCGGTGTATTCGTCGATGATGTGCACCTTGTCGTCGGCCACCAGGTAATGCTGGTCGCGGTGGAACAGGTGCAGTGCGCGCAGCGCCTGCGCGACCATGTGTTCGCGTCCGTGCGCTGCAGTCCAGGCCGCGCCGAGGTCGGCGCACATCTCCGAGAGCCGCGCGCGTCCGCCATGCGAGAGATGCAATTCCCGGCGCGCGACGATGAGTTCGAAGTCTCGGTCGGCCTGGAGCTGGCCCGCCAGTGTCAGCGCTTGCGCATACATCGCCGGATCGCCGACGCTGTCGCCTTTCTCGGCCAGGATCAGCGGTGTGCGGGCCTCATCGATCAGCACACTGTCGGCCTCGTCGATGATGGCGAAATGCAGGCCGCGCAACAGCAGGGCATGGCCCGGGTTCGTTCCCACATGCGAGCGCATCCGCAACTGGGCGCGGCTGGCCCGTCCCCCAGCTGTGACGCGGTCCTTGAGGTAGTCGAACACCAGCTCCTTGTTGGTGCAGTAGGTCACGTGGCAGGCGTAGGCGGCTGCACGTCGCGGCAGCGACAGCCCAGTGATGATGATGCCGGTGGACAGGCCGAAGAAGCGGTACAGCGGTCCCATCTCCTGCGCATCGCGTTCGGCCAGGTAGTCGTTCACCGTCACCACATGCACCGGCAGGCCAGCCACACCGGCGATGCAGGCGGCCAGCGCGGCGGTCAGCGTCTTGCCTTCACCGGTCTGCATCTCGGCCACCTTGCCGGCGAACAGCGCGGCAGCACCCATCAACTGCACGTCGAACGGGCGTTTGTCCAGGCAACGCTGGCACGCCTCGCGTACCAGGGCGAATGCACGTGCGGTGGCGACCGGTTCATCAAGTGCCGCCCGCGCGACCCGCCGCATGTCCTGCCGGATCTGGTCGTCCGACATCGCAGCCACCTCTTGCGCCTGTCCGGTTGCATCGCGGGCCATCGCTGCCAGGCGGGCGCGCAACGGCCGCATGCGATGCCACAGGCCGCCCACCACCTTGCGGGTCCAGCCGTCGAGTGCGTTCTCCTTGGCATCGAGTCGCTCCGGATAGACGCTGTGGGCCCGTTCGACCCGGGCCAGATCAGACATGGAATTGCGACAGGAACAGGCGGCGCAGCGCTTGCCACAGGCGGATGCCCAGCGGCTCGCTGGGATGGGCGAATCGCACATGAACCCGGCTGCCGATGAAACCGGACGGCACGTCCTTGGGCAACTGCAGCTCGAACTCGAACAGCGACTCGAGCGCGGTCGTGCCTTTCTCGTTGCGCGGGTCCATGGCGATCAGGCCGCCGCCGCTCTGGCCCAGGGCGGGGCTGGGCAGTTCCTTGCCGGCCTTGGGCACCTCGCGCACGAGCTGCGCCGTATATGCCGTGGCGATGTCCTGCGGCATGCGAATTTCCACGGCGCGCGTGGCCAGGCGCACCAGGTCCACCTGCGATTGCGCCACGACGACGCGCACCAGCGGGGTGTATTCACCCACCACATAGCCGATGACGTCGCCTTTCTTGACGAAGCGCCCCGGCATATCCTGCGGCTGTGCGATCAGCAAGCTGCCGCTGGCGGTGGCGCGTAACGACAGCTGCGAGGCCTCGTCCAGCAGCCGATCGAGTCCGGCCTGTTCGCGCCGCATTTCTTCTTCCAGCTGTCCGGCCTGTGCCGGTTGCACGCCCCAGGCCGCCTCAAAACGCACGCGTGCTTCCTCCAGCTTTGCCT
>Ga0105045_10005100_pt1 | contig 11524 bp, 13 predicted proteins | sample MAT02_FD_78089 | JGI IMG/M metagenome (GOLD analysis project Ga0105045, IMG submission 78089) | Freshwater microbial communities from Lake Fryxell liftoff mats and glacier meltwater in Antarctica - MAT-02 (megahit assembly) | ecosystem: Environmental > Aquatic > Freshwater > Ice > Liftoff... | reverse complement strand
TGCACGATCCCCAGGCCCGCCGCCCGCGCCGGAAGTCGCAGCATGTAGACCACTTGCCGCCCTTCCAGCACACCCAGATGGGCCGACCAGCCGGTGGCGTCGCGCAGGCCTTCCAGCAGCGGCAGCGCCGCCTCCACCAGCCCGCGGGCGGCCGGATACCCATGGCCCAGACGCAGCACCGCGGGGCCGAGTGAGAAGGTTTGCGCTGCCACGTCATGCATGAGGTAACCCAGCCGCGCCAGCGTATAGGTCACCCGGAACAGCGCGGAGCGGGTGGTGCCCAGCAGAGCCGCCAACTCGCCCAGCGACAGCCGCGGCCGGGCCGGCGAGAAGGCCCGCAGCACCTCCATCCCGCGTGCCAGTCCCGGCACCATGTAGCGATCGTCCGTTTTACCCATGAAACATAGACTGGATGCCATGCCGCCCGCCGTCCATACGGGCGCATCAACACGGAGAACGGCCATGAACGTCATCTCGCCCCGCGTCGACGCAGCCCTCGCCGCCGCGCTGCGCGCCAACACCGTCCGCCACACGCAAAAATTCTTCGACTGGGACGCCTTCCCCAGCAATCGCGGATTTCCGGAGTTGGAGCGGGCACAGATGCGCTACATCGGTGCCGGTGGCAGCCCCAAGGTGGGCGAGGCCGATACGCTGCATCCTGAGCATTTCACGCTGAGCCTGATCTACAAGCATGTCGGCAAATACGCCGCCTGCCACGCGCATGAGATCGAGGAGAGCTTCCTGATCATCGACGGCGTGCTGACCGTGGGGTGGGAGCGCGATGGCGAGGTGGTGGAAGTCCGCCTCGGCCCCAAGGACATGATCCTCAACGCGCGCGACATCGGCCATGGTTTTCGCAATGACGGCGTGGAGCCGGTGCTGATGTCGATCAGCGTCGATGTCGGCAAGCCGCTGCCGCCGCGCTACCTCTACCACCCCAAGCACGGCCATGCGCCCGAACTGGCCCGCAGCTTCGGCGCCGGGCCCGGCAAGACCCTGGGCTTTGACCCCAACGGCGCCCATCCGCTGCAGCAGAAGATGGCGCCCCATGTCATCCGCCATGCCGAGCAGAAGGCGATCTGGGAAAAGGCCGGCTTCGAGCGCCGCGTCTATGTCGGCCCCGGCGGTGTTGCCTCAGACACATGCCGCAAGGAGATGCTGGGCCTGCCCGCTGGTTCGGGCGTGAAGCCTTATGTCCGCGATGTGGAGGACGCCTTCATGGTGCTGGAAGGCGCGCTGACCGTGGGCTGGGAAGAGGATGGCCAGAGCGTGGAGCTGGAACTCGGTCCTCGCGATCTTGTGTTGAACCCGGCCGGCCGGCGCCACTGGTTCCGCAACCAGGGGATTGGCCCCTGCACGGTGTGGAGTGTGATCGGCACCGAGCAGCCGGAGACCGTGGTGTTCGAAGCAGCCTGAGGCCTGATGCGCTCGCTTGGCTCGCTCATCCTGCTCCAGCGCCTCTGCTGGTCGCGAGATTAAGCGTTTACGGCGATGGCACCTCAACGCATTCCGCTTCAGGGCGCCATCGCGTACTGGAACCAATCGTCCCCGAAATACAGTGTGACGGAAGAACCACCCCCGGCACGGCCCCAGAAACGGGTCGCGCCGGCCTCGCCGTCGAACAGCACATTGTCCCGCGGTGTCAGGATGATCTCCTGGCCTTCGACGGAAAAGCCGTGATCGAGCTTGGCCTCCAGCCCGCTGGCATCATCGGAAAATCCGTCGCGGGTGAGGGTGGTGGCAAAGCTCTCGCCGGTGCCCAGCGCATGCACCACCCGCGCCAGATGCCCCGTGGCGCGCAGATGCGCCGCCACGGCGATGACCCGGCGCAGTTCGGGGCTCACGCGTGGCCCCGGCCCGAATCATCGGTGGCCACGATCTGGCGGCGCGTCGTGCCATCAATGCCGCCGGCGATCGCCCATTCGGCGAACAGCTCGGGTTTTCTGATGAATTGCTGCGGTACCCACGCCTCGGTGCACCAGTCATCATCGGCGTAGTATTCGACGGGCGCGCCGAGCGGGTTGTGGAAATACCAGAAATAGGCCGATGAAATCGGATGCCGCCCCGGCCCGATCTCGGTCTTCCAGCCCTTCTGCGCCATCGCGATGCCGCCGCCGATGACCTGGTGGATATCGGCCAGGGTGAAGGCCACGTGGTTCACCCCGGGCTTGCCCGGGCGGTTGAGGATGAACAGGTTGTGGTGCTCGCCCGGCGTTGTGCAGCGCAGAAAGGCGCCGTGGCCCGGATATTCATCGGACAAGGTGAAGCCCACCACATCGATGTAGAAGGCGCGCATTGCCGCGAAATCAGCGGCGAACAGCACGATATGGCCGAGCTTGATCGGGTCCGCCCCGGTATGGACGGGCGAGCGCTGGTCGATCCGGTTGGGGCTGCCCGGCGCGTTGACCGGTGTGGGATGGGCCACGACCTTGTGGCGCCGTGTCACGCGGAAACTCAGCGCCAGCCCGTTCGGGTCGCGCCGCGTCTCGCCCAGGCGCGCATGCACCGCATCGACCGCGGCCTGGTCATCCATCCCCCAGACCACCTCGCGCACCGTGCGGCCGGGCTCGATCGGAGGCGGCAGCGCCGGGTCATCGGCCATGCGCAGGATCACCTCGCCGCCATCCTGGGTGGTGAAGCGGCGCGGGTCGTCGGAGGCATGCAGCCCCCAATCCAGACAGAATCGCTGCGCCGCCGCCATGTCCTGCACGCCGAAGATGACGGCGTCGATACCGGAAAGACCCATGGTCTGAAATCCTCAATCGGGGGTGATGCGATGCTGCCGGATCACCGCGGCCCACATGGCGGTTTCGGAACGCAGGCGTGCGGCGAAGACGGCGGGCGGTTCGCAGACGATGTCCAGGCCCTGGGCGGTCAACGTGGCCAGGGTTTCGGGCGCGCGGAGGATCGCCTCCGTGGTCTCCGCCAGGGCGGCGACCACGGCGGGCGGCGTGGCGCGGGGCACGAGCAGCCCGTACCAGCTTGTGATGTCCATGCCGGGAAAGCCGCTTTCGGCCAACGTGGGCACATCGGGCAGGGCGGCGGAACGCGCGGCCGTGGTCATTGCTATGGCGTGCGCACGGCCCCCTCGCACCACAGGCAGCGCCACCGGCAGGTTGCTGGCCAGCAGCTGGATCTGGCCGGAGAGAAGATCGGTCAGGGCCTGCGTCGTACCGCGATAGGGCACATGCTGGATATCGACGCCGGCGCGGCCTTTCATCAATTCCACCGCGAGATGCAGCTGGCTGCCGACACCGGGCGAGCCGTAGGTGATCTCGCCCGGCCTTGCCCGCGCCGCCGCCAGCAATTCCGCCACGGTGCGGGGCGCGAAACGGGGGTTGGCGATGAGCAGGTTGGGCGTGGTCGCCATCATCGAGACGGGGGCGAAATCGCGCTCCACATCATAGGGCAGGTTGCGCAGCAGCGTGGGGTTGATGGTGAGGTTGCCGGCCGGCACGACCAGCAGCGTGGTGCCATCGGCGACCGCGCGGCGGACCAACTCGATGCCGATATTGCCTGCCCCGCCCGCGCGGTTCTCCACCGTGGCCGGCTGGCCGGTGCGGGCCAGAAAACCCTGCGCCAGCACGCGCGCCAGCACATCGACCGGCCCGCCGGGCGTGAAGGGCGCAATCAGCGTGATGGGCCGGCCAGGCACCTGCGCCAAAGCGGGCGCGGAGAGCGCCGCCAGCAGGACGCGCCGCCTCATGCCTTGCCCGCCGCGCGCAGCGCCACCAGTTGCGCCCGCGCCTGATTCGCGAGGTAGCGCCGCATGCGGATCAGACCGGCGTCATGGCTGTAGAGCATCTCGTGCTTTTCCAGCCCCAAGCCGCAGCCATTCATCATCACGCGGTCCTGCTCCAGCACCACCCAATGCCGCGGCTCCAGCTTGGTGCGGTAAAGGAAGCGCCAGACGTCGCGCTTCCATCCCTCGACCTTTCGCACGCGCCAGAAGAAGCAGGCGGAGTTTTCGGCATCGATGGGCGTGATGACGGAGACGATCCCGAAATTGCCGCCCGGGCCGCCGGTCTTTGGGTAGGGGATTTCCAGGCGCACCATCAGCGCCTGGTCGTCGAACAATTCCGACCAGTCGAAATTGACGTCGCGCTGATTGGCCTTCTCGAAGAAAAACCCCTTCTCCGTATCGCGGGTGACGAAGCTGGCGGTGGTGTCGCCCTGGAACATCGTGTGGGAATTCGCATGCAGGAAAGTGCCGTGCATGGGGTCCATCAGATTGTCGTAGATATAGCGCCAGGAGGCATTCCAGTCGGCATAGCAGACGAAGCTGGACCATTCGCCGCCCGCCAGTTGCTCGGGCGGGGTGAATGCCGGTGCCGCCTCGTTCAACGCATCGCCGAACCAGACCCAGACGGCGTCGGCCAACTCGAAGCTCGGCCAGACGCGCACCGCCTGCTTGCCCTCCAGCGCGCAGCCAGGCTGGCCGGGGACGGCCAGTACCGTGCCGTCGGGCCCGACCTCGACGCCATGATAGTTGCAGCGCAGCCGGTCGCCCTCATTCACCCCGCGCGAGAGTTTCACCGCGCGGTGCGGGCAGCGGTCGGTCATCACATGAATGGCGCCCTGGGCATCGCGCCACAGCACCAGGGCCTCGCCCAGGCGGGTGAGGCCCACGGGCTTGCCCGCGGCCTCGATGAAGCGGCTGGGCAGCACGGGATACCAGCGGTTGCGCAGGCCGGTGGCGAGCCGGGACTGCACCTCCTGGTCGGTCGGCGCTGCGGGTCGGGGAAGGGTCGTGGCGCTCATGGCATCAGGCTCCCAACTCGCGCATCACGTCGCGGAAATTATCCTCGGTCCAGTTGCCGCCCTGCCGCGGGCGGACGCGGCTTGCGTTCAGTGCCGCAACCAGCGCGGGCAGTTCCTGATGGCCGGTGCCGAAGGCGGCCTCCAGCGCGCCGGCCAGGTTCATCTCCCATTCACTCGGCTTGCGAAGCTGCGACTGATGATCGCTGAGATAGGGGAAGCTGTAGCTTTCCATCGCGGTGGCTCCTTCAGATATCGAGGACGAGACGGGGTGAGGTGGCGCGCGAGACGCAGGTCATCAGCACCGTGTTGGCGGCACGTTCGGCGGCGGAGAGGATGCTGTCGCGATGCTCCACCTCGCCCTCCAGGATACGACATTCGCAGGTGCCGCAGACGCCCTGTTCGCAAGAGCGTGGCACCTCGATGCCGGCCTCCGCCATAGCGTTCAGGATGCTCTTGTCCGGCGGTACTGCGATGGTGATGCCCGACGCCGCGCAGACCAGTTCGAAACCCCCGGCCGCGGCAAATTCCTGCTCGCGCGGAGCGAACCATTCGAAGTGGACATGCCCCTCGGGCCAATGCGTGGTCGCGGCTTCCACCGCCTCCATCAGCCGCTGCGGGCCGCAGCAATAGATGCGCGTGCCGGGCTGCACGCTGGCCAGGCGCGCGGCGACGTCCAGGCGCGTCTCAGTCAGGGTATCATGCACCCTGACTTCACCCATGCTACGGGCTTCGGCCAGGAATGCGGCCTCAGCCTCGTTCTTCACGCAATATAACATCTCCCACGGCGCGCGCGTCACCCGCATCATCGGCAACAGGGGCGTGATGCCGATGCCGCCGCCGATGAAGAGGTAGCGTTCGGCCGGCAGCAGAGGGAAATTGTTGCGCGGTTCGCTCACCTCCAGCAGCGCGCCGGGGCGCAGGCTGCGATGGATGGCGCGGGAGACGCGGCCGCCATCGAGCTCGCGCACGGCCACGCGATAATGCGTGGTATCGTCGGGGTTGCCGCACAGGGAGTATTGCCGTTCGCCGCCATCGGGCAGGCGCAGATCGACATGCGCGCCAGCGGTGAAGGCGGGCAGGGCGCCGCCGTCGGGGCGAACGAGTTCCAGCGACAGCACGCCGGGCGCCTCCCACACCATCGCGCGCAGGCGCAATTGCATCATCGCACGCTGCCCGCGGCGCCGGCGGGCGGACCGGCAAACGACTCAGCGAAGGGGCCGATGGCGACCATGTCCACCTCGATGAGATAGGGGCCTGCCGCCGCCATGGCGGTGTCAAGCACGGCGGCGAACTCCTCCACGCGGGAAACCTTCGCATGCGCCATGCCCACGCTACCGCAGATCATCGAGAAATCCGGCGTCAGGATATTCGAGTATTCGTGCCGCCCCTCATACTGCGCGTCCTGGATGTTGCGGATGACGCCATAGCCGCGGTCGTTCATCAGCACGAAGGTGACGTCCGCGGCCATTTCCATGGCGCAGAACAGCTCGCCGATCATCAACTGCGCGCCGCCATCGCCCAGCAGGGTGATGGCGCGGCCCGCCCCGGCCATGGAAGCGCCGATGCCCATGGCGATGCCCTGCCCGATGCCGCCGCCCAGCGCATGCACGCCCAGATGCGGCGCGGCCAGCTTCACGTAGCGGTTGCCAAAGGTGGAGTTGGCGATCGTGACATCGCGTACCCAGGGATGGCGGCCCCTCAGCGTTTTTTCCGACAGCGCATCGGCCACCGCGCGATAGGGGCCTAGGCTGCGCTGCAACGCCGCCTCACCCCGCGCCTTGGCAGGGGCCACGGAAGCGAGGAAGGCCGCATCGGTCGGAAGCTTCGCCGGCAGCCGCGCCAGCAGCCCCTCCAGCACCAGCCGCGCATCGCCGGCCACAAAGAAATCCACCGGGTAGTTGCGCCCGGCCTGGGTCGGCTCTGCATCGGCCTGGGCCAGCACCCGGGGCAGGCCCATGGCGTTGTTGCGCGTCTCATTCCCCCGCAGCCGGCTGCCGATGACCAGCATGAAATCGGCCTCGTCGTAGAGCGCCTGGGCATCGGGCGTCATGTTGAAGGCGCCGAGGCTGCGCGGATGCGTCTCCGGCACCACCGCGCGGCCATTGGTGGAGGTGACTGCGGCCATGCCGCGATCGACCAGCGCCGTCGCCGCCTCCGCCGCGCCACGCGCGCCACCGCCCAGCCACAGCATGGGTCGTTCGGCGCGCAGGATCATCCCTGCCAGCGTGTCCAGCAGGGCCGGATCGGGAATCACGCGCTGCACCGCCACGCGTCCCGGCGGGCGTGGGCGCAGCCTCACGCGCTGCACATCGATGGGGATTTCCAGCGACACCGGGCCGGTGGGGGCGCTGAGTGCCGCCTGCGCCCCTGCAAGCACGGCATCCACCGCCTGATGCGGCTCCCAAACCCGGATACAGGCCTTGCTGATGGCACGCAGCATGTCGGGCTGGCGCGGCACGTCATGGATGGGCGCGCGGTCGCGGTCCATGAAGGGGCGGTCGATCTGCGTGGTGATGTGCAGCACGGAGGAGCCCGCCGTCAGCGCCTCCACCTGGCTGCCCGCGGCATTGCCAGCCGCCGTGCCGGTCGAGGTGATGCACACCCCCAAACCCCGCGTCACGCGTGCGAAGGCATCGGCCATGTTCATCGCCCCCGCCTCGCCCCGCGCGGGCACGAAGCGGATGCGGCCCTGGCGCGCGATGGCATCCAGGATGGGCATGTTGTGGATGGAGATGACGCCGAAGACGGTCGTCACCCCGATATCGGCCAGGGCTGTCGCGATCAGGTCGCCGACCGGAAGCTCGGTGGTGGTGTTCATGTCGTTCATCAGATGTGCCTCGATACGCCGCCGGAAACCTCCAGTGCCGCGCCGGTGATGTAGCTGGCCGAAGGCGAGCCCAGGAAGGCGATGGCCCGCGCCGGCTCCTCCGGCTCGCCCAGCCGCGCCAGCGGGATGTGCTTGCCCCGCGCCAGCGCGCCATACCATTCCGTGCGGCTCTGGCCCTGGTCCTCACGTGCCGCGAAGCGGCGCTGCCACTGGCCGCTATCGACCAGGCCGAGCAGGATGGAGTTCACCCTGATGCGCGGCGCGAATTCGGTGGCGAGCGATTTCAGCAGGCTCTGCACGCCCGCGCGGGCGGCGGAGGTGCAGACCATATGCGGCTCCGGCTGCACCGCCAGCAGGGAATTCACGCCCACGATCGCGGCGGCGTCGGAGCCATCGAGCATCGGCTTGAAGGCGTGGATGACGTGGATCTGGGAGAAGAATTTCAGCTCCAGTTCGGCCCGCCAATCCTCATCGCTGGTGCTGGCGAAGGTGGAGACGCGGCCCTGGCCGGCATTGTTGACCAGCAGGTCCAGCCGCCCGCCGGACCAGTCGGACACGGCCTGGGCAAAGCCCGCCACCGCCGCGCGGTCCAGCACATCGCACGGCAGGGCCAGCAACGCGTCGCCGCCGCCCAGCGCCGCACGCGCCGCCTGCAACCGCGCCGTGTCGCGGCCGCAGATCGCCACTCGCGCGCCCTCGGCCAACAGGATTTTCGCGGTGGCCAAGCCAATGCCGGAACTGCCGCCGGTCACCACCGCCACGCGGTTGGAATAGCCGAGATCCATCAGGCGAACTCCTTCATCACGGCCGCCTCGGTCCAGCCCAGGCGGCGGGAAATTTCCTCGCCGGCCTGTGCCACCGCCGTGCCGATTTCGGCCCGGCGTGTCGCGCCGGAAAACGCCTCGCGCTGGCCGCTCACATTCAGCGCCGCCACCGGCAGGCCCGAGGCATCGAGCACGGCGGCGGCGACGGAGGAGATGGTGGCTTCGAAATTCCCCTCGCTCCACGCCAGGCCCGCCGCGCGGTCGGCATCGAGCAGGGTGCGCAGCGCGGGCAGGCTGGTGGGGGTATGCGGCGAAGTGGCGCCCATCGCGGCACCCTCGAAGATCGCCCGCACCCGTTCGGCCGGCAGGTGCGCCAGGATGATGCGGCCCATATTCGCCGCATGCGCCGGCAGCCGGCTGCCCACGCGGATATTGCTGGCGAAGCTCAGATTGGGCGTGCGGCGGACGACATATACCACCTCCCGCCCATCCAGCACGCCCAGATGCGCGGACAGCCCCAGTGTTTCAGCCAGCCTGGTCAGCACGGGCACGGCCACCTGCACCAGATCCTCGGAATAGAAAGCCTGCGCGGCCAGGCCGATCAGCCCCACGCCGATGCGCCAGCCGCCGCCGGGCAGTGGCTCGATGAACCGCTCGGCCTCCAGCGTGTGCAGCAGGCGCAGCAGGGTGGTGCGGTTGATGTCGATCTGCCGCGCCGTTTGCGCCATGTTCCGCACCGTGTCGCCCTCTGCGATGCGGCGAAGCAGCCGCGCCGCGCGCTGCACGGGGGGCGAGAGATAAGCGTCCTCCTCAGACATCGCCGGCCTCCCGCGCCATGCTGGCCAGCAGGGCCGCGGTGGCGCCGGGGCATTCCTGCGCCATCGCATGACCGCAGGCGGGGATGAGGGTCAGCGGTCCGGGTGCCGGCAAGGCTGCATGCAGTGCGCGGGCATTGTCGGGTGGCGTCACCACATCCTGCGCGCCGATGGCGACATGGGCGGGCAGGGCGATGCGGGCGGCATCGGCCAGCAGGTCGCCGGCGGCCAGCGCGCGCACGGCCTGGGAGTAGCCGGCCGGGTTGACCGCCGCCATGCCGCGCCGCACGCCCTGCAAGGCCGCGCCCTCGGGGCGGAACAGCAGTCGGGCGGCGCGTTTCTTGGCGAATTCCTCCGGCCCCAATGCGTTCAGATCATCGATGCGAGCCTGCATATTGGCGGGCAGCGCGGCGCCTGCCGGTACGCGATAGCCCAGCGCGGGAGAGAGAAACCCCAGCCCCGCCAGCCGGCCCGGATGAGCCGCGGCGAAAGACCCGGCGAACAGCGCACCCAGCGAATGCCCGACCAGCACCACCCTGGTCAGGTGCAGTTCATCCAGCACCTCGAGCAGCCGCGCCGCGTAATCGGCTGGGGTCGGCGCGCCTGCCTCTAGCGGCTCGCTGTCGGCGTAGCCCGGCGCGTTCCAGGCATAGACCTCGCGGCCCGGCGGCAGGGCGGCGGCCCAGCTCATCGCGTCGCTGCCCACGCCATGCAGCAGGAACAGGGGAATGCCCTCGCCCGGCTGGTGCAGCAGCGTGACGCCCGCGGCCCTCATGTGAAGACGAAGCCCGCATCGACCGGCAGCACCTGCCCTGTCAGCGCCAGGGCGCCGGGGGTCAGCAGGAAGGCGATCGTCTCGGTGATGTCCTCGGGGTGTTGGGGGCCGGGCACGGCGCGGTTGTTCTCGTACAGCGCGTGGCGTTCGGGCGGCACGTATTCCGTGGCCTCGCAGCGCATGATGCCCGGTGCGACGCAGGCGATGCCCACGCCGCGCGGCCCCAACTCGCGTGCCAGCGAGCGCGTCATTGCCATCACCGCGCCCTTGGAGGAGGTATAGGCCAGCAGCCGCGGCGCGCCCCAAAGTGCCGTGTCGGAGGCAACATTGACGATCCGCCCCGAGCCACTAGCCACCAGCATGGGCGCGAAGGCGCGCGTCACCAGCCAGGTGCCGCGGACATTGACCGTCATCACCCGATCCCAGGTCTCGATGGTGAGGGCATCGAATTCAGGCCCGCCTATGCCGGTGGCGATGGCGGCGTTGTTCACCAGGCCATGCACCACGCCCTCATGCGCCGCCACGTCATCGGCCAGGGCCTGGATCGAAGCCGGGTCGGCCAGATCCACCGGGTGAAAACGCGCGCCGAGTGCGGCCGCTGTCGCGCGGCCCTGCTCGTCCAGAATGTCGCACAGCACCAGCCGCGCGCCCTGCTCCCGGCAGCGTTCGGCAATCGCCCGGCCCACGCCGCGCGCCGCGCCCGTGACCACGATGGTGCGACCGTTCAGCATCAATGCAGGCTCCGGGGAACGTAGTGCAGCACCCGCACCTCCACCGCCGCCACGGCCGCGTGAAGCGCGATGGCGATCAACGTGAGCAGGATGATGGGGTTGAAGATCATGGCGGTGTTGGCCGGGCTTTGGCCATAGGTGATGAGGTAGCCCAGCCCGATCTGCGAGCCCACCACCTCGCCCACCGTGATGCCGATGACGGCCAGTGTCGCGCCGATGCCCAACCCCGCCATCAGATTGGGCACGGAGGAGGTGAACGGCACCTTCCCGAGCACCTGGTCCTTCGACATGGAATACGCCCGCGCCTGGCTGACCAGGTCCCGGTCCGCCACCCGCATGGATGGCAGCACATTCACCAGGATGGGGAAGAAGACGATGAGGATGGTCACGATCTGCTCCGGCCACGCGTTGAAACCGAACCACATGATCAGGAGCGGCGCGAAGGCGATCTTGGGCGCGATCTGCGAAGCGAGGATATAGGGCGAGAGCACCCTCTCCCATGCTGGCAGCAGCCCCAGCGCATGGCCGCCCGCATCCCCCAGCACGAAGCCCAGCAGCGCCATGGAGCCGGTGGAGAGGATATGCGCCGGCAGGTTCTCGAAGCACCACATCGGTGCCATCTCGAACCAAAGATCGCTGGCCGGCGGGATGATGTCTTGCGGCACGCCAAGCGCTGGCGGCAGCAATTCCCAGGTCAGCAGGAAGGCGCCGAGCACGCCCAGGCTGGCCACGGGCACGAGGACGGAACGCTCAGGCATCGGCGAACTCGTTCAGGTGAAGCGCGTCGAAAAGCTGCGCCACCAGTTGCTGCCCGCGCGGGCTGGCTTGGCGGCCTATCGTTGCGTCCCGGT
>Ga0105045_10005096_pt1 | contig 11528 bp, 6 predicted proteins | sample MAT02_FD_78089 | JGI IMG/M metagenome (GOLD analysis project Ga0105045, IMG submission 78089) | Freshwater microbial communities from Lake Fryxell liftoff mats and glacier meltwater in Antarctica - MAT-02 (megahit assembly) | ecosystem: Environmental > Aquatic > Freshwater > Ice > Liftoff... | reverse complement strand
TGGGCTGAAGGCCGAAGGGGTTGAAATTGCACTCGCCGCCTGTGATGCCGCAATGCGTGCGCACGGTGCTTTGGGCTACAGCAACGATGTCGATTTGGGCGATACGGTTGTGAACCTTTGCAATTTCGGTTTTGGCTCAATCGAAACGGTTCGTCGGTAGTACTGATCGATGTTCGCAGTCGGTCGGAGCAAGCCGTCTCGAAGATCCCTGGAGCAGTCACACAGCAGGAATACGAAGCGGACGATGACTCCTATTTGAAAAAACCCGTCGTTGTCTACTGCACCGTGGGCGGACGCAGTTATCGATACGCTATAAAGCTTGTTGCCGCTGGAATCGCCGCCAAGATTTACCGCGAGGGAATTCTAGGCTCAGAACTCCTGATTTGGGCGGAAAATTAGGTGGGCGGTTTTTGGGATTCTTGGCCTCCGATCAGGGCGTACGTTAGCTTCAGCTTCGTGCCAGGGTAATTCGTTGCGGTCGCGTTCGATACTTCAATACATTGAGGAGTTCTGACACTGGGTGGGCCGGCGTCGAAGACTCCTTGTCCCACCCTACGGTTCACGCGCCCCCCGGAAATGGAGCTTGTTTTGGGACAATTCCTAAGTGTTAGATTTCTGATGAGCAATCATAGAATCGATGTGATGGGCGATTGTGATCACGCGGAGGTCGCAGACGTTGGTGAGGGTAGGGCCCGTAATGACCAGGCCGCTTGTGCGCTGGAAGAATGTGTAGGAGTCGCAGCGGTGAAGGTGGTCGCTGATGTCGAGTTTTAGGCGATTGCAGTGGACCCAAACGTTTTCCGACATCATTGCGCCGGCGGCGTCGGTGGGGCCGTCTTCGCCATCGGTGCCAGCGGATAACAAAACGATGCGCCGGAGGATATCCGGCGGGGTTTGCATTTCGACGAATCGCTGCATCGCGGCCAGCACGACGTGCGTGTTGCGGCCTCCTTTGCCGCAAAGGTGCGGCGGGGGAAGGCAGACAGTCGGTTCGCCGCCGGAGATTAAGCAATCGGGCGTATTCTTTCCGGCGTCGAGGTCGCGAGCCATCGACACGGCCATCTCAGCAAGGTGCCGGCCGACACTTTCCGCGGAACCCTCGCAGCGAATCGCGGCGGTCATCGCGTGAGAAAACCCAAGACGTTCGGCGAGCACCCCGGCGGCATCGACGGCGGTGGCGTTATTGCCCAACACGACCGTGACCGATTCGCGGGGGATTGGGGTTTGGTATTCATCGTCGATGCGGTGCCGGATCGTATGGTAGATGCTGTGAGGCAATAAGTGGTCGGGGTCGTAACGGTCCAGGATCGCGAGCGCATCGGCGGCGGTTGTCGGGTTGGGCACCGTGGGGCCTGAGGCGATCACGTCGAGCGGGTCGCCCAGTACGTCCGACAAGATCACCGTGGCGACGAAACCAGCGTGACCGTTTCGCAGCAACCGTCCGCCTTTGACGTCGCTCAATTGTTTACGGACGGTGTTCAGTTCATGGATGTTCGCACCGTGGGCGCTGAGATGTCTCGTGACGGTGATTTTGTCGGCTAGCGTGATGCCCTCCGCGGGCAAGGTCAACAGCGCCGAACCACCGCCCGTAAGCACGACTAAGACGAGATCGCTGGCGCAGGTTTCGCTCAACATGCGGACGATCTGGCGGGTACCGAAGACGGCGGCTTCGGTGGGTTCGTTCGCTCCGGCGGGCCTGGCAACGTGAATGTGCAGCTCCGGCGCATCGCTTGGTTGCTGGCCCTCGGTTCCCGCGGGTACGTTGATCCATCCTTGAACGGGGAAATATCGGGATAGCATTCGATGCAGGCTCGTCGCCATGGGGGCGGCCGCTTTGCCGGCACCGACGATGGTTACCCGTTTAAAAGGGTGCAGATCGATGGATTCATCGCAAAGAAACAATTCGCCTTCGTCGACGTGAACTTGATCAGCGATCAAGGCATCGGCGCGAACCGCATCGACGCCCGCTCGCCAGATCTTGAGGGCGTTGGTCGCGTTGGTCGTCACGGTGCGTCCTCATCAAATTTCATTCCCAGTTGCCGCATCTTGCGATAGAGGTTGGACCGGTGCAGTCCGAGCAATTCGGCGGCGGCGGTCATGTTGCCGCGTCGTTTGTCGATCGCACCCTCGATGTGTGAGATTTGAAAGTCACGCGTCGCATCGCCGAGTGACCAAGTACTAGCGGCCATGGTCGGTTTGGGGATGATCACGTCGGCGGACGCATTGAATGCTGCCGGTGGCGACGTGTCCCAAACCATCAATCCAAGATCGGATTCCGTCAGGACATCGTTAGAGGAAAGGTAACAAACGCGTTCCATGACGTTGCGCAGTTCACGAATGTTTCCTGGCCAACGATGGGTCAGTAACGCCTGTTTCGCTTCGGATGAGAAGGTCGGCGTGACGCGTCCGATTTGTGCGGAGAAATGTTGCAGGAAATGTGTCGCGAGCGTCAGCACATCGTCGGCGCGATCGCGGAGCGCCGGCAAGCGAAACGACACTACAGTCAAACGAAAGAACAGGTCTTCGCGAAACCGTTTGCTGGCCACCAAGTCGGGCAGCGATTGGTTGGTCGCCGCGATGATGCGAACGTCGACAGGAATGGGGATCGAACCGCCGACGCGGGTGACCAATTTTTCCTCCAGGACGCGAAGCAGTTTTGCTTGGCCGCCGAGGCTCATGTCCCCGATCTCGTCGAGAAACAGGGTGCCGCCGCTTGCCAGTTCAAATTTGCCGGGTCGTGATTGCACCGCGTCGGTGAACGCGCCGCGCTCGTGGCCGAACAATTCGCTTTCGAGCAACGATTCGACGATCGCCGCGCAATTGATGGCGACGAATGTTTGATCGCGACGAGGGCTTTGGAAGTGGATGCTGCGGGCGACGACTTCTTTACCGGTGCCATTTTCACCGAGCACCAGAACGGACAGGTCCGTCTTGGCGACCCGGGAAACGGTGTCTCGCAGGGTCACGATGGCGGCGCAGTTTCCGATGACCTGAGAGGTCGATGCGGCATCGCTGAGCAATCGATCGCAGGCGGTCGAAAGACGTTGCCGCGTTTGCGATTCTTGAATGGCGGTGGCGGCGTGACGGGCCAGGTCGCTTAATCGCGAAACGTCATCCTCATCAAAGCGGCCAGCAATCTTGTTCAGCAATTCGAACACGCCGATCGTTGCTCCCGATGGCGACCGCAGCGGCACGGCGGCGATCGAGTGCGTTTGGAAATGCGTTCGGCGATCGACGCTACGGTTGACCTCCGATTCCTGGTCTTCGGTCTGGTCCCAAACTTTGGGTTGACCCGTGGAGAGCACCGTGCCGACGATGCCGGCGTTGTCGTCGACCTCCAGATGACCGCCGTCGAGACCCAGAGCGGGTCGTCCGATCAATTTGCCGCGTTTTTTCTCCCACAGGAAAATGCTCGCCCGCTCCGTACCGATCATTTGTGCCGAAGCGGTCGCGATCGATTCGAGCAAGCGATTCGTGTCGTCGATTTGCGACCAACGAATTGAAGCGTCCAAAACGGTACGCAGGTGACAGGCGGCATCGGTCGCGAGCCCGAGTTTGTGTTGGCAGATGTCGACGGTTTGCAGCGTCTTCGCCATCGCCGCCGACAAATCACGCAGGACGGCGACATCGGTCGGACTTGGCGTCGTTGAAAAAGTGATCATCAACGCATGCGGTGCGAATCGAAATTCGGGAACGTCGAGGCCGGGCGAAGTTGTCGGTGCCGAGACGGCGGCGCGATGTTCCCATTCCAACCGCAGGTCTTCACCGCCGTGATGAATCGCGGCAGCAAACGTTGCTTGACGCTGGATCGGCACCGTCGACTCCATCGCGGCGGCAATCACATCGATGAATTTGGCCGCGATCGATTGTCGGTCCTCGGGTTGCGCAAGGTTTCGCCACTGAAAACCCGATTGAGCGAGCACGATGACTTCGCCGCCGGGAAGCAAGCGGCGGATCTCATCGGCGAGCGACAAGATCCAGCGGTTGGGCGACGACCGCCAAGCCCGCGGCCTGACTGGGCGGATCGATTGGACGTCGAGCCATCGCGCGAGCAATTGATCGACTACGACTTCGACGCTGGGAAGCAACCGATTTTGGTCGCGGGGGGCTGACGGGGTAGTCATACGTCGGATGGCCGAAAGTGCCGATGGTTTGCGGCGGTGGATCGTGCGGGAGGGTTCATGGACGAGGTGCGGGTGGTCACGTTATGCTTGTCGCCCAAGGAATCGCGTCGTCGCGACCAGTCTAAGCAATTTCATTCCGAGCGGGTTTAATGGACTTCACGGGTAAAAAAGGTTTGATTCTCGGCGTTGCAAACGATCACTCGATCGCTTGGGCAATCGCACAACAGGTCATGAATGGCGGCGGGATGTGCGGATTCACTCACCTGCCCGACCGGCCCGATGACGAGCGACAACGAAATCGGCGTCGCGTGTCGATGTTGACCGACAAATGTCCCAACGCGGCGTTCCTGGTTCCGATGGACGCCCAGAACGATGACGATATCCGCGCCGTCATGGCGACGGCGGCTGAGAAATTCGGCAAGCTCGATTTTATTCTCCACTCGATCGCATTCGCCGACCGGAATGACCTTTCACGCGACACGGTCTATACCAGCCGCGCGGGCTTCAAACTGGCGATGGATGTCAGCGTTTACACCTTGATCGCCGTCACGGCCGCGGCGAAAGACATCCTTGCGCCGGGGGCTTCGATCGCCACGATGACCTATTTTGGCGGCGAAAAATGCGTACCTGGATACAACGTGATGGGAATCTGCAAAGCGGCCCTGGAAGCAACCGTGCGGTATCTTGCCTACGACATGGGACCGCATGGCATTCGCGTTAATGCGTTGTCCGCCGGTCCGATCCGCACGCTCGCCGGGCGGGCTGCGGGTGTCGACGAGATGTTGTCGTTGTATGAACACATGGCACCGTTGGGGCGAAACATTTCGCTTGACGAAGTTGGTCGCACCGGTGCGTTTTTGCTCAGCGGAGCCAGCGATGGCATCACCGGCGAAGTCCTGCACGTCGACGGCGGTTACAACATGATGGGCAGCCCGGGCCGATTGTTGAAATTGGTCGGTGTCGCACCCGCCACGTAATCGACGGTGCGGTTTCGCAATCCCTTTCACGAATTGAAAAAGTCATCACGATGGTCCGAACGCTTTCCACCATGCTTCCCCTCGGAACCGAGGCACCGATGTTTTCGCTGTCCGATACCGACGGCAACGTCGTCCAGCTCGGCGATTTTAAAGACAAGAAAGGGTTGCTCGTCGCGTTCATTTGCAATCATTGTCCCTACGTGAAACACGTCGCGGCGGGACTCGCCAAACTGGGCGAAGACATGATGTCACAAGGCTTCGGCGTTGTCGCGATCAGCAGCAACGATATCGCGATGCACCCGGACGACTCGCCGGAAAAGATGAAAGCGGAAAAGGAACGACGCGGTTACACGTTTCCTTATCTATATGACAAGACGCAGGGCATCGCGAAGGCATACAAGGCGGCCTGCACGCCGGATTTTTTCCTGTTCGATGCCCAGCACCGCTTGGTCTACCGTGGGCAAATGGACGACAGCCGGCCCGGAACGGATAAACCCGTAACGGGCCACGATATCCAGCAAGCGGTCGCCGCGATGCTGGCTGGGAAACCGCCGGTGGAGACACAAACCCCCAGTCTTGGTTGCAACATCAAGTGGGTTTCGGGGGCTGAGCCGGAATATTTTCCGGTGTGAAGCCGTATGGATCGGGTAGTTTGTGCCGATTAAGCTGACTTTTTGGATTTTTCCGCTTTTTCTGCGCTTTTGGCAAACTTTGACGGTTGGGCTGGTCGATGACTCCTTTGACGCAATTGGCGATTGATTCGCTGATCGAGTTTTGATTCTGGGGGGAATCGAGTTCCGGTTTTAAGCGTTTCGCAGCCCGCGAAATTGCGAGGAACCATTACACCAGCCATGCGGTATGCACCGTGCCATCTCAGAAATTCATGCCATCCTGCCTCGCCGTAGGTTTCCTGTTGTTTGCCGCCAGCGGCGTCTTGGCACAAACGTCCAGCAAGTCCACTCGGCCCGCGACGCAATCTCGCAGCCGAGCGGAGCAGGACGCCCGCGTCCGATGGCAACCGTCTCGTCCCGATTCTCGTGACGAATCGTCCTCGGGTTCCGTTGCCAACAACCTCGGTAAATCAAAATCAAACGTTCGCCAAGTCGGGCATCAAACCAGTCGCAGCGGCGTTCGACGCACGCAGGCGACGGGCGAATTGCCAGCACCGACACCGGTTCCATTGCCGATGTCGAGCATGTCTGGTGACGGCTACGAAGTCCCGATGCAGTCGGACCGATCGGTGATGATGAATTCGCCGTCACAAGCGTACCAGCCGATGGAAGGCGAAGTCATTTACGAAGGCTCGCCGTACACCGGCGACGTCGTCATGGACCAGTACGGCGACCACATGGGGATGGGCATGGGCGGAAGCTCGTGTGACGGTGGATCGTGTGGAGTCGGTGGATGCGATTCGATGGGCTGATGCGGCGAACCATCGTGCGGCTGCGACACGTGCATGGGCAGCCGATTTAGCGGCATCGGCACTTGGCGTCCCTGCCTGACGCTCTGCTTTCCACAGGATGGTTGGGTCTCGATCGACTACCTGAATTGGAACCAGAAAGGCATGTCCTTGCCGCCGCTCGTGACGACCAGCACACCGGGAACGGCTCAGGTCAACGCTGGTGTGCTCGGGTTGAATTCGACATCAACGCTGTTTGGTGGCAACACGGTTTTGGATAACGGGTTCAGCGGCGGACGATTGAACTTCGGCTTCTGGTTGGACAAGTGTCACACCTGGGGCATCGGGGGAGATTACTTTGACCTCGAACGCCAAACGGAATCGTTCAGTGCGACCAGCACCGGAGCGCAGGGAAGCCAAATCCTCAGCCGACCATTTTTCAACGTTAGTCCCAACCGAGCGGGTGAAGACGCTCAATTGGTCGCCTTCCCGAATGTGCTTCGAGGAACCGTTTCGGCCGAAGTGTACAGCGATCTGGTCGGTGCGGGATTCCACATTCGTCGTCAAACGAACTGCAGCTCCGGTTGTAAGAAAGATTTTTTGTGTGGCGGTTGCTCACAGCTTCACACTCGCACCGATTGCCTACTCGGTTACCGATACATGCAACTGGGCGAAGGCATCAGCGTGAATGAAAACTTGGTTTCGCTGTTACCCGCACCGGACAGTGGATCGTTCCTGATCAACGACCGCTTTGGCACGACCAATACGTTCAACGGTGTCGACTTGGGCATGATGCACACTCGACGCCGCGGGGTTTGGTCCGCGGACTTTTTGGTGAAGCTGGCGATCGGCAACACGCATCAAACCGTTGACATCAGCGGCGACACACGAATCAACGGCGTCCTGCAACGACCTGACGGCGGCTTACTGGCCCAGAGCACCAACATCGGTCGCTACGAACGCGATCGGATGACCGTGCTGCCCGAGCTCGGTGCGAACCTTGGTTACTACATCACCCCGAACTTCAAACTGCGAGCTGGTTACACGTTCATCTACTGGTCCAACGTTGTCCGTCCTGGCGACCAAATCGATACCGACGTGAACCCCGCGTTCTTGCCACCACAAACCGTTCAGACCGCACAGTCCACGACCTCACGCCGTCCCCGATTCGCGTTTGATGATACCGACTACTACGTCCATGGCATCAATCTTGGTGCCGAGTTGACCTGGTGAGGGAACGGTTGCGGATTTTGCGAGTCAAAACGCCTGAATGTATGAGGACGGTCGTAACGATTGTCCGATAACCAACGAATAAAGCGGTCTCCTGATATCTACGAGAATGATGATGTTGAAGAACCTGATCCAGCAAATCTTCGGCGAACGCAAGCCAACCAAACGCCGCCGACCGACCCGCCGCGGGTTGCGAATGGAACGTTTGGACAAACGAAGCCTGCTGGCCGCCGACATTGGCGTGATCAACGGCACCACGTACATCGACCTCAACGGCAACAGCTTGGATTCGGGTGACACGCGTCTGGGTGCTGTCGAAGTGCGGTTGTTCCGCGATGGCGGCAACGGCGTCTTCGGCGGCGACGATACCCTGATCGGCACCACCACGTCGAGCTCCACGGCGGGCCCGACGCTGGGCCAGTACAGCTTTACCAATCTGCTAGACGGCCAATACTTTGTGCAACAAACCAATGCGACCGCGCCGACGGGATTGAATTTTCCCACGCCCGCTTCGGTCACGATCAATAATCGCGTTCGCCTGATCGACGACTACAGCAACGGGTCTCAAGTCGCGACGGCGACATCCGTTAATCCTGTCATCAGCTCGTCGGTTGTCTCGACCTCCGCGATCGGCGGGGCACGTGATATTCAAGCCACCCACATCGCCGGCATCAGCTCGGTAGAGATCACCGTCGACCCGGTCTCGGGACAATTGGGCATCTCCGCGGGTGCGGGAACCAATGGCGAGACGCTGATCCAATATGACGGCAACGATGGCTCGATCGCCCTGAATGCGACCGGTCTGGGCGGTATCTCGCTCGCTGGTGGCACGCCCGGCCAAGCGGTTCTGCCGGGATCGGCACTGATGTTCAGCTCGCTTGCCGATGTCGCCGGTGCCAACATTACGGTGCGGATCTACACCAACGCGACCAATTTTTCGACCGTCACGCGGCCGATCCCCGTGGGCGCGGCGCTGACCGATACGACAGCGCTGTTGTTGACTGATTTTACGATCGGCGGCGGCACCGGTGCGGATTTTAACAACGTAGGTGCGATCGAAGCGTTTATCACTTCGCCCGCCAACGTCGATGCGTTCGTGTCGATCGTTGAAACCGTTCGGCCCAACATCGTCACCGCCAACCTTCGCAACATCCAGCCGCTGACGATCGGCAATCTGGTTTTCCAAGACAATAACAACAACGGCCTGTTCGATGCCGGCGACGTCGGTTTGCCCGGCGTTGACGTGCAATTGTTCGCACTTGCGTCGCTGGCCGATGTCGTCAATCCGACCACCCAAACGCCATTTGCCACCGTGACGACCGGCGCGGGCGGAATTTATTCGATCACCAACGTGCCGCCTGGCATTTACGCTGCGGTGATCCCCGCGTACGAATCCGACGCCACGTCGACGGCCCCAGGCTCACGCACGCTCGTCGGATACCAAGTTAGCTCGCCCGCGACGCAAACGCCGGGTGCGGAAGCGAACGTGGATAATGATAATGATGGCCGCGCCGTGACGGGACAATTGTACGTTGCGACCGCACCATTCACGTTGATCTCTGGCACCGAGCCAACCAACAGCGGCAACACAAACAACACGTTCGACTTTGGATTCGTCAGCAACGCAGAAGTTCAAATCACCAAAACGTTCGTCTCCGTGAATACCGCGACCGATGGTTCACGAACCGGCACGTTCCGCATTGATGTATTGAACAATGGCCCCCTGACCGCGACCGGCATCCAGGTCATCGACACGCTGCCCCCCGGACTGACGTTCAACCGCGTCACGACGACAACCAGCACTACGACGGCTCCGACCTCGGTGACGTCGTCATCGGTTTTGGGCAACGCGGTGACGCTCAATCTTGCTGCCCTCGCCAGCACCGTTGGCGCTTCGTTTAATATCATTGTCAACATCGCACCGACGGTCTTTGCGGACCAAACGAACAGCGTCAGTGTGCTTGCGATCCAAAACGACAATGACCTTACCAACAACACGTCGACTGCGATCCTCGATCTTCCGCAAAACGACCTATCGATCACCAAGACGCTCGAAACCGCGACGGGAAACATCATCCCGCCCGCGACGGCGCGAACCGGTGACACCGTTGTCTATCGCATCTCCGTTAATAACGATGTCGCCAACTTGACCACGATCGACGACGTCGCCGCCGGCGTTTCCGTGGTCGACACGTTGCCCGCCGGCGTGACGTTCGTCAGCGCCACGATCAACGGTGGCCCCGCCGGTCAAGGCATCACGTTCAATGCCACCAATCGGACGGTGACCGCCGCAATTGGGACCGTCACCCGTGGCACACCCGCGATCATTCTGGTGACCGTACGAATCGATTCCAACGCCGCGTCGACGCTTACCAACACCGCGACGGTTTCCAATATCCCGGACACCGATGCGAATACGGCCAACGATACCGCTTCGGTGGACAGCAGCGTCGGACGTGCCGTCGACCTGACGATCACCAAAGCGATCTCGACCCAGCCCAACACGAACACCACGCCCGTCTACGGAGCCCCGCTGACGTTCGTCATCACGGTGACCAATACCGCGACCAGCCCTGGCGTTGCTCGCGGATTTACCGTCGCCGATGTATTGCCCGCCGGACTGTCGCTAGTGGCGGGAAGTTTCGTCGCGGGAACCTCGGGCGTGACGCTCGCTCCAACTGGCCAAACGCTGAACTTCACCAGCACCAATGACCTCGCGATCGGTGCCTCGGCATCGTTCACGTTCGATGTTCTGGTCGCCCAGAATGCCGTCAGCGCACCGATCACCAACACCGCGGTCGTCGCCGCGACGAACAATCAAACCATCGTCGATACCGACGTCGTCACGACCAACAACAGCGACGACGAAACGTTCACGCCAGCCCGCAACATCGAATTGGTCGTCACCAAAGATGACAACTTCACGGGCACCACGACCGCTAATCCTGGCGGAAACATTATCTACACGATCGTAGTCACCAATACCGGTACCAGCAACGCGATCAACGTCAATGTTCTCGACACGCTTCCCGCCGGAGTCACCGCGACGTCGATCACCGTCAGCGGCAACCAGGTCACCGACAATAACCCTGATTTAGGTTTGCTCGGGTTCACGTTGCCACTGGTCGCGACCGGTGCCGCCAACGCGGTCACGGTCACTGTCAACGCGTCGATCGCCGCAAGCGTGACCGCCGCCAACATCACCAACCAAGTCACCGTTAGCGGTGGCGGAGTCGGCGACCTGCCCGCGGGCAACACCGCGTCGGTGACCACACCGCTGGCCCCGTCGGTTGAAGTCGCGATCGTGAAAACGGGACCGGCGACCGCAATCCCCGGTGGCACCGCGATCGCTTACAACCTCGCGATCACGAACACCGGCGTCAGCAACGCGACCAACGTCAGCGTCGCCGATACCCTGCCGCCAGGCGTCACAATCCAGTCCGTCACGCTCAATGGCACCGCCGTCGCGAACACGGGCACCGCCGGCAACGTTGTCTTTGTCATCCCGACGCTCGCCCCCGGTGCGTCGAATACCGCCAACGCCGTGATCACTGTTTCGATCGATCCGGCGGCCACTGGAACGTTGACCAACACCGCGACCGTCACCGCCGCGGGAGACTCGCCCGCCGGGAACACCAGCACCACTCAAACCGTGCTTAACCCGACCGCGGATGTGACCGTGACCAAGACGGTCAACAACCCCACCGCGGTTCCCGGCGACGCGCTGACGTATACGATCATCGTCCGCAATGGTGGCGTCTCGACCGCCGCGGGCGTCACGCTCGTCGACGTCCTGCC
>Ga0105045_10005095_pt1 | contig 11532 bp, 6 predicted proteins | sample MAT02_FD_78089 | JGI IMG/M metagenome (GOLD analysis project Ga0105045, IMG submission 78089) | Freshwater microbial communities from Lake Fryxell liftoff mats and glacier meltwater in Antarctica - MAT-02 (megahit assembly) | ecosystem: Environmental > Aquatic > Freshwater > Ice > Liftoff... | reverse complement strand
CCACGACCAGCGCGGCACCATCTCGGCCCAGAACAGCGGCTCGGTTTCATGCGCCAGGCTCAGCTTGTAGCGGTCCGCCCCGGCCAGAAGGTCATACACGCGATCGCCCCGCTCCATGGCGTGGGCAATGGCCGCTGCGTGGCAGCTCAGCCCCGGCCTGGCATGCCCGCCGCCCGGCACGAAACCGCTCTGATAGGCCGAGACCCTATGGCCGAGCCGGAAGTTGTAGAGCAGGCCGATCGTCGCCCCCGCCGCGCTCAGCCGCAGCAGGTCGATCTCGCCGCGCGGCATCGCCTCGGCCAGCAGCGCCGCGTGGAAGCGCCGGATGAAGGGGGTGGCGAAGGCACCCGGCTGGCCGCGCGCCTGCCAACTGGCGGCATGCAGGCCGATCATCTCGTCCAACATGGCACGTGCGGTGTCGAGCGTTTCGGCACGCTCCAGCAGCAGCGGGCCATGGGCCGCGAAATGCCGGCCCGAGCGGCGGATCTGCTGCCGTGTATTGGCGCTGAGCGTGGCAAGATAATCCCCCCCCGCCGCCGCCAAGTCGATGAACGGGGCAATGCGCCGCTGGCAGCGGAAGGCCGCACCGGGCGCTGCGGCAAGGGTCGCGGCCGAGACCCCGCTCAGAACCAGCCCATCGGCCGCCGCGGCCGCCGTGCGCAGCAGCGCCGCATGCACCTCCGCGCCACCCAGGCACAGCGGCGCATTGTGCTCGATGAACGCGGCATCGAACGCTGCATCGCCGCTCTCCGCCAGGCACAGCCTGCCGCGGTGGCGGTTGAACAGCGCAAGCCCCACCACCCGGCCGGCATCCAACGCGCGGACCAGCATGGGCTGGGTGTAGCGTTCAGCGGCCAGGCAGCCGACCCAGCTCCAGCTCTGGAAGAAGGACAGGCCAACCACCGACGTCTCCAGCGCGCGCCATTCCGCGCCCAGCCGCGCCATGTCATCCACGGGAAGGATCTCCGTCCGCATCGCGACCGCCGCCTCCCTGCCGCAAGCCGGCGCCTGTCATGAGCGTGCAACGCCCAACCCCGGTCAAGCCGCGCCGTGTGCTGCATGTGCTGAAATACTACCGCCCCGCCTTCACCGGCGAAGGCGTCTTCCTCGAACGCTCCAGTGCCGTGATGGATGAGATCGCACCGCATGTGGAGCATGACCTTCTGGTGACGCACACGCCCCGGCCGGAGGAGCCGCAGGCGGCCTGCTCCACGCTGCGGCGGGTTACCCACCTGTCGGGCGGGCCGCTGCCGGTGTGGCGGCGGCAACTGCTTATGGCCTGGTGGTTCGCGCGATATCTGCACCGCTATGACACGGTGCATATCCGCACCCATGCCGACTGGTATTTCGTGAGCTATCTGTTGGCGCGGCTGGCCGGGCGGCGGCTGGTGCTCTCGGCGACGCTCGATGACAGCCTGCCGGTGCTCATCGGCCAGTATCGGCCGCCCCTGCGGTTCCTGGCGCGGCGGGGCTTCGGCCTGTTCCACGCCTTCATCGGAATCAGCCCGAAGCTGCATGGGGAGAGTTGCTCGGTGGCCGGCGCCGAGCGCTGCGAGCTCATCCCTTGCGGCGTCACCATCCCCGCCCACGCCCCATCGGCGCGCGCCCGGCTGGGCATCGCGCCCTCGGATCTCGTGCTGCTCTTCGTCGGCGGGCTGTGCCGGCGCAAGGACCCGCTCTTCCTGGTGCAGGCGATGCCACGCATCCTGGCCGACCACCCCAACGCCCGCCTGCTTCTCGTCGGCCCGGAACTGGAGGCGGCTGAGGTCAATGCGATCCGTGACGCTGCCATCCCGCCCGGGCATGTCATCCTCACCGGGGAGCAGCGCGACCCGCACCCCTACTTCGCCGCGGCCTACATTCTCGTCTTCGCCTCCCACCTAGAAGGTTTCGGCACGGTGGTGCCCGAAGCCATGGCGCACGGCCTGCCCGTGGTGGTCCGCCGCCTGCCGGGCGTGAATGACGGCTTCGTCCGGCACGGCGAGACCGGCTTCCTGTTCGATGACGCCCCGGGCTATCTGGCGGCGGTGCTGCGCCTGGCGGGCGATGCCGCGCTGCGCGCGCGGCTGGGCCAGGCGGGCCAGCGCCTGGCGCGGGCCGAGTTCGGCATGCGCGGCGTGGCGGCGCGCTACCTCGGCGTCTATGGCGCTGCCTCGACGGCGGAAGATGGCCCGGAGACCGGCTTGTGCAGCGATGCCTCGATCATCGATCCCAGCTTTCACACGCCGCTCCTGCCCCGGCCCGGCGCGCGGCCCATGCTGCTCACCATGGTCGATGCCGAGGAGGCCTTCGACTGGTCCCGCCCCTTCGAGCGCGGCGCGCGTGATGTGACCTCCATGGCGGCACAGTTCCGCGCGCACCGGGTTTTCGAACGGCATGGCGTGGTGCCGCTCTACCTCGCCGATTATCCGGTGGTGACCCAGGATGCCGGGCGCGCGCCGCTGCGCGAATGGCTCGATGCCGGGCATTGCGACGTGGGCGCGCAGATGCACCCCTGGGTGACGCCGCCTTTCGAGGAGGTGCTGGGCGAGCACAACAGCTATGCCGGCCACCTGCCCGTGGCGTTGGAACTGGCCAAGGCGCGGCGGCTGACCGAGGCGCTGGGCGATGCCTTCGGCGAGGCGCCGCTGATCTGGCGCACCGGGCGTTTCGGCGCCGGGCGGCGCACGGCGGATATCCTGAAATCGCTCGGCTATGTGGCCGATAGCAGCGTGGTGCCCTTCTGGCCGGCGGAGGGGATGGCAGGGCGGCCGGTTTTCAGCGCCCAGCCGCATTGGCTCGACCGCGAGCGCAGCCTGCTGGAGATCCCGGTCTCGGCCGCACTCGTCGGCCGGCTTGCCGATGGCGGGCTGCGGCACCTGGCACCGCGGCTCTTCACCCCCGGCATGGCAAGGCTGCGACTGGCCGGTGCCCTGGCCAGGCTGGGGGTGTTGGAGCGCATCCGTCTCAGCCCCGAGGGCATGACCATCGCCGAAGCGAAGCGCCTGACGCGGCACATGCTGGCGCATGGCCACCGCGTCTTCGTGCTGACTTATCACTCGCCATCGCTGGTGCCGGGCAATACGCCCTATGTGCGCGATGCGGCGGGGCTGGACCGGTTCCTGGCCTGGCTGGACGATTTCTACGGCTTCTTCCGTGAGGAGGCAGGCGGGTGCTTCGGGCGCTGGCAGGATGTGCGTGGCGTGCCGGCCGGCGCGACCGTGCGGCCTGAACCGGCCCGCGTAGGGGTGTGAACGAGCTTCTCGCCGCCTTTCTGCTGCCGCCTTTCAGCCTGGGCTGGCTGGGGCTGGTGGCCGGCCTGCTCGCCTGGCGGGGGCGCCGGTTGGCCGGGCTGGTCGCGGCCCTGGCGGCGGCGGGAATACTTGTGCTGGCCACGCCGCTGGCCGCGGGCTGGCTGATCGCCGCGCTGGAGCCGGACCAGGCCGCCAGTCTCGGGCCGCAGCCCGGCGCAATCATCATCCTCGGCGGCGATGTGGCGCATGGCCAGGCGGGCGGGGCCGCCACCACCGATATCGGCATGCTGACGTTGGAGCGCTTGCGTGCGGGTGCGGCGCTGCACCGCGCAACCGGGCTGCCCATCCTTGTCACCGGCGGCGTGCTGGGCGCGGGGCAGCCGGCGCTGGCCGGGCTGATGGCGCGCAGCCTGCGCGAGGATTTCGGGCTCGCCGCCCGATGGATCGAACCGCAGGCGCGGGATACCCGGGAGAACGCGGCCTTCTCCGTCGCCCTGTTGCGCGGCGACGGCGTGGCGGCCGCGCTGCTGGTCACCCAGGCCTGGCACATGCCTCGCGCGCAGGAGGCCTTCGCCCGCCTGGGCTTTCCCGTCCGCGACGCCCCGGTGCGGCGCGCGGTAGCGCCCGGCTTCACGCTGCGCGGGCTGCTGCCGCAGGCGGGAGACCTGCAGGAGAGCTGGTTCGCGATCCATGAATGGGTGGGCCGATTATTTTACCGCTGGCGCGATGGGGCGCGGCCGGCCGCCCTGTCGGCCGGCTTTACAGCCAGAACGCCCGTGCCAGCCGAGGCGCACTAAATCCCTGAAAACAATAACATAAAAACTTGGCCCCGAGATTGCTAACTGTCCGATACGCAACTTTGCCCGGGTGCCCGGGTATTGGCCCAGGTCGAGGATGCCGTCACCATGTCCAGCCCAGCTCACGGCCATATCGCGCTCGCCGCGCCGCCGCCCACGGCAATGCGGGCGAGTGTGGATGTCAGTCGTCTGTGCCGCGGCCGAATGCCCGATTGGTGCGACGCCTTTCTCAGCCGCCCTGGCGACGGCGACATCTTCGCCAGCCGGCTGTGGTACGACACCGTGCTCGCCCACGCGCTGCCCGCCGGCTGCCGCCCCGTGCTGGCCCTGGCCGGCGACGGCGCCATGCTGCTGCCGCTTGCCTCAGGGCCGGGCGGGATGCGAAGCCTTACCACCCCCTACAGCCTGGAATGGCGGCCGCTGCCCGGCCCAGGCTGCGCGCCCGCCACCGCTGGCACCGCCATCGGCCGCTGGTTGCGGTACAGCGACCCGCTTCGCCTGGATGCCGTCAGCCAGGAGGCGTGGGGGCTCGATGCCGTCATCTCCGGCGCGCGCAATGTCGGCATCGCGGCGCTGCGGCATCGCCATTTCGGCAATTGGCACGAAGTTCTGGCCGAGGAAGCTGGCTGGGCCGGATACCTCGCCGCGCGGCCTGCGGCGCTCGCCGCCACCATCCGGCGCAAGCTGGACCGCGCCCGACGGGAACTCCGCTTCGAGATGGTCACCGAGGGCCGCGACGCGCTCGGCCGCGCCATCGCCGATTACGAGGCCGTGCGCGCGCGCAGCTGGAAGCCCGCTGAACCCGCGCCGGGTTTCGACGGCGCGCTGATCCAGGCTGCAGCGGCACAGGGTTCGCTGCGGATGGGCCTGCTTCGGACGCCCGATGGGACCGCGATCGCGGCCCAATACTGGCTGATCTCCGGTGGCCGCGCCTGGCTGCTCAAGCTGTGCCATGACGAGGCCAACCGGGCGGCGTCTCCTGGCACGGTGCTGACGGCGCTGATGATCCGCGCGATGATCGAGAATGATGGCGTTCGCGATCTGGATTTCGGCCGCGGCGATGATCCCTACAAACAGCTCTGGGTCACCCGGCGGCGCCAGCGTATCGGGCTGGTCCTGGCCGACCCCTGGCATCCGGTCGGGTTTTTCGAAGTCGCCCGGCGCCGTCTGGCCGGCTGGGCCGGGCGCCCCGGCATGCCGGCATGAGGATCCTCTACAGCCACCGCATCCGCTCGCGCGACGGTCAGGGCGTGCATCTCGACGCCATGGTGGGCGCCCTGCGCGCGGCCGGGCATGAGGTGCGGGTGGTCGGCCCCCCGGGCTTCGAGACGGCGGGCCTGGGTGATGACAGCCCGGCCCTGGCGCGCCTGCGCCGTCTGCTGCCGCGCTGGATCGCTGAACTGGCCGAACTCGCCTACACCCTGCCCTCGACATGGCGGCTTGCCTGGGCGGCGGCGGCGTTCAAGCCAGATGTGATCTATGAGCGTGCAAACCTCTATCACCTCGCCGGCCTTCTGGTGGCCAGGGCACGTCGGGTGCCACTGCTTCTCGAAGTCAACGCGCCCCTGGCCGAGGAACGCGGCCGCTTCGGCGGCCTGGGTCTGCCCTGGCTTGCGGGCGGGCTGGAGCGGATGGTCTGGCGCGGCGCCAGCATCGCCCTGCCGGTGACCTCCGTGCTGGCGCAGCATCTGCTCGACGCCGGGGTGCCGCCGCGGCGCATCCAGGTCGTGCCCAACGGCATAGATCTGGCCGATTTCCCACCAAGCCCACCCACCCCGGCGGAAGGCGCCTTGACCCTGGGCTTCATCGGCTTCATCCGCGACTGGCATGGGCTGGAGGCCGTGTTGCGGGGCATCGCCACCTGGCGCGGTGCGGTGCCGCTGCGCCTGCTGCTGGTGGGCGAAGGGCCGGCACGCGCCGGGCTGGAGCGGCTGTCGGAAGAGCTGGGCATCGCGGCGCAGGTCGAGTTTCACGGGTTGGCCATGCGTGAGGCGGTGCCGGCGCTGATCGCGCGCTTCGACATCGCCCTGCAGCCTTCCGCCGTGCCCTATGCCTCGCCCCTCAAGCTGTTCGAATACATGGCGGGGGCGCGGGCCATCGTGGCGCCGGATCAGCCCAACCTGCGTGAGGTGCTGCGCGACACGGAGAACGCGCTGCTCTTCGATCCGGCGACGCCGGGGGCCTTCTGGGCCGCCGTGCAGCGCCTGGCGGCCGATGCGGGCCTGCGCGCCCGGCTGGGTGCCGCCGCGCGCGCCACCATCCTGCGCCGCGAGTTGACTTGGCAGGGCAATGCCCGCCGCGTGGTCGAGATCGCGGAGGCTGAGATAGACCGGCTGAGGCCCGCGCCCGCCCCGGGCCTGGCGGCCGCGCCATGAATGCGCCGCTGGTGTTGCACGTCTTCCCCAGCTTCGCCGTAGGCGGCGCGCAGGTACGCTTCGCGGCCCTGGCCAATCGCTTCAAGGCGCGTTGGCGGCACGTCGTCGTGGCACTCGATGGCAATGGCGCATGCGCTGAACGCATTGCCGGCGACGTGCCGTTCAGCTTCCTGCCCGCGCCACCCGCCGCGCCGGGCGGCATGCTGCGGCATCTGTGGGACATCCGGGCCGCGCTGCGTCGGCTGCGCCCCGATGTGCTGGTGACGGGCAATTGGGGCAGCATCGAATGGGCAATGGCAAACCTGGCAGGGCCGGCGGCGCGCCATGTCCATACCGAGGACGGCTTCGGCGCCGATGAGGCGGTGGCACAGCACCGCAGGCGAGTGCTGGCCCGGCGCTGGGCGCTGCGCCGCAGCACGGTGGTGCTGCCATCGACACTGCTGCTGCGCGCGGCGGTGGATGAATGGCATCTGCCGCCTGACCACCTGCACCTCGTGCCGAACGGGCTAGATCTGGGGCGCTTCCGTCCCGATCGGCCGGCCGCGGTGCTGGCGGTGCCTGGGAGTGGGCCGATCATCGGCACGGTGGCGGCGCTGCGGCCGGAGAAGGCGTTGGACCGGCTGCTGCGGGCCTGTGCGATCCTGCGCCAGGGCGGAACGGCCTTCCGCCTGGTAGTGGTGGGCGATGGGCCGGAGCGGCCGCGGCTGGAGGCGATGGCGGCGGAGTTGGGCCTGGGCGGCCAGGTGCTGTTCCTGGGCCATGTCGCCCAGCCGGCCGAAACCTATCGGGCGTTTGACCTCTTCGCGCTCTCCTCCAGCACCGAGCAGATGCCCTTTTCGGTGCTGGAGGCGATGGCCTCGGGCCTCGCGGTCGTCGCCACCGATGTGGGCGATGTTTCGGCGATGCTGGCGCCCGAGAACCGGCCATTCGTGTTGCCGCTGGACGATGCTGCCTTCGCCGAGGGCTTGCGGACCCTGCTGCAGGACACGCCGCGCCGCCTGACGCTTGGTGCCGCCAACCGTGCCCGGGCGGTGCTCGATTTCGATGATGAGACGATGTTCCAGCGCTACGCCGCACTGATCGACGGCACGGCGGTGGCGCGGTGATGGATGGCGGCTCACTCCACGCCCCCCGCGCCACGCTGCGCGGCATCGCGTTGCATTGCCCACGCGATCATACCGCCCTGCTGGCCGGCGAGGAGAGCCTGCGCTGCCCCCGCTGCGGCCACGGCTTTCCCGTGATCGGCGGTATTCCGGTGCTGATCCATGACGGTGCCTCGGTCTTCGCCATCGCCGACTACCTGGGAGGGGGCAGCTACGAGGGTGCCGCCTATGGCAGACAGGCCGACCGTGCAGGCGGGCTGCGCCGGGCTTGGCGGCGGCTGGCGCGCCGGCTGGGCGATTCGCCATCCTCCATCCGCCATCCCGACGCCGCGGCTGCTCTGGCTTATGTGCGGGCCCTGCATCCCGCGCCGCGAGTGCTGGTGATCGGCTCGGGCGGGTTGCGCCTGGGCCAGGCTGATGATGTCGTGGTGCAAACCGACGTGGCATTCGCACCTTTCGTTGACGCTATCGCCGACGCGCGCGACCTGCCCTTTCCTTCTGGCGTTTTCGACCTGGTGGTGGCTGTGGCGGTGCTGGAGCATGTGGCAGATCCACAGGCCTGCGTGGCGGAGATCACGCGGGTTTTGGCGCCGGGCGGGCATGTCTTCGCCGTCACGCCTTTCCTGCAACCGGTTCATATGGGCGCCTACGACTTCACCCGCTTCACACCGATCGGCCATCGCCGCCTGTTCCGTGGCTTTGACGAGGTGGCCGCCGGCGTGGCGATGGGTGCCGGCAGCATGGCGGCCTGGAGCCTGCGCGCCCTGCTGCAATCGGTATCACCGTCGCGCTGGTGGCAGCTCGCAGCGAGCGGATTGGGCCTGTTGTTGACCCCGCCTCTCCGTCTGCTGGACCGCTGGCTTCGTCATTCCGGCGATGCCGCGGGCGGCTGCTGGTTCTTTGGCCGGCGGCGGGACGGCGCGCCGGTGACCGACCGGGCACTGGTGTCCAGCTATCGCCATCGCTTCGGCCTGGGCGGCACGGTTCTGCCGCCGCCCGCGGGCTGATCACGCACGGCGCACCCGCCGGCGGATTGTCGACGGCAAGTCGCGGCCAGCCAAACTTCTCCTGACATTGTCGCGGGACTGTCATCTCACTGGATGACGCTCTCAGCCATGTGCGGCCCCGTAGCCGGGACCAACGATGTCGGGATACTTTACAATAACCAGGATTGATATATTTTATCTTGATGGATTTCGATCAAACATATCAACTGAAATTAAAGTGTACGAAAACTGGGTTGCCTTAATTAAACTAAAGTATCACTCCTCCCGGGCCACTTATGTCCTGGATGCATCATGTCTGCCTCTAAGCGCAATATTCTTACCCAGGTCACGTTGGAAAATGCGGGCGCAGCTCCGCTGGGAGCCGGGATCGCCGTATTTGGCCAGACATTTCTGCAAGGCGAACTGACCCCAGGCACAACACTGCTGGCCGGGATCCGCAACAAGATGGAAACGGTGCAGTACGATGTGAAAACGCATTGGGCCGACGGATCGGTGAAAATGGCGGTGCTGGCTTTGATGCGCCCCGAGCTGGTCGCTGGCGCCTCTCTCGATGTCACGCTGCAAGTCAAAGCGACGCATGGCAAGCCGGATCAGGCGCTGGACCTCGCCGCCATCAGTCTGGCGCATTCTTTCCTGGTCGATGTCGCCATCCACGGCGGCGCGGTGGTGAATGTCGATGTGCTGGCGGCACTGCGGTTGGCCATTGCCGATGGTTCGGCCAGCGCCTGGCAGCAGGGCCCGCTGGCCACCCAGGCCCGGGTTGAAGTGAACCTGCCTGGCTCGCAACGGCTGGTCTTCGACGTCACCGGCTTCACCGGCGGGGGCATGACCATCGATGCCCAGTTCAACAATGACCGCGCCATGGAAGCCGCCGGTGGCCGGGTGACCTACGATCTGGCGGTGACGCTGGATGGTCGCAAGGCATTTCAGCAAACGATTGATCAGGGTCAGTACCAGAATTGGCATCGCAGCTTCTCGACCAACACGACCGATGGCGGGCAGGGCCTGGGAAGCCCCTCTGATGGCTGGCTGAACATACGCCACGATATCGCACGGCTGGCGGCGTCTGGCGCCGTGGCCGACTATGATCTCGGCCTCACGCTCAACCCGCGATTGCTCCAAAATCTCGGCAATGACGCCATGGCCGCCAGCTGGGACGCGCCCCTGGCCACCCGCGGGGTGACGACATTCATGCCGCAGACTGGTGGGCGCGGCGACATCGGCTTCACCACCCTGGGCAACACCAGCTGGCTGATCAGCCAGGATGCGGGTGCCGCGCACTACGCCCTGGGCCAGGCCAAGGCCGCCGCGGTGGTGCCCTGGCATTTCTGGAATGCGGCAAAGGATACCTGGCTCAACACCGATGCCTATCCCCGGCTGTGGACCGACCCGCGCGGCGGCACCGGCACACCCGGCGATGCCGCATCGACCGGGCTGACGCAGCAGGTGGACGGATTGACCGGCTGGACCACGGACACCGCGCATCAGCCCGATCTGGCCTACGTGCCCTACCTGCTGACCGGCCAGCGCTGGCTGCTGGATGAGGTGCAGGCGCAGGCCGCCTTCAACACGGTGGCGGCGTGGCCGTTCGCGCGCGGCAATGACGCGGATAATCTCATCAACCTCAACCAGGTGCGCGGTGCCGCCTGGGGCTTGCGCGCCCTGGAGCAGGCCGCCTCGGTCAGTCCAGACGGCAGCCCGGCAAATACCTTTTTCGATACGGCGGCCAATGGCAATTTCTCATGGATGGTGGCGCAAATCCCCGCCTGGACGGCAGCACAGGGCGAGGCGCATGGCTGGATACCGGGCGAATACGGCGTGACGGGCGCGCTGCCGCCCTGGCAGCAGGATTACTTCGCCTCGGTCGTGATCGGTGCCGCCACGCGCGGCAATGCCGATGCGCTCACCCTGCTGAACTGGCAGTCGAATTTCCTGGTCGGCCGCTTCACCCAGGCCGCCCAGGGTTTTGATGCGCATGATGGTGCGGCCTACCTCATCGCGACCGGCGATGCGCAGAACGGCGCGCTCTACCAGAGCTGGGCGGAGATCGGCGCGCAGACCGCAGCGCGCGGCTGGAGCAACGGCGTCACTGGCTGGTCGCAGAGCCAAGGCGACTACCCGCAGCTGGCACTCGCCACCCTGGCGGGGATCTGGCGCCTGACTGGTTCCGAGGCGGCGCGTGATGCCTATACGCAGCTGGTGGCAGCGGGCGCGCCTTTTACCGCGGCCGCGGATTTCGCACGCGACCCGACCTACGCTATCGCCGGCCCAGGGACATTCCCAGGGACATTCCCAGGGACATTCCCGGGGACATTGCAGCAGACATTGCCGCGAACATTGCCGGGGACGGCCCCGGGCACTGTCACCGCCGTGCAGCCCAGTGACAGCCGCGCGCTTTCCATCACGCTCTCCGGCCAGAGTTGGGCCGGCAATCCCATCGCGATCGTCCTGATCGATGGGCAGGAGCGGTTCCGTGGCGAGATCACGGCCGAGCATGGCCTGGCGACCGAACTGCACGCGCTGGGCAACGTCAGCCGCGCGGCTGAACACATCGTCACCATCCGCTTCGCCAATGACGCCTGGGGCGGGACAGCCGATACCGACCGAAACCTGTTCATCGATGGTCTGCTGGCCGATGGCCAGTTCTTCGGCGCGGCCGGCGCCTTGCTGCGCAATGGCGACTTCGAGGTGCGACTGCCGGCGATAGCGCCCGTGCCCACGCAGGTAGCCCCGGCCCCTCCGCCACAGGCGGCACTGGCACCGCCGCCGCAGGCGGCGCCCGAAACAGTCCCGCCGGCGCAGGCGGCGCCCGAAACAGTCCCGCCGGCGATCGTTTCAGCGCCCGTGCTGACGCCGCCGGCCGAGATCGTGTTGCCACCTGCGCTGAACCTGCTGCGGATCGCATTGTCAGGCGACAGCTGGCAGGAGGCGCCACGCTACCTTGTCATGCTCGACGGCGTGCAGCAGGGCGGCCAAGCCGTGGTCCACGCCTCACGCGCCGCAGGGGAGCAGGAAAT
>Ga0105045_10005094_pt1 | contig 11533 bp, 7 predicted proteins | sample MAT02_FD_78089 | JGI IMG/M metagenome (GOLD analysis project Ga0105045, IMG submission 78089) | Freshwater microbial communities from Lake Fryxell liftoff mats and glacier meltwater in Antarctica - MAT-02 (megahit assembly) | ecosystem: Environmental > Aquatic > Freshwater > Ice > Liftoff... | reverse complement strand
GTAACTTCATACACGTAAAAACTTCCAAGAGGCTGTCCCACTTGCACTTGTTTAGTAAACTCGCCATTGTTTAATCCTCCGCCAATGAAATTAGAGAAGAACTTATTATCCACTTTTTCTAATTTATTTTGGTTATGCGAAACATTTGCACTGATAAAATAGGTAAAACTATCTGTCAATTGGTCGCTCCATCGCAGCATAAGTTCTTGACCCACATTACTAACTACGCCCGAATTCACAAATACGGACTGCGATGAAAGCACTCTTGGGACATTAATTGGCAGAATTACATCGGTAGAGCGTCGGTCATAATATCCTAATGAACCCGTCAATCTATTTTCTAATAACGAAAAATCGAAACCAAAGTCAAGTTCTTTCATGGTTTCCCAAGTTAGATTTGGATCCACTTGATATGGCACAACTGCACCTGGTTGTATAATTTGTTCATCACCAAAAGTGTAATTAGTACCTTGATTAAATACGATATTATTGGTTGCATTTCCAGTATTTGAGTTACCGACTTCGCCATAACCTATTCTGAATTTTAGGTTGTTAACCAATTTGATATTTTCAAAGAATGCTTCATCACTAATGACCCAACCCGCAGAAACTGCTGGAAAATAGGCCCATTTTTTGGAAGCTTGAAAAGTACTTGTTCCTTCTCGACGCAAAACAGCCGAAAATAAATATTTCCCTTTGAAATCATATTCGGCTCTAGCAAAATAAGCAAGAGAAACCAAAGGAGTAGATTGCGAATTTCGCACCACTTGTCCGGGCACGAGAGGTTCGTTATAAGTAGATAAATCTAATGACCAATAATTGGATTGGGCTGGTACATTAAACCGTGTACCTGACAGATTATTGGAAATATTTCGTGTTGTTCTAGACATTCCGCCAAGAAAAGTTATGGAATGATCATCAAATTTCTTAGTGTAGGTCATAAAATTATCCCAGTTCCAAGAGAATGAATTTGAACGTCTTTGTGAAAGGGAATTGTATTGAGGCGTATTTGTTCCAAAAGTAGCTTCATAATCTCCTAAATCACTCGTAGGATTTTGAGATAAGAAAATATCAGAAGTTGGATTAAAAGAAAAACCACTGTTTACGTCATAGGTTGCACCAAAAGAAGAAGTGAATTTAAGGTCTTTATGCAGTTGCAATTCAGCCATTACCGATCCAAGAATACTTAAACTTCTATTTTGTTCATTCGCATAAAACAACTGAGCTACAGGATTTGCAACATTATTAAAACGGTCACTTCCATTGATGTCTATTAAACCCGTTGCAGGATTTCGCAAAGGAACACCCCAACGACCATTGTCAAATTTTACGGGAACAATAGGCGATTGTTTGTAGGCATTTGTAAACGCACTTAACGGTTTTTGTGTACTTCGCGTAATCGCCATATTAAGGTTTTGAGAAACTTTTAACTTACCATCAAAAACTTTAAATTCTGTTCGAGAATTAATATTATTTCGATTAAAGTCGGCACCTCTCAAGATTCCTTTCTCCATATAATTAGTATATCCCACATAGTACTTCGCTGTTTCACTTCCGCCGGACAAGGAGATAAAATTACTTGCTGTTTCTCCAATCGTTGTTATTTCGTCTAACCAATTTGTATTATTAGGCTGATTAGGATTTAGATAAGTAGCGGAACCAATCGCCACATTGTTATAATAGGCATACAAAGAAGAGTCGGCCATATTAATTGTTCGTTGAATTTGTTTGACACCAAAAAAATTATCATAGGTAAGTTTCACTTTACCAACTTTTCCCTTTTTGGTCGTAATAATAACCACTCCATTAGCTCCTTTTTGACCGTAAATAGCGAGTGACGACGCATCTTTTAAAATGTCCATCGTCTCAATTTCATTCGGACTCAAATTATTTATTCCAGTGGCTTCTACCCCATCAATCACATAAAGTGGCGTAACGCCTCCTAATAATGTACCTAATCCTCTAATTTGAATCGTAGGATTTGCGCCTGGTTCGTCATTGGTTACAATATTGACACCCGCCGCCTTTCCTTGAATGGATTGAATAGCAGATTGTGCTGGTGTTTTTAAAATTTCGTCTGATTTAATTTGAACTACCGAACCTGTAATGGCACCTCTTTTCTTTGTTCCATAACCAATAAGCACTACTTCGTTTAAATCTTTCGAATTGTTATCGGCTAAGACAACAGTCATTCCAGCAGTAGCTTTTACGGTAGTCTTTACAAAACTTAGCATTGAAAATTGAATGTCATCACCAAGATTAGCTTTTATTGTAAAATTTCCATCAAAATCAGTTAAGGTGTTTTCATTTGTTTCCAACACGAGAACAATGACGTCAGGAAGTGGCAATCCAGCTGAATCAGTTACTTTTCCGGAAATTTCTTGTGCTTGTAATGCAGAATGAGCAATAAAAGCAAATAGGATTAAAATATACCTAATCATATATCTGGCGTTTGTTTATATATTCAATTGTAAATGTACGAACTAAAACGTTGTAGTTGCACAAAATAATTCACTACATAACTACATCATTTACGCTATAATAAATCTTAACAATTTCTATTTCAATAATTTAAATACAAATAAATGATAATTTAACACATCTACTAAAAACCAAAATGATGTGTTTATGATGAGTTATAATTCTAGAACAAAATAACTTAAAATATGAATATTCGCTAAAAATAGAGTCTATCTTATAGATTAATCATAAAAGAAGAAAGATTTTCTTCCGCTTGAAGATTTAATTTTTTACGAAGTCGGTACCGATTTAATTCTACTCCGCGATAGGAGATGTTTAGTAGCGGAGCAATTTCTTTGGACGATAAATTCATTTTTAGATAAATGCAGAGCTTAATGTCTTTAGAAGTGAGTTTAGAAAATTTGGCGGTTAAGCGATGGACAAAATCTTCATGGCTTTGCAAGATGTTCTTTTCAAAGTTTTCCCATTCTTTTTTATTGATTGCATTGACTTTGATGGATTTATTTATTTTATTTTTAACTTGAGCTAAATCTGATTCTGTTTCAAGAATTTTCTGAATTGTTTCAATCATTTCAGACTGTTTGGCAATAGATAATGATTTTCCTGCTACCTCCGTCGCTTTAGTTTGTACTTGAATTTCTAAAATATGCTTTTCATAGGTTTGTAATTTCAAGGTGTTTTCAGCTTCTAATTCAATTTGAATAATTTCTTTTTGGTGTTTTAACTCCTCCTCTTTTAATTTTAATTTTTCTTGATACCTAATTTTATTCCACTTATAGTATAGGAACAAAAAAACTGCCAAAATGAGCAGGTAAATTAAAATCATCCAGTAGGAAAGGTACCAAGGGTTTGCAACTTCAAACTGAAAATTCTGAACCCTATTAAAACCTTCACCGTCAAAATGAAAAACCGCTAGATTTTGTTGACCACTAGACAAATTATTCAACAATAAATTACCGTTTAAAATAGGCAAATAGGATTTATTTTCATTTAGCTGATAAAACAATCCTGCTCGATTATAGCCATAATACTCTGGGATGACATTAATTTCTACCGTTTTATTATAGTTTACTTCCGTTTTTTCTGCTACGTTTTTTCCTTCACACAAGGCTTCGATGGTAACGTTTTGCTTTTTTAATTTAGTATTTTTTAATTTAAACCGCAAAAAACCATCATCTAAATTTAGGATGAGTTGATTTCCATTTTTAAAAATCTTGGTGTCTTCATTGACAATTTTTCCTTCATAATATTTTGCTGGAATTAGGTTCCAAATAAATTTATCTTCTTTTTGTTGAATGAAGTACAGTAGCTTTTCTTTTAAGACCATAAAATGAAAATCATCAATAGGAATGATGTCTGAAATGGCCTGAAAATTCGCATTAAACAAGTCGTTTTTTTCCAATTTTGTAGTAAAGGAATTGTAGTTATACCATGTGTTGTCTATTAAAAATAAAATTTCATTTTTAAATTGAAAAAGCTTGACTTCAAAATCATTTGCAATTTTATTTTTTTGCGTGCTGTTTTCAATCTTTTCTAGCGTAAAATCCGAATTAAATGTGATTCTATATAGGCTTCGGTAGTTGTCTACCGCCCAAAGCTCACGCGATTTATTTTGAGCAATATTTTTAATCGGTTTCGTGAGATTTTGAATAATTTCATAGGACGCTAGGTCTATCGGATTGGAATACCTTACAATTCCCGAATAGTTACCCTGATAAAACTTATTATCTACAACACTATTAAGCAAGTTCCAACCGCCACTCACGGCATTCATTTTTTGTAAAGTTGTACCATCGTATAGAAAAGTACCATCATTGTGACCAATTATATAATTATTAGCAACTTGGTGAATATCCCACACTTGCCCCTGCGAATTGGGAAGCACTTGCAAGGTTTTATTTTGATACTTAAAAACGCCGTGATTTGAACCCAATAGGTAGCCGTTAGAAAGAAAAGCAACAGAATAGACGGAACCTAATTCGCCCGAATTATCAGAAAAAATGGAATAAGGCGAATTAATTTCTACATGCGAAATTCCGTTATCCATTCCCAACCATAAATCATTTTCCTTATCAAAACCGATACTCAACACCGAATTATTTTGAAGCGAATTATTTCGATTGATATTTTGGTATGTTCCCTCTTTTACATCGACCACGTACAAGCCTCTAATGGCCGTTCCGATGGCTAATCGATTGGAATCAATGAACTTAGCCGTAATGATAATTTCTTTTTTCAGCACGTCATTTAACCCATTTTGCCAAGGAGAAAGTTGTCCATTCTTTTCGACAAAAACACCATTTTTTTGCGTAAAAATAAATAGGTTTTCCTTAATTTTTTCAATGCCATGGATAATATTTCCTTCTAAAATTTTCCAATTTTGAATAGGCTCAAACTTTTTATTTTTAAATTCAAAAACACCCTTTTTTACGGAAGCAACAAGTAGTTTTTTATCGACCACAAAACAGTAGGAAATTTGAAAAGGAAACCGCATTTTTTCAATTTTCTTACCATCATAACTAAATAAATCATTAAACGATTGAAAGTAAATTTTATCTTGAAATTTAAAAATTTTCCATATTTCTTCGTTGTTTGAAAAGCCGTTAAATAATTCTTTTCCTTTGCTTAACGAATGGTAAATCATCTTCCCTTTTTCCCGTTTCCAATAGCCAAATTCGGTATAAGAACCGCTATAAATTCGATTACCATCTGAAAAAACAGAACGAATAATTGTTTTATTAGGCAAGATGTATTTATCCCATTTAACCCCATTGTAACGAATGAAATAATGATTATTGGCAAAATAAAGTGCATTATCATCGCCTTGCGTAACGCTCCAAACCTGGTTATCGCCATTGTAGTTCGACTTGGTGAAATTTTCGACAAAAGGAAGTAGTTCTTGCGAAAAATTATTCCAAGAAATAAGGAGACATACCCAAAAATGAAACTTAAATTTCATGAAACGAGTGATTATTTTCCAAATGTAAAAAACTATTCGGACTTCTTGAGAAACATTTAGGTTGTATTTATAAATCGACTACTCTTTTCCGTCGACGTAGTCTTGCAAATAGGCAAAACGTGCTGTTAGCTGCCCATTTTCGGTCATTTTGGCACGACTTAAAACACCGTCTTTATCACCGTTAAAAAAAGCTGGAATGACGTGTTTCATAAACATTTCGCCAAAACCTTCACTGGCATCTTTAGGCAATTCACAAGGCAAATTATCGACGCTCATCACCAGAATTGAACCCGGATGGGTGTAACCTACTTCTCTATTTTCAAAAGGTAAATACCCAAAAAATGGATCGGCAATCGTTGATGCTTTGATTGTACAAGCAATTGGACCATTTACATCGCACGAAATATCAGCTACCACTTTAATTTTGCAATCGGCTGCTTTCAACATGTCTTGCGTTAAAATGTAGGGAGCACCGTTTCCGTAAAAGTGCCCTGCCATAAAAATATCGGTTACTTTTGTAAAACGCTCAAAATCGGTCACATAATCTGAAGGATTTTGATAAAAATCCTTTTTACTTAAAATTTGACCGTCTTTTCTTTTATTGTAATCTAGCACATCTAACTGCACGTAAACAGGTTCAGAATAGTTTTTTGTCAAAAATTGCTCAACAGAAACTTCTTTCATTTTGATGGCCTCTAAAATTTCTTTGGCTCCCATGCCTACTTTCCCTTTTCCAGTTAAAACAATTTTGATTGGTGGCAAGGTTTGTCTTTTTAATTTGGCAATTAAATCTGCTTTGCCGTTCAAACTTTCAGCCTTGGGAAGATTGAATAATTCAAATTTCATCCCGAAACCACGAAATCCGTTATAGGAACCTACAATTCCTGCGTAGCGACCAAATCCGATTAATCGTCGGTTATCCGAATCTACAATTGTTTCATGGTCATATAATTCGATATTTTTATCTAAAATAGCTTTGAGCAATTTCCGATTATACGGTTGCTTTTTAATCGTATGTGAAAAGAAAAAATACTTTTTATTTGGAATTAAGGCATCAATTGGGACTTCTTTTACGCCCAATAAAACATCACAATTGGTCATGTCGGTTGTAAGTTCCAGTCCTAAATTCGCATATTCTTCATCTTTAAAAAACCGGATAGGCGATGATTCCACTTTAATGTTAGCTTGCGGAAATTCTTCTTGTAATCGAACTAATTCTTCTGGCGTGAATACTACTCTTCTATCTGGCGGGGTTTTTCGTTCTTGAATGATTCCGAAAGTCATTTGTTATATTTTTTTGTATTATGAATATTATTTGTTTCAAATGTAACATTAATGAATAAGTCAGGCAAATTTTATTTGTAACATTTTTTTAATTACCTTTGTGGCTTGGTTTTTGCGTGAAGTGATTCGTTACTTTATAACAACCCAAAAAATGGGGTCGACCGGTTTTGACAGCGGGTGGAACTAGACGGTAAGCACGTCGAGCATTGGACATTTGGCTCGTAAATATCAAGGTTCACAACTTATAAACGGCGAAAATAATTACGCTTTAGCTGCATAATCTAAATTAAAGTAAGATTTGCCTAGTTCCGACAAGGTCGGAAAGCTAGATTCACCTCGAAAGCCTTGGTTTGTGGCGTTTGATTCGGGTGAACCGTAAAAATAAACCTAGAAACGGTAACGCTTTAAATCCGTTTTGACACTCATAAAGCTAAGCAGGAAGTGGCTGCCTTTGGCCTTGCTTTTTGTCGAAAACTCAATCGAAGGATAAACGCGTAGAAAGCTCTTTGGTTGCTTGTTTGGACGAGAGTTCGATTCTCTCCGACTCCACAAAAACCCTTGTAATTCATTGATTTACAAGGGTTTTTATTTTTATGCGTTTTGCGGTTTTTATTTAATTTTTCAAAGCAAGAAATTACTGCTGGAGCGGAATTTTAAAATCCCATAGCCCGACAAAAAATCGTATTTTTGAAAAGTCAAATTTTTGAATCACTTGAAAAGTAATTCTTTAATGTAACTATAACCTTTAATCTCACTAAAACCTATGGACAATACCATCTCATTTCAGTTTATCAGTGAACCAACTGACATCAATTTTGGCGGAAAAGTACATGGTGGCGTAGTGATGAAATGGATTGACCAAACCGCTTATACTTGTGCTAGAAGCTGGGCTGAAACCTATTGCGTAACGGTTTATGTAGGCGGAATTCGTTTTTACAAACCCATCAGCATTGGCGAAGTTATTAAAATTGAAGCGACCGTAGTTTATACCCGTAAAACGAGTATTCATATTGCCGTGGATGTATATTCTAGAAATTTTTCGACTCATGCTTTTGAAAAGAAAACCCATTGCATTATCGTTTTTGTTTCTGTAGATGAAAATGGAAAACCGATTGAAGTAAAAAAATGGAATCCCGCCACTGAATCGGAGAAAAATATGGAACAATATGCTATTAAATTAAACCAATTACGGAAACAAATTAGCGAAGAAATGATGCCATTTGTGAATTTATAATCTTTTCGAATTAAAAATTTCTGTTACTTCGATCTGGATTTTTGGCATATTCATTTAAAAAATTCATGAAAATCTAAAGCAATAAACTACCAAAATGCTACCTGCGAACCGATGATTGTCACTCCAAATCAACAAAAACTTATACTATTTAAAGAAGTTTAGGTTTTTGATATTTCTCTTGCTAGGGTAAATTGAAAAAAAATTAAAGCATGAACAGCGGAGTGAATTAATTAGTTAGAGGTAACTATAACACTTAAATGCAATCGATTAATCGATTTAATAATCGTTTGTATTGCTGAGTTCGCATGCGATGCCTTGCTTCAACTATTTTTGCAATAGGAATAAACAAATTGCAATCAAAAAAAGTGCTCGACATTCCCTACTAAAGAAGGGTACGCCGAGCATTTAATTATTCTCTATTAGTCAGTTTTACTTAGCGGGAATTATCCGCTTTTCAAATAAAGTTAGCTCTGTATTTACACATTTAAAAAAAATACCAAACACAATGTCAAAATAGTACTTTGTATTATTGATTTAGAAAATGTTTCGCAAAAGCCAACTACAGACTATTTAATGTTGACCACAATGACGCTGAATTAATTGTTTTTCTAAATAGTTTCTATGTTAATTTACCCATAATTCCTGGTAATGACTTACCTTGTATTTCATAAAAGCTTTTCAGCCATAAAGGAAACAACATGGGCACTACAATAAAAGATAACTTATTAAACTCCCAAGCCTTTATAAAATCAAAATGAATAAAGTGCATAGTGGCTCTTGTAAGTCCACACGCATAACATTCTATGTTTGCAAGCATTTTTGAAAGGCAAATACTGTCACCGCTATCGAAAAAATCGACTGGTAACATCCATAAAACAAAAGGAGCTATCATGGTTACGATTATTCTAGTATAAAAAACTATTTTTCTTACCATCTAATTACAAAGTCTTGTCGTATGGGCCATTTTTAGGTTTCAAATCACCAGTGATGATTCTGACCAAATCGATTATTGCCCAAACACCACAGCCACCAGCTGTCAATAATTGAACAACACCTTGCCAAGTGTACCCTAAATAAAAACGGTGAATACCAAGTCCTCCAAGTGCAATAACCAAAATGAGGGCAATTAATTGACTTTTTTCTCCTCCAGCAGCAGCTGGCGAAGTCAATTCTTCTGAATTTTGTTCTGAAACAACAGTTGTGTTTTGAGTTGTTGTTCGTTGAACTGGAAACGAAGCATACGATGCAGTTACTGAAATCAGAACAAGCATCACGGACGATAAGAATAACTTTAACTTCATAAATTAAATATTAATGATTTATATTTGTCAAATATAAAAAAAAAAAGATATGAAATTATTTTTTGTGAAAATATTTTTACTATTTTCATTTGTTGCATTCTCTCAGAAAAAATATGAATTTTCTGGCGTAATTAAACTTAATGGTGATGATAAAACATTAATTACGTACACCTTGAATTTTAGTTTAAAAAATAATGTGGTCGAAGGATTTTCCATCACCGATATAGGCGGGCCTCATGAAACTAAAAATACGATAACAGGAACTTATAACGATAAAACGAAAGCTTTCAAATTTAGTGAATCACAAATCTTATATACCAAATCCATGTTTGAAAGAACTGAATTTTGTTATGTTTTTTTTGAAAAAAGTTTAAAGATAGATGATGATTTGAAAAAAATTGAAGGAAACTTTACTGGCAAATATAAAGATGGTAAAACGTGTATTAACGGAACTATTCTTTTAGTTAATCAAAAGAAAATAGAAAAAACGATTGCGAAATTTAATACTAAAATTCAAAAGTCAACTAAGGTTGAAGAGAAAACCAAAGAGCAACTTAATTTGCACACTATTATTGACAGCTTAAAAGTAAATTACTTGCTAAAAGGTCAGAATTTGTCTGTTTTTACGTCGAGTAAAGTGGTTACAGTTGAAATTTGGGATAACAAAAAGGAAGATGGAGATGCGATTAACCTGTATCAAAATAATAAATTAATTTTGAAAGAATATACCGTCCTGAATAAAAAGAAAACCATTGAAATTGAATTGAATGGTGAATCAACCGTTCTAAAAATAGAGGCTACAAAAGAAGGTGAAATTAAACCTAATACGACCATGATTCGAATAATTGATGGAACAAATAATTATGAGTTAATGTCAAATTTAAAGAAATGGGAAACCGCTTCAATCACGTTTGTCAATCAAGCGAACTAATTCAAATTTTTATATTTTTAAGTAAGGTAGCAGGTTAATTTTAGTATTTTTACTAACCTCTGTTGCAGTAGCAGAATGACGTTAAAAAAAAATGTCATTCCAACGAAAAAGATTTTAACTTTTTGATAAAACGATTGCGTTATCGGTTAAATTCTTTTTCGTCGGAATGACAAAAATGTATTCGTTTCGAATATAAATACGTACTCAACTATTAATCTTCCGATATTAAAAATGGGGTTTTACCATCGGTAATAATCACTTTACTGTTATTTGATTTTGACAACTCCATAAAAGCTTCGATACTCCGCAACTCAATTATTTCTCTTGTTAAGCCTTGTGACAAGATATTTTGAGCATCTCGCGTTCCTGTAGCTTCAATAATAATTCGCTCAGCCTCCAAACGCTCTTGTTGCAGAACAAACTCCATTCGCATCGCTTCTTGTTCCGCTTGAAGCTTACGCTCAATTGATTTGGATAAACCGTCGGGTAACTGAATGCTTTTCATTAATACCGATTCAATTATAATTCCTTGTGCCCCTAAAATCGATTCCATTTGAATCTTTATATCTTCTTCAATTTTTGCTCTCATACCCGAATGCATGTCTTTTGCAAAAAAACGAGAACAAACGTCAGCCGAGGCTGAACGAAAAACGTTTGAAATAATGCCTTCATAAGACAACCCATAAGTCTGAATGATACTTGGAACTCTATTTTTGTCCAAGCGATACAAAATTGATATTTGTGAGTTAACACTCAATCCTTCTTTACTGGGCAGATTTAATGCAAGTTCTAAATCGTTCGTTTGTATAGATGCTTTTACAACCTTGGAAGTAAAAGGATTGAAAAAAACCGCTCCTTGCGTATAAATTTTATCAGACAAATTTCCCATATTTTGCCTCATGCCTACTTCCCCTGGTCTGATAACTGCACAGCTGACAAAGAGGAAAGAAATCCCTGTTAATAATAATACTTTTTTCATAGTGATAATTTTTTAGTTTACTACAAAATTAAATGGAAGTATTTCAATTTTTACTATGGAAATCATAAATTTATCCATTATAAAATGTTAAATTTTAATTAATTTAGTGATTTTGCGTCTTCGTGTGGTATTGATCCTCGTTTTTAAGGTAAATTTTTACTTTTTCGCTGAATGCTTAAAAGCAATAACTCAGTTTAAGTCTTTGATGTGAAATGCAAAAGTTGATAAAATCAGTAATCTCTTTTCGGTGAAATAAAAAACGGTTTGGTATCGAATAGTCTTGAACACCGATTTTGTTGGTCCAACCCTAAAGTAAGCAAAGTCAGAATATGCTTTAAATGAAAAAATGTCTAGTCAAGCTTAT
>Ga0105045_10005093_pt1 | contig 11533 bp, 11 predicted proteins | sample MAT02_FD_78089 | JGI IMG/M metagenome (GOLD analysis project Ga0105045, IMG submission 78089) | Freshwater microbial communities from Lake Fryxell liftoff mats and glacier meltwater in Antarctica - MAT-02 (megahit assembly) | ecosystem: Environmental > Aquatic > Freshwater > Ice > Liftoff... | reverse complement strand
TGGTCATGCTGAGCGTGTTAGGAACTCCCGTTGGAGAGTTTACACTCGAACAGGGCGACCGCAAGTTACGTATCAACACCCGTGGCTTATCGGCAGGCTATTACCTATATCAACTGTCGGTGGATGGCCGAAAGGTGGCTACTAAGCGGTTGCTGGTTCGGCATCAATAAAAACAGCTTAACAGAATTTAACAGGGAGCAAGGCTGATCGGCCTGGTTTATACGGCACTATCCGGGCTACCTCGTCGTTTAGACGGAGTAGCCCTTTCTTTTTTTCGTATCTTTGCGGTTCGTATGCAACAAGGTCATTTGGTAAAGGTTTTTCTGGCAGCGTTCGTAGTGTTTGTGCTGGGTTCCTGCAATTCGTTTTCGAAGTTGCAGAAAAATGGCACCGACACTGAGAAATATAAGGCTGCCATTGAGTACTATAAAAAAAGCGAATGGTACCGGGCTGGCGTGCTGTTTGAGGAATTGATTCCGGTGTTAAAAGGCAGCACCGAGTCGGAGATGGCGCAGTTCTACTACGCCTACACACAATACCAGCAGCAGCAGTACTTACTGAGTGCCACGCTGTTCAAGAAATTTTACGAGACGTTTGCCCGATCTGACTACGCGCAGGAAGCTACCTATATGTATGCCTTCTCGCTGTATAAAGACACCCCCCAGTTTAACCTTGACCAGTCCAATACGCTCACGGCAACATCCGCTTTGCAGGATTTTGTCAATACGTATCCCGACAGCAAGTACGCCGACGACTGTACCCGGATGATTCTGGAACTGCGGCAGAAACTGGAGCGAAAAGCCTACGAGAAAGCCAAACTGTATTACAAAACAAGTGGCTTCAATATTGCTTCGTACAAATCGGCAGTTATATCCATCAACAACTTCCAGAAGGATTTCCCTGATTCGCCGTACAATGAAGAGCTGGCCTATCTAAAAGTCGATGCTGAGTTTAGCTTAGCCGAGAATAGCCTGGATACTAAGCAGAAAGAACGGTATCAGGACGCGATGAAGTTTCATCAACAATTCATTGACAAATATCCGAACAGCAAATTCGTGAAGCAGTCGGAGAAAATGTACGCTACCAGTCAGGAGAAGATTGACGTAATTGTGAAGCGCGAAGAGGACATCGCCAAAGAGAGAGAAAAGCAAAAACAGAAAACCCCCGATGCCAACCGGCCTGCAAAGGTCACGGCAGCAAACTAAATTATGGCAACTAACCAATCGATCATCACCCGCAACAACGCGCAGATTGCCGCCCCAACGGGCAATATCTACGAGTCTGTTTCTATCATTTCGAAGCGCGCCCGGCAGATTTCGGTCAAGAATAAAGAGGAACTGAGCAATAAGCTTTCAGAGTTTGTCTCGGCAGTCGATAACCTTGAAGAGGTATTCGAAAATCGCGAGCAAATCGAAATCTCGAAGTTCTACGAGCGGATGCCCAAGCCAACATCTATTGCTACGGATGAATTTCTGGAAGGTAAAATCTATTGGCGCATGAACGACGAGACTGAAGCTGAAGCCAAGAAATAGGGGTCGGTCTTTACCGCGCATCACAACCGCACTGCAGTTTTGCCGTGCGGTTTTTTGGTTTGTTTAATTGCTGGCATGACACAAAATGAACCTAACAGGAAAACGAATTTTACTGGGTGTATCGGGTAGTATATCGGCCTACAAATCGGCCCTACTGGTGCGGTTGCTGGTGAAGGCCAGTGCCGAGGTGCAGGTGGTCATGACCGAGTCGGCCAAAACGTTCATTACACCCCTCACACTGGCCACGCTGTCTAAACGCCCCGCGCACTCGACATTTACGTCTGAAGACGGACAGTGGAATAACCACGTTGAGTTGGGCCTGTGGGCCGACGCACTCGTGATTGCTCCGGCCTCGGCGCGGACACTGGCCCGGTGCGCCCACGCCCTGTGCGACGACCTGCTGTCGGCGGTGTATCTGTCGGCTAAGTGTCCGGTATTTTTTGCCCCGGCTATGGACCTCGACATGTACCAGCACCCTGCCACACTCAGTAATCTGCACCGACTCGAATCGTTTGGCAACCATATTATCCGGGCTGAACACGGCGAACTGGCCAGCGGACTGGTAGGCGAAGGTCGTCTAGCCGAACCAGAAACGATTTTGGCCAGGCTGGAGCGTTTTTTTGAGGAACAGAAAACGATGGACGAAATTTCGTCTTCTCTCGTCAACAAGCGAGTTCTGATTACCGCCGGGCCTACGCAGGAAGCCATTGATCCGGTGCGGTACATCAGCAATCACTCGACGGGTAAGATGGGATACGCAATTGCCGATGCCTTCGCCCGCGCCGGCGCTGCCGTTACGCTCGTGAGCGGCCCCACCGCCCTGCCCCTACCCCACCCTGCCGTCCGGCGTATCGACGTGCGGTCGGCAGAGCAGATGTTTGTGGCTACACAGGCCGAATTTACCAACGCCGACATCACGATTCTGAGTGCGGCAGTGGCCGACTATACCCCCGCCCACCCTGCCGACCGGAAAATCAAGAAAAAAGAAGCTACGTTTCAGATTGACCTTACCAAAACCGTCGATATTGCGGCTACCCTGGGTCAACAAAAACGCACTGGTCAGTGGATGATGGGCTTCGCGCTGGAAACCGACAACGAAGAGGAAAACGCCCGTAAAAAACTCATCAGCAAGAATTTAGACTGGATTGTCCTGAATTCACTGCGCAATACGGGGGCTGGCTTTGGACACGATACCAACAAAATTACCGTTATTGACAAAGCCGGTCAGACACTCAACTTTGACCTGAAATCAAAGGCCGACGTGGCCCGGGATTTGCTTGGTTTAGTTGCCAAAACACTGGCCAACTCATGAAGACATTCGCTTATTTCCTATTGGCTTTTTCCTGCCTGACTGTATCGGTCCGGGCGCAGGAACTGAACTGCCGCGTCACGATTAACTCCGACCAGTTGTTTGCCGCCCAGAAAACCGATTTCTCGTATGTAAGTCAGTTGCAGGGCATCATTACGGAGTTCATGAACACCCGACGCTGGACCAACGATCAGTTTACGACTGCCGAACGCATCAATTGCTCGATAAATATCAACCTCATCAAATCTCTGACGCAGGGCGTTTTTGAGGCTACCGCGCAGATTACCGTAACCCGGCCCGTTTATGGCACCAATTACGAAACCACGACCTTCAGCTACGTGGACCGGGCGTTTAATTTTGTGTATCTGCCCACCACACCCGTCTTTTTCCGCGACAACCAGTTTTCCGACGACCTCACGTCGTTACTCGGCTACTACGCCAACGTGATTCTGGCGGTTGATTACGATACGTTTCGGAAGCAGGGCGGCAACCAGTTCATTCAGCAGGCCTACACCATTACCAACCTGGCGCAGCAGGGATCGCCCAACGGGGCGTGGCAAAACGGGGGCGACCGACGCAACCGCTACTGGCTCATCGAAAACCTGCAAAATCAGCAGCTCCTGCCCTTCCGAGATGGTGTCTATGCCTACCACCGCCTGGGCCTTGATATTATGGCGGGCAATCCATTGCAGGTGCGTAAACAAACGCTCGACTTGCTGGCTCAAATCCGTAAAATTGGCCTGCAACTCCCCAACTCGGTGCTGATTAATTCCTTTTTCGATGCCAAATCAGAAGAGCTGTACAACATCATGTACGAAGGAACATCCACCGAACGCAAACAAAGTTTCGAGTTGTTATCCTACCTTGACCCCGCCAAAACCGAAGTGTATCGCAAGTTGCTGTATAATTGATGAGGACTGGTAAGCAGGATGAATCTATACAGGCGTGAATCTGTACAGGCGGATAACTGTTTACTGATAAATGCCTTTCTTCCATGCTATCGCATTTACTGATAAAAAACTACGCCCTTATCGACGAACTCGAACTCTCGCCCGACCGTGAACTGAACATCATCACGGGCGAAACGGGTGCGGGCAAGTCAATTATGCTGGGGGCCATTGGTCTGCTGCTTGGCAACCGGGCCGATACGCGTGCGTTGTACAATCCGGAAAAAAAGTGCGTTATCGAAGGCTCCTTTGGCGTGTCGGGCTACGCCATCGAACGAATTTTTGAGGATGAAGAGTTGGATTTCTCGGACACCTGCATTGTCCGGCGCGAAATCAGCGTCAGCGGTAAGTCACGGGCGTTTGTGAACGACACGCCTGTCAATCTGGAAACGCTTCGGCGGGTTACGAGTCAGTTGATGGACATTCACTCGCAGCACGATTCAGTCCTGCTCGGCTCCAATGATTACCAGCTGGAAATTGTGGATACCTATGCCCAGGATGACCATCTGCTCCGCGCCTACCGCGCCGATTATCAGGTGTATCGGGAGAAAAAAACAGCGTACACGCAGCTGCAGGACGAAGCGAAAGCGATGCGGAAGGAGTTTGATTACAACAACTTCCTGCTTGGTGAACTAACCAAAGCACAGTTGCAGCCCAACGAGCAGGAGACGCAGGAGCAGGAACTAAATGTGCTGGAAAACGCCGAAGAAATAAAGGCAAAACTCCAGTTGGCGTATGAATATCTGGACAACCCGGAACAGTCGGTTATCGACTTTCTGAAAGGCACCATCGGCAACCTGACAGCCATCAGCAAACTCTCCGACCACTACGAACCGCTCCTGCAACGCGCCCAGAGCAGCCTGATTGAACTCCGCGACCTGGCCAACGAGATCAGTACGGAGCAGGACCGGGTCGATCTGGACGACAGCCGGGCCGAAACCCTCCGCGAACGGCTCAACCTGATTTACCAGCTTCAGACCAAACACCAGCTTCCCAACGTGGCCGGGCTGATTGAACTCCGCGACGAACTCGGCAAAAAGGTCAGCAAAGTCCTGAATATGGATGAAGCCCTGGCCGACGCCAAAGCGCAGACCGAAGCCGCCCGCGCTCAGTTGAATTACAGTGCCGACGTCCTCTCAGACGCCAGGAAAGCAGTTTTGCAACCGATAGAAACCGAAATTGGCAGTCTGCTCAACGACCTCGGTATGCCAAATGCATCGCTCAATATCAAAGCCGAAACCGGCAAGGCTGGTCCGGTGGGTATCGACACCATTTCGTTCCTGTTTTCGGCTAACAAAGGTGTGAAACCACAGCAATTGAAGAACGTAGCGTCGGGCGGTGAGTTCTCGCGGCTGATGATGGCCATCAAGTATATTCTGGCCAGCAAACGCTCGTTGCCAACGATCATATTCGATGAGATCGACACCGGCGTGTCGGGGGAGATTGCCATCAAAATGGGCGATATGATGCGTGATATGGCGCATAACCACCAGATTATTGCCATCACGCACCTGCACCAGATTGCGGGTAAGGGTTCGGCCCATTACTTTGTGTATAAAGACAATACAGCCGCCAAGACCGTTAGCCGGATTCGTAAACTCAGCAATACCGAGCGCATTGATGAGATTGCGCAGATGATTGGCGGCAAAAATCCGTCGGCCAGTGCCCTGAAAAACGCCCGCGAATTGCTGAAACAGCGCAGCCCGGCCACGGCGAAATAACAGCCTGTTGCTTTTTAGTTTTCATCAGGATTTAACCTCAATAATCAATCATTCTATGCGTACGAGTGTTCTTTTTATGGTAGGCATGTTGGCCGCCGGTAGTGTTGTCAGTTGCAAATCTGACGAGAGTTCAGTGAAGGAAACCGAAGAAAAGGTGTTTGCCATCCATGACGATGTGATGGGTAAGATGGGTGACATCATGAAGCTAAAGAAGCAACTCAGCCAGCGCGTAGCTACTATTGACAGCACCAGTCAGGTGGGTTCGGCAACCGGTACGCTTCAGGCCGACGAAGTTAGGGAAGAGGCTATGCGGCTTCGCAAAAACCTTACCGAAGCTGACAGCGTGATGATGGCCTGGATGAGCAACTACAACGGCGACACGCTGTCCAAATTACCAACCGATGGTGCCATGCGGTATCTGTCGGATCAAAAAGACCAGATAGACGATGTTAAAACGAAAGTCAATTCCAGTATCGAACAGGCCCGCGCATTTCTGGGCAAAAATTAGCGGTATTATCGGCCTGTTGGCCCTTGTTGTCTCCATGAGCAGTTGTAGCGGTTCTTCGGACAATGACGAGCTGCCCATTCTGGGGGAACGTAGTTTTAAGGTCAGGGTAATAGACGGTAAAACCGTAATGGATTCGGTCTATCACACAATTCCTGATTTTGCCTTCGTGGACCAGTATAGTGATACGGTGACGGGTAAAACATTCGATAACAAGATTTACGTCGCCGATTTTTTCTTCACCTCCTGCCCTACCATTTGCCCAAAAATGAAGGTGCAGCTCAAGCGGGTCTATGAAAAATATAAGGGCAATCCCGACCTGATGCTTCTCTCGCATACGATAGACCCGGCGCACGATTCGGTGGCGGTGTTGCACGAGTTTGCCAAAAACCTCGGCGTCACGGGTAAGCAATGGCTATTCGTTACCGGCGACCGCGACAAGATTTATGACATCGGCCAGAACAGCTATATGGTTACAGCGCAGGAAGATGCTTCTGCACCGGGGGGCGTAGTACACAGCGGAGCCTTTATTTTAGTCGATACCCACAAACGCATCCGGGGTGTTTACGATGGCACGACCGAAGAAGGTGTTGATAACCTCATGAAGGACATAGATAAGTTGTTGCATGAATCTTAGTATTCGCTTTTTTGCCTTTTCGCTGTTTTTACTGTCTTTGATAAGTTGTCAGACGGAGGACGAAATGAACCGGCAGCGGTATATTACCGAAGGCACACTGGTATATCAAAAAAACTGCGCTAACTGCCATCAGGCCGACGGAAAAGGGTTGGCCGCGCTCTATCCGCCCATTGCAGGGTCCGATTATTTAGCAAATAAAGAGCAAGTAATCTGCCTGATAAAGTACGGCATGGAAGGGCCGATTGTGGTAAACGGCAAACGCTACAACCGCCCCATGCCCGCCCAACTCCAGCTCAGCGACCTCGAAGTGGCCGAGATAGTTACGTACATCTATAACGAATGGGGGGGCGAAGATTCACTCACGAGTGCGAAAGAAGTGGGGCCGGTGTTACAGAAATGCGAGGACGAATACCTGAAGAATCAGATTCCACCTTCTACATTGAAGACGCCGGTGGGTTTGCGGATGCGATAACTCGTGAAATCCTGATTAGCATCCAAACCCAGCCCGTATAACTTCTCGCCGGTAAGCTGACTGATAACCGTAACGCGGCTTTCGGTAAATACCTTTTTGGTAGCGGGGTTCCAGTTCAGTTCGGGCGTTAACAGTTTCTCCTGTTTCTGCTTATTCACCACCACCACGTTTCCCATGACAGTGTACAGGTTTTTGGCCTTATCGTACCGTCCGGAATCCGACCGTATCGTAGTCATAACGTCGCCGGTTGGTGCGTAGAACTCAACGTCGACCTGCTCGGGGTATTTACGGTCGTCGTTTTCGTAGCGGAGCTGTTTAGGCGTGGTCAGCTTCACCTTCAACTTAGCGGCTTCGCTGTACAGCAGCCTGACGTCATTTATGACCTCAACTGGCCCCTTGTACCGCTTCACTTCTTTCGTCTCTTTCGGCTCCTCGCACGAGAAAATGAGCGAAGAATGAAGAACCAAAAGTGAAAGACGGAAAATCTGCTTCAGTACTCTCATTAACTGTCTATTTCTGCTACGATCCGTTCTTCGGTCCGCTTCGGCGGTCCAATTCACTCATCACGCTGCACTAAAGTTAATCAACTACCTGCTTGCGGAACCACCAGTCGTTGAGCGAGAAACCGAGACCAAAACGCACGTATTGCTCCCGAATCTGCGACCCCGTCAGGACGCCCCGCTGACCGCCCATTACCGACACCGTTACGTGGTTGACGAAGTAGGCTCCCAGTGGTAAAGAGAATCCTAAGCTTCCATTAATGTCGTTGACCTGCGTACCGTCCACCCGATACGGCATTTTGTTGTACTGAAATCCAGCACGGTAAGTAATCAGGTCACGGTAACGGGCAGAGGTTGGTTTGGGCGTGAACTCAAGGCCCACTGCCACACTCATGCCGTTAATAAGCCCGCCCGGCTGGTCGGCGATAGTACGGTATTGACTCCAGTTCTGGAGTCCGACATCGACGCCAAACGCCAGTACATTATTCTTTTCAATGCTTATGCCAAAATGAGCCTGTTGGGGCAGGGTGGCCCGCCCATTATCGCCGTAGCGGATGGTATCGGGCGATGACTGCACCAGTCCAGCCAGGCTGGTCTGCTGATAAATATCGGTTTCTGTACCGCTGATGCGGGTTGTTGGATCGAGCGTAGCTCCTACATTAAGGGTCCAGTCGGTGCTAAGCTTTGGTCGCCAGGCCAGGCCCAGTTTCCAGACTATATCACTATAGTTAACCCGGTTGAGCCGGTTCACCCGAATATCCTGAACACCAGTGGCAGCGTCGTTGATAAGCACCCGTGAGTCAGACGAGTTGGTAATGTTACCGAACAGAAATCCGGCCTCCACTCCGGCGTAGATATTTTTGCCGATTCGATACCCGCCCGCTACCGACGCCCGGTTCACCCCCCCCGTACCACTATAATTGTATTCGGCTTCGTAGATAGTATTTCCAATAGGCCGGTACTGTCGGGTATTGTAATTAACATACGAATGAGGCCGCAGACCGAGCGATACGTTCATGCGCGAGTTGATCGGGAATGCAAGGGCCAGATAGCTAAGATTACTGCCAAAATCGCGCTGACTTTGGGGCTCACCGTTCAGGTTCTGTGTCAGGGATTTGGACTGTCCCATCAGACCCACTTCAAACACCGTAAAGCGCGTTCGGCGGGCCAGCAAGGCCGGGTTTTGCAGATTCAGGTAAAACGGACTCGCGTAGCTGATACCCATGCCCCCCATACCCATGTTTGTGACGTTACCCGAACTGAACGATTCGCCGAGACCGAGTGCCGAGTAGGGCGAATTACCTAATCCCTGCTGCGCCAAAACGGAAGGTACTGTTGCAACAAAGGCCAGTAAACTATGCGTTAACGTCCGGCGTATCCGCGTGTAAATTCTTAACATTATAGGTTAAAATACGATTCAATCCAACCAGCACCAGTTCGGATGCTGCAAATATCGGGCTATTCAGACGACTTTCAAAGGTTGGCGCGTCACCCCCGCACGTCAGCACAACCAGTTCGGGGCGTTCGCGTCGGTAGTGTTCGATGAGTCCGTTCATCTCCAGTAGCAATCCATTCAGCACACCACTCAGCAGGGCTTGTTGCGTATTTTTGGTCGTCATATCCGGCCAGTGAGCATGGGGTATAACGGGAGGCAGCTCAATCATCGGCAGGCGGGCCGTCTGCTCATGCATAGCCCGGAAGCGCATTCGAACACCCGGCGAGATCAGTCCACCCTGAAACACGCTATGGCGGTCAATCAAGTCGGCGGTTAGGCAGGTTCCTACATCCAGCACCAGACAGTCCCGCTCTGGAAACAGCACTGTTGCACCCACCGCAGCCGCTACCCGGTCAGGCCCCAGCGTGTGTGGGGTATGGTAGGCTTTCTGAATCGGAACGGGTGTTTGCGCATCCAGCACCAGAAAATCGGCACCCAACAAGCTCAGCCCCGCCCGAATAACGCTGGCCGACTGGCTCGTTGACGAAACGATAATCTGGTCAGGTGCTTGTCCGATCAAATCAGGAATCAGCCTCTCGGCGGTTTCGTACCGAGCCGTACTGATGAGCCTGTTGCCCTCAAACCATCCTGCTTTTAGCCGGGTGTTACCCCAGTCAATGACTACGTTCATGTTGCTGTTACTGACCCATCTACCTGCCAAATGGTTGCAACGACCTCACCAAAACGAGGTTTGTCTGCCCATTCTAACGCCAGCAGAACAGGCAATTGATGCAGGTGTAGTTAGGATTTAAGCATTTTTAAGGAAAATACGCCCGGTGTGGTTCATCAGGAAACATTTTAGGCTCCGCAACGTTTTATTGGCAGAACCAGTTTGGTTTGTTACCTTTGTTAGCATAAGCCCGGTTGGCAGGTACCACCCGCGTCATCATGATCCGGCTTCTACCGCTACCCTGTTTCTCCAACGATTCTGCTACCAACCCATTTGGCTCCGTCAGAACGTTACTTATCTGGAAAAAGTACCTGTATTTCCTTACCGTTTGCCAACATCCATTATCCGACTTATTGACCCCGCTGTGGTTTTCCGGTGCGCTGCACTCGTGACTCTACCTGCCCGGCCCGACCCGTATCTTTCGCCAACCGGCATTTTCCTTTCCGTGATTCACTACCCCCTATTTTAATCCTGACCGCCAAGCGGTTTTGTCGAGGTTTCCCCGATAACCTGAACTATATGTATAACAAAGAAGAATTGAGTGTGAAGCTGCTCTCTGAGCTTCAACCCATTGCCGAGCAGTTTGGCATTCGAGACATTGCCAAACTAACCAAAGAAAAATTGATTTATAGAATTATCGACGAGCAGTCGAAAGCTCCCGAACCCGACGAACCAGTCGCCGAACCCGTTCGGCGTGTGCGCAAACCCAAAGCCGTTGCTGAATTGACCGGCAACACAGTATCGGCTGATCGTGTTGAGCAACCAGCCGCCGAAACCCGTCCCAAAGCAGAACCCCGGCCCCGCGCCCGCAGCCGCCGGGATGCCGACGTAGCTGACACCCCTGCTCCCGACAACTCCGACGTTCTGGCCAATACCGACGCTCCCACTACCCTATCAGCCGAGTCCAGCGTAGATTCATCCGGCGAATCATTACCCAACGAATCCACACCGGGACAGTTTCCCGAAGATGCACAGCCCGCTCAGCAATCTGAAGTCCAGTTGGAATCAAACGAGACGGAAACACTCCGCGCCCGTACCGAACCCAGCCGCACCCGCACCGATAACCCAGGCAACGACCGGAACGAAAATCCGCGCGATGCGCAACGTAATGACCAGCGCAGCACCGACGACCGTAACAACCGCACCCGCACCGATAACCCACGCGATCAGAACCGCCAGCGCAACCAGCGTACCGATGGTCAGCAAACCGCCCCGCGTGGTGACGCCCAGCGCGACGCCAATGGCCGCAACCGCTTTGACCGTACCGACAACCCACGTGGTGACGCCCAGCGCGATGCCGGACGGACCAACGGTCGGCGTGACCTGCGCGATTCGTCGGGCGGGCAGCGCACCCGGATTCAGCGCGTTGAACCCGACGAAACAGCCATAAACTACGGCGGTCAGGCCGATGAGGAATTTCTGACACCAACGGTTGTTTCGGACGAGAACGCAGGCAATATGGAAGGCGGTGCTGAAGACACGACCACGCCGGTTGAGGAAACGCAGCAGGCCGACCAGCCCACCAGCGCGCCCGCCCCACAGGCATCGCGCGAGGCTCAGGAATACCAGAACCGCATCCGCAGACAGTACAACCAGCATATCCGCGAATTCGACGGGATTATCGACAACGAAGGTGTCCTCGAAATCATGTCGGACGGCGGCTACGGTTTCCTGCGCTCGGCTGATTACAACTACCTGGCCAGCCCAGTTGATATTTACGTATCACCTTCGCAAACCAAGCTGCT
>Ga0105045_10005092_pt1 | contig 11533 bp, 9 predicted proteins | sample MAT02_FD_78089 | JGI IMG/M metagenome (GOLD analysis project Ga0105045, IMG submission 78089) | Freshwater microbial communities from Lake Fryxell liftoff mats and glacier meltwater in Antarctica - MAT-02 (megahit assembly) | ecosystem: Environmental > Aquatic > Freshwater > Ice > Liftoff... | reverse complement strand
CGGCAATGCGATGTGATGATTGTGGCCGGCCGCGTCGTCATGAAGATGGTCCCCGTGATGCAACGGATCTGGCTGCAAATGCCGGAACCGAAATGGTGCATCAGCATGGGAGCTTGCGCCAGCTCCGGTGGTGTGTTCGATACCTATGCCGTGGTGCAAGGGATCGATCGCTTCATCCCTGTTGATGTTTATGTGCCGGGGTGCCCACCGCGGCCCGAGCAACTGATTCGTGCCGTGTTAGATTTGCAAGAAAAAGTACAACGCACGGGTACGATTGATGCCCGCGAATTCAATTCGCGCACAACATTCGCTGGCCCCAGCCCGCTCGCAAAAGAACTTGATAGCAACGATGTCGTTGTGACTCCCGGCGATTTCCGGACCGGCAGCCGCACCCGTGGCCTACCGATGGTGAATGGAGATAAAAAATAACATCATGGGAAATCATCTCGAAGCGATCCGATCAAAATGCGGCACCGAAGATATTGTCGCAATCGAATTCCGCGATAACAAGCGCATTCATATACCTGCCGAAAAGATATACATCGTATTGAAGTTTCTGAAAGAAACTTCGGGCTTCGATATGCTCTGAGATCTCGCGGGTATTGATTACTTAGGCTACCCCGATGCGACCGATCGCTATGCTGTTGTCTATGCACTCACCAATACCAAGAGCGGCGAGCGGCTCTTTATCAAGACGTTCACGAACGACCCCGACCCAACGCTACTGAGTGTCGTGAGCCTGTGGGAAGGCGCCAACTGGATGGAACGCGAAGTCTACGATATGTATGGCATTGTCTTCGAGAACCACCCGGATCATCGACGAATATTAATGCCAGAAGAATTCACCAGCTTCCCGTTGCGGAAAGATTACCCTCTGCGTGGCGATGGCGAACGACATAACTTCCCGGTCATCAACCGCGCCGATGGATAAGTTATAACTCTTGTAAACCCGAAGCGCCAGCTTGGAAGTTGCGCTGATTGATATTGGAATGGAGAATTACCTTAAAAACCGCGTGATTATGCCCGCCCCACGCTGCCGCGTGGGGCTATATTCGCCAGCCGCTTCGCGGAGTAAGAGAAAGTCATGCTTTTCGTGGTTTTACGCCCATTTCGGGCCGTCGAGTCTAGCCCCACGCGGGAGCGTGGGGCGTGGAACGCGCAACTTCAAAGAGCGCCGACGAGGGGTCTAGATTCAGTATTGATTAAAAATTGAAGGTATTGATTGAGACATTGACTTACACCCTCGCCTCTCGCTGGCGTTTCGGGCTAACAGGAATTGATTGTGTCCTCTGTTGTAAATCTTCTTATTTCTAATTCGATCGCAATACTAAATTCTTTGTGGTTATTTCTGGAATATATATATGCCTTTAGCCGCTGCCATGCTCGATGATACTGCTGCCGATCAGGAGTTCCACTACACGTTGAACTTTGGTCCGCAGCACCCCGCCACGCACACGACGTTGCGGCTCATCCTCACGCTTGATGGCGAAACGGTCATCAAAGCCGTGCCCGATATTGGCTTCCTGCATTCCGGGTTCGAGAAACTCGGCGAAGATCTCGACTTCAATCAATATGTCACGATCGTCGACCGTATGAATTATATTTCACCAGTTGCGAATGAAATCGCCTGGCATCATACCGTCGAGAAATTGATTGGCATTGAACTGACTCCCCGCTGCAAATACATCCGCACGATAATGGCGGAACTTGCGCGCATCTCGGATCACCTACTCTGTGTCGGTGCTACGGCACTCGACCTCGGTGGCCTCACTGCATTCCTATATGCATTCAACGCCCGCGAGCGCATCTATAACATTATCGAAAGTGCCAGTGGCCAGCGCTTCCATCCGAGTTATACCCGCGTCGGCGGATTATTGAATGATGTCACAGATGATTTTGTTCAACAGGTGCGCGAGTTCATCCGCGAGCTTCCCAAAGCACACGCTGATGTTGCCCGGCTACTGAATAAGAATAAAATCTTCATCGATCGCACCAAGGGTGTGGGTGTTCTTACGCGCGAAGAAGCGATCAACCGCAGCGTAAGCGGACCGATTGCACGAGCCTCGGGTATCGCACGCGATCTGCGGAAAGACGAGCCGTATCTTGCATATCAGGAACTACAGGGCAGCTTCAAAGTGATCTGTGCCAAAGGTGGCGATTGTCTATCGCGCTACTTGGTACGGATGGGTGAAATCACGGAGAGTGCCAATATTATCCATGCCGCGATTGAGAACCTGCCGAGCGGACCCGTGAATGTGAATCTCGATAGCAAATTGGTGATCCCCGATAAAAGTGCAACATACAGAAGTATTGAGGGCCTGATTCAGCACTTTGAATTGTTCATGTGGAATCGCCGATTTGAAACACCGATTAACGAAGTATATGGGGCCAACGAAACCTCGAACGGGGAACTCGGTTTCTATGTGGTGGAAGATGGTGGCGGAAAAGCCTGGCGTGCCCGTACACGACCGCCATCCTTCATACACTTCAGTCTGTTCCCGCATCTGATGGAAGGCCATCAAATTTCCGATGTGCCGGCGATTCTCGGAAGCCTGAACATCATCGCGGCGGAACTCGATCGATAAGATTATACTATTGATACTCCTTCCAGATATATACACAGTTAGTTTCGAGCAGGTATAACGATGGCAGCACTGAGTGATAGCATCCGCGAAAAAATACTTGCTTATATTCCGCGATATCCGCGTAAGCAAGCGGTCACGCTACCGGCATTGCATCTTGTGCATGACGAATATCGCACGGTATCCAACGAGGCGATCGTCGAGATTGCTGAATTGCTCGATCTTGCTCCATCCGAAGTCCACGACACCATGACCTTCTACGAGTTCTTTAAACACGACGATGCCAAGCTTGGCAAAACCCGGCTCTGGGTCTGCCGGGGGCTGGCATGTATGCTTCGCGGAGCGTACGAGACACTAGAACATTGCGAGCAAAAGCTCGGTGTGAAATGTGGCGAAACGACCGCCGATGGTAAGATCACACTCGAGTTCGCCGAATGTATCGGTGCCTGCGATGGTGCCCCAGCATGCCTGAAAGATGATATTCATGTCATGAATGTCAATCCCGAAAAAGCCGATCAATTGATACAGGAACTCTCAAAATAACAACACAAACGCTGAGCACATGGGAGTATATATTATGCATGCCGAACTCAACCGCATTGAAGTTCTGCGCATGATTCATGCCAACCCGTATCAGAAATTTATTTTATCTATGATCGGGGGCGAACGCATCATCATCGAACATCCCGAAAATATCGCATTTGATCCGACACCAGGCGCGGCCGAGCGGATTTCTACGTCCTTGGTGGGTAAATTCGATATTTTGGGACGTTTGAAGGGATTTCCAGCATCGCTACACTCGATCAGTTATTTACATCAAATGGCTCAATTGGTAATTAAGGGATAACAAACATGAGTTTTGAACCGACATTATTGGCACGAATCGACAAACCGAACTCCGCGAAACTTGAGGGTTATCGCGCGGATGGCGGATATATATCATTCGAGCAAGCCATTAAAGATAAGAAGCCCGAAGAAGTGACTGCCCAAGTGAAAGATTCGGGCCTACGCGGCCGTGGCGGAGCGGGCTTCCCTACTGGCCTCAAATGGACGTTCTTACCGAAAGATCATCCTGGGCCGATCTATATGTGTATCAATGCCGATGAATCGGAACCATGCACATATAACAACCGCATCTTGATGGAGAAAGACCCGCATCAGGTTCTTGAAGGAATCATGCTGGGATGCTATGCCATCAAATCGCAATGCGCCTACTTCTATATACGTTATGAATACGGCGATGCCTACCGCACGTTGCAAGCGGCTATTGATGAATGTTATGCAGCGGGATTGCTCGGCAAAAATATTCATGGCACCGGCTTCAACCTGGATATCTATTTGCATCGCGGAGCAGGTGCATACATCTGCGGGGAAGAAACGGGCCTCATCGAAAGCTTGGAAGGGAAGCGAGCCTGGCCACGCATCAAACCCCCCTTCCCGGCCATTGAAGGCGCTTTTCGTAAACCGACCATCGTGAATAATGTCGAAACCATGGCCTGTGTCACGCAAATTATGCGACGTGGCATCGATTGGTTCAAATCGCTCGGTGTTCCACCCGATCCCAAGAACCCGCGCGATGCCGGCAGTTATGGGCCAAAGTTATATACTATCGCCGGGCATGTTGCCGAACCGAAATGTGTTGAACTGCCGATGGGGATCACGGTCCGCGATCTCGTGGAAAAGCATGGCGGCGGAGTATGGATGGGCCGAAAAGCCAAAGCGGTGAACCCCGGCGGCCTCAGCATGGGGTTCATTAATTGCGAAACGAAACTGAAAGATAGTGACCTCACGGAATATGATATTCCGCTTGATTTCAATGGGCCAGGAAAAGTCGGCTGCCTCGGCCTCGGCACTGCTGCAATCACCGTGATTGATGATACTACTAGCATGTTAGATGTGTTACATAATGTCTGCCAATTCTTTAGCCATGAAAGTTGCGGCCAATGTACACCGTGCCGCGAGGGCACCGGCTGGATGTTAAAGATTACCGATCGCTTGCGTCGGGGACTTGGCAAACGCGACGATCTCGATATTCTCGTCGATGTGGCTGATCGCATTGGCATCATGCCGGGAACAACAATTTGCGGACTCAGCGACGGCGCGGGGTGGCCAGTGAAAACCGCAATTCGTAAGTTTCGAGCCGAATTTGAAGCGGCCATTCAAGATGGCACCAAGAGCCGCTACACGAAGTCGCTCAAGCTCGCTGGCGCTCATTAATAATCTATATATATGATAGCGGTTCTGAATTCTTCGACCATTGCGGATTGTTGAACATGCCTACCGTATTTGTGAATGACATCCCTGTCGAGATTGGCACCCAAAAGCTTAACTGCGTACAGGTTGCGGAACTCGCTGGCGTGCTGGTGCCGCATTATTGCTATCACCCGGCGCTGAGCATTGTCGCGTCGTGCCGGATGTGCCTCGTGGAAGTCGGCGAGTTAAAAGATGGCAAAGTGATGATGCAACCGAAAGTATCTCCTGGCTGCCAAACGCCCGTGAAAGATGGCACGGTCATTGTCACGGGGGAATATGGTAAAGCAACCAACATTGCACAACCGCTGCCATATGATTCTACATATAAGCCCGGCGACAAGGCCAAGAAATCACAAGCCGATACCCTGGAAGGTTTATTGCTGAATCACCCGCTCGATTGCCCGGTATGCGATAAAGCCGGCGAATGCAAACTGCAAGATTATAGTTATCAATTTGGCCGTTCCGAAAGCCGTATGGTGGATGAGAAGAATCAGCCACCGAATAAGCCTGAACTTTCCAGTAAAATCACGTTATTCACCGACCGATGTATCATGTGTACACGTTGCGTACGTTTCACACGCGAGATTTCAGGCACCAGTGAGTTGCAAGTGGTCGGCCGTGGGCATCATGAAGAAATCGATGTATTCCCAGGTTATCCGTTAGAAAATAAACTCGCGGGCAATGTGGTCGATCTCTGCCCCGTTGGTGCCCTTGGTTCCAAAGACTTTCTGTATACACAACGGGTATGGTATCTCAAGACAACAGATAATGTATGCCCCGGTTGTAGCACGGGTTGCAGTATTCATACCGATACCAATAAAGATATTATTTATCGCCTGCGACCGCGCACGAATCTGGATGCCCAAGGTTATTTCATGTGCGATGAAGGCCGCTGGGGTTACCACTACATCGGCTCGGAAGAGCGCATCACTCGACCACTCATGAAAACCGAAGGCGGTACTCAACGTGCGGAATGGAATGAAGTGCTTCCCAAGCTGAAAGCGGAATTTGCCGATGTTGTAAAGAAAAGTAGCAAACATATAGTCGTGGTGTTATCACCGTTTCTTACTGTCGAAGAGGCATATCTTTTCGGCAAAACATTCAAGACGATGAGTAAGGACATCCGCTTGGTCCTCGGGCCAATCCCTGTTGTGGGTGTCGATGATAAGTTCCCCAAAGATGTGAAAGGCAACGCTATCGAGCCGACGACGTTCGTCATTCATGCAGAGAAAGCTCCCAATCGTGCAGGCGTGGAAATCATATTGAAGCAATTGCAAGGTTCTGTTATTCCATTTGCTGATATTGTGAATGAACCGAATCTCGCAGCAATGATCTTTCTCGGCGGCTATCCCGATGTTGCATCAATGGATTCTACATTTCCAGAAAATTGGAAAGCACCGGCGTTGCTCATTGTGCAAGATTTATTTCATTCTCGATACAGTGCGCAAGCCAAATATCTATTAGCTGCAACTACTGCATTTGAGAAAGATGGCACATTCGTGAATCATGCGGGCCTCGCTCAACCGTTCTTCAAGGCCGCGAAAGCAGCAGCATCCATACGCAACGAGTTGCAACTCGCGTTCGATTTTGGCTCGCGGAAGGGTCTCGCAACCATTGCGGTTGTTCGTAAAGAATTGGCCAAGGAGTTCCCGCAATTCGCGGAACTCGCCGACGCGAAACCGCCCGTGACCGGAAAACGATTGTCGTTAGCGACGGTATCATAACCTTATTTTATACATAGTTGAGATTGGCATATTATGTTGGACAATTCCTGGGTGGTATTACTGATCGTGATCTTCGGCGCGATTGCCGTGATTATGCCACTCGTTGGCTATCTCACGCTCGCGGAACGGAAGGTATCTGCGTGGATTCAAGATCGCGTTGGGCCGAACCGCGTCGGGCCTTTTGGCCTTTTGCAGCCGCTCGCCGACGGCGTGAAGTTCTTCCTCAAGGAAGCGCCCATCCCTAAAAATGTTGATAAAATCTTCTACCTGCTCGCGCCAGCCGTTGCTATGGCTACGGCACTTATTGCATTCGCGGTTGTGCCGTGGGGTGCAACAACTCCTCCGCCGAAACCGATCGCCATGACAGTATCGCAAACCGATGTTAATACACCTTCCGCACTCGATCAGTTTGAGCAAACCCAAAAGGAATATAAGAACACCTTTAACGGTGTGATCGTACCTGGTCTGGATATCGGCCTGCTGTATGTATTCGCTATTGGTAGCCTGGCGGTCTATGGTATCATTCTGGGCGGATGGTCATCGGATAATAAGTATTCATTGCTCGGTTCGATTCGATCGTCTGCACAGATTATTAGCTATGAAATTCCGCTCGGTATGAGCATCATCGGCATCTTGTTGTATACAGGGACGATGAATCTCGAAGGCATTATCGAATGGCAACGTGTCAATGGTTGGTTCTTGTTCTTCCAACCGCTCGCGTTCTTACTGTTCATGACGAGCGTGTATGCAGAATGCAATCGTTTGCCATTCGACTTACCCGAGGCGGAACAAGAACTTGTTGGCGGTTATCTGACAGAATATGGTAGCCTCAACTTCGGCATGTTTATGCTCGGCGAATATACACATATGATTACCACAAGTTTACTCATGAGCATCTTGTTCTTCGGCGGTTGGAGTTTGTTCGGCCTCGAAAATAGTATTGCCGACCCCATTTGGGGCTTCGTGTTGAAGACGTTCATTCTGCTTGCGAAAATGGGTTTCTTCCTCATGATGTATCTCCTCGTTCGTTGGACGATTCCCCGATTCCGCTTCGATCAGCTCATGACTTTGGCGTGGAAAGTGATGATTCCGCTTTCTATCTTGCACTTACTCGCCACGATGTTGATTCGGCAGTTCGATGTCTCGCCGTGGATACTCAGCATCGTCTCGATTGCGTTATTTATTGGTGCCGGGATGATCGCGGTGACATATAGCACAGGACCCAATAACACCCCACGCCGTACCAAGATCCCCGTGATGGCCAAGTAACAATGAAGTCCGATTCATATGAATCCTTCGCTCACGCCTCAGGCTCATAAAACACATAACTGGTGATACATTATGCCAATGACCGATAGTGATGTGACATGGGTTGAAGAACCGAAGCTCGGCTTGCTCGGTCAGCTTTATCTTCCCATTGTGTACGATGGACTCAAGACCACTGTTAAACATATATTTAGCAAGAAACTGACGGAATCGTATCCAGAACAAGAACCGACATTACCACCGAATTATCGCGGGGTGCATCGACTCAACCGCGATGATGATGGCCGCGTAAAATGTGTGGCATGTTATATGTGTGCCACGGCCTGCCCCGCACACTGTATTGATATTGTTGCTGCACCGGCTCCGCAAACCTGGACCGACCGCGAGAAGTACCCCGAAACATTCGTGATTGATGAACTCCGTTGCATCTATTGCGGCATGTGCGAAGAAGCTTGCCCCGTCGATGCCATTGAATTGACAACGCTTTACGATCTCACGGGTTTAAGCCGGGAAGAGATGATCTTCGACAAAGAAAAACTGCTCAGCGTTTTCGATCAGACTACGCAAGCGGGAACCGATCCGGTGCGTTCACGGGCTGGGAAACTCGGGCCAGCTTCGGATGCGCCGAGTGCCACCGGCACATAAGTGATCGGCCAGGTACTTGCCGCATCACTAAACTGCAATCTATCCCCTACCGCTCGGTTCGCACGCGATGCCCACTGCTTTACAAGATCCGCTGTTTCAACTCGTTCTCGCCGCAGTGCTCGGCGCGCTCGGCGTGATGTTGTTGTTGCCGAAGCCGCAACGGCAATCGCGTACGCTGGGCGTGTTCCTGGCCATGGCGGGGTTGGCCGTTTTCGGCGCGTTTCTTTACACGGCTTTCGGCAGGCCTATGAGCGATAGCATCGCCGATGTGTTGTTCTGTATCTTCGCTGCTGTCGCGTTGTTATCGGGTACTTTGCTCGTCACGCAGAGGAACCCGGCTCGCGGTGCCATTGCGTTCGCGTTCGTCATCCTCAGCACTTGTGGCTTGTTCCTACTGTTGGCCGCGCCGTTTCTTATGGCAGCGACCATCATCATCTATATGGGCGCGATCATCGTGACGTTCCTGTTCGTGCTGATGCTTTCGCATGTTGTCGGCCCATCGGATGAAAACGATCGCTCGCGGGAACCACTCCTGGGCAGCCTTGCCGGATTCGCATTCATCGGGTTGATCTGCTTCACCTTGCTTCAGGGGCACACGAATATTGCGAGAGCAGAAACGGCTTTGCCGCAGCCGATGTTGACCGCGAACGATCGATCTTTGCTCGCCGAAGCGAGTGCGGACTTTGATCGCGCCATCGCAGCTGAAGAAATCGCAGATGCCTTTAAGCACTACGGAAGTGGCCGTGCGAAACTGTTGCTGATTGTCGGTCAAGGTGAACTGAACAGTGAACATCCTCCCGTTCGGGAACGCCTGAGTGCGATGCGTACGGAACCGCGGACGATGGCACTGCTGAAACAAACGGAAGGTCTTCGCGTTCTTGCCAATAGCACAGACGACAAATTGCTGAATGCGGGGATCGATCTGAATCAGTTCCGCTATGCAATTAAGTTGCTCCGCGATCAAACTGTCATCTATTCCGGCAATGGCCAATTGCCGGCTCGTAACGTCGCCAACATTGGGTACATCTTGTATTCGGAACATATTCTTTCCGTGGAACTGGCAGGTACGCTCTTGCTCGTCGCTACGATTGGTGCCGTGACCATGACTCAACGGCGGAAGGAGGCGACAGCGTGATTAGCCTGTGGCATTTCCTCTCGGTGGGTGCGGCCCTATTCGGGCTGGGTCTTGTGGGCTTTCTCACGCGGCGGAACCTCATCACGATGTTCCTGTGCGCGGAGATGATGCTCCAAGGCGTGGTGCTGAACTTCCTCGCGTTTGGGCGCTATCATGGCGACCTGAGCGGGCAAGTGATCTCGTTGTTCATCATTGCCGTTGCAGCGTGCGAAGCGGGTTTAGCTCTCGCGCTGTTCCTCATGCTGTATCGCCGGGGTCGTACACTCGATTCCGGAAGCTGGCAGAACGTCCGCGAAGCGGGCGTGCCTGCGTCGATTGACCGCGAACCATTGCCAAAACCTGAATATATCGAACCAGCACCGACATTGCCCGTCGCGGGTTTGAAGCCGAAACCGACGCAGGAGGAGACCGTCCGTGCCTGATTTTTCCGGGCCGACTGGCCTCGCTCTCATTGCGTTGTTATTGCCGTTGTTGGGCTGCATCTTAGCAGCATTGCATGGTGTGAGTCGGGCCTCTGCGCTCGCCCATATGCCGGTGATTCTTTCTTTCGCGGGAAGTGCGGGCGTTGCGCTCTATTTGCTCTTAACGCTGACACCCGGTGAATCGGCGATCTATCATGTTGCCGACCTTGGAACATGGTTTCATGCGGGTCGGTTGAATGTGAACTTCTCGATTGCGGTCGATCCGCTCTCGGCAATTATGCTGAGTACCGTGACCTTCATCGCCACGTTCATCGCGATCTTCAGCGCGAGCTACATGCGTGGCGATTCGGGTTATGCTAGATACTTTAGCATCATGGCGCTCTTCGTTTTCTTCATGTGCTTGTTGGTGTTGGCCAACAACGTGTTCGTTCTCGTCGCGGGTTGGGAGGGCGTGGGCCTTTGTAGTTATTTGCTCGTCGGGTATTACTACGCCAAGCCTTCTGCGGCAGCGGCAGCACGCAAAGCGTTTCTCGTCACGCGGCTCGGCGATGTCGGCATGATCCTCGGAGTACTCATGCTTTGGCAAGTCGGCGGCTATCACACCAATTTCAACGAACTCTTCGATTACATTGCCAAGCACCCGGAAACGCACGGGCAGATGAACCTCGTCTGCCTGTTACTCTTTTGCGGAGCAGTGGGGAAGTCGGCTCAACTGCCGCTCTACGTTTGGCTCCCCGATGCGATGGAAGGCCCAACTCCCGTTTCAGCACTGATCCACGCCGCCACGATGGTAACAGCGGGTGTTTACCTACTTGCACGTTGTGCTCCGATTTTCGTGCTAGCACCCGATACGCAACTGATTGTTGCTGTCATCGGTGGCCTGACCGCATTGCTCGCGGCGTTCATCGCGCTGGCTCAAAACGATTTGAAACGCGTTCTCGCATATTCGACCGTCTCGCAACTCGGCTTCATGTTCATGGCACTCGGCTGCTCGGGTGCCGTCTCGCCGAAGATGGCCGTTTTCGCCGCGATCTTCCACTTGTTCACCCACGCCTTCTTCAAGGCGTTGCTCTTCCTCGGTTCTGGTTCCGTGATGCACGCGATGGGTAATGTCATCGATATGCGGAAGTTTGGCGGACTCCGCAAAGTGATGCCGATTACACACATTACGTTTTTGATTGGTGCGGCAGCGTTGGCGGGGCTTCCTCTGCTCTCCGGCTTCTGGAGCAAGGACGCGATTCTGCACACGCTGCGCGATGCTGGCGAAAGCCGTACGCCGAATAGCACCGGCTATTTCGTCGTGTTTGGCCTTGCGATTCTCAGCGCAATCATGACAGCCTTTTATACATTCCGCGCGTACTTGCTGACATTCTGGGGGCCGGAAAAGATCCCCACGGAAGCTCATGGCCACGCGCACGAATCGCCACCCATGATGACGATTCCGCTCATCGTTCTGGCCCTTGGTGCCCTGGCTATCGGTGCAGTGGTCGATCCGATTACGCACTG
>Ga0105045_10005089_pt1 | contig 11536 bp, 9 predicted proteins | sample MAT02_FD_78089 | JGI IMG/M metagenome (GOLD analysis project Ga0105045, IMG submission 78089) | Freshwater microbial communities from Lake Fryxell liftoff mats and glacier meltwater in Antarctica - MAT-02 (megahit assembly) | ecosystem: Environmental > Aquatic > Freshwater > Ice > Liftoff... | reverse complement strand
CAAACTGAAACTGCGGGTGAAAGCTGGCTAGCTGAACTACGCCCTCCAGCCCATGCTCATCGACCACACCCTCTGCTACCTCAAGGAAATCATTGAAGTCCAAAAAGTCTTTAAACAAAGTGGGGTGAATCAGCAGCGTAGTGTCAATCTGCTCTGCGGGCGTGGCCACCAGCAAGTCAAGCTCACGGTTCAGTTCTTCCAGCAAGTCATCCGCATGACGTGCTTTACTGACGACCAGACGAACCTGGTTTTTAACGTAAACGGCTTTGGCAAACGGACACAGGTTCAGGCCTATCACGGCTGTTTCTAGCCAGTGGCGGGTTTTGCCCAATACCTGTTCGTCGGTCATTTGAAATCGGGAAGCGGAAAAGCCTTCAACGCGGAGAAGAGGAGGCATACTGGAGGACGCGGAGGAGTTTCGAGAAACAACTTTGCTCTGCGTCCTCCACGCCCTCCTCCCCTCCGCGTTGAAATCCCCGATGCCAATTTATTTCAATGCCTTGTAGCGCATGCGTTTCGGCTTGGCACCCTCTTCACCCAAACGTTTCTTCTTATCCGCTTCATATTCCTGGTAGTTACCGTCAAAGAAGGTCCATTGGCTGTCACCCTCTGCCGCCAAAATGTGAGTGGCAATACGGTCCAGAAACCATCGGTCGTGGCTGATGACCATCACCGAACCTGCAAACTCCAACAATGCATCTTCCAGCGCCCGCAAGGTTTCAACGTCCAGGTCATTGGATGGTTCGTCAAGCATCAAAACATTGCCGCCAGCAATCAGTGTTTTGGCCAGGTGCAAACGGCCACGCTCGCCACCCGACAACGTGCCAACCCGCTTTTGCTGGTCGCCGCCGTTGAAGTTAAACCGGCCTGCATAGGCACGGCTCGGCATTTGAAATTTGCCGACGTTCAAAATATCCAGACCGCCGGAGATATCTTCCCAGACGGTTTTTTCATTCGCCAAATCGTCACGGCTCTGGTCAACGAAAGCCATCCGTACGGTCGAGCCCTTGATGACTTCGCCGCTGTCTGGCAGCTCTTTGCCTGCTATCAATTTAAAGAGCGTTGACTTGCCCGCACCGTTCGGGCCGATGATGCCAACAATTGCGCCAGCCGGGACGGTAAAGCTCAAATCGTCAATCAGCACCCGGTCGCCAAAGGATTTGGTGACGTTTTTAAATTCAATGACTTGCGCACCCAGACGCTCAGCCACAGGAATGAAAATTTCATTCGTTTCCACACGTTTTTGGTATTCAAAATCACTGAGCTCTTCAAACCTCGCCAAACGTGACTTGCTCTTGGCTTGCCGCGCTTTCGGGTTTTGGCGTGACCATTCCAGCTCTTTCTTCAGTGCTTTGGACCGCGCCTCTTCGCCCTTTTGCTCAGTCGCCAGGCGCTCGCCTTTTTGCTCCAGCCAGGTGCTGTAGTTGCCCTTCCACGGGATACCGTGCCCACGGTCGAGTTCCAGAATCCATTCGGCGGCGTTATCCAGAAAGTAACGGTCGTGGGTAATGGCCACCACGGTGCCTGAGTAGCGCTGCAAGAATTGCTCAAGCCAATCAACCGACTCTGCGTCCAAATGGTTGGTAGGCTCGTCGAGAAGCAGCATGTCAGGCTTGCTCAGCAGCAGGCGGCACAGCGCGACGCGGCGCTTCTCGCCACCCGACAGCACGGCAATTTTGGCGTCCCATGGCGGCAAGCGCAGCGCGTCGGCGGCGATTTCCAACTGGTGCTCGGAGTCGGTGCCTGAAGTGGCAATGATGGCTTCAAGGCGGGCCTGTTCGGCGGCCAGTGCGTCAAAGTCTGCATCGGGTTCGCCGTAAGCGGTGTACACGGCATCCAGCAAACCCTTGGCGGCAAACACTGCGCCCATGCCGTCTTCAACACTTTCACGCACCGTGTGTGCATCGTTCAGTTTGGGTTCTTGCGGCAAGTAGCCAATATTCAGCCCCGGCATGGGTGTGGCTTCGCCTTCAATTTCCGTGTCAAGCCCCGCCATGATTTTGAGCAGCGTGGACTTCCCTGAGCCGTTGACGCCCAGCATGCCGATCTTGGCGCCGGGAAAAAAGCTGAGCGACACATCTTTCAGAATGTGGCGTTTGGGCGGCACAATTTTGCCGACCTTGTTCATGGTGAATACGTATTGAGCCATTTGAGGTGAGTCGTTAGAAGTAAAAAAATACGGAGCAAATACACAGCTCGGGATTGCTTTCCCTCGGCAACCCGTTTTGCTCACAACCCTTTATTATCGTTCCGTGAGACAATATGCTTGTTGTTGGCTCCAGTGTCCCGCAACATTTGGGCACTTTTCGGGGTTGTTATTCGAGGCACCACCGGCAAGTTTTCTAGCCCGACTTTTTGACCCCATCTGCCTATCACCGGCGGGTTGCTCTTGAACCAGGGCACTCAACAGGCCGATAAAAAGCGTCCAAGCGGCGCAAAACCATGACCTTTCAAGAATTGAATTTGGTGCCTAGCATCCTGAAAGCCGTGCTTGAGCAGGGCTACGACACCCCCACCCCTATCCAGGCACAAGCCATTCCTGCCGTATTGGCCGGCGGTGACTTGCTGGGCGGTGCGCAAACTGGTACGGGCAAAACGGCCGCTTTTGTGCTGCCCATGCTACAGCGCCTGACCAACGAGCCGCGTCTGACAAACCGGCGCGGCGTGAATGCCGTGCGCTGCCTGATCATGACGCCGACGCGTGAGCTGGCTGCACAGGTTGAAGAAAGCGTTCGTGTTTACGGCAAATACCTGGAGCTGACATCGATGGTGATGTTTGGCGGTGTTGGCATGGGCGCGCAAATTGAAAAGCTGCGCAGCGGCGTGGACATCCTGGTTGCTACACCTGGCCGCCTGCTGGACCACGCCGGCCAGGGCACACTGGATTTGGGCCAGGTACAGATACTGGTGCTTGACGAAGCCGACCGCATGCTGGACATGGGTTTCATCCACGACATTAGAAAAGTGCTGGCTCTGGTGCCCAGGCAAAAGCAAACGCTGCTTTTTTCAGCTACTTTCAGCGATGAGATCCGTGACCTGGCCAACGGCCTGCTGCGCGACCCATTGCATATACAAGTGACACCGCGCAACACAACTGTACAGCGCATCACGCAAACTATTCACCCGGTAGGCCGGGGCAAAAAGAAAGCATTGCTGACCCACATCATCAACGAGCACAACTGGAGCCAGGTGCTGGTATTCACGCGCACCAAGTTTGGTGCCAACAACGTAGCCGAGCACCTGACCAAAAACGGCATTGAAGCCCAGGCACTGCACGGCAACAAAAGCCAGACGGCTCGTACGCAAGCCTTGCAAGGCTTTAAAGACGGTACCATCCGGGCGCTGGTTGCTACCGATATTGCAGCACGCGGCATTGACATTGACGAGTTACCGCACGTGGTCAACTACGAAATACCGAACGTCAGCGAAGACTACGTTCACCGCATTGGCCGCACGGGCCGTGCCGGTAACAGCGGCGAGGCGGTCAGCCTGGTATGCCTGGACGAAGAAGGCTTCATGCAAGACATTGAGCGATTCACCAAACAAAACATTGAGGTTGTCAAAGTGCCGGGCTTTGAAGCCGACCCCGACGAGCGCGCCGAGCCACTGGCCATGGGCCGCCAAACCATTTGGGGCGGCCTGGGCAAGCCGCCCAGCCGCGACGTGATGCAGGCTGCGGCCAAAGCGGCACGCAGTGAGATGATGACGCGGATTCGGGAAACCCGGGCTGGTCAACCTGCACGGAGCAACTCAGGTGGTGGTGGCCGTGGCGGAAATTCTGGCGGTGGCCGGAGCCGCGCCCCTCAAGGTGACATGAATACTGGCGGTAATTTTGGCAACGGTGCGGACAACGGCAGTGGCAATTACGGTCGCGGCCCACGTACCCCCAATCCGGGCCAGCCAAGGCAAAATTCTGGTTACGGCGGTGGCAATGGCGCAGCTCAACCACGCGGCGAGCGTCGCCCACCCCGCAACGAACAGCCACGCCCGCCACGTGAGGAACAACAACGGCAAGACCCGCGCGGCCCCCGTGTTGACATGGGAGACCAACGCAACGACTTCGACGAGCGTCAGCCCACCAGTCATGTATCAGCGGGCTTTCCATCATCAGGCTTGCCAACGCGTGGCAGTGGCGGTGGTCGAGGCGGCAACCGTAGCGGTGGCGGCGGCTCACGCACAGGTAGTGGCGGTGGCGGTCGGGGTAATTCGGGCGGCGGGTTTCGGCGCTGATCTGCACATCAATCACCGTCAGATTGACTAAAACATGCCACAAGATCCAAAAGCCACTCGGGTAGCGCTAGTCGCTGGCGCTACAGGCCTGGTTGGTCAAGCAATTCTGGCGCTTTTACTGGCTGACACGCGCTGCAGCGTCCTTCATGTGGTTGGGCGGCGCGCTCCTGGCGTGCAACACCCCAAGCTGGTGGTACACCTCAGCGCGTCGCTGGCCGACTGGGTTAGCCCTGCGGTTGACGACGCGTTCATCGCACTGGGCACGACCATCAAAATCGCTGGCAGCAAGGCAGCTTTCAAGGCCATAGACGGTGATGCGGTAGTGGCTATTGCTGCATCCGCCAAAGCCGCCGGCGCAACCCGCCTTGCCGTTGTCAGCGCCATGGGAGCGGGCCCACAGTCAGGTGTGTTTTACAACCAGGTCAAAGGCGAGATGGAAGCGGCCATCAGCCAGCTCGGGTTTGAAACAGTGGTCATCGCAAGGCCGTCGCTGCTGGCAGGCGACCGCGATGCGCTGAAGCAACCCGAGCGTATGGCTGAAAAGCTGTCGCTGGTGGCTTTTAAATGGCTGAAACCCCTCCTGCCCACCAACTACCGCGCCATCCAAGCCAGTAGCGTGGCGCAGGCCATGGTCAATACATTGCAAACGGCTGGCGCGGGCCAGCATGTGCTGCTCTCGGGTGAGATGCAAAGTAAGCATCGAGCAACCTGAAACCACTTTCAAAAGGCTCAATTTGAAAGCTTCCATACACATTCAGATCCGTAAGCCAATAAATATTGGCGTAGAGAGCTATACAAAATATAGCAAAACAGACAGCTAAAATGTGTGCTTAAACGGTTGCCTGCCGGTACTTTTCCCACGCTGATGCGGTGGGCGTGGTGCCCGCACCGGGTAGTTGTGGTAATTTGAAATACCCGTCCACGACATCCGCCGGCTCGGTAAAGCAGTCTTTGATCCACGGAATGTATTCCAGCACTTCGCAAGCCGGATGCGCATATGCCAGATGCACATGCACCTGGCTCATGTCGCCTGCGTGTGGTGCGACGGGCAAACGAAACGAATCGGCGGTATCGCAAACGCGCAGTACCTCCGTCAAGCCCGCCATGCGCGTGACGTCAGGCTGCACCCAGGCGATGGCCTGCTGGGCAAAGAATTCGGCAAACGCATCTGTGGTGTAGAGCTGCTCGCCCAACGCGACAGGAATGGATGTGACACGCGCGAGCTGGGCGTGGCCTTTGACGTCATCGTGCCAAAGCGGCTCTTCAAACCAGTAGACGTCAAACGCTTCTGCCGCGCGGCAAAAGCGCTGGCAGGTCGCCAAATTCCATTTCCCGTTGCCGTCAATGGCCAGCGTCACGTCGGGGCCAATGGCATGGCGCACGGCAGCCAGGCGGTGCAGGTCGCGCTCGACAGTTGAGCCAACCTTGATCTTGATACCTGTAAAACCATCCGCTACCGCACGTTGTGCGCCTGCCACCAGCTTGGCATCGGGAATGCTGAGCCAGCCGATGTCGGTGTTGTAGGCCCTGACCTTGTCGCGCACCTGGCCGCCCAGCAATTTCCACAGGGGTTGTGCTGTAGCCTTGGCTTTGATGTCCCACAGCGCCACATCAATGGCGGCATGTGCCAGCGTGGTGATGCCTGCACGCCCCACCCACTGCAAGGCCGGGTTGCGCGCCAGTTTTTGCCACAGTCGATTGATGTCGCTGGCGTCTTCGCCCAGTAGCAGCGGCGCATGGCAGGTTTCTATACAGCGGGTAATCAGCTGGTCACTTGGCAAGTGCGCATGGGTACCGGTGAAGCCGTAACCAACAATGCCGTTCTCGGTCTGAATTTGCGCGCCGACCACACCCCAGTTTGAAACGGTGTGGGTACTGTCGGCAATTTGGCCACCAGTGACAGGCACATGCAAAATAAAAGGGGTAACTGATTTGATTTTCATGACACGACTCCAGAGCGCCTGATTAACATTTGGAAATGCGCACAACCGCATCACCCCGCTTGTGCAAGTCTGGCAACAGCTCCAGCCCCAGGCCGGGCTTGTTGTTCAGACTGATCATGCCGTTTTCAACCACAGGCAATTCAGTCACCAGCTCTTTGTACCAACCCGTAAAAAAGGCCCGCACGCTTTCTTGCACCAGCGCGTTGGGGGCGTGCAGCGACAGGTGCGTTGATGCAGCCCAGACCACGGGGCCGGTGCAGTCGTGTGGGGCGACGGGCAGTTGCCAGGCGTCGGCCATGGCGGCTATTTTGCGGGCTTCGCTCAGGCCGCCGCACCAGCTTAAATCCAGCATGGCAACGCCTGCCACGCCGGTTTGCAGATAGTCTTTAAAGCCCCATCTGTAGCTGAGCGTCTCGCTGGCGCAGATCAGGGCTTCGCAATCGACTGCGTACTGTTTGAGCAAGTCGAGTGAATCCATGCGTATCGCGTCTTCGTGCCAGAAGGTATTGAAGGGTTTCAGGGCGCGCGCGATTTTTTGCGCCATCGGCAAACGCCACAGGCTGTGAAACTCGACCATGATATCCATCTGGTTGCCAACGGCATCGCGGATTTTTTTAAACGGCTCTAACGCCGTATCAAGGTCAGCGTTGCTGATGTACTGGCCGTGGCTTTTTTCAGCGGCGATGTCGAAAGGCCAGATCTTCATGGCGGTAATGCCTTCAGACAACAGCGACTGGGCCAGCTCACCTGCGTTGTTCAAAAAACCTTCCAGGTCTTCATACGGCCCTTGCTTCTTTCCCAATCCCCAGTTAGCCGTTGTTTGATTGGTGGCGCTGCGCACGTACTGGTAGCCCGCACAGGTGTTGTAAATACGAATGCTGTCACGGCTTTTGCCGCCGAGAGCGGTGTGGATCGGCATGTTGGCCGCCTTGCCAAAAATGTCCCACAGCGCAATGTCTACCGCTGAATTGCCGCGTGTCTCCACGCCCGAGCCTCGCCAACCCAGGTAGCCGGTGATGTCGCGGTTGCGTGACTCGATGGCCAGCGGATCCTGGCCTAAAAGCTTGGGCGCTACCCATTCGTGCAGGTAAGCTTCGACAGCTGCTGCACCCATGAAGGTCTCACCCAGGCCAACCAGGCCTTCGTCGGCGTACAGACGCACCCAAATAATATTGGGAAATTCGCCCAAGCGAAGAGTTTCGACTTGCGTGATTTTCATGGCGTACCCTCGCCCCTATTTCCTCCCGCAAGCGAGAGAGGGATAGGGGAAGGAGAGGGAGTAAAAAACCTTAGCCGCCGCGTGCTTTTTTCAATGCGTCCAGCACCATCGTCACAGCTTCAGCGCCTATGGTCGGTACATTGCGGTCATACACGGGTTTGACTTTTTCGAACATGCGGCGCTGCTCTGCCGGCGTGACTTCATTGACTTGCATGCCTTTTGTTTTCAGGCTGGCCAATGATTTTTCGTTCAGTGAACGGTTGGCTGCGCGCTGTACTTTTTGACCTTCCATCGCCGCTTCACGCAGCACGGCTTGCTCTTGAGGGTTCAGCTGGTCCCACAGCCTTTTGCTGTAAAGAATCAAAAACGGTGTGTAGGCATGGCGCGTCACGCTCAGGAACTTTTGCACTTCATTGAACTTGGAAGTTTCAATCGTGACAAACGGGTTTTCCTGGCCGTCGATGGTTTTGGTCTCTAACGCCGTAAACACTTCACCAAATGCCATCGGTACGGCGTTGGTACCCAGAGTTTTGAAGGTATCGAGAAAAATATTGTTTTGCATGACGCGGACTTTGACGCCGTCAAAATCTTCTGGCTTGGCCACAGGGCGTTTGCTGTTTGTCAGGTTTCTGAAACCGTTTTCCCAATAGGCCAAATTGATCAGGCCAGCCTCTTCAAGCTTTTTGTTGAAGTACGCACCCGCTGGGCCGTCGAACACGGCATCAGCTTCTTTTTCATTTGCAAACAGGAAAGGCAAGTCAAACGCGCCCAGCTCTTTGACAATGCCGACCAGTGGTGATGACGACGTGCACACCATCTCTTGCGTGCCTGCACGCAGAGCCTGGGTGGCGGGCAAGTCACCCCCAGCGGAGCCGCCCCAGAAGGCGTTGATCTTCATCTTGCCGCCCGTTTTGGCAGCCAGCACTTCCTGCATTTTTTTCACCCCCACGCCGACCGGGTGATCTTCATTCACGCCGTTGGTGAACTTGATGGTGCGGTCTGCAAACTGCGCCATCGCTGACGTAGCGATGAGCAGCGAGGCAATGGCGAGGGCCTGAGTGAGGGTTCTACGTTTAAACATGGTTGTCTCCTTTTAATGAAAATAAAAAACTACTGAAAAAACTAGCGCATCATCCACTGAAGCGGGACGAGAATTATCGCGGGAAATAAGACCAACAAAAACAACACTGCGAGCTGGGCCAACAAAAATGGCAGCACGCCCTTGAACGCATCGTCCATGCTGATTTTGGCCACGCCGCAAACGACATTCAGCACCGTACCTACTGGCGGGGTGATCAGGCCAATCGCGTTGCACATGATGAACAGCACACCAAAATACACCGGGTCAATACCGGCTTTCAGCACCAGTGGCATCAGCACAGGTGTCAAAATCAACACAGTAGGCGTGAAGTCGAGTGCAGTACCAACAATCACCACGAGCACCATCATCATAAACATCAACAGCATTTTGTTGCCCATGAAGGGCTCCATCATCTCGGCGACTTCAGTTGGTATGTTGGCCACGGTAATCAGCCACGCGCTGACCATCGCTGCGGCCACCAAAAACATCACGACAGCGGTTGTTTTACCTGCAGCCAGAATCAGCCTGTACAGCGCAGACCATTTCAGCTCGCGGTAAATGAACATGCCCACGATAAAGCTGTAAACCGCCGCAACGACCGCCGCCTCGGTCGGCGTGAACACACCAAACTTCATGCCACCGATGATGACAATCGGTAGCGCCAGCGCAAAGCTGCCTTCAGCCGTGATGCGGAAGCGCTCGGGCATGGCCAGCTTGGGCGCGGGTAGTACGTTTTCTTTTTTAGCCAGCCACCACCAGGTCAAGCCAATGGCAACGCCCATCAGCAAACCGGGTACGATGCCCGCCAAAAACAGTTTGGTAATGGACACATTGCCCGCCACACCAAAAATAATCATGCCGATCGATGGCGGAATAACGGGTGCAATGATGCCGCCCGACGCTATCAAACCCGAAGCGCGGCCAATGTTGTAGCCCGCAGCACGCATCATGGGGATCAGCAGCGCGGCCAGCGCAGCTGTATCAGCCACAGCAGAGCCTGACAGCGATGCCATGATGACCGCTGCAATCACTGTGACATAACCCAGCCCGCCGCGAAAATGCCCAACCCAGGCCATCGCCAGGTTGACAATGCGGCGGCTGAGGCCACCCGCGTTCATGAACTCCCCGGCCAGCAAAAAGAAGGGGACAGCCAGCAGTGGAAAGTTGTCTGCCCCTTCAACAAACCGCTGGGCCAAAATCTGGCTGTCAAATGTCACCAGCCCACTGGTCATTGACAGGAACAACATCAAACTCAAGCCGCACACCAGCAGCGCATAGGCAATCGGCATGCCAATGGCCATGGCGGCCAGCAAGCTAACGATAAAGACAGTGACCGTCACGCTTTTGCCCCGGGCGATCCTGCGTGCGACGCTCCCTGCGATGCTGCGTGTAATTGTTTCTGTGCATCAGCCAAACCTTCAGTCTCAATCACCTGCACCAGCTCGGCTTCAGACAATTGCCCCATCAACAGGCGATAAAGCACATTCACATTCATGATGCCCATCACCACCGCCACAATGTAACCAATGCCGTAAACCCAGATCATCGACATGCCGACTACCGGCGATATGTTGGTCACATGCAAGTCATGCATCTTGAAGGTGCCGATAAAAAACAGAACATTGCAGCCCAGCATGATGGATTCGCTCAAAAACAGGCATACTTTTTTACCCGCCAGGCCCAAGTGCTTGACCACAGTGTCCACACCTAAATGCCCCTTCTCGCGCATCGCCACCATCGCGCCAATGTAGGTCAACCAGATGAAGAAATAACGCGACATTTCCTCTGAAATCGTGATGCCTGCGTTGAACCCGTAGCGCAGCACCACGTTGCCGAACACCATCACCACCATGGCCAGCATGCACAGCACGATGAGAAGTTCCAGCGTCTTAAAAAACCAGTGAATGGATCTGTCCAAGGTCTTTTGCATGGTCATTTTTATTATGCGACCTTCAATAGGCGCGCTGGCTCATTCAGCCGGGGCAAGCGACGGCGTGATGCAAGCACTTCTTCAATGTCAGTACGCGCACCATCAATCAGCAAACGAATGGCTTTTTCTGCGCGGTCGGGGTTGCGCGCAATCACCGCGTCCAGCACCTCGCGGTGCAGCGGCAACGAGCTGCGCGGGCCGTCTTTGCGGCGGGTTGAAATTTCAAAACTGGTACGGAGTAGCGCGCCAAGTGCTTTACTCATTTGCACCAGCATGCGGTTGCCGCAGGCCCGCAGCAAGCCCTGGTGAAAGCGCAAGTCATATGTAACGTAGTCACCACCGCTATCTACCGCGCGCTTCATGCCTGCGTAAGCATCTTCAATTTCGGCAATGTCTTTTGCAGTGGCGCGTTCAGCTGTCAGGCGCATGGCCGCTGGTTCGACCACACGGCGCAGGTCTTGCAGATCGCGTAAAAACTCGGGGGTTAAACCTGCTTTTGATTGCCAGAAGATGACGTCCGGGTCGAACCAGTTCCAGTGCTCTTCTGACAAGACACGCGTGCCCACTTTGGGGCCGGTGGTCATCAGCCCTTTGGCAATCAGTGACTTGACGGCCTCACGCACCACCGTGCGGCTGACACCCAGTTCAAGGCACAGCACAGGTTCGGGCGGAATCGACGCGCCCGGGGCATAACGTCCCGAGACGATTGCCTCGCCGAGATGGTCAACCGTATTTCCGTGGACGTTTTTGATCATGGTTACTTTTAAATTGATGAAACAATCATATGACCATATTATGTTTAAAAGAGGAGGGTAATCCCGGAAAGAATGTATTGGTGAATGAAACGTTTCAGAATTCATTGCCTGATACGAATTCATTGCTCGAAGGCAACAACACGCTGCCGTTGAGCTGTCCGGGCGTGACGTCATCCAGGATGCCGCTGAGGTCACGCAGTCGGCCAGCAGCATCGATCATTGCTGGTTTTTCTTGACCAGTAGCCCCGTAGCAAGCGAGTTTCATATTGTGCTGATTTTTACAACAATCACATGCATATGCCACCATCACACACAAAAACACCACCTGTGGTGAACGAAGATTCATCCGACAACAGGTGGCAGATAAGTGGCGCAATT
>Ga0105045_10005088_pt1 | contig 11536 bp, 1 predicted proteins | sample MAT02_FD_78089 | JGI IMG/M metagenome (GOLD analysis project Ga0105045, IMG submission 78089) | Freshwater microbial communities from Lake Fryxell liftoff mats and glacier meltwater in Antarctica - MAT-02 (megahit assembly) | ecosystem: Environmental > Aquatic > Freshwater > Ice > Liftoff... | reverse complement strand
GTTGACGATTGGTGGCTTCGAGGTATTCTGCTTCTACGATCGCGGTTTGAGTCAACAGATGTTTGGTTTCTAAATTGTCATTCAATAATTCCTGATAACTCCGAGTCGGGGTATATCGAAATTCCATTCCAAATCGTCGTTCAATCTGGTCATAGCTGGGAAACCGATTGGCATAGATGGCGAGGCGTTCTTGAAGGTGTTCACGATCGGCCACACTCGCACTGAGTAACGGTTTGATTTCGGTTTCCAGCCATTGGTGTTTCGCGATCGCATGGTCTTCTAAAACAGCTTCCAAGAGTTGAGCGCTTTTAGATTTGGCCGTTTCATATGCCGTGAGGAATTTATGGAAGTGGGTGCCTCCGATGACCCGATCGATTCCCAGTTGAATGGTGTAAGTCTCGTACAGCGATCGGCGATATTCGGCTAAAGTTTTGACGGCAGTTTCTAACGATTCAAAGAGTCGAATTTGGGGCGGCTTGGTTTTGCTACTGAGACGGCTCCAGACATCAAGAACTTCAGCGGGTGGGGCAAAGTCGGCAACATCGACCATGGAGACTCTGGCTCCACCTGCTCTGACTTTGATCTCAACAGTGTAGAGGCGAGCTTCAGTAAGAAGGGCCAGGTCTCGACGGATAGTGCGGGTGTTGTAGTGAGACATGAGAATACTCCCAAATTAGGTTTGGGGTGGCGGCGCGATCGCGGCTCATGTAGAAATAGAATCAGCCAAATTACTTAAAAAGATCAACTAAATTACAGAATTAAACTTAGGCAGACTATTTCAGTAAATACCTGTATAGACATAGTTAGATTCTTTAGAATATATTTCTAGAGAGATAGATAAATAAATCGTATAGAACGGTTAAGTACTTATCAATTAACAAAAGCTATGGTCTAGCAGAAGTTTACCCAGCTTGCTCATCAATCCCTCAATCTTTATTACAGCATGTCCCAAAAAATTGCCATACAAGAGTTATCCATTGTTCTCGCTGCACCCGGTCAAAGTCCAGCGATCGTCAACCTAGAGAATCTAATTTTTAATGGGACGATTCCAAAGGAATGGGAGCTGTCTCGTGAACCGATGTATAGTGCTCAATCGGCCCAAATCGCATTCACGAATTCAGTAGTTGTGACTGCTCAAGGCAATCGAGTTGTATTCTCAGAGTCGTTGATGGGTAAAGGGTATGGAGAACTTCATATCTCTAGTCTTGCATTACGATATGTCCGTAGCTTTTCGCAATTAAGCTATGAGGCGGTAGGAATTAATCCAATGGGTCATGCTGACATGGGTGGGTCCGAGGAATCGGTCCGTCAATATTTCAATGAGAATTTATTGTCAGAGGGGTCATGGCATCAAATTGAAGATGCCACCGCCCAAGTGCAGTTGAACTTCCGGTATAACTTACCAGAACGGACATTGAACTTAGCTGTGAGTGAAGTTGGATTAAGAAATGAAGATGAAAGTATGTCTAAAGTGGTTCTATTTTCTGGTAATTTTCAATATCTAATTGACGAAACACAGTCTGCTGAACGTTTAGAAGCAGTTAATAAAAGTTTAGTCAGTTGCGAATCGGATTTAGCTCAATTCATGACGATCGTTGACAGTAAATTCCTTGGAAATGCATCAGAGTTTACAGTCCCGACATTACTTCCAGCTTTTGCATAACGCCGTGAAAATCACTTAAGAGTGGATAAATAAATCTTGTCTATTTTTACTTGATCAGAACAGTACAGCTCTCTTTTCGAGACTACCTGAAATCTCAATTTAATTGGGCTTTCAGACAGATACTCGTGTCTTCATTTCAGATTTTTGTAAACAGTTAAGCGTTCGCGCATCAAGGATTGGCTATGGGCACCCCGGATAATAATTTGCTGGGCACGAGCAATACACAGAATGTTTTTGCTCAGGCTATCTTGCAATCAACCTCTCTTTTGGATGGCGTTGCATCCTTAGGAATTGGTACTGGTAGCAACCAGCAAAGTAATGCATTGCTCATTACTCCAACAGCGTTACCGGGTGTAACCGGAATATCCCCCTTAGTCCAGCCGAGCAGTACGCCATCAGTATTTGGCAGTGACTCCTATGCATTGGCAGGAAGCCTGCCTTTACGCACTATAAGTGGTACAGACCCATTGACTGGTAGTCAACTACAGTCTGTTCAGACCTCTCCGGTTTCGCCGCCGACATTGCCTAATTTCACCATCATGGCAGAAGGAACTGTCTCAGCGAATGGAGGTGGTGATTTTGATGGTCGTCCACTTGACCCTCGTGATGATGCAAAAATCTATGCGGGCAGAGGCTTTAGTCTAAATGGTAATTTTACACTACCTACCCAGCGTGACGCTCTTGGCAATATCTTACGAGATAACAGCGGTAAGGCGATATTGGCGACCGGAACAATCTCTGTTGCTCAGGGCTATACTCAGAGTAATGGTCCGAGCAATCAGTATGCGGGTTTAATCCCACCGCCGATCGTAGCTAAGCAGACGGTCAATGTTCCAGCTTATGAGGATTTGAAGCAACAGGAACTAGCGCAGCGGATTCCAGCGGGAACGGCAACCGTCACATTTGATATTCGACAAAATCCAATTCGGACCGCAGCGGATTGGACTCGTCACTTTGGTAGTGGCGGGAGCAGTAGTCAACCAAAAGTCATTCGTATCACTAATGGTGGTTTGACGATTCCTCAAGGCGTTAATTTAAGTAATACGGTCATTATTATTGATAGTGGCGATATTACGATTAAAAATGACCAGATCAATAACGTTGTCCTAGTTGCAAACAATGGCAGTATCAATCTAGGAAATGTACAAGCAACAGGTTTATCTGCCTTTGCGTCCGGTAGCTTGATTATGAATGGGAGTAGCCGATTCAATAGCAACACAGTATTGGCAACGGGCAGTGGAGATCTAACTTTTAACGGTTCTACTAAAGATGTAAGTGCGAGTCAGAATTTACGGGTCATTTCCCAAGGGAATCTAGTATTCAACGGTTCTGAAAATACGAGGGGTAGTTTCTTAACTGCAAAGAACTTCACCACAAACGGTTCTTCTGAAATTCTAGGAACGATCGGAGCGAAAGGCAACATCACGTTCAACGGTCGCACAACCGTAACGAACATCGCCCTGACTGATACTCCTGCTCCAACCATCACAGCAGCTTTAGTCAGAGATACCGCACCTGGGAACACGACAAATAGCGACAAACTCACCTACGATGCAACCATTTCGGGCACAGTGGGTGTCATTGGTCAATTACAAACTTTCAAGGCAGGTTTTGGGAACACACCTGCTAGTCAGTACGTAAATGTGATGGCGGATCGTCAAGCAGACGGGACTTTCCGTTTCAGCGCATCTCGTTTGGCACAAATATTTGGTGGTGTTCTACCGGATGGTCAACATACATTGCATTTAGTCGCTACTAGTACTGTTGGCGCGCAAAGTGAAGACGATCGGGAAGGTCGTGAATATAACGATACTGCTGGCACTGTACAGGCTTCTGGAAGCTTTGATTTAACTTTTACGCTAGACACGAAGGCACCGTTGGTCTCTAGTCCTGACCTACTGGCTGTGAGTGACAGTGGTCGAAGCAACACTGATAATATTACGAATCAAACCAATCCTCAGATTGGCGGGACTGCCGAAGCAGGGTCTGCTGTTCAACTATTCAACGGTGGACAATTAGTTGCAACAACCACAACAAAAGCAGATGGAACCTGGCAAGTCATCTTATCCAATACGTTGGCGAATGGAACCTACGCCCTAAGCGCAACAGCCACTGATGCCGCAGGTAATGTCAGCCCTGTCAATTCACCACTCAACATCGTCATTGATGCAATCAAGCCAATATTAACGCTGACAAGATCTGTAACCACTACACCCATTAAGGTGGGCGATAAACTGACCGGAAGTTTTGATGGCACAGGTTCTTCGATCGCATCTGCCTCCTACCGTTTTGATAATGGTCCTGAAATTGCTTTAACTTTGAATTTAACTGGCGGATTTGACCAGGCGTTCAATCTAACTGGAATCAGCAATGGCAGTCATGTTCTGACCATCAGTACCGTTGATGTCGCAGGTAATAGTCTGTCTTCACCTTATGACGTAAAAGTTGGACAGGATAGTGAAGGCCCGGTTATTGCAGCACAACTGGTCCAAGATAGCGGGTCTAGCCGATCGGATGCGATTACCTTTAATCCATCTATTTCTGGTTTAATCACAGATGCGAGTGCGGTTAGTCAATTCCAAGTATCCGTTCAAGGTAGTGCATTTGGCAATTTCCTTCCTCAACGCCAAGCTAATGGAAGCTTTACCCTGACTAAAGCGCAGCTTGAAAGCATTTACGGGGGTACTCTTCCTGATGGTTTACTGACAATTAAATTAAAGGCTGAAGACGAGTTTAGTAATCTTTCATCCGTCTTCAGTCTAGTCTTTACCCTTGATACTAAGATCGCTCCGCCAACTCTTCAACTCGCTTCTACCAGCGATAGCGGAATCAGTAGTAGCGATCGGATCACCAAAATTAGTAATCCAACGATTTCTGGTGTAACAGAACCGAGTGGCACAATTCAACTCTTCAATGGAACGACTCTACTCGATACAGCCGTTGCTAATGCAAGTGGTGTATGGTCGCTTGTGACTTCAGTCTTAGCGAATGGACAATATAATTTAACTGCGATCGCCACTGATATTGCAGGAAACATCAGCCAGCCCTCAACGGGACTCTCACTAACAATCGATGCAGCACTGCCAGAATTGACGTTGACGACCAACACAGCAGTCCCGCTGAAAAATAATTCACGACTACTCGGAACAGTGAATGGCACAGGTTCTTCGATTGCACGTTCCACGTACCGCTGGGATAATGGCCCTGAAATTACGTTAACGACTGATGTTGCTGGCAATTTTGACCAAGCGTTGAATTTGAGTGGTGTCACTAATGGAAGTCATGGCCTGACTTTCGTAACAACCGATATCGCCGGGAATGTCTTAAGTCAAACTGTAACTGTGATTGTGGCCAATGACACAATGGCACCCATCATTGCTGCACAACTCATCACAGACACCGGGAGCAGTGTGACCGATCGCATTACCTTTAATCCCAACATTTCAGGTTCACTGACGGATGATAACCAAGTCGTTTCTTTCCAAGCATCACTGCAAGGAAAACCCTTTGTTAATGTCTTGCCTCAACGTCAAACAAATGGAAATTTCATCCTCGATCGCACCCAATTAATCCAGATTAATAGTGGAACATTACCCGACGGATTGATTACGCTTCAACTGATTGCTCAAGATGAGTTTGGGAATGCATCAACGCCTGTCACAGTTGTTTTCACATTAGATACAGTCAGTTTAGCGCCCAATAATCTAGTCTTGGTGAATGATAGTGGTAGCAGTAATAGCGATCGGATTACCAATATCAATACACCCACAATTCGTGGTTTAGTAGAACCCAATGCAAAGGTTCAAATCTTCAAAGGTTCCACGTTAATTGGCGAATCAACTGCGGATGGCCAAGGAGTTTGGCAAGTTACAACCAGTGCTTTACTAGATGGGGCTACAACACTATCTCTGATTTCAACAGACATTGCAGGCAATACCAGTCAACCCACCTCATTTAATTTATTGGTTGATACCCTACAACCTGCTCTTGCACTAGGAACGATCGTCAATCAGCCGCTAAAAAATGATGCCAAACTAACAGGACAGTTGGATGGTACGGGGTCTAATCTAACCGCCGCAACTTACAGTTTTGATAATGGAACAGCCATTGCCATCAATCTGAATGCATCGGGCAATTTTGACCAAAGCTTTGATTTCACTGGAATTACAAATGGTCTTCATACTCTAACAATCACCGCAACAGACATTGCGGGAAACCTTAGATCTACGACATACACAGTTGAAGTTGCGATCGATCGTGAAGCTCCCGTAATCGGAGCAAAACTGCTTCTTGACAGCGGACGCAGTACAGTCGATAGCATTACATTTGATGCAAGGATTACAGGAACAGTCACAGATGCTAATGCTATTACTAGTTTCCGAGCAGGATTCGATAGTCTCTCAGTCGCTAATTTTGTTAATGTTCTTCCATCTCGTCAACCAGACGGCAGCTTTGGATTTACCCTAATTCAGTTAGAAACAATCTATGGCGGTCCCGTTCCAGATGGTTTACACACGTTAAACTTACAAGCTCAAGATGAATTTGGAAATACATCGGCTGTCTTCCAACTGGTCTTTAATTTAGACACAAAAGCACCCGATGCTCCGATCGTTGATTTGGTCGATAGTAGTGACAGCGGCTTCAGCAATACCGACAATATTACTCGCATCAATCCACCACTGATTCAAGGACTTGCCGAAGCCAATAGCTCAGTTCAAATCTTCATCAATGGCAATTCCGCAGGATTGGTTATCGCGGCAAACAACGGGGTCTGGCAATTCTCCACCACTAATCTGACTGATGGAAACCACTTCATTACCGCCACGGCCCAGGATATTGCAGGAAATGTCAGTGCCGTTTCTGTTCCACTCAATATTGTCATTGACACTGCCTTGCCCACACTGACGCTCAATGGGTTGGCAGAAGGCGTTCAACTCCAGAATAGTGCGCGACTGGTCGGTTCAGCCAGCGGGACTGGATCGGGTTTAGTTCTTGCATCCTATCGCTTCGATAATGGTCTGGAAAAGACGATCGCAATTAATGCCACGGGTCAATTTGACCAAGCCTTTGATTTCACCAATCTGTCTAATGGTTCTCATACGCTCACACTTTCTTTGACAGATGCGGCTGGCAATCCATTCACTAAGGTTTTCAACGTTCTCATTGCGGTCGATACAACAGGTCCAGTCATCAATGCAGAACTCGTTCAAGATACTGGAAGCAGTTCAACTGACAGGATTACTCGTAATTCAGCAATTTCTGGGACGGTTATAGATGAAAGTCCGGTCACTGTTTTAAAAGCGAGATTTCAAGGCGCAGCGACCTGGGCTGATATTTCAGGAAATCTAACAAATAATGGTGGATTCTCACTATCCACTGCACAACTCACTCAGTTGAATGGTGGAACGTTAGCCGACGGCACCTATCAACTAGAAATGGAAGCAACCGACCAGTTTGGTAACGTTTCTCAGCTATTCCAAACTAGTTGGAACCTGGATACGAGAATCGCCCTATCCGTTAAACTAGACCCAACAACCGATTCAGCACCCATTGGAGATAGCGAAACCACTGCGATCGCAGCCACACTGATGGGTCAGACCGATCCGGGTTCCACTGTCACTTTACAACAGACGAATCGAACGACGATCGCAGATGCTCTGGGCAATTTTACATTCTCTAATGTTTCGATGACTTTGGGGAGTAACCTATTCACCCTAGTCGCAACTGATTTAGCTGGAAATCAACGCACCAGCGATTTAACGATTCAGCGATTGGTCACGAACAATGCACCAACGGAGATCTTACTTACCAATAATCTCATCACTGAAAATAGTCCAGCAGGCACTGTTCTTGGCTCTCTCTCTACGATCGACTCAGATGTTACAGATACCCATCAATACACGCTGCTCAATGATGCCGATGGACGATTTATTCTCGATGGAAATCGCCTAAAAGTAGCGGCTAATGCTGTTCTTGACTTTGAAGCTCAATCCCAATTTACCGTGCGTATCCGGACCACAGATAGTGGAAATCCAGGGCTTTTCTTTGATAAATCCTTCGTGATTCAATTAGTCAATGTAAACGAGAAGCCATCGTTCACCAGCACGCCTATTCTCAATGCAAGCACCACTACTCTCTATTCCTACGTCATTACCACCGCAGATCCAGAAAATGATGCAAGAACAATCACCGCTGACAATCTTCCCTCCTGGCTCACTTTAGTCACAAATAACGGTACCGCGACGCTTTCAGGCCAACCTTCGATCGCTCAGACAGGTTTGTACAGCATCAACCTAAAAGTGACCGATTCCAGCGGTTTGTCTTCAATTCAAACCTTCCTACTAGCAGTTGATGTCGTACTGAAAGAAAACTCACGATTCAATACCAGTCAATCCGTTAGCTTCCAAATTCCATCCCAACCTTCTGTCCTCAGCTTTGCTTTTGACTCAACATTTGACCTCACTGATCCTAAATTTATTAATGATGCCTTTGAAGTTGCACTTATTGACGATGCTGGGAAATCGCTTGTTCATACCATTCAACGCGATCGGCAATCATTCTTTAACCTCACCGAGGGAGAACCTGTCGATCTCGCTCCAGGAGTTTCCTACAATCCAACCACGCGAACAGTTAGCCTTAATCTAACGGGTGTTGCTGCCAATGCAAATGCCACCCTTATCTTCCGTCTAGTCAATGATGATACTGACACCACAACTGAGGTGAAAATTCGAGATATTGCTTTGACCAATGCACCGATCGGAATGGTTCCTGCTCTGCAACAAGGAAGCAATGCAACTTCTTCTATTTTCCAAGGGGTTGATCTCGGTGTCTTTAACCAGCTCTCCGATGTCTCTTCCAGTGTTAAAGCTGAATATGGTACAACTTCCTTCGATGCCAAAACGAAACAGCTTTACACCAAGGTTTCCCTCCGCAACATTGGAACTTACAGCATGGATGCGCCACTCATCGTGGCGGTCCGTAACTTATCCAATCCGTCTGTTCTCGTTAGTAAGCCCGATGGCTTCACTCCCGATGGCTTGCCCTATTTTAATTTTTCAACCCTAGTCGCCACTGGTAAATTCAATCCAGACCTCATCACCGCAGGTCGAGATATTGTCTTCTACAATCCTCAACAGGTTCAATTCTCCTATGACCTCGTTGTCCTCGGTCTTCTTAATCAAGCGCCTACAATCCAGTCTCAGCCTCTTCGAGAAGAGATTGCTGGAAATCCGTATCGCTATCAAGTAACCGCGACCGACCCCAACGGCGATGTTCTTGCATACAAGTTGTTGATGGCTCCTCAAGGAATGACGATCGACGTCACAACAGGTCTTATCTCTTGGAACCCAACCACTTCCAATCTCGGTAACCACTCTATTCTCGTCCAAACTTCAGATGGACGAGGTGGAACCAGCAATCAACAGTTCACTTTGACGATCGCGGACAATATTCCAAATCGTTCTCCTAATTTTGTCTCTACCCCGATCGTTGATGCTTTTGTCAATCAAACTTATACCTACAACTCCAATGCGATCGACCCTGACCAAGATAAGCCTCTCACCTATTCGTTGGTCCAAGGCCCAGATGGAATGACGATCGACCCGGTCACAGGTAAGATTACTTGGACTCCACCAGCTACTTTGGTGCTAGGCGACACTATCATTGGGTCTATCTCCACGCCCGGTCAGATCGATGAGTTTACCTTCTCTGGCACAGCAGGACAACGGATCTATTTTGATATGTTGAAATATTCTGGGAATTACTCCGATCGGAAGTTCCGAGTTATTGCACCTGGTGGACAAGAAGTTATTAATTCAGCTAACTTTTTTTACTACGGTTATGATTTTCTCACCTTGGCAGAATCTGGAAATTATCGCGTTCAAATTGTAGGAGAGGGCGATCGGACGGGCGAATATGGTTTCAGTGTCATTGACTTGGCTCAGACTCCAGTCATTCAAGCTGATAAAACTGTTCAGGGTTCGATGACACCCGGTAGTGAGGATGATATTTTCCGATTCAATGCTTCTAAGGGACAGCGACTTTACTTAGATACTTTATCTAGTAATGGCAGTATTACTTGGACGCTATACAATGCAAAATTTGGTGTGGCTGTAGCAAACTCTTTTGGTGATTTAGAGTATGAAGTACCTGATGATGGCGAGTATCTAGTCGCTCTACGAGGACAGGCTAGTTTTAATACAACTATCAATTATTCCTTTGTTCTGCGAGTCCCATCACTTGTCACTAAACCCATCACTCTAGGAAGTACTGTAACAGGGACGATCGGTGTCACGGGTGAACAGGATGCCTACACCTTCACGGGTAAAATTGGACAACAACTCTTCTTTGATAATATTAAAGGAGGTTACGGGTTTAATACGACACTATATGACCCAACTGGGAAAGAAGTATTTCGTACTACATACAGTGACTATGGTCCTGACAATCGAGGACTTGTCCTCAGCATGAACGGTCAATATCGAATTGTAGTTGATGGATACAATGAAACGACTGGAGACTATGCCTTCCGGTTATTAGATCGAGTAGCAACGACAGAATCGATCGAATTGAATAACGTGACGTCTGGAACATTTGGGACTTCCACAACTGAGACCAAAGCTTTCAACCTGAATTTGAGTGAAAAAACTTATCTCTTCTTTGATGGAATCAGTGGTAGTGGCTATTGGAAACTTTTCGGTGAAAATGGTCAAGTCTTTAGCAGTGGCAACATTGCCTCTAACTATGAATTTGAGCTACAAGCTGGCAAGTATTGGTTTGTTCCTTATCATGATCTTGCAACCAACCAAGAATTCTCTTTTCAGTTCATTACACCTCAATTTACATCGCGGTCTATTTCATTAGATGAGATAATAGAAGGAAAAATAAACCAAAAAGGAGGCAAGAATACTTACACATTCGAGGGATATACTGGTCAACAAATTTTCTTAGATACTCTAAAAGGCGGCTCTTACCTTGGAATTAAACTATATGACCCAACGGGAAAAGAAGTTTTCTATGGTAGTACAACAAGTGATTCAGATTCAGGTAATTATCGAGGCTTCTGCTTTAACATGTCGGGGCAATATCGTCTTGTGGTTGACGGGTACGATACGTACGATGAAGCTACTGGAGATTATGCATTCCGCATCCTGAATCGTGCAGATACAATTGATACGATCGTATTGGGTAAAACTATCACTGGAGATTTTGGTACTCTATCATCTAAGAACAAAACTTTTAATCTCAATCTCACCACAAAAACAAAGCTCTTTTTTGATGGAATCTCTGGCAATGGAAGGTGGAAACTTTTTGCTGAAAATGGTGAGGTTTTTAGCCAGGGAACGACTAATGAAAATTATGACTTAGAATTAGAAGCTGGTAAGTACTGGTTCGTTCCATACAGTGATAATCTCACACAACAAAGTTTCTCCTTCCAATTCATCACTCCAAGCTTTCGCACTAAGTCTTTAGCGTTGGCTACAGAAATTCAGGATGAACTCAGTAAAGGCGACCAAAATACCTATACGTTCTCTGGGACTCCAGGACAGCAACTTTATTTTGACAGTTTAGAGGGAGTAAGTAACATTCAAGTTACACTCTATGACCCAACTGGGAAAAGGTTATCCACAAACAGATCTGACTATGATGCTGGACCCAATAATCTAGGTCTTTCACTTAATATGACTGGAGAATACCGTCTCGTCGTTAATGGAAGTGGTGAGGCTACAGGAAGTTATAAATTTAAGCTATTAAGTAAGTCACAAGCGATCGTAGCCCCAATTGGTTCTACTTTAAATGGAGCATTTGACAGTGCTACAACTGCTCAATCTTATCGTTTTGACTTGAACAGTAGTCGCAAGATTCTCATTGATG
>Ga0105045_10005087_pt1 | contig 11537 bp, 11 predicted proteins | sample MAT02_FD_78089 | JGI IMG/M metagenome (GOLD analysis project Ga0105045, IMG submission 78089) | Freshwater microbial communities from Lake Fryxell liftoff mats and glacier meltwater in Antarctica - MAT-02 (megahit assembly) | ecosystem: Environmental > Aquatic > Freshwater > Ice > Liftoff... | reverse complement strand
GCGGGGCATGGCGGGGCGACGTGACATTCGTTTCCTTCGAGCAAACGGATGCTGGGCGGTGTGAGGGGGTGACGAGCGCCCTCAGGAGGGCTCGCCAAAGCGCGGGGTCGGGGCCTTGGTGGACCCTTCATCCGGTTGATCCGGTTGATCCGGTTGATCCGGCTGATCCGGTTGATGCGGTGGGTCACCGTCGGCTGCGAGCTGCGGTCGACCCAGGCGGACGATCACGGTGAAGCCGCGTGGGGTCAAAAATTCGGACAGTGCCATAGAAATGACGCACGCCCCGAGTTCGGTCACCGCGCGAGTCGACAGCGGGTCCGACCCTTATGGACCGTGGCCGAGCGGCCTCTCCATCGGCGCGGTTGCAACGCTGCAAGTGCGTCAGGATGATGACGGCGGAAATTCTTGCCGGGGGGCTGCAAGCGTCGCGGGCTCGACCCGGTGCAGGCGCGCTGCGGGCCTTTCAGGCGGCTCGGGCGCGGTGGTGGCGGGGGGCGTGGCTTGCCGGGCGGCAAGATCCGCACGATCCGCGTCTTGCCGGGCGGTGCAGCCCTGCGCCGGGTAGGGCTGCAAGAATTGCCGGGTGCCAGGCCGATCACGCGGCAAAGGCGCTGAAGGTCGTGCGACATCAGCGCTTCGCGACGTTGCGGCATGCGGTCGCCAGCGCTGCTGGATCGAAACGTGCTTTGGAACTCCGACCCGGAGGACCATGGAGCTCGTTCGAACAGCAGCAGTGGCATCAGTGGCGGGAACGCACGGGCTTGCCATGACCGAGCTCGCAACTGTCGAGGTCGATCGCGAGCCGGCGGTCCGCGGCTCGGTCCGCGGCTGGGAGAGCAAGGGCGCCCCCGGAGCGCTGCCGTTCGTCGGCACCGAACTCGAACCCGGCGACGGCTCGCGTCCCTACCTCACGAGCAGCAGCGTCGCGATGGCGCGTGTCATCGCCATGTCGGAAGAGGTCGCGGCCGGCGACACAACCGTGTTGCTCTCGGGTGAGACCGGCACGGGCAAAGAGGTCCTCGCTCGCCATATTCATACGATGTCGCGGCGAGCCTCGAGACCCTTTCTCGCGATCAATTGTGGAGCTCTCCCTTCGCATCTCATCGAGAGCGAGCTCTTTGGCCACGAGCGCGGAGCGTTCTCCGGCGCGGTGGAGCGTCGGGTCGGCTACTTCGAGGCGGCTGCCGGTGGAACTCTGCTCCTCGACGAGGTCAGCGAGCTGCCACTTGCTCTCCAGACGCGTCTATTGCGTGTCCTGCAGGAGCGCGAGGTGTTGCGCGTCGGCGCGAGCCGGCCCACCCCGGTCGACGTCCGGATCATCGCGACCACCAACCGCGAGCTCCGGCATATGGTCGAGCGCGGCGAGCTGCGACGCGACCTCTTCTATCGGCTCAATGTCTTCCCGCTCGTCCTTGTGCCGCTGCGCGAGCGGATGGAAGACCTGCCCGACCTGGCGCGTCGTGTCCTCATGCGCCTCGCGGTCAGCTTCGGTCGCCCAGCGATGCTCGGTGGCCGCGCCCTGGAAAAGCTCATGTACCATGACTATCCGGGCAATGTGCGCGAGCTCCAGAACGTGCTCGAGCGAGCCCTGGTGATGTCGCCTCGCGGGTTCGTCGACGCTGAGGCCATTGTCTTCGATGACGTGACCGGCGTGGTCGAGTCGCGCGTCGCTATACCGAGGTCGGCCTGGGTCATGCCCGAACCGACGGCGCGTAACCAGGAGCGCGCACCTCGCGCACCGGCGCCAATCCACGAGCCCGCTCACACGAGCAGCCCGAATGCCGCGCGATTGAAAGAGCTCGAGCGCGAGACGATCCTGCGCACGCTGGCCACTTGCCAAGGTAACCGCACCAAGGCCAGCAAAGAGCTCGGCATCAGCGTGCGTACCCTCAGGTACAAGCTCGCCGCCATGCGCGACAGCGGCATCGATGTCCCCGAACCCACGCTGGGGGTCTGAGCCATGGCTCTTGACAACGACCCGGTCAAACACTCACTGCGCTCCGCCCTGGACCTACGCTGGCGCCGGCATGAGCTGCTCTCGCACAACCTCGCGAACGCCGACACGCCCGGCTTTCGCCCGCACGACCTCGAGTTCGAGGCGGTCCTCCAAAACGTCGTCACCAAGAATGGGGCCGGCGGACCGATGGCTCCCGTGCCGAGTCACCCGTCCTTTGGGGCCGTGATGAACACGTCTGCCAGCGAGCCGGGCGGGCGACCGACCGAAGTGCAGGAGGTCGTCACACGGGCCGATGTGGGCGACACGCTCGACGACAACGCCGTCGACATCGACAAGGAGATGGCGAAAGTGGCCGACAACAGCCTCTACTACCAGACCTCGCTCGAGCTTTTGCGGCGCCGCTATGCGGCCGTCCAGCGAGCCATCTCCGACATGTCGCGCACCTGAGCGAAAAGGAGTCTGACCCATGTCCATCGTCAAAGGCTTCGACATTCTCGCCAGCGGCATGAGCGCCCAGCGAACCCGCTTGAACGCCGTCTCGTCAAACCTCGCCAACTCGGAGACGACACAGACCGTCGCGGGTGGGCCCTATCAACGCAAGGTCCCGATCTTCGAAGCGGTCGGAGACGACGGCGAGCAGGCCGGCGTTCGGGTCCTCGGGATCGAGAACGACCCGGCTCCCGGACCGATGGTCTATCAGCCCGCGCATCCTCACGCGAACGCCGAGGGCTACGTTCAGATGCCCAACGTCAACGTCGTCGAAGAGATGGTCGACATGATGACCGCCTCACGCTCGTTCGAGGCGAATGTGCAGGCATTCCAGACACTTCGTGACATGGTTCAGCAGGCGCTGAACCTCGGAAAGGGGTAACAGATGGCAGGCTTCGAACTAGGCGCTGCACGCGCCATGAATCCAATGGCGCAGGGGATCGAGTCGCAGCGGGGCGGGGCCTTCGGCGTTGGTCTAGACGCTCTCAGAGGACCCGAGGGAACGTCGGCCGGCGGTTCCTCCGGCGTCGGCTCGGTCAAGGAAGGCAGCTTCGCCGGTTTCCTCCAAAAAGCGGTCGGTGATCTCGAGGCGTCCAAGGCGATCGCCGACAAGAAGTCGCTCGACCTCGTCATGGGTCACGACGTCGCCGTGCACGATGTCATGGCGGCCGTCACCGAGGCCGAGATCGCCGTCCAGATGACGGCTGCGGTCGCGGTGAAGGCCATCCAGGCCTACCAGGAGATCTGGCGCATGGAGATCTGAGGCGCATTGAATCCGAGAGGCGTCGCCCCGCAGGCGATATCTTGATAATCGATTATCTCGATTCTGGAGATAAGTAGAGATGGCAGACGAGGGTACACAGAGCGAGGGTCGGCGGCCGTTCGTCGCCGGACTTCGAGACACCTACGATCGGATCCCGAGCCAGCGCCGTTGGCTCATAGCGGGGGTCTCTCTCGCGGTGGTCGTCGGGCTCGTGGTCCTCGCATCCGGCAAGAGCGAAGGCGAGGGCTGGCGAGCCGTCGCCCGCGACATGCTGCCCGAGGACATCGAGGCGGCGAAGGTGGCCTTCGAAGAGAAGAAGATCCCGTATAAGCTCGCGGAATCCGGGACCCTCATGGTCCCGCCTGAGTCGATCCACGAGGCGCGACTGTCGCTCGCCGTAAGCTCGATGCCGTCTGGCCGCTCGGTCGGCTTCGAGCTCTTCGACGAATCGGGCATGGGCAGAAGCGCCTTCACCGAGAAGGTCAACCTCCACCGCGCCCTCGAAGGCGAGCTCGCCCGGACCATCCGCCACATCGAAGGCATCGAGCGCGTCCGCGTTCACCTCGTCACCCCGGAGCGCCGCGTCTTCCGCGAGATGGACGCCGCACCCTCGGCGTCTGTCGTGGTCTCGCTCCGCAACGGGCAGAGCTTGAGCCGAGACCAGGCGCGCGCCATTCAGAGGCTCGTCGCGGGTGCGGTCGAGCGAATGCAGGCCTCTCAGGTCGCCATTCTCGATCAATATGGGGCCATGCTCGCCGGACCCGAGGAGGGCCCCATGACGGGCGCCGCTTTCGAGCGCCAGCGCGAACAGGAGACCGAGCTCGAGCAGCGCGTCGTGCGCCTCATCGAGCCCATCGTCGGGGCCCAGAAGGTCATGGCGAAGGTCGCGGTCGAGCTCGACTTCTCGCAGGTCATCGAGACGCGTGAGGACTTCGACCCCGAGCAGCAGGTCATTCGCAGCGAGCGCGAGCAGACCGAGCGGACCGACCAGGCCGTGGCTCAGCCTATCGGTGCACCCGGCACGCCCACGAACCTGCCCGGTCGTCAGGTCGGACCCCGCGGCCAGGCCGGCGGTGAGGCCAGCCGCGAAAAGAGCGACACCATCCGCAACTATGAGGTCGACAAGGTCGTTCGCCGCACCGAGACTCCACTTCCGCGCTTGAAGCGCCTCTCGGTCGCCGTCGTGGTCGACGAGGCGAGCGATGGCAAAGGCGGTACCAAGCCGCGAACCCAAGAAGAGATCGCGCAGATCGAGCGCCTCACAGCTCGCGCCGTCGGCCTCGATGCGACCCGCGGCGACACCATCGAGGTGACCTCGGCGCCCTTCGCCCTAACCGACGCGACCGATCCCCAGGCGAATCCGAACGGCGACCCGCTCGCGCCTCTCGTCACGACCGAGGTGCCCTGGTACGAGCAGCCGACGACCTGGATCATCGGTGGCGTCCTCGCTCTCCTACTCATCGGTGGCGTCGTCGCTCTGCTGATGCGTTCGCGCTCTCAGAAGCTCAAAGCGCTCGCCATCGCTCAGGTCCCCGTGGCGCGGCTCACGCCGGCCTTCACCGAGCTCGGCGAGGCGATGCTGCCCGAGCAGGTCGTCGACCGCCGCGTGCGAATCGCCGAGCTGCGCGCGCGAGCCATCGAGCTCGGCAACGAAGACCTCCATCGCCTCGGCGTGGTGTTCAAGCGCTGGTTCGAACAAGACGTCGAAGAGAAGGCGGAGGCCCCAGCCCCAGCCCCAGCGGCCAAGGAGGCCGCATGACCGCTCAAATCAAAGGCGGCCTGACCCCACTCACGCCTCCAAGCGTCGACAAGGCAGGTGCGTCACCGGAGCTCGGCATCCCGGGGATGCGCAAGGCGGCCATCGCCGTACTTCTGCTCGGCGACGACATCACCAAGCGCCTCTTCAAGCTCTTTCGACCCGACGACGTGAGGCGCCTCCTCAAGGCGGCCAACGAGCTCCGGGGCGTTACCGAGGATGAGGTCCACGCCGTCCTCGAAGAGCTGGTGCGCGATCTCGAGCACGGGGTCGCCGGCGTGTCCGGACATGGCCATCGCATCGAAGAGGCGGCGGTCTCCGTCTTTGGCGCGGACCTCTTGCGCTCGCTCCACTCGAAGGAGGTCGCGGGCATCGCCATGCAGCTCCACTCGGTGGCGAGCGACAAGCCGGACCTCTTCGCGAAGACCCTTCAAAAGGAGCACCCGCAGACCATCGCCGTCATCCTCGCGATGTTGCCGCCCGAAGTCGGTGGCGCCGTCGTGCGTCACCTGCCTCAGGACCTCAAGGCCAACGTGATCCGCCGCGTCGCCAAGCTGCGCACCGTGTCGGCGACGGTGGTCGCCGAGATCACCGAGAAGGTCGGTCGTGAGTTCGTCCGCCCCGCCGATCAGGGTCCGCTCAACATCGACGGCATGGAGGCCGCGGTGAAGCTCATCAAGCAGGCGGGACCTGCCGAGGAAGCGCCTATCCTCGAAGAGCTCGAGCGCCTCGACGCCGAGACCTCGCAAATCATCAAGAACAAGCTCTTCACCTTCGAGGACCTGCGCCTTCTCCACGACCGCGAGATCCAGGCCATCATGCGCGAGATCGACCAGCGCCTCCTGCCGCTCGCTATGAAGACCGCCTCGCCCGACCTGCAGCAGAAGCTGCTCGCCAACGTCAGCAAGCGGGCCGCCGAGATGCTCAAGGACGACCTGCAGGCTCTCGGTCCGGTCACCGTCTCGCAGGTCGAAGACGCGCAGTCCCGCATCCTCCAACAGGTGCTGGGCCTCGCGGCTCAGGGCCGCATCAACATCCGCCCCGGCTCAACAGTCTGAAACGAGGTCTCACGATGGCAGCGGACGAGCCCAGGAAGCGCACTCAGACTACCGAGCCCAATGTCGGCGCGACGGTCCGGGCCGTGGAGTGGGGGCCGCCCTCGGTCAAGGCCGACGCCGTCTCGTGGACCGCCGCGAAAGTGCCGACGAGTGTTGTGCCCTGGGCCCTCGAGCGTCGCGCGCCGGCCCCCGCCGCAAAGCCTCCAGGGCCATCGAAGTCGAACTCCGGGCAGGTACCGCCGGTCGCCGCTCCGCATTTGGCGCAGCCCGCCGGCTCTGCGCCGCCTCAGTCCTCCGAGCCTCAAGACACGGGCGAGTCCCCTGATGAGCTCAGCGCTCCGGTCGCCCCTGAGGGCATGGTGCTGGTCTCGGAGGAGGCGCTCGCCGCGCGCGAAGACGCCATCGTCGAGGCCCTCAGAACGCCCTATCTCGAGGCCGCCCGTAAGCTCCTACTGGTCTGCGACGAGGTCGAGACCCGGCTCAAAGACGACGTCGTCGAGCTGTCTGCGCGCATCGCCCAGGCCCTCGTCTACCGCGAGCTGAAGACGGACCGCTCGGTCATCCTCGAGGTCGCGCAACGCGCCCTAAGACTCGTCGGTCCACTCGAACGCCTCACTGTCCGCTGTGCCCCCGAGGATGCCGAGCTCCTGCGCGACAACCTGCCAGGCCTCGCTCGCGCCGAAGTGGGGCGCGTCGTCGAGGTGCTCGTGCGGCCCTCGGACGACATCATGCCGGGCGGGCTGCTCCTCACCTTCGAAGGTGGGGTCGTCGACGCGCGCGAAGAGCGCCGCCTCGCCCGCATCACGGAGGCCGTCAAGACCGCACTGCGCGACGTCGAGCATGTCATCGACCCCGCCCAGGAGCCGACCGGATGAAGCCAGCGCCTCTCATCGAGAGACCGGGCGGACTCCCTTGGGCCGCCATCGACCTCGCCCTCGCCGAGGTCCAGCCCATCTCGTTGTCGGGCCGGGTCATGCGCGTCAATGGGCTCGTCGTCGAGGGCTCGTTGCCTCGCGCCCGACTCGGCATGATCTGCCGCCTCATGGTCCGCGGCGAACCCGACGGCGTGCCGGCCGAAGTCGTCGCCCTTCGCGAAGGGAGCTGCTCCTTGATGCCGCTGCGCGGGGTCTCTGGCATCACGTCGGGCACCCCGATCGAGGTCGTCGAGGAGCTCTCGGGCGTGCTCGCGAGCCCGCGTATCGTCGGCCGCGTCCTCGACGCCTGGGGCCAGCCTATCGATGGCGGCGAGCCGCTCTTCGGGATGGCGCGCGTCCCGCTCATGCCACCCCCGCTCAACCCGATGGAGCGAAGCCTCGTCAACCGCTCGCTCACGATGGGCGTGTCCGCCGTCGACGCTCTCCTCACCGCCGGCGAGGGCCAGCGCGTCGTCATCATGGCCGGCGCGGGCGTCGGCAAGTCGACGCTGCTCGGCATGCTCGCGCGCAGCTCCGACGCAGACGTCACGGTCGTCGCGATGATCGGCGAGCGCTCGCGCGAGGTGAAGCGCTTCGTCGAGGTCGAGCTCGGCGAAAAGGGCCTCTCCCGCTCGGTCGTCGTCGCCGCCACCAGCGACACCGCAGTGGCCCTCCGCATCCGCGCGGCCTACGTCGCAACGGCCCTGGCCGAGTACTTCCGCGACCAGGGCAAGCGCGTACTCCTCCTCATGGACTCGCTCACCCGTGTCTGCATGGCGCAACGCGAGCTCGGCCTCGCGACCGGCGAGCCCCCCACCACACGCGGTTATCCGCCGTCCGCCTTCGCCATCATCCCGCGCCTCCTCGAGCGCGCCGGCCAAGGCGTCGGCACAGGCTCCATCACCGCCTTCTACACCGCGCTGCTCGAGGGCGACGACACCTCCGACCCCATCGGCGACGCGATCCGCGCCGTCACCGACGGCCACATCGTCTTGTCCCGCGACCTCGCCGAGCGCGGCCACTTTCCGGCCATCGACATCTTGGCCTCGACCTCACGCGTCATGTCCGACGTCGTCGACCCCGAGCATCGTCGCGCCGCCGGCTCGGTGAGGCGCCTCATCGCCGACCTCAAAGAGGTGCGCGAGCTCATGTCTTTTGGCGCCTACAAGCCTGGCGATGTGCCGCGCCTCGACCGCGCGCTGACCTTCCAGTCTCCGCTCGAAGACATCATCCTGCAGAGTGCCGAAGGCGAGCCGCGCAAGTTCGATGAGCTCCGCGGCAAGCTCGTGGCACTCCACACTCGCTTCGCGACCGGCAAGGAGGCCGTATGAGGTTTGGTGTAGTCTTCATCGCTGTGATCGGGCTCTCAGCTGTCGTCGCTGGCGCCTGGGTACGCGCCCAGTCGGGCGGCCCGCCGACCATCGGCCCCGTCGGCAAGCCAGTCGTGACACCGTCTACTGAATCAGGCGCACCGGGTTCCGAGAGTCCTGAAAACAATGCGGATTCTCAGTTGACGGTGTCTACATCTGCCTGCGAAGGCGCCCTCGCCCAGGCCGCCGAAGAAATCGAGTGGTGGCGCTCCCAAGTGCCCAATCCGCTGCCTGTCGCGACCACGCCGCCCACCGGCACACTCGCTCCAGGCGAACCGCCGGTCATCGGTCCACTGGCACCCCCGAAGCTGCCTACCGCCGAGGCTCTCAAGGCCGCCGCCAATCCGTCCGCGAACGCGCTCGTGCCCACCGCCGCACTGCCCGAGCCCGAGCCCGCCTTCATCGGGTCCGTCCTCGACCGGCCGCGAATCAAACAGGTCGCCTCCCTCGTCAAGGACATGAAGCCCAAGGACGCGGCCCTCGTGGTGGCCGGCCTCGACGAGTCGCTCGCCGTCGGTCTGCTCGCCAAGATGCCGCCGCGGTCGGCCTCGGCCATCGCCTCCGCCTTGCCGCCCGAGCTCGCGGCCCGCCTCCTGACGCGTCTCAGCCAGCTCCCCAACGTCATCGTCGAGGAACCATGAACCCCAGCTCTTCGATTGGAATCGGTAGACCCGGCGGCTCGGGCAGCCTCAACAACGCGGGCTCCTCGGCGGGGCAGGACAGCGCTTCGAGCGCGCACAACCGCCGCGAGCCCATACGCCAGGACGACCGCAACGCACGCAACCTCAGCGAGGCGCGCAGCCGACGTGGACTCGAAGAGCCGCGCTTCGAGCTCCCGGACGAAGAGCCCGCTCAAGAAGAGCCGCGTCCCGAAGCAGTGACGGTGCCGCTCCCGCCCGAGCACGACCCGCTCTCGCAGCCAGGTCCCGCAACAATGTCCCAACGCGCCACCCAGGTCGCTCGTGCCGACTCGGCCACCGAAGGCGAAGAGGCCGCCCTGGACGGCGAAGCCAAGGCCACCGGGCAGTCTGCCCAATCGACCAGCGACAGCGCGGAGACCACGCTCAAACGCCCCCACCTCGCGACAGGCCCATCCGCCGAAGTTGCCGCGGACGAGGTCGCGGTCGACGCCAACGGTGTGGCCCTCGACGTCCCAAATTCGACCGACGAGGCCGCCCCGACCCCCTTCGAGGCGGCGCGACAACGCGCCCTGTTGCTCGCGACCCAGGCTCAGGCTGCCCCCGTCGCCCAGAGCGCGCTCGCCGCTGCTTTCAGTGAGCTCAACATCCAGCCCGCCGAGGATGGCGAGGCGGGGCTGTCGACCCTCGAGGCCGAAGCGCTCGGCACCGAGAAGCCCGAAGGCGACCTCGCCCTCGACGGCCTCGACCTTCGACCGACCGAACGCGTCTTCGGTCCCACGAGCTCCAACAGCCTCGCCCTGAACCTCCCGCAGAGCCAGGTCTCGCTCGGCGTTGCGACCGAGGTAGCCAACGCCGTGAGCCGCCTCATGATCGATGCCCGCGACGACGCTCAGGGGGTCCTCCGCTTCCGCACCGAGAGTGGACAGACCTTCTTTGCCCAGACCCGCATCGACCCGACCGGCCAACACCAGGTCGAGCTCCGCCTCATGTCCGACGACCCCAATGTTCGCGCGCTCCTCCTCGAGCGCCTCTCCGACCTGCGCTCGGCGCTCTCTCGTGTAGGCTTCGCCGACGCCCAGGTCTCGGTCGAGCGCGACTTCTCCGGCCACGACCCGCGTCGCGAGCCCGAGCCCACCGAAGAACCCCTGGAACCGATCCAGACCTCGCGCCGCCGCTCACCGTTCACCCAGAACGCCGAAGGCCCGGCAGCTCCTGGCCGCCTCCACCTCATTCTCTGAATCACGCCCCGCTGAACCGCAACCCACGCCCCACCGAACCACGCCCGAAGCACCCGCCCCACCGAGGTTGTCCATGAACACCATCAGCAGCGCCCAGGCCCCCTACAACCCGATCTCCTCCGCGGCCGGCGGCGTCAGCGGCAACCTCGACAAGGAGGACTTCCTCAAGCTGCTGGTCGCTCAGCTCAGCAACCAGGACCCGCTGAGCCCGACCGACCCCGGCGAGTTCGTGGCGCAGCTCTCCCAGTTCAGCTCGCTCGAGCAGCTCATGAACATCAAGGGTGGCCTCGACCTGGTCGCCGTCACGCAGACCGCCGGCACCAGCGCGCAGATGGTCACCTTCATCGGGAAGGACGTGGCCTTCGATGGCGGCAGCGTCGCCTGGAGCGACTCGCAGTCTCCCGTCGACATGAAGTTCTCGCTCAACCGTCCGGCTGACGACGTCGAGGTCCGCATCGCCGACGCCCAGGGCAACACCCTCGAGACCCGCTCGCTCGGGGCCGCGGGCATCGGCCCCCACGCCTTCACCTTCGATGGCAAGCTGCAAAACGGCACGCAGCTGCCGCCTGGCACCTACACCGTCGAGCTCACGGCCAAAGACGCCGCCGGCAACAAGACCCCCATCGACCTCCGCTCGACCGGGCGTGTCACCGGCGTGACCTTCAAAGAAGGCTACCCACAGCTCGTCCTCGCCGACGGCCGTACGCTCGGGCTCGCCCAGGTCCTCGAGGTCATCGAGGGCCCGACCGACCGCACGACCTCTCCCACCAACCCCACGGACCCCAAGGACGACGACGCGCCTCTCGACCCGACCGTCATTACCGAGCCGACCCCCATCGACGACGCCCCGTGAGCTCCCGCACACGCATGACCTCCGCGTTCTCACAATCTTCGGTCATTTTATTTTTTCAACATCATCATTCACTATCTGCAACGGTCACCAGCCCTCGTGACCCAGCCATCCGGAGCGCACCATGAGCATCTACTCGTCCCTCTACATCGGCATGTCCGGCATGCGCACGAACGAGAGCGCCATCGGCGTCATCGGTAACAACATCGCAAACATCAACACCATCGGCTTCAAGGGCTCGCGCGCCGTCTTTGCCGACCTGCTCTCGAAGTCGGTCCTCGGCACGGCCGGCGCATCGCAGGCCGGGCAGGGCGCGGCACTTGCCGCCGTGCAGCGCATGATGACCCAGGGTGCCCTGCTCGGGACCAACGTGACGACCGACCTCGCGGTCCAGGGCGAGGGCTACTTCATCGCCTCCAACCCCAACGGCGACCGCTTCTTCACGCGCAACGGCCAGCTCCAGATGGACAACGAGGGCTACCTCACGACCATCGACGGCCT
>Ga0105045_10005086_pt1 | contig 11537 bp, 12 predicted proteins | sample MAT02_FD_78089 | JGI IMG/M metagenome (GOLD analysis project Ga0105045, IMG submission 78089) | Freshwater microbial communities from Lake Fryxell liftoff mats and glacier meltwater in Antarctica - MAT-02 (megahit assembly) | ecosystem: Environmental > Aquatic > Freshwater > Ice > Liftoff... | reverse complement strand
CCGAAGCCGCGAATAAAAGTGAATAGGTCTTGTATCTGAACCAATTCTTTAGTAATATTTTTAATACTTCTACCAATATAATCAACGCTTACAGTAGATCCATAATAAGCTATTAATAGAGCTGTAGCTGTTATTGGAGTAATACCACCGCTTTGAAGCAAGACAAAGATTTGCCAAGCAATAATACCACTACCACCATAAATCATCAGCCTTGTTGGAATTGTAATGTATTCATCTGACATCCACGAATTACCAACAGTCGACATAACATCCTTATGAACTTTTTGGAGTTTTTTGTCTTGCTCGATCGTTGCAAAACAGTATCTGATATATGCAGCTTGTTGTAAGGTTTCGACATTAGTTGCAGTTTTTTCATCGCTAGCTAAGTTTACTTTGGGCTCAAATATTCTGACAGCAAAGAATCTACCAACAATATTGAATATAGCAATTAACAGTAGAATTCCAGTAGCGAGAAAGGCCAAACTACTCTGATATTGCAAAAAAACTATTGGAATCGTAATTAGTGAGGTAAGTAAGGGTAAAAGGCCCCAAACAATACTATCAAATAAGATTTCATAAGCCATCGATCCACGACTAACTTTAGAAACTATCTGTCCGCTGGATTTGGTTGAATGATTCAATGGGTCAGTTGTTAAGAAGAAGTTGTTAGCAGCGTAACTTATTGAATCGGTCGTCTGAAGTGTAAAGATTGCGTTAATATACATTATTCCACCAGAAGCGACACTTACCAAAGCTCGAGCAGCGATAATACCAAGTAAAAAAGGCAAGTTAAGATTAGTTATTGCTATTCCAATCATAATAGGCAGAAGGGTGTCAAAAACTGTACTAAGAATTTGGTAAATAAATATCATAACAAACTTTATTTTCTGCCGCCAGACTATACTCCACCACGGCTTATCGAAGTCGACAGGGAGTATTTTCATATGTTTATTGAAGTTGTAGTGTCTTGAAAGGAAGTTATAGATTTGATCAGCTAAGTGATCTTTGATAATTGGAGTCATATTTTTAAAATTTAATTAATAGTTTGGATGATAGTGATTGGAGTTTGTCTTATAAATTCAACGAATGCAAATTGCATAGTCAGTGATTATTTTGCCGGCATTTAGGATAAAGGTTTAGTGTTTTGAGCTATGTTATAAAAGTCGAAAGTTGCTTTTCAAATATAAGCTTGATTGCAATTTAAGCTTCCAAAATCTCAATCAACCTCTAAAACGAATTGAGTAATTGTTAAATAAAGCTTTGAGTTAACTTATTTTGCTTGGGTTTTTTTGGTCCAGAATTCGAATAGTATAATGTTCAAAGTGATTAGGCTAAAACCAAAAAAATAGTTCTCAAGTGGCGTGTGCCAGACACGAAGCCCAGAATAGAATTGACTTCCATAAGGTCCAACAATTGGTTCGTTAAGCCACCAGCGACCATTAAGATAATTGTCTACAATGGTGTGAAGTACAATTACAAATAAGAAGAAAATCCAGAATTTTTTTTGCCAAAGTATTTTGGTTTGTAATAGTTGATCAAGAATAACAACAACTAGAACTGAAAATATAGTAGCAATTGTATATTCCATAAAATCAAAAAAATAAGAGGTGTTTAATCTTGCTAATTATCAAGCTTTTAATTTTGCAATTACTTAAGATCTAAGCTAACTCGACCAAGTGTAACATTAACTTTGACTGAGTTCTTGGTATATGTGAAAGATTCTTGTGACAAGCTTCTGTTAGCTTTGAGAACTGTTAATTCTATCTTAGTATCTGGTTCTTTGTTAGTTATTAACCGCTTTAATGGTGATGGGTTGTCTGATGTTGTTTGGATTTTTTGACCATCAACTTCTAATAGAATATCACCCTCGCTAAGACCAGCAGTAGCAGCGGCAGAACCCGGAGTTACTGGATTACCTGTTGGGCTGAAGATAATTTCGCCGTAATCTACAGGAAGCCAAGCTAGTTCAAGTTTGAGAGCTGGGTCAAGTGGACGACTAACAATCCCAAGTCTTGGTCTTATAATTTGTTGATTCTTGTTATAACTGTTAAGTGCGGACACAATTGTATTGGAAGGAATTGCCAAACCAACGTTCTGTGCATCGGTAGTGCCGTAAGTATTCATACCGATTACATCACCTTGAGCGTTGAATAATGGACCGCCAGAGTTACCTTTGTTGATTGCAGCGTCAGTTTGAATCAAGCCGTCAGCAGTTGCAGATTTGCCAGTGCAGTCATCTTGAATATCCGAATTGATAGAACGATTCAAACCAGAGACTATTCCTTTGGTAACTGTATTTTCAAGTTGGCCTAAGACATTACCAATAGCAAGGACGTCAGAACCAAGTTTGATCTGAGAACTGTCTGCAAAACTCAGCTTGGGTATAGTCTCAGTCAGATTATCGATCTGAAGAATGGCAATATCATTAATTGGATCTACAGTTAGAAGTTTGAGCTCGTATGCTTTTTGATTAGAAGAGAGAGCTGTGATTCTGCTATTATTCTGACCGCCGTTTTGGCAAGCCAGTGAGATTACATGCTTATTAGTAATAACCAAGCCGTCACCTGAAACTACGTAACCAGTACCAGCAACTTCACTTCCATTAAGAGTTGCGGTGTTGCTGCGAACCCGAATGGATAAAACAGATGGCAACACACTTTCTACAACTTGAACTGGAGTTTTGGTTGAATTGTCGCTGACAAATGTAAAGTCTGCAGCGCTTCTGGCAATTGAAACTGTTGATTGGCTTGAGCTTAAATTACTTGTACTTGAAGAATTTATTGAGCTTGATGAGCTTAAGTTAAAACCAGTGACGTTACCAACTAAGCTTGGATTAATTAGGATTGCGCTGGCAATTCCAACCAAGCAAAGAGCAATAATTAACAGTAGAATGCTAAAGCCAAGCACAAAAGAATTATTTTTTTTGACTGGGACTACTCTTGGCTCATTAACTCTAGGGTTTGGGTTGGAATTAGCCAGTTGAGAAGGGGTGTTAAAAGTTGTAGGAAGAGGGTTCATACAGGATGAATTTATATTTTGTTCAAAACTCTTTTTGGATAATCGTATGATTACATTTTGTCAAAGTTCTTGACTAGCAAATATAATAATCTCCACCGTCATTTTTGTTGTATATTAAAGTGGAACTATTGAAGAATTAACTTCTAATTCCATCAGGATTAAGTTTGTTAGGCTGATCTTCACCAGCTACTAGATATAAGGCGTCAATTTCACGTTTGTTATTTTCTTTGAGAACTGAATTCTTTTCTATGAGAGCGTCTAATTCACTAATTGCTTCAATCATGTTAGTCTCCGATACCTCCAAAGCTCGCTGATTAATAGTGTCTTTGATAATCTGACCATCGTTATTAACGAATCTAAGTGTTCTGGATAATTCTTCAGTGTAACTCTGAGTTTTGCGAATTACATCTTCTTGTTTGGTAACTAACTGATCATTTTGAAAAGCCTGTAACTCCCAAAGATTTCTAATTTTATCTTTTTGTAACTTTTGAAAATTACGAGAAGCAACAGCTTCATTTCTTGACTTGTTGGAAGCTATTAAGTTGTTGTTTGCATCAAGAGCGATAATTAAGTTGGCAAAAAGTGAAGAAATTAGCATAATCGCTAGAAGTATCATCCAAAATTGATACAAACTCAAGATTTTAAAAAGCTTAAAGCCTGCTCTGGGTTGGTTTGCGACTGGAATTTGACTCATATAACATTGATTATGAATACTAAAATGGAATTTGAAAAGACCCTATAATATTGATATTTTTTATCAAAAAAGGTAGAACAAGCTATTGATAAATTTGACAAAACTCAAAAGCCAAATTTGTAATTATATCTAACTTTTGAAAAACTATTATGGCCAAAGAACTCAAAGCAACCAAAGTCAATTACTTTCCAGGCGCAATTGCTAAATGTATGAATTGTGGAAGCACTTATACTCTCGGTATGACAACCGAAACTTTAAGCGTTGAAGTCTGTGCTAATTGTCATCCTTTCTACACAGGACAAGAGACAATGCTCGATACTGCTGGTCGAATCGAGAAGTTCAACAAAAAAGTTGCGCAAGTTGTAAGCCCCAAAGTCACCAAAGTCAAAACTCGTAAAGTTAAAATTGGAGCCGATATTATGGCCGATTCCGAAGCTGCATAATCTTGACAGAAATTCATTACTTTTAATTATAAATTCTTATATATGGCGAAACCCGAAAAATCCAAGGCAGTTAAATCTACCAAAATTAAAGTCAAATATCCGATTGTTAGACTCTGTATCAAAGCTAATGCTAACAACAGTCTAATAACCTTAACTGATATGACTGGCAAAGTAATTGCTTGGTCAACTCCTGGCAAAGTAGGATTTAAAGGATCTAAGAAGTCCACCCCTTTTGCTGCACAAAAAGCAACTGAGGAAGTTATCGAAAAAGCTAAAGCTGTAGACGCAGCTAGCATTCACTTACAGATTAATGGTGGGGGCATGGGCCGCGATGCTTTCCTTAGAGCTGTACAAGCCTCTGGTCTTCAAGTCGAAACGATTAAAGATACAACTGGTTTCCCATTTGGTGGACCTAAGCAAACTAATCGAAGACGTGTATAGTTAGAAATTTTTATTATTTATATTTATGTTAATTATCAGATTCAAACCCTTAGGAAGAGCTCATCGCAAACACTACAGAATTGTAGTTGCAGACAAAAAAAGACATGTATCCAAGTTCAGTATTGAAGATCTTGGCTGGTACAATCCCTACACCAAAGAAATTCATGTAAAACAAGAAAGACTAAGTTACTACAAAGACTTGAATGTTGAAATATCTTCTTCACTTAAGAGTGCATTATCCAAAATGCCAGTCGCAGCTTAATATTTTTTAATCTACTTTTAATATGTCTTCTATTAATCCAGCCATCACTAACGCTAACGATAGCGTTGACACTCAAGTTCTTCGAAGTGTTCTAGTCAATCTTGTCACTAGCCCTGAATCAGTTATCTTAACACGAGAAATTGACGAACAAGGGGTTCTTATCTCAATTACAGTTAGTCCTCAAGATATGGGAATCGTAATCGGTCGCAACGGCGGTATGGCCATGGCAATTAAGACAATTATGAGAGCTATTGGTAAAGCTCACAACATGAGCATTCGAATTCAGTTTTTGGAACCTGACGGTACTAACAAATTCCCGGTTAACAAAGACAATCAGGGACAACCTCAACCTTCTAATTACGAAAATCAACAGCAAGAATCTAGTCCCAGACAATCATCTTTTGAACCAGTAGCTCCTGCTCCAGTCAAAGTTGCTTCTGATCTAGGTCAGCAAAGTGACGACGACTTAAAGGAGTTTATCTTGAATTAAAGATTGAAATAATTATAAAATTTTACCCCTGTCTATCAAGGGGAATCTTTTTTAATTTAATCTAAATTCATAACATCACATAAATTCTAAATCAAGTTCAATCTTTAAAATTTTAATTGATATTCACAAAATTGATCACCTCCTTAACTCTAAGATCCAATTCTGAGTTTTGGATAATTAGTAATTTACTTGGATCTACCCATGATAGCGATTCTTCAATGATAGAGGCAAAAGTATCTTGGGTCTCAAGGTTAGCTCGAAGTTTATCCTGTTCAGCTCTGAATTGGCTACTAACAGGAATATAAACAAAATGAGTATATGTCATTATATGCTGTTTAACTATCCTCTCATAGATTCTTAGATCAACTGTATCCATGTCAGCACTGAGCTTGGTATAACCCCAATTATCCATTACTGTGCGATCGCTTATGAATCCTTGCACACCCTCAGTTTCTTCTCTTGTAATAATTTTGAGGATAATCTCTTTCTGGAAGTAGCTACGGACAGTTACAGGTAGCTTTTCAAATTCATCAATTCCGAAGTCTCGCCACATCTGCCTTGCTGTATCTGTCAAAAAAGGTAGTTTGATTTGTTCATTGATAAGTCTGGCCAGGGTAGTTTTGCCTGTACCATGGGCCCCGCAAAATCCTATTTTATACATTCAAAAGAAATATTAAGTTTTGTAACTTTTCGTCAACAAATTTGTTATGATGATTTTGCAAATTCAAATTTTGGTAGATTAATTGGACACAAAAACTTAAAGGTTGATTAAGTTCAACCCCGCAAAATTGCAAAAATATGTTTTGTCAAATTTTATTAATTTGAAGTAGAAGTATAGCTGTGTGATATAATTTAATTAGTTTTGTTAATTAATATTTTCAAAATAATACAATATTTGTTATCTTGATAGCAAAATGTGACTTTGGTATGGATCAAACTGTAATAATATTTGACATAGTTTTGTTTGAGACTAACCTAAAATTGATGGAATTTCAACTCGAGCGACTCAAAGTAATCTATGTCTATGATGCGCTCTGTGGATGGTGCTACGGCTTCTCAACTGTTATGAATGTATTCTGTGAAAAATATCAAAATGAAGTTGATTTTGAAGTGATCTCGGGTGGAATGATTACTGACAATCGTATAGGTCCAATCGGTGAAGTAGCTTCTTATATATTATCCGCTTACACAGATGTTGAACTTGCTACAGGTATTAAGTTCGGTGAGAAATTCCTGAATAACACTCTTAAGATCGGAACTGCAATATTTACTTCATTACCACCAGCTATTGCTATGTCAGTTTTTAGGTCAATTAATCCACACAAAACTGTTCAGTTTGCAAGTCGTCTTAGTAGAGCGATTTACTACGATGGGGTAGATCCTGAGAATCTAGAGGCTTATGGCCAAATTGCAGCGGAGTTTGGAATTATTTTGGCAGAGTTCAAAGCTAAAATACAAGATCAAGTTAATTTGAAATTAGTTAATATCGAGTTTCAAAAATCCCGTGATCTTGGTGTTACCGGTTTCCCGACACTTTTTGTGCAAAATAAAGATCAGTATTTTACACTGGCTCGTGGGTATGTTAATTTGGAAACTTTAGAAAGTAATTATACAGCTATCAGAACTCATATTGGTAATCAAGTGTTATTTTAACTCATATTAAATAATGAAATAATAATCTAAGGTGGTAATTATTTAATTTTAAAGCAATTGTACTTCTTATTTTTTATCAACTCCCTCAAGTACAGGATAACTAGCTTTACCAAAGCCACGAATGAACTTAAACAGATCTTGGATATAGACATAACTGCGAGTAATTCGTCTAACGAACTTCCCAGCTGAACCTACATTTTCACTTGAATTATAGTAACTTATAATAAGGGTCGACGCAATAATTGGTGTAATTACTCCAGTTCCAGCCAATTGGAAAGTCTGCCAACCAATCCAGATCATTCCAGAATATGACAAAACCTTAGTAATAATTCCAATATAGTCATCGAATTGTCTGGAATTAGCCGCTGCCGTCATAGTTTCAGCTGCAGTAATACCTATCCTTTTAGCTTGTTCAATAGTTGCAAAGCAATAGCGAATATAAGGAGCTTGTTGAAGGTTCTCAATAGCTACGGCTTTTTGTTTATCTTCAGCAGTTATAGTTTTTGGCTCATAAATCTTGATTCTGAATATTCCTCCAAATATATTAACTGTTGCAACAACAATTAGAATGGTAATAGCCGACAATCCAAGAGCGGTTTGATACCTTAGAAGAATTATCGGAATTGTTATAAGATTAATTATAATAGGTACAATTTCTGTCCCAAGTATATCCAAAAACGAGTCATATGCGCCATAACCACGGTTAATTTTGGAAATTACTTGGCCGCTAGACTTTGTCGTATGGTTAACTGGATCGGTTGTTAGGAAGAATAAGTTTGCTGAATAGTTAACACTTTCAGCGGAACGAAAATGAAATATTGTATTGATAAAATTAATTATACCTGACAATATACTTAGTCCAATTTTAGCCAAAATGATCAATAGTAATAATTGCCAATCCAAGCTAGCAACTGCAATTCCAATTAATAGTGGGAAAACAGTGCCAAAAATACTGTCAATAATAGCAAAGACCATCACAATTGCAAAAGCTACTTTTTGCTTGGCTAGAACTATCCACCATGGTTGATTAAAGTCGACTGGAATTAACTTCATTCGTTTTTGGAACTGGTGCCTTGCGGCTAAGAAGTTATAGACGTGCTCACCTAACTGAGCTTGAAACATATTAGCCATGCGGCTAGCAATACTTAGCTTTTTGCAAAATGTCTAGTGAGCAGTAATATTGGTCAAAATTAAGGAAATTCTTTAGTTCCTATTAGATCAATAAGCCGGCCTACTTTTTATAATTTAACCATTAATGCATCCAGCAATTCTAAATGACGAAATATTAGTTTTGATTTTGAACAATCCTGATTAGAAAGGGTTACTAATTACATTTTCTTCTAGAGCTTTTCTTTCAAGAAGAGTTAAACCACGACTACGAATTACTTGAGCGCTAATCTCTTCGGCGGTGAACCGGATGTTCTGACCGGCGCGAAGTGTGGTGTTGGTTCTTGATAGTGACAAACAATTCTGAACAAAAGTAGCTTGAACCTGATCTACCCTTTCAGTGTTGAAATTTTGTTGATAATCACTCAATCCCAAAGCAGCTAGTTGGGATAAGCTCTGACCTGGTTCGATTCGGAATTCGAAGTAAGTTGGTCTAACTTTGGATATTCGGTTAGCAATTACAGTAAGATCAATTGGGCTTTGACCAGTCGCGCACAGAGTTGGAACTTTGACAGTATCTGTGACAATTTTGGGTTTTGATTGGATCGAGGAAACCTGAAAGCTTTGTACTATTGTAATTTCTTGAGCCTGAATCAGAGGTGATTGGTTATTAAGGGTAAAAACCACAGAACTAAAAAGAAATATTGCGGTTACACCAACTAGAGCGACTCTTTGCCAAAGTAGTCCAAAAAGTGAAGCGTAATTACTTAGCCCAGCTCCAATCTCCTCTCGCTTTTTCGACCAAATGTATCGAACAGTCTGATATGAATATTGATAGTTGCAAGCAAGGCTTAATAGAATCCAGAACATAATCGGTAAAGCGTTAATGTTAGTAAAAACAGTTGGTCTAAGAATTACTATAACCCCTAGAAGGAAAGTACAAAAAGCCGTATAGCCAATTCCGATACTCGACATAGTTATAAAACTTTCGGCGATCTTAGATATTTTTACATTAGTCGTTACCCAAGCTAACTTCTTTTTCAAGATTACCATTGGAATTGTGTAGACGTAAGTAAAGATGTTTGACATCGCAGCTAATCTTGTACCAGCAGTTGGCTTTGCAATCTTAGTATTAGGTAGCAGAATATAGTAGAAAATTAAATGGGGAATGAACAGTAAGATCTTGGTCAAATCCAGACTGTCATATTGCCAAATTAATAGTGCATATAGATGAAGAGCGAATAATGGCCCAATAGCTTCAGTCACATAATAAAAAAAGTTCATTAGATAGCAGATTCTACCCAAAAAAGAAACTTTGGCTCTTTCTAACTCTTGAGAAAAAAACAATTCAACCGAGCCAGTACACCAGCGATTGTGTTGTTTAAAATAAGCTTCAAGATTATCAGGACAGATTCCACGGCTGAGTACAAGAGGAATATATCTAACTTCATATCCTACAGCATTCACAAAGAGGCCTTGACGAACGTCTTCTGAGCCATTAATTTTGGGTGAACCTCCGCCATCAATAATTGCCTGACGCCTGTAGATAGCACTGGTTCCAACACACATACCGCCGCCCAATTGGCTACGACTAGGCATAGTAATTCTATAGAAGTCTTCAACCACGTTACCCGACCCGTATTCAAGTGGTGAGCGTCGATTAACTTGCTTGTCTGTTTGAAAGTACTGCGGAGTCTGAAGAATCCCAATTCCAGGATTAGTCGCCATGTAAGGAATTGTTTCTTTGAGAAAACCAGGATGAGTTTCAAAATCAGCATCTAGAACAAGAGTATAATCACCGCTAGTATTATCGTACCCATACTGAAGGTTGCCTGATTTTTTCCATTCGCCTTTGTTAGGTCTTGATAAATATTGGAACCCAAAATCTTCAGCTAATTTTTTGACTATACTTTCACCCTTGTCATCTAGGACTACTACATGATAATTCTCGTAGTTAAGCTCTTTAACACTTTCCCAAACTCCTTTTAGTATTTCAATACTTTCTCCACAAACAGGTAAAAAAACATCTACACTCGGCTCATCTTCTCTGTGCCAAAAGTCATTAACGAACTTACTATGACGATCGAGATGGAATTTGGGATATATAGCATTAACAGCATACATTATTATTCTATAGCTGAATATTACAATAGCCATTGGACCAAAAACTAACCAAAACCAGAGACTAGTATTCAAAAAGTTCAAAAATCCAGCAATTACCATTACAAAACTAACCAGTCCAAAAAGATAAGTTAATCGGATTTTCCAAGGATCATTGACCACGTAGGCATTTTTATTCCATTTTAGGAATTTAGTTAATTGGTAACCGGCACCTTTTTTGTTAGATTCAGTTTTGGAATCATAATATGTCTGTTTAGCGCTATCAGATATCAAAAAATTATCATAAACTACGTTTGCTTGCTTATAATTAGATTCTTTGGAGTCTTGAGCTTTGGTGATTGCAATTGAGTTGGAATTAGGATCAATGGTTGAACTTGGTTGATTATTGGGGATACTTTCTGCAGCTAATTTTATTTTGTTTGCAGGTCGGACAGCGTCCCAAAATATTTTACTAGACATAGTGAATTAATGTTTTGACCATCAACTATGCACAAAAAAAGCTTACTGACAAGGTCTATGTCAACTTTGGTTTTGAAAACTAATTAGAGTTAAATTAAATTCCAATCAACAATAAAGTAATAAACTACTTTTACATGTTTTAATAATATTCAATTAGGAAATTATTTAATTTTTCATTAGTGATATATTTAGACTGTATAAAAAAACCACCTAAGGTAAGATGGTTCTCTAGTGAAGTTTGGAGAAACTATTTTTTTTCTTCGGTGACTGGCTCAGTTACAGTTTCAACCTTAACTTCTACATTTGCTACGACTGCAGCATCTTCCATCTTGAAGAATTGAAAAGATGCAGGATATTTCCAGATTACGTCAGGATTCTCAGAAGCTTTGACAGCTGCCATAATCGGTAGAACAATTGACGCTATAAAAATTATAGGATAGCCTAAGAGACCAATAAGAACAAAGCTTAATATTGTTGTAGCTACAAATGCTATAAGCAGAGTAAGCTGGAAGTTAAGAGAGTTGCGAGCGTGATTCTTAACAACTTTGTCATCAGTTATTAACAAAATAACAAGTGGCGCCAAAAAAGAAAAGAAGATGGATAGGATGTGAGCTAAGACAGTATAGAGTTTCCTGTTAGAGTTAGTTGGTGACATAAAGAAATATTAGAATAATAATAAACTTTTTGGAACTTCTAACCTTGTCAAGAACTAAATATTAATCATTTTTTTTTTAAAAAATTTGAATATCAAAAGACAAAAAACCTCACTAGTCTAACCCGCTACTTTTTGATGACTACCTACCCAATAACCACACCCCCAATAGCACCAAACAAAAGGAAGTAAGAGGG
>Ga0105045_10005085_pt1 | contig 11537 bp, 11 predicted proteins | sample MAT02_FD_78089 | JGI IMG/M metagenome (GOLD analysis project Ga0105045, IMG submission 78089) | Freshwater microbial communities from Lake Fryxell liftoff mats and glacier meltwater in Antarctica - MAT-02 (megahit assembly) | ecosystem: Environmental > Aquatic > Freshwater > Ice > Liftoff... | reverse complement strand
CTCGGACCGCCACACCCCCGAGGCGTTCGACAGCGAGAACCCGCTGTTCATCCTCTACACGTCCGGCACGACCGGGACACCCAAGGGCATCCTGCACACCACGGGCGGCTACCTGACCCAGACCGCCTACACCCACGCGACGGTGTTCGACCTGCGCCCGGAGACCGACGTGTTCTGGTGCACGGCCGACGTCGGCTGGGTGACCGGGCACAGCTACAGCGTGTACGGCCCGCTGGTCAACGGCGCGACGCAGGTGGTCTACGAGGGCACGCCCGACACCCCGGACAAGGGCCGCTGGTGGGACGTCGTCGCGAAGTACGGCGTCACGATCTTCTACACCGCCCCCACCGCGATCCGGACCTGCATGAAGTGGGGCGAGGACATCCCCGCCGGACGCGACCTGAGCAGCATCCGCCTGCTCGGCAGCGTCGGGGAGTCCATCAACCCGGCCGCGTGGACCTGGTACCGACGGGTGGTCGGTGGCGACTCCGTCCCCATCGTCGACACCTGGTGGCAGACCGAGACCGGCGCGCTGATGATCAGCCCGCTGCCGGGTGTGACCAGCCTCAAGCCCGGCTCGGCGCAGACCCCGCTGCCGGGCATCAGCGCCGCGGTCGTGGACGACGAGGGCAAGCCCGTCGAGCACGGCACGGCCGGCTACCTGGTCCTCACCGAGCCCTGGCCGGCGATGCTGCGGACGATCTACGGCGACGACCAGCGCTTCAAGGACACCTACTGGTCCCGCTTCCCCGGCATGTACTTCGCCGGCGACGGCGCCAAGTACGACGACGACGGCGACATCTGGCTGCTGGGCCGGGTCGACGACGTGATGAACGTGTCCGGGCACCGGCTGTCGACCACGGAGATCGAGTCCGCACTGGTCAGCCACCCCGCGGTGGCCGAGGCCGCGGTCGTCGGCGCCACCGACGACACCACGGGGCAGTCCCCGGTCGCCTTCGTCATCCTGGTCGGCAACTCCGCCGACATCATCGGCGACAGCGACCCGCAGGAAGCGCTGCGCGCCCATGTCGCCAAGCAGATCGGGGCCATCGCCAAGCCCAAGCGCGTCCTGGTCGTGCAGGAGCTGCCCAAGACCCGCTCCGGCAAGATCATGCGCCGGCTGCTGCGCGACGTCGCCGAGAACCGCGAGCTCGGTGACGTCTCGACGCTCACCGACGCCGGCGTGATGGGCCTGATCCAGACCGGTCTGGACGACAAGGCCAGCAGCTCCGAAGGCTGACCGCACGCACTGGACCCGCTCGTCGCCCCCCCGCGACGGGCGGGTCCGTCGTCGGGGGGTGGGAGGACCGGGACCGTCGCGCCACCAGCACTGGTCCGGCGCTCGCGCGGTCGTTCCAGACCTGCGAACGGGTCGACGCCCTGGACAACGCGCTGGCCGTGCCGAACGAGGAGCAGGGGACCAGCGTGATGGTCTGCCGCGGTCCGACCGACGACTGGGGCCAGCTGTGGCCGGCCTACCGGCACGTGGGCCTGTCGACCTTCTGCCACGCCTGCCGCAAGTTCCTGGGCTGAGGGCGGCGGTCGAGAACACCGACCTGCTGTGGGCCAGCACCGACGGGGTCTCGGTGGGCGCGTTGGCAGCGAAGAACAAAGCCCGGGGGCGAGCAGCCCCCGGACGCCGGGGGCTGATGCGACGGGCGGGCCGTCTCCTGGCCGTCGGTAGGGTGGGGGGACGCCTTGCGGCCCCAGGGCTGCAGCGGCCTCCCTCTGCCCTCGCCGCCCCACCGGAAGGACCCTGCCCGTGGTTCTGGTGATCGCCCTGCTCGTCCTCGCGTCGACAGCAGTGGTGGCTCACCCCTTGTCCAACCGGCTCGGCCGGGACGCCGGGTACCCGCTGGGGGCCCTGTTCCTGGTCTCGCTCGGGCTGATCGGCAGCCAGGCCCCGACAGTCCTGGCCGGCGGCGCCGTGGAGTACGAGCGGATGTGGATCCCGGCCCTGGACGTCGCGTTCCGGCTCCACCTGGACGGGCTGAGCCTGCTCTTCGCCATCCTCGTCCTGGGCGTCGGCGCGCTGATCATGAGCTACTGCGCGCGCTACCTCAGCGTCGAGTACGACCACGGCCGGCTGTACCTGCTGCTCGGGGCGTTCGCCACCGCCATGCTCGGCCTCGTCCTGGCCGCGGACATGGTCCTGCTGTTCGTGTTCTTCGAGCTCACCACGCTGGCCTCGTTCTTCCTGATCGGCGGGCAGGGGCTGGGCTCGGCCAAGCCGGCCACCCGCGCCTTCGTCGTCACCGCCACCGGCGGGCTGAGCCTGCTCGCGGCCGTCGCGCTGACCGTGTCCGTGGTCGGCACCACCAACCTGACCGAGGCGCTGGAGCGCTCCGAGGAGATCGCCGCCTCGCCGCAGGGGCCGTGGATCGCCGCGTTGCTGATCCTGGCCGCGTTCACCAAGTCCGCCCAGCTGCCCTTCCACTTCTGGTTGCCGGACGCCATGGTCGCGCTCACCCCGGTCAGTGCCTACCTGCACGCCGCGACCCTGGTCAAGGCCGGGATCTACGTGCTGCTGCGGTTCTCGCCGCCGTTCGCGGGGATGCCCGGCTGGACCATCGTGCTGGTCTCGGTGGGTCTGGCCACCTCGCTGGTCGGCGCCGTGTTCGCCCTGCAGCAGCACGACCTGAAGGCCCTGCTGGCGTACTCCACGGTCAGTCAGCTCGGCTGGATCGTCGCCCTGATCGGGGTCGGCACCACGGCCGCCCTGGCCGTGGCGGCGCTGCACACCTTCGCCCACGCCCTGTTCAAGGCCACCCTGTTCATGCTGGTCGGGATCATCGACCGCGAAGCCGGAAGCCGGGACATCCGTGAGCTGGAGGGGTTGATCCGCGTCATGCCGGTGACGGCGACCCTGACCGCCCTGGCGGCGCTGTCCATGGCGGGGATACCGCCGTTCCTGGGCTTCGTCAGCAAGGAGGAGGCATACTCAGCCTTCCTGGAGCTGCCCGGGCCGTGGGGCTGGGTCGTGGCCGGGCTCGCCGTGGTCTCCGCCGCGATGACCTTCGCCTACTCCTTCCGGATCCTCTACGGCGCCTTCGGCGGCAAGACCACGCAGGCCTCGCTGTACGAGCCGCACTGGTCGTTCCTGCTGCCCGCCGCCGTCCCCGCCGTCGCGGGCCTGGTCTTCGGCCTCGCGGTCGGCACCCTCAACCCGCTGGTGTCCCGCACGGTGCAGGACACCTTGCTGGTCGAGACCGACGCCGACCTGGCGCTGTGGCACGGCTTCGAGCCCGCCCTGTACCTGTCGATGGTGACCATCGCGCTCGGCGTGCTGCTGTTCCTGCTGCGCGCGCCGGTCGACCAGGCGCTGCACCGACCGCTGCTGCCGTTCACCGGGGTGCAGGTCTACGACGCCGTCGACGCCGGGGCGCAGCGCCTGGGCGACCTGGTCGGGCGCAACACCCGCTCCGGCGCCCTGGCCCCGCACCTGGTGTGGCCGGTGCTGTCGGTCGGGGCGCTCGCCGTGCTCGGTGTCCTCTACCTGGGCGAGCTGCCCGTGCCCGCCGCCCCCGTCACCCGGGCCGGCGACTGGCTCGTGGTCGCCCTGGTCGCCGTCGGCGTGCTGGGCATGGTCATCACCCGCAACCGGCTGGGAGCGGTGTCCATGCTCGGCGCGGTCGGCTTCCTCATCGCCGTCTGGTTCCTGATCGCCGGCGGGGTGGACCTGGCCCTCACCCAGACCCTGGTCGAGGTGCTGACGGTGGTGGTGGCCGTCCTGGTGCTGCGGCGGCTGCCCCGTCGCTTCGCCCCGACCACCCGCCGCCGCGGCGTCCCCGCCGCCGCGCTCGCCGTGGGGGCCGGGCTGGCCGCCGGGCTCGCCACGCTGGCCCTGACCGGGCGGCGCGACCCGTCCCCGGCCTCGGAGTTCCTGCTCACCGAGGGCGAGGCGCTCACCGGCGGCACGAACGTCGTCAACACGGTCCTGGTCGACTTCCGCGGCCTGGACACCTTCGGGGAGATCCTCGTCCTGGCCGTGGCCGCGATCGGCCTGCTGGCGCTGCTGCGCCGCGACGCACCGGACGACGCCACGGCGGGCAACGAGCGCGCCGGCGACGCGGGCCACGTCGCGCCCGATGCGGTCGCGGACAGCTCGGCCGGGGACCGGACCATCTTCGCCGTCACCAGCCGGCTCCTCGTCCCGGTCATCGTGGTCATCTCGCTGCTGCTGCTCTGGCGGGGCCACACCGAGCCCGGGGGCGGTTTCATCGCCGCCCTGGTCGGCGGGCTCGGTGTCGCCCTGGTGCAGATCCCCCGGGGCGCCGGAGAGCGGAGCCGGCTGCGGGCGGTGCCGCTGCTCTCGACCGGCATCGTCGTCGCCGTCGGCGCCGGTCTCCTGGGCCTGCTCAGCGACTCGTTCCTGCAACCCCTGAAGGGGGACCTCGTCATCGGTCCGTTCTCGCAGTCGCTCACCACCTCGCTGCTCTTCGACGTGGGGGTGTACCTCGTCGTGGTGGGGCTCGTGGTCGCCGCTGTCGACCGGCTCGCCAACGGCCGGGTCGTCGCGGCGGCCGAGGCCACGCAGGTCCCGCCGACCGCGGCCGACCTCGCGGCGATGGACGAGCCCACCGGCGAGCCGGCGGGGGTGCACCGGTGAGCGCCGCGGTCCTGGTCGCCGTCCTCGTGGCCGGCGGGGTCTACCTGCTGATGCAGCGCGGGCTGGTGCGGGTGACCTTCGGGTTCATCCTGCTCGGGCACGCCGCCAACGTCCTGCTCCTGTCCGCCGGCGGGATGAGCCGCCGGGAGCCGCCGCTGCTGGGCACCACCGACCCCGCCGTGGCCGCCGACCCGCTGCCGCAGGCGTTCGCGCTGACCGCGATCGTCATCACCTTCGGCATCACCGTCTACCTGCTGGCCATGGCCGGCAACGGCGGCGACGACGACGCCCCCGACACCGACGCCGAGCCCTCGCCGGGCGGCTCGACCGAGCAGGGGGTCCGCGCGTGAGCGACCTGGTCCCGTTCCTGCTGTGGCTGCCGCTGCTGGGCGCGGCCCTGACCCTGGCCGCCGGTGAGCGGGTCCGGCTGCAGCGCGTCATCAGCTTCACGGTCTCCGCCCTGGTCCTGGCCTACGGCATCACGATGCTCACCCTCACCAGCGACGGGTCCGTCGTCGTGGAGCAGGTGGCCGGCTGGCCCGGCGGCATCGCCATCCCGTTCGCCGTGGACACCCTGAGCGCCCTCATGGTCACCGTGGCCGCCGTCCTGGTGCTGACCTCCACCGCGTTCGCGGTGTTCACCGGCGACGACGAGGACCGCTACTTCCTGCCCCTGGTGCTGGTGCTGTCCGGCGGCGTCTACGGCGCGTTCGTCACCGCCGACCTGTTCAACCTGTTCGTCATGATCGAGGTCGCCCTCATCCCGTCCTACGTCCTCATCACCCGCCGCGGCTCCGCGTCGGAGATGGGCGCCGGCCGGATCTACCTGACGGTCAACCTGCTGGTGTCGACCGTCCTGCTGGCCGGGGTCGGCCTGATCTACGGCACCACCGGCACCGTCAACCTCGGCGAGCTCGCGGGGGCGGCCACGGAGTCGGTCGGGGCGGCACTGGCCGGCGGGGTGGTGCTTCTCGCGCTGGGCGCCAAGGCGGCCCTGGTGCCGGTGCACTCCTGGCTGCCGCGGACCTACCCGTTCGCCTCGGTGGCCACGACCGCGCTGCTGTCCGGCCTGCTGACCAAGATCGGCGTCTACGGGATCTTCCGGGTCTACGCCGTGATGTTCTCCGGCGACGAGCGGCTGCAGACCCCGTGGCTGGTCATCCTGCTGATCACCATGGTGGTCGGCGCCCTCGGCGCGCTGGGCGAGTCGGCGATGCGGCCCATCCTGGTCTTCGGCATGAGCAGCCAGGTCGGCTACATCCTGCTGGGCATCGGGTTCTTCGGCGAGCTCGGGCTGCAGGCGGGGATCTTCTACCTGGTGCACCACATCATCGCCAAGGCGGCGCTGTTCCTGGCCTGCGGGGCGGTCGAGCACGAGGCGGGTACCGGCGAGCTGTCCCGGTTGGGCGGTGCGGCGCGGCGGGAGCCGCTGCTGGCCCTGGCGTTCATCGCCGCGGCGCTGTCGCTGGTCGGCATCCCGCCTTTCTCGGGCTTCGTGGCCAAGTTCTCCCTGGTCAGGGCGGCCGCGATCGAGGGCGAGTGGATCGCGGTGACGCTCGTCGTCGCGGTCAGCCTGCTCACGCTGCTGACGATGCTGAAGATCTGGAACGGCGCGTTCTGGGGTGAGGACCCCGACGAGGAGAGCCGGGCCTCCCAGCAGGGCGCCTCGGGCACGCTACCGGACCAGACCGACCCGATGAGCTCGCCCCTGCTGCGCCGGGCCAAGGTGTCCATCACCGAGGGTCCCCCCGGCGGTATGCCGCGCGGGCTGATCCTCCCGGGCCTGACGCTGGCCGCGCTGTCGCTGACCATCGGCCTGGGGGCCGACGTGCTCCTGGGCCTGGCCGGTACCGCCGCGCAGGGCCTGGTCGACCCCACCGCCTACGTGAGCGCGGTGACGGGCCGATGAGCGCTCAGCTGGCTCGAGTCGGCCGGGCGCTGGGCTTCGCCGGGTACTTCGCGCGGCTGCTGGTGGTGGCCAACTGGGAGGTCGTCGTCGACGTCCTCACCCCCGGCAGCCGGTTGCAGCCGGGCATCGTCGCGCTGCCGCTGCGGTGCCGCACCGCGAGCGAGATCGCGCTGCTGTCCGCCCTGATCACCCTGACCCCGGGGACCCTGACCATCGACGTGGCCGAGGACCTGGACGTGATGTACGTGCACGGGATGTACGCCCCCGACGCGGACGCGTTCCGCGCCGAGCTGACCGACCTGGAGACCCGCATGCTGCACGCGGTCAGGCTGGACCGGACCCAGGAGGCCGACCGGTGATCGTCGTCGACATCGCCCTGGTGGTGCTGGCGCTCGCGCTGCTGCCCGCCTTGTGGCGCATCGCGGTCGGACCGACCGACGCGGACCGCGCGCTGTCCGCGGACCACGTGTTCTTCGTGTTCCTGGCCGTGGCGGGCCTGCTGGCACTCCGGTTGGAGGACTCGGTGTTCCTGGACGTCGTGCTGGTGGCGACGCTGGTGGGGTTCCTGGCCACCATCACCCTGGCCCGGCTGGTCGACCGGGGACGCTCGTGAGCGCGCTCGAGGTCGTGCAGGCCGCCGTCGGTTACGGGCTGGTCGTCCTGGGCGTGAGCCTGGTCGCGGTGGCCGCCCTGGGGCTGATCCGCTTCCCCGACGCCTTCTCGCGCCTGAGCGCGGTCACCAAGGCCGCCACCCTCGGGGTGTGCCTGACCCTGCTCGGGGTCCTGGTGCTCGACCCGTCGGCGTCCAACGCGGTCAAGGTGCTGCTGGCGGTGGCCCTGCAGTTCATCACCTCGCCGGTGGGCGGTTTCGCGCTCGGTCGGGCGGCCTACCGCTCCGGCAGCCCGCTGGCTCCCGGGTCGCTGTACGACGAGCTCGGGGGGCGGCACACGGGCCCGCCGGACGGCAGGAGTGGCAACCGGCCGCCGCGCCGATAGCCTGCCCCCATGACTGCGCCGCGCACCGACCGCTCGATCGGCCAGCTCGTCTCCGACGCGCTCGACGACTTCCGCTCGATCGTCCAGCACGAGAAGGCGCTGCTCAAGGCCGAGATCAGCCGCGCCGCCAAGGTGGGTGGGGTCGGCGCCGGGCTCGTCGCGGCGGCCGTCGGCACCCTGAGCCTGGCCACCATCTTCCTGCTGATCGCCGCGGCCGAGGGCCTCGTGGCGGCCGGCCTGCCCCCATGGGCGGGCTTCCTCATCGTGGGCGGCGCCCTGCTGCTGCTCGCGATCGTGCTCGGCCTCGTCGGCGTGGCCTCGCTGAAGAAGATCAGCGGTCCGACCCGCGCCGTCGAGCAGGGCAAGGGCACCGTCGAGGACGTCAAGGGCGCCTTCGGGGGCGACGACACCGACGGGTCCTCCGCCGACGCCGCGAAGGCCACCACGAAGATCGCCGCCACGTCGGTGGTCGGCACCTACGGGGCCGGGCACAAGGACTGAGCGAGGTCAGGAGCCGCTGAGCCCCCGCCGACGGCCGCCCTTCCCGGCCCACCTGACCGACGCGTCGGTCGTCGGGGTCCCCGGGCCGTGGCAGCACCGCTTCGTCGGGGCGCACGGCAGCCGGTTCCACGTCGCCGTCTGCGAGCCGCCCGCCGGGACTGGTGGGCACGACTTGACGGGGCCGCCGCTGGTGCTGCTGCTGCACGGCGCGCTGCAGAACTGGTACGCCTGGCGCGGGGTGCTGCCCGGGCTCGCCGCGGCCGGGTACCGCGCGGTCGCGGCCGACCTGCGCGGGCACGGCGCCTCCGACGCCACCCCGCGCGGGTACGACCTGCCGGGTCTGGCCGACGACGTCGACGCGCTCGTGCGCTCGCTCGGCGCACAGCAGGCCGTGGTCGTCGGGCACGACCTGGGTGGCTGGGTCGCCTGGACCCTGGCCGCCCGGCACCCGGAACGCCTCAGCGGCCTGGTGGCGGTCGGGGCCCCGCCGCCGCGGCCCTCGCTGCTGCGCGGCAGGGTGCTGCGTGCCGTCCTCGCGGCGCAGTCGCCGAGCCTGCCCGAGCACGTCCTGCTGCACCGCGACGGGATCCGGTCCCACCTGGACGCGGCGCGCGCCACCCCGGCCCCTCGCGCGGACGTCGAGTACTACGTGGCCTCGGTCAGGGTGCCGTCGGTGGCGCACACCTGCCTGGAGCCGTGGCGCTGGCTGGCGCGTGCGTCGGTCCGCCCGGACGGCGTGAGGTGGTGGCGCTCGGTGCGCCACCCTGTGAGCGTGCCGGTGCTGCGCCTGGACGGCGGGCTCGACCCGTGGGTCCAGGTCGACGCCGGCGGCCCGGACCAGCCGGGCGGCACCACGTGGGCCGTCGTGCCCGGTGCCGGTCACCTGCTTCCGGAGGAGTCCCCGGCCGCGGTGCTGGCGCACCTGCTGGCCTGGCTGCCCGTCGCGACCCGAGCTGCGGACGAGGAGACGTCGCCCTAGACCGGGGCGCACTCCCCCGTGCCCACGGCGCCCGAGGCGTCGGCGGCCACGTCGAGCACGGGCGCGGCCTCGGCCAGCGTCACCGCGTAGCCGGTGCTGGCGTCGTCGAGGCTGCGGGCGAACACCACCCCGACCACCTGCCCGGCCGTGTCCAGCACCGGCCCGCCGCTGTTGCCGGGGCGGACCTGCGCGTTGAGCGAGTACACCTCGCGCGTCACCTCCTCCACGCCGTAGATGTCCTCGCCGACGGCGGTGATCACGTCGCGGACCCGCCCGGCCGACAGCACGTACGGGCCGTTGAGCGGGAAGCCCGCCACCACGACGTCCTCACCACGACCCAGGTCGGTACCGAGTCTCAGCGGCCGGGCGGTCAGGTCGGGGACGTCGACCACCGCGAGGTCGCGGGCGGGGTCGAAGGCCACCACGGCCCCCAGCAGCCGCGGTTGGGTGCCGCCGACCTGCACCTGCACCTCGGTCATCCCGGCGACGACGTGGGCGTTGGTCAGCACCCGCCCCGGGGCGACCACGAAGCCCGACCCCTCCTGGCCCCGGCGGCACGCCTCGGCCTGCCCGCTCACCCGCACCACCCCCGCACCGGCGGCGACCACGTCGGGGTCCTGGGCGGCACCGGGGTCGGGGTCGGCCACCGGCAGGACCGGCTCCACGCCGGCGAACACCGTCGGGAACAGCTCGCCGCTGACCGAGCCGTACCAGTCGTCCAGCACCCCGGCGACGGGGGCCGGGACCACCTCGTCGACCACCCCGACGACGCGTGAGTCGGCGACCACGCGCGACAGGGTCGGGAACGGACTGACCCGGACGGCGCCGGCGACCACCCACACCACCAGCGCGGTGGCGACCACGGCCCCCACCAGCCCCGTCGCCGCGTCCACGGCCCGCGCGGGCTGCCATGCGACGCGCCGTCGGACGTACCCCCCCGCGGCCCCCAGCAGGGTCTGGCCCAGCACACCCGCGACCACGGTGCCGCCCAGCAGGAGCAGCGACCGGGTGGGACCGGCCGACAGGTCGGCCACCGCGAACGGCAGCAGCTGCGAGGCGGCCACGGCCCCCACGACGAAGCCGACCAGCGACAGCGCCCCGACGAACAGGCCCTGCCGGAAGCCGGTCCCGGCGTAGCCGACCAGCAGCAGCACCAGCAGCACGTCCAGCAGCAGCGCCCCGCTCACGGCTGGTCCGCCCCGGACAGGGGGCTGCCCTCGTGGTCCACGACCGGGGTCTCGTCCCACGGCCGGGACAGCTCGGCCAGGTCCAGCAGCCAGGACAGCAGCCCGGCCGTGAAGCCCCAGACGAACAGCCCGCCGACCAGGAACCCGGGCCCGCCACCACGACCGGCGGGATAGCGGACGCCGACCCGGTTCTGCGGGTCCACCAGGTCCGCCAGGGGGACCCGCACCACCTGCGCGACCTCGAGCGGGTCGACCACGCCGACCGGGCCGGGCCGGTGCCACCAGCCGACGACGGGGACGACCTGGTGCGAGGACGGCGGCACCCACAACGGCGGCAACGACCCGAGGACGTGCACGGAACCCGGGTCGACGCCCACCTCCTCCTGCGCCTCACGCAGGGCCGTGGCCGTGTCGTCGTGGTCCTCGGGGTCCCGACGACCGCCGGGGAACGCCACCTGGCCCGGGTGGCTGGCCAGGGAGTCCGAGCGCCGGGTCAGCAGCACGTCCGGCGAGACGACGCCCTGGGGAACGCCACCGGGACCACCCTCGCCCAGCAGCACCAGCACCGCCGCTCGTCGGACACCGCCGCCACCGGGCGGGGTGGCACGCCAGCCGTCGGGCCGTTGCTCAGAGCCCTCGACGGCCCGCCGCCACGGGCTCAGCCACCCCGGCTCCGTCCCCGTCGCGGCCGGCCCGGTCGGAGCACCGGTCCCCAGGGCGCTCATCGTGACCGCCCGGTCAGGGCCGGGGACGGCCCGCCGCCGAGCACCGCGGGGGTGGTCAGGGCGGCAGGCGGCACCTGATCAGGGTACGAGGGCGTGAGCCCTCCGGGTGACGCGAGCGGCGCGCCCTCCAGCCCGGTGCCCACCCGGACGACACCTGCGGGGACGGGGTGACCGCCCCGTCACCGCAGGACCCCAGCAGGACCCGAGCAGGACCCGAGCAGGAGACGACACGATGCACATCCCCACGCAGCCGGACGGCCCGCGCGAGCCTCGCGCCGACCGTCGCACCGGCCACGAGGATGCCGTCGCCCCCGTCACCCCCGTGGTGCCCGGTCCCGCTCCGACAGGTACGGAGGGCCTCCGGGCCCGTCGCCAGCACCTGGTGGGCCAGCTCCGCACCGTGACCTACTGGCAGCGGCTGGCGCAGGCCCGGGTCGACCTGGTGGTCGCCGGGCTGCTGTACGGCGCTCCCGCGCCCACGACCACCAGGTGGACGGCCCCGGCCGGTCCCAGAACCGCTGCCGCCCTGGGGGCCCCCTCGCCCGCCTTCCCGGGGTGCCGGGCCCGGGGGCCGGCGGGGCGGCCGGCGCCCCGGCCGCCCGCCGCCCGGCCCCCCCCGCCGCCCCGCCCG
>Ga0105045_10005084_pt1 | contig 11539 bp, 9 predicted proteins | sample MAT02_FD_78089 | JGI IMG/M metagenome (GOLD analysis project Ga0105045, IMG submission 78089) | Freshwater microbial communities from Lake Fryxell liftoff mats and glacier meltwater in Antarctica - MAT-02 (megahit assembly) | ecosystem: Environmental > Aquatic > Freshwater > Ice > Liftoff... | reverse complement strand
CGGGCGAAGAGCTAACGTTCACGTTGATCGGGATGGCACACTACGTCGACACTGACACGCAGTGGTTGTCCGATGACGACCAAAAGTGGGATTTCGAGCGGTTAATTCAAGAAGAATTATCGCAACCGATCGTCGGCGCGGCATGTGGCGGCACGCACCGTTTGATGGGATTTGCCCATGCGCTCCGCCGCCGTCGTGCCGAAGGCAAACCGGTTGTCGGCCAATGGGATCGCGCCGACAAGTACGTCAACGATTTCATCGAGTACACCTGGCAACTGCAAAATCGCGACGGTTCGATGAGCACGTCGTGGTTCGAAAAAGGCGAAGACAACGGCAAAATGGATCGCAAGATTCAAACGACCGGTCACATGGTCGAGTTCCTCGTCTCGTCGATACCCGATGATCAATTGCAAGATCCCCGCATGGTTCGCGCGATCGGCTACCTTGTCACCACGCTCTATCAGGAACGTGGACATGACTGGATGGTCGGCCCCAAGGGCCACGCGTTGCGGGCGCTTGCGATGTATTACCGGCGCGTCTTTGGCCGGCCCGATCCTTGGCGACCCCAAGCCGTCGCGAGCCATCAACGCCAAAACAAAAATCAGACTCAGCAGCGACGCCGCTGATTCGCCGGACCCGTCACAGCTTTTGGATGTCTCGGTAGCGAACGAACGCAAACGGACCAAGAACGAGCAGCGGCACCCATGCGCCCATGGATGGCGACAAAAGATAACCGCTGCCTCCCATTCCGCCCGCGACGGTCTTGAGCCAAAGAACAGCAGCACGATGCCCATCGCCTGGCCAATGACGCTGAATAAACGCCGGTCGCCGCGATTAACCACCAGCGGTAGTCCGAGCAACACGAGGCAAAAATCGAGCGGCCCGCGGAGGATCCGTTCGTGCAACATCACCCGCAGCGCGTCGCTGCTGTGAACCGACGGGTTGCGAACGCGACGAACCAATTCGGGCATCGCCGCCATCCGTGTTGACCGTGGATTATCACGGAGTACTTCGGGATTGAGCGTCGTTGCGACGAAGCATTCGCCGGGTCCGATCGAAGGCATCGCCGCGTGCGTCCAAATCACCGATTGCGGCGCGGTGTTTGACACCAATGTCACCGACAAATCAGCGTCCGCAGACTCAGATGGGGCTGTCGCCAGCGGCACCGTCGCGACGGGCAATTGGTCAATCAACGCGGGGCGTGTCACGCCGGAAACCAGGTAGCCAGACGGCATGTCGCCGTCGGCTTCCACCCAAACCGCCTCCGTCCCCGCGATCACGTCGCCATAGCCCGGGTACGACGCGAACAATCGAAATCTCGGCCGTTCGACCATTCCTGTTTCGAGCCGCAATCCGTCGCCCTCAATCAAAATCCCCAGCGATTTATCGTACGACGGCAACATCGCCCGAGCGCCCTCGGCCGCCAGTTCTCCTGGCTTGGTCGTCAAAAGGTCTCGGTACGGTGGAATCAGGTACTCGCGGTTGACGGTTTGCATCACGACCACAATCGCCGAGAACGCGATCATCGGCCGGAGGATCCGTCCGTGGTTGATGCCCGCAGACAATAACGCAGTCAATTCGCCGCTCCGCCGCAACCAGGAGACCGTGAACAGCATCGCGATCAGGGTGATGATGGATGCCGTCCAATCGAACAACATCAACATGTAGGGACCGTAATAGCTGGCCATGGCCGTCGCGATCGATTGCCCCTCGGTGCCCTGCTGGGTCACGGCGTCGAGGTTATTGAATGCGTGGAAGACCACGAAGACGCTGGCGAGGCTGAAGAAACAAATCGCGACCGTGCGGGCAAAAAGCACGAGGATGTAACGGTCGATTTGCGTCATTGGCCAACGGTTCTCCGGGGGCCCCGTTATCCGCAATCAAACCGCCACACGACAAGCCCGATTCGCTTCTCGCGATCAAGGCATATCCCGGTCACATTCACATCATCGCCTTCTCTGGGAATCAAGCTTGCTAGCAAATTCCTGGGACACACCTCGCCCAAGTTGCGATACGCAACCACGCCAATCGTTCGCCAGAAATCTCCATTGATCAAAAATCCGCCAATTCGCTATAAGCCAGCGATGTGATAGGAGTTCGCATCGACCACTGCGTGCAAGCCACCAAACGGCGTTCGCGGTGAATATTAGAGAAGCAGGTCCCCTTCAGCCTAAATGAAACGTAATGCAACCATTGCAACTCGACCTAATCAATTACTTCATCCCCTTCACCAAGTATCCCTATGAAGGCTCTCAGGTTGCGTGTCCCGTTTGTGCGAGCGAGCAACACGATCCCGTCGCGACACTCGATCGCCGATTAAAGAGACTCACAACGTGTGTCTGTTCTCACTGCGGCTTGCTATTCACCAATCCCATGCCGACGGACGACGAACTCGCCCAGTACTATTCGAGGTACTATCGGTTGGACTACCAGGGTGCCCGCGACACACCCAAACAGGGACATCTTTCCAAGCGAATCGGTGAAGCGGAGGCGCGAGCACAACACATCGGGCCTCAATTGATTAAAGGCGCACGCACTCTAGATTTCGGCTGTGGAACCGGCGAGTTTGTGGCGAACATGCTCGACGCCGGTCACGATGCACACGGGTTTGAACCGGGTCAGGCATACGGACGATACGCGCAGGGAAAACTTGGCGATCGCATTCGAATTCAACGCTGGCAAGAGATCGATTATCCCTTTACGTTCGACTTGATTACCTGTTTTCATGTGCTGGAGCATCTGAAAGATCCAGTGGTTGCCCTCCAACGTATGGTCTCCTGGCTTTCACCCGGCGGCCTGATCTATGTTGAAGTACCCAATATGGGTTCCACATTGCCCTGTAAGGGTTTTGGGGGACTCCATTTTGCTCATGTCATCGGATTCAATTATCACAATCTCGTCTACGCCGCGCACCGCGCGGGCCTCGAACCGTCACATGTACACAGTGATACGGGAATCGTTTTTCGTCGAGGCCGCCTATCGGAACCCAATGACGAGGCCAAGCGTGGTCATGACGTTGCGATGTCCCTGTTTGGAAACGGCAACGCAACTCGCAATTATTTCAAATATCAATTCAGCAAAATCTGGGGTCGCCCAGAACCGGTAGCGATCTAAAAATTCTTCAGCGATCTACAGGGCTACCGAACGGTGTTCAGCACCGCTTGGAATCGATCAAACAAGTAGTGGCTGTCGTGTGGTCCGGATGCGGCTTCGGGGTGGTACTGGACCGCAAACGCGTTGAGCTCGAGATGCCGAACCCCCGCGATCGTGTCATCGTTTAGATTTCGGTGAGTGACTTCGAGACAATCTGGCAACGCGTCATCGGCAACCGCGAATCCGTGGTTTTGCGTCGTGATCTCGACCTTGCCCGTCGTCAAATCCATCACTGGCTGATTGACGCCGCGATGTCCAAATTTCAATTTGAATGTCTTTGCACCGCACGCCAGCGACAGCAGTTGATGACCTAGGCAAATCCCGAATACCGGTTTCGCCTTGATCAACGTCGCGATCGTTTTCTGTGCGTAATTCAGCGGCTCTGGGTCGCCGGGACCGTTGGACAAAAACACGCCGTCAGGCTCGTGACGCAGAATTTCATCCGCGGATGTGTTGCCCGGAACCACGGTCACGCGATTGCCTCGCGAGCAAAAATGTCGCGGTATGTTCCACTTCATCCCAAAGTCCATGCACACGACGTGAGGCAAGCCGTCACCGTTTGCAATCGCCCCAGAAATCGGCGTCCACTTGTCAAGCTCCGCTTGCCACTGCGACGAGGCTTCGGGCATCACTTCACGGACCAGATCGCGACCGACGAGACCTCGGGATGACCGAGCTTTGTTTACCAGCGAAGCGTCATCAAGGTCCTTTGTCGACACGACACCACGCAGCGCTCCGGCGCTGCGGATGCGACGGACGAGCGCCCGCGTGTCGATGCCCTGGATCGCGACGACGCCGTGCTTTCGCAAAAAATCGCCAAGCGAACCTTCGGATCGATGATTGCTGTGAATACGACTTTCCTCGCGAACGATAAACCCAGACAGCACCGGCTTGAGGTGTTCGTTGTCCGCCTCGTTGACGCCGTAATTGCCGATTTCCGGATATGTCATCGCAACGATTTGGCCGCGATAACTGGGATCGGTCAGGATTTCCTGGTACCCAGTCATGGCGGTGTTAAAACAAACTTCGCCACCGGTTTCGCCGTCGGCACCAAACGAGGTCCCTTCGTAAACGGTGCCGTCTTCGAGCGCAAGTTTTGCAGGTTTTTGTCGGTTCATGGGTCTGGTCAGCGTGCAGGAATCGGTTGCCGCAAACGTAAATGGTGGCGCGAAAATCGGCAAGGGTGTGGCGATCATTTGCCCCAGGATGTAACGACGCCTCTCTCGATTCATGACACCGCGTTATCGCCGATTTATGGTCGTGGCGTGCCGAAAAGCGACCAAGCGTTGGCGGTCGTCTGGACCGCAAGTTCAGCGACCGCCACGCCGCGAACCGCCGCGATCGCCGCAAGCGTGTGCCTCACTCGTGCCGGCTCATTGGGCCGCTTGCCGCGAAATGGCTCGGGGCTCAAGTACGGGGAATCCGTTTCGACCAGCAATCGATCGGCGGGGACATAGGCGGCAATCGATCGCAACTCGTCCGATTTTTTGAACGTGATCATTCCGGCAAAGCTGATGAAAAGGCCCATGTCCAAACAATCGCGGCAAGTTTGCAGGTCGCCGGTGAACGAGTGCATCACGCCACGGATCGACCCCGACGCGGCCCAGGGTTGCAATTGGTCGACGATTTCAGGACCGCTTTCACGAAGATGAATGACCAGCGGCAAACCGGTCTCGCGTGACAAGGCGATGTGACGCTCGAAATAATCGCGTTGCAGCTCGATCGGTGTGTCGTCCCAATACCGGTCCAGCCCCGTTTCGCCCAATGCCGCGACCCGCGAATGTGACCTTGCCAGACGCTCGACCGCGTCCCAGTCGCCCGCCGCGGCTTCGCTCACGCTGTTGGGTTGAATGCCGACGCTTGCCAGAACCATGTCAGGAAACGTATCGGCGATTCCGCACGCCGCCACGCTGGTCGCGGCATCGAAACCGATGACATTGATTTGCACCAACCCCGCGGCGCGCGATCGCGAGATCACGCCGGGCAAGTCGTTCGCAAAGGCGGCATCGGTCAGGTGAGCGTGGGTATCAACCAGCGGCGGCATGACGTTTCTCGTTCGAAAAACTTGGGGTTTGACGCCTCAAGTGTCCCGGCTACTTCTTGGCGGACGGTTTTGCGATCGGTTTTGCAATCCGGGCCAATTCGGCGTCGAGGCTAGCGGCGTAAATGTTGTTGCTGACGACTTTACCCGCCGAGTCGACAAGAATCATCATGGGCAACGTTTGCACGCCCAACTGTTTCGCCAAGCCGCTCGACTCCAGCCCACCGTCTTCGAACAAGTGGATCCATGGTGCGGCGTTTTCCTTCAGGTACGCGACCGCATCGTCACGGGTCGCGTCGACATTGACACCGACGACTTGTAAACCCGCGCTCTGGTACTTCGCCTGCAACTGGCGAATGACCTTCATGTCCTGCTTGCACACGTCACACCACGTCGCCCAGTAATGAATGATGACCGGACGTCCGGACAACTTGGCTAAATCGAACGCTTCGCCCTTGATCGAGCGTCCACGCAGCTCGATCGATCGACCGACCGATTGCAACCGGCGCACCGCACCGGTCGCTTTCTCGCTCGCATCGGTGCCGGGGTAATCCACTGCAACGCGTTTGTAAAATTCGATCGCCGCGTCGGTCTTTTCCTCGAACTCTTTGCTCAACGCCAATTGCAACAGCGCCGTCGCGGACTCGGGACTTTCGGGATACTTGTCCACAAACGCGGTCATCGCCGTCAAATACCACTCTTGGACTTTCCCAAAATCCGCATCGGGCGTTTGGCGTCGCATGTACTCGGTGTTAATAATTTGATACTCGACGTACGCCTGCAACGTCGCGTCGGATTCGCCCAGCTCTTCGCTAAATTTTTGCAATCGCTCGACCCCGTCGGGATAGCTGCCGTTTTGGATCGCGACGGTTGCGGTGTCAACCAATTGCCGCATCCAAGTATCTCGTTCGTTTTTGTCCGACGACGTGGCAATTAATTTTTCGACCTCGTCGACGCGGCGACGGTTCAGGTCCGCTTTGGCTTCAGGCGTCTTTGCGGTCGCCAATTCGCGATCGATCGCTTCGAGGTTTCCGACCAAGTCTTGAGCTTCGCCAGCGACTGGATTTCGGCTCATCGCGAGCGCACCGGCGCTAACGTTGGACGAGAAAAACACGCCGGGGTAATAGGCCATCGGTTGGTTCTCCGCAACGATTTGTGGCGCGTCGACCAACCGCCAACGGTCACCGACGGCGATGATCGTGCCGACAAGGACCTGTCCGCCTTGGCCGGCGTCATCGAACATCGCGACGGCGTTTTCGTAAACACGAATGTCTTTGGACGCGCCGTCGGTGCCTTCCGGAACGATGCCCGGCGTCGAGGATGCAAACTGGACCCAGCGCGCCGCTGGCGACACCGACTTATTGGTTTTTAAGATTGCCGCGAACGCGTCCGGTGACCCAGCGATTTTTTTGCCCAGCCGCTCAACCATCGACTTGCCCAACCCGGCGGCTTTCAAGTCTTCGCCGGTCGCGAGCAACCGCGAAAATCGTTCGGTGTCATTGGTCGCGATCGCCGCGATCACTTCGGCGGTCACTTCTTCGGCGGAAATTTGACGCCAGCGATCGATCTTGCCGTCCTCGTTGTCGTCCAACGCCCAACGCGTGCCCGCCGTGCCCAACCATCGATACTGGTCCGCTTTGGAATTGTGATCCGCATCGACGTCGCGGTAGACCTCGAAACCCTGGTTGTAATAGCACCACAGATCGACTTTGTTGTCGCCATCGGTGTCAAGGAATTGTCGCAATCGCGTCCCATCGGCCATCTCGACCGCCCAACCGCTGCCCAGGTCATTCTTGACGATCACGACCTTGCATTTTGCGACGTCATCGGCGGCAGGGGTTTGGTAGGGAACGTCTCGCTGGACCGGTTTTAAGTCCAAAGCGGATTCGGCGGACGGGGGAGCGGCCTGGGCCGATGAAGAGCACAAGCCGAAGGTGCCGACCAGGGCAAAGATGCCAGCCAAGGCGACGGAGCGAGCGGAAAGCATGGAAATCCTCATGGGGATGCGACGTCAGCGGGCACGGACGTCGCGGCGAAATGCGGAAATCGATCGAAACGAACCCAGGAGGCCCAATGGATTCGCAACGAAACGAACCATTACCATCCCAAATCGTCCCTACCGATGTAAACACCGGAATCGATTGGCGAGACTCGCTCAGCCCCGGGATTTTTATCAAGCTAGGTTTGACAGGACCGCGAGGGTCCGTACACTTTCGCTTCCCGCGAGCAAACTCCGGGCGTATAGCTCAGCTGGTTAGAGCGCTACACTGATAATGTAGAGGTCCCAGATTCGAATTCTGGTACGCCCACTCAGAAAAACCCCGTGATTCACGGGGTTTTTTCGTTTCTTGGACGGGTGGTCGGAGTGTTTGCCCGCGGCATTGCTTTCGAAGGCGCATGGTACGTTTTGCAGACACCAGAGGACTTGGAGACACCGCTGCCTGTCGAAAAGCCCGTAAAGGCTCTCAATTTTGACAAACGCAGGGTGGGCCAAGCGGTAACAACCACGGCGGCCCAACAATTTTGCTCGCAAGTTGACATGGTCCCCTTTGTCGTGGCTGGCATGATCATGCTCGATCTCGCCACGATAGGGCGTGCCGTTGATGATCAGCATCAATTTTGGTGGCGCAGAGTCATCATCGATGTGACTGACAAGGTCGGCATCGGCGAGCGTGAATCGCGATGCTTGGCCACTCGGATCGCCCGCGTCTGGATTCGCGGCAAGTTTGAATTGCTCTGGAGCCCCGTCGTGCATCAAGTTGTGGCTGCCTCATTTGAGGAGGTTGTTTCATTCGAGTTTTGCATACAGCCTGTCGCGTTTAGAATCATCGCCACGGCGACACAGGTCATTATCAATTTCATATAGGTTTCCTTATTGGACAGAAAATATCATCTAGCAAAGAATCTTTTCGTAAACATTTATTTTCGAGTAGGTGAGCGGTACGGCGCTAGCCGCCGGCTCCTTCCGGATAATGCCGGCGGCTAGCGCCGTACCGCTTACAAACCGGATACAATTCATTTTGGTGTTGCTGTGATGCGACGAAACGGAAAGACCTGCTCACCACATCGCCTCATCTTGTGCTTTCTCACGAAGCGTTCGTTCCGCAGACTTCGATCCGAACAACAAAAATAATGCGGGATGAACGAAAAAGTCGAGAGCCGTGGAGATCACTAGGCCGCCCAGTATCACCGTCGCAATGGGATACAAGATTTCCTTGCCGGCTTCGCCTGCGGATAGCACCAGTGGAACAAGGGCGATGCCGGATGTCAGCGCGGTCATCAACACCGGCGCGAGTCGTTCGAGCCCCGCGCGAACAATCATCGACTTCGTAAATGCTTCGCCTTCGTGTTCCACCAACTGCACATAGTGCTGTAGCAGCAGGATGCCATTTCGCGAGGCGATGCCAAAGAGCGAAACGAACCCGACCATCGCCGCGATGGTCAGCGTTTGGCCGGTAATGACCAAGGCGGCGACCGAGCCAATGAATGCCATCGGCAACGCTGCCATCACCTGGAACGCAAGATTTACGCTGTGAAATAATGTGAATAGAACCAAGAACACGCCGACCAGTGAAACTAGAAATAATACAGAGATCACGCGGCTTGCCGTTTTTTGGCTTTGGAATTGCCCACCGTATTCGACAAAGTAACCCGACGGTAACTGGGCGATGATCGGCTTGATCGCCGACTGGATGTCGGTCACCACATCAACAACACCGCGCTGGGCGACATTGCACTGGATCACAACGCGTCGCCGAACGTTTTCACGGTTGACGACATTGGGCCCACCCGCTTCGTAGATCTTGGCCAGGGCAGACAACGGTAATGTTCCGCCGTCGGGTAGCTGGATCGCGAGTCGTTTCAGTTCGTCGAGGTCTTCGCGATAGTCCTCCTTCATTCGCACGACGAGATCAAAGGTTCGCATCCCTTCAAGAACTTCCGAAACGACCTTGCCGTTCATCGCCGTTTCGATGGTTTCATCGACACTTGCCGTTGTCATTCCGTATTGCAGCAGCTGGTTTCGGTCCAGTTCGATACGCAGTTGTGGAATGATGACCTGCGGTTCGAGCATCGCATCGGTCACGCCGGGAACAAGCCGCATCGCCGCCATGACTTGTTCCGCGTTTTGTCGGAGCAAATCCAGATCAGCCCCGTAGATCTTGATCCCAACCTGTGCTTTCACGCCTGACAACATGTGTGAAATCAGGTGGTCAATCGGTTGCTCGACGGCAGTCACGATACCCGGAATCTCTTCCATCGACTCACGGATCTCCGCCAATTGTTCTTCTCGCGAACGCGGAGATTCGGCGTCCATCTCGATGATGATTTCGGACATATTCACGCCCTCGGCGTGCTCGTCCAATTCCGCTCGTCCGGTGCGACGAGCGAACCGTTGGACGTCATCGATGTTTTTAAGCGATTCCTCTACCGTTTTAGCGATGGTATTGGATGCGGTGAGGGAGGTTCCGGGCGGCAGCACGACGTTAAGCTGAATCGTGCCCTCGTTGAACGGTGGTAGAAAGTCTTTCTCTAGCCTTAAGGCGAATGTCGCTGCGATCATCACCATCACTAACGTCACGCTAAGGTTGAAGCGTGGGAACGTCAAGCTGAAACGAATGACAACACCAGCAACCCACTTCAGACTCCGCAACACAACGCCGTCTTGCTCGTGACCGTGACCACTGCCGCGTCCCAGCAGCCAATAGGAAAGCACGGGTGTCACCGTCAACGAAACGATCAACGACGAAAGAATCGAAACGATATAAGCCACTCCCAGCGGTGCGAATAGTTTTCCCTCCATCCCCCCGAGTGCAAACAGTGGCAGAAAAACAATGATGACGTTCATCAAAAACAGAAACAGTATCGCCACGACCAAAATGAGTCCATCGCGAAGTGCTTCAAAAACGTTCTCGATCGCGCGATCGATAAAAGATTTTTGTGAGTAGATGGTCGACAGTCGGACCTCCGGACCATATGCCAAGTCCCTCAGTTTTCGCATTGTCACCGCCAGCTTCCGCGCCACGTGATTGCCTGACAAAGGCAGACCTGTCAACGCGTTTGACCTGGGCTTCCTTGATGACGCTTGCGACTTGGGACAGCAGAACGGGTCGACCGTCTCGGATTTTGACGGGAACTTTCTTGAGGTCCTCGATGGTTTGAATGCGACCTAGTGAACGCACAAGTAGTTCGCTGGGACCTTGGCGATCCAGGTAACCGCCAGTTCCATTTTTGTTGCTCGAAGCGACGGCGTTTTCGACTTCCGCGAGCGGGACACCGAATCGCAGCATCGCGTCAGGATCGACCAAAACTTGAAACTGTTTCCGCTCGCCGCCCATCGTGAAAACTTGCGAGACACCGGGAATCGTCAGTAAGCGTTGGCGAACGACCCAGTCCGCGGTGGTGCGAAGTTCCATCGCATCGATGTTGGCATTGTCGCTCCACATCCCCAGCATCAGGACTTGGCCCATGATCGATGAAATGGGTGCGAGTTGCGGCGTAATTCCATTGGGCAATCGATCCTGGACCAATTGCATCCGCTCGGCCACGATTTGCCGGTCGGTGTAGACATCGGTGCCGTATGAGGGAGTTTAGCATTCGATTGGGGTGTAGAGAGTGAGGGTGTTAAAGGTCGGTACGGTAAAGTCCATCATCAGTATCCCGTATACACATCTACTCAATGCGAATGGCCCGCGTGAGGATCCGCGGGGGCGGCGGACTTATTTTTCAAAGCCATCTGCATTTGGTGCGCGGCTTTGAGGGCGATGATGTCGCCGGGATAGATGGAGCCGTCGTTGGCGATCACGGTGGCGTTTTGATCGCGATGGCGAATGTGCACCGGGACTCGTGTGAAGCGTTTTCCATCTAGTTGAAACACATACCAATCCGCGCCATCTTTCACAGTGGCGTCGACGGGCAGCACAATTTGGTTATCCCATTCTTCGACCGGGATGCGAAGCTCCATCCGTTGTCCCAGGCGATATCTCCATGACAGAAATCGCTGGCTTTCCGCATTCGTGTCCTCGTGGACGATTTTATTTGGCAATTCCACAAACATGGAAAGCGTTCTTGATACTTCATCGATCGAGTTGGAGATGAATGCGAGTTTCAAACCGCGAACGATTTCTAGGCCAGAAGAGCCGGTGATCAGGGCGTCAACGGCCCAATCTCGTTTGGCGGCTTCGGTGATCGCCGTGACGTCGTTTTCGAAAGCCTTGCCCTCGATTAACAACTGGGTGAAATCAGCTAACGTGCAAAGTTTTTCGCCTGCCGTGATCGCTTGACCTTTGTTAATTTGCAAACCGTCGAGTACGAGCGGCCGAAGATCGTTTTCCTACGAACCACTCT